>JAEEGJ010003248.1_pt1 | contig 64637 bp, 46 predicted proteins | sample 8958761 | NCBI WGS metagenome assembly JAEEGJ01 (sample SAMN16246546, study PRJNA631951) | gut metagenome | biome: gut microbiome; feature: rumen; material: RS-attached | host: Bos | place: Iran: Karaj | collected 2018-10 | reverse complement strand
CTTGGTCAGCTGCGCTGAACCTGCGTTTCAACTTCTAATTGGAAGGTTTACCAAAAAAAGCACCTCATTTCGGGGTGCTTTTTTGTTACCCATCGGGCATAAAAAAAGCGGGACGAATCTCCTCGTCCCGCTTTTCGGTTAAGTAGCATTGCTTTATTCCTCAGCAATCTTCAGTTTCTCTTCGAGAACCTTCAAGTCTTCCTTGGCCTTGTTGATCTTCTTCTCGTACTCGGCACGCATCAACTCTGAGTTCTTGCTGTTGGAGAAGAAACCGATGTTGTTTTCCATTGCAGCGATTTCCTCACGCAGCTTTTGGATGCGGATTTGCAGCTTGCCGCCTTCCTTGCGCACGCGATCGCTGGCATTCGGGTCGCCCTTCCAAGTTTCCATCATTTCGCGGAAATCGTTAGTCGAGGCTTCATTCTGGTTCTTCCGCATCGTGTCGAAGAGGCCGTCGATGAGCTCACGATACTCCTTATTAATAGTATCCTTGTGCTTCATCGGCACATAGCCTATTTCAATCCAACGCTTCTGGAACGCCTTGATGGCATCCATATTCTCGTTGCGATTAGAGCCCAGTTCGAACGCCTTGATTTCGTCAAGCAGAGCTTTCTTGGCGGCCAAATTGGATTCCTCTTCGGTGCGGCGACCGCTGAAATGCTCGTTCTTGCGGTTGAAGAAGGTGTCGCAGGCAGCACGGAAACGCTTCCAAATCTTGTCAGCATGGCGTTTCGGCACCGGGCCGATGGTTTTCCACTCCTCCTGAAGCTTCTTCATCTGTTCGGTGGCGTTTTTCCACTCGGTGGACTCCATCAAGCCTTCAGCCTCGATGCAAAGTTGGGTCTTGCGTTCAAGGTTTTCGGTCTGACGGTCTTTCAGCGTGGAGAAGAACTCCTTCTTCTTGGCGAAGAAAGCATCCATGCTGGCGCGGAAACGCTGCCATATCTCTTCATTGTCCTTCTTGTTGGCAAGGCCTATGGTCTTCCAAACATTGAAAATCTCTGAAAGCTCGGTCGACTTTTTCTGCCAAGCGTTCACGCTCGAGTAGTCCTCGGCAACCAATTCCTCAGCCTTGACGCACAAAGCCTTCTTTGCCTCCAAGTTAGCGGTTTGTTTTTCCTCAAGCTTGGCGTAATACTCGCGGCGGATTTGGTTGATTTTGTCCGTAGCGGCCTTGAAACGCTCCCAAATCTCGTCCTTTTTGTCCTGCGGCACGGGACCGACTTCTTTCCAATCCTCATGCAGCTTCTGCAAAGCCTTGAAAGCCTTTGTTACCGACTTCTCGTCCAAAAGCTCCTCGGCTTTCTCGCAAAGCTCAATCTTGGAATCGAGGTTCTTCTTCATGTCGAGGTCACGGAGCTCGCGGCCGATACGAACTTTGTCGAAGAACTTCTCAACGAGGAAATGGTAGTTATTCCACAGGTTGGAGTTTTCGGCAGCCGGAACCGACCCGATTTCCTTCCAGCGGTCTTGCAGGGCGCGGAAGTCGTCGTAAGTCTTCTTCAGGGTGTCGTCAGAGGCGATGATTTCCTTCAGCTCGTCCAAGATGGCTTGTTTCTTGGCCAAGTTCTCCACCTTTTGTTTTTCAAGGTCCTCATTTTGCTTGGCGCGATTGGCCTTGAAGATGCCAAAAGCCGCGTTGAAACGTTGTTCGATGGGGTCTTCCACATGTTGGAAGCTCTCTGCCTCACCGCCGGCTTGCAAGAAACGGTCAAGCTCGTTGTCCATGTCTTCCTTGTTCAACTTATTGAAATGGAGACGAATAGCCGCAACCTTGTCCTTGATGCTTTGGACATCGGCATCCTGCACAATTTCTTCGAGCATTTCGACGAGTTGCAGTTTGTTGAGGCCATCCAAGTCGGTATTGTCTTCCACCAGTTCTTCATCGTCGGGTTCGGGGATGTCCACCAACTCGGGCATCACCTCGTCGTTCATGGGAACTGTCTCGGTTTGTGACTCTGCCGTGAGTGTGTTCACATCGATTCTCACCTTGCCCGGCAAGATGTTTGGTTGAATCAATTTGGCAATCTTCTTTTTCTCGTTCGCGTCCAAGGTCTTCTTCGAAGCGTTTGACGCAATCTGTTCATTCTCAACCCCTTCAGTGGCAACGGGATTTTGATTCTGTAGTTCGTTGTTTTCCATTTCAATAAGTTTTTAGAATAATCAGGGCATTTCGCCCGATTCAGGTTGTACAATTAAGTCTGCAAATATATGAAATCTTTTGATTCAACATCACAAAGTAAGTCAATTATTTGTAAACCAAGAAGATTTTTTGCACAAAATTGGTTTTTTCTGCATTAAACGACAGAAGTCCCAACAAATCGTGATATGCGAAAAATTGAGAAAATATCTTACTGAAATTCAGTCGATAATAAAAAGTATTTGAAAAAAAGTGACAAAAACGCTTGCAGGTTTCGAGAAAATGCCTACTTTTGCACCGCAATTCGCACCTGGAGAGGTGGGTGAGTGGCTGAAACCAACAGTTTGCTAAACTGTCGTATCCTGCAAAGGGTACCGGGGGTTCGAATCCCCCCTTCTCCGCAGGTAAAGAGAGAGACGATGATTGCATCGTCTTTTTTTTCGGGGTATGGCGCAGTCCGGCTAGCGCACCTGCTTTGGGAGCAGGGGGTCGAAGGTTCGAATCCTTTTGCCCCGACACTAAAAATCAAGGAGTTACGAGAGGTCGTGACTCCTATTTTTGTCAATCTGTCGAAAACAGGAAACCCATGAAATACTTCATCGTTGATGCCTTCACTGACCAACCTTTTGGCGGCAACCCCGCTGGAGTGGTGTTGCTCGATACCGACATTTTCCCGATGGAAGAACTGATGCTAAAGATTGCCGCCGAACTGCGCTACTCAGAGACGGCTTTCATCAAAAGGCATTCCGCGCAGGAATTCACCATCCGCTATTTCACACCAACGGCGGAAGTGGAGCTGTGCGGCCACGCCACCATTGCTTCGTTTTTCCTGCTGCACCAAAAAGGGCTGGCCTCCGAAAAATGCCTATGCCACACCCTTGCCGGCGATTTGAACATCGAGACTGGGGAATTGGTGATGATGCAGATGGCAAGGCCTCGCATTGTCGCGACCTTAGCCGAAAATGAGGAAATCTATCGGGCTTTGGGTGTAAAGTCATACACCCCTACCCTGCCCGTGCAAGTGGTCTATGCGGGTTTGCCCGACATCATGCTGCCCTTGCCCGATGTGGCTACACTACAGTCGCTCCAGCCCGACATGGAGGCCATCAAGGAAATCACCAAGCGTCATGAGGCAGTCAGCATCCATCCTTTCGCTTTCAGCAATGACGGCTACACGGCGCATGTGCGCGACTTCGCCCCGCTGTACGACATTCCCGAAGAGTCGGCAACTGGCACCGCCAATGCCTCGCTGACCTACTACCTCCAACAATGCGGATGCCTCGATGCCGAAGCGGAATGTGCCTTCCTTCAAGGCGAGGCGATGGGACGGCCATCGGTGGTCGCCACACGCATTCATCCCGATGGAAACCTTTTCGTCGGTGGCACTGCGGCTATAGTGGCGGAAGGGATTTTATGTCACGAATAAAGTCTAATTCTTTTTTTCCATTCCATCACCTCTCCCGCCGCTCAATGACTTGCTTCAGGCGATAGCGGTCGCCGGTGGACTTGCCGATGGCATCGATAAACTGCTGGTCGTAGCCTGGAGTGTCGTGGCCCCAACGCTGGAACTGACCATTCTTGTCAGTACGACGGACAATCTGGTCGTTGTACTTGACAATCAAGTATTTCGCCAATTTATCCCAACGCTGCATCATGCGCTCGGTGTAGGCGATGCTCTTTTTGTTGAGATAGCTCTGCCGCTCGGCGGGCATCATGTTCTTGATAGCCACAAGCACACTGTCTTGGTCGGCGAAGTAATAGTCCTCCAGCTCGTTTTGAGCTTCGCGCAGGTCGCCAATCATCATGGAATAGCGCGGATAGACCATGTTGGCCACCCAGTTGTTCATCCAGAAGGCCGACTTGTCGCTGAACTCGGCACGCGGGTTGTTCTCAGGACGGAAGGCATCGGGCACCTGCGTGATGCAGCAATAAAGTGGCACATAAGCCACCATGTTGGCATCGTCGCAGTTGAACCAAGTGACACCGCCTACATCGTCGGGTAGCCACGAGCGCATCTGGCAAGTCATGGTGAAGCCCGACTGTTGGGTGGCAATGGGACGCTCACGGAAATAGTCGATGCTGTCACTGTCCTTGTAGTGCATCGGCAATGGACGGATGGGCATCCCCCATGGGCCAGCGGTCATGTCAGAGGTCATATCCAAAGGCGTGCCTTCAAAATGGTCGCGCATGTCGTTCTGCAAGTCGCGCAAAGAGAGCGGTTTGTCAGGCTTGATCCAGAGCGGCAGATGGTCACACTGGTCAAAGTCACCGTTGATGTATGGCAGATATTTGTCCATCTCCTCGTGACTGAAATGATGGCGGAAGAAACTCCACACGCGGGCATCGGCATAACGCACATTCTCGAAATCGATGGGACAATAGGCTTCGCGGAAGGAAAAATCACTGTCCTTGCCGTTGAAAAAACCTTTTTCACGTGCCATAGTGATGACATCGGCGGCATAGACACATTCCACCTCAGGGCGATTGATGTGCTTGAGGTTTTTGCTGCTTAGACTGGTGTAGGAGCCTTTCTTCTCCAACGGGAACTGACGGATGCGGCTCAGGTTGGCATGGGCACAGATGCAGTCGTCAGGGATGCGCAAGGCCACCCAAACGGCACCCTTACGACCTGGTCCCTTGCCAATGATTTCCATAATCCATGCCTCGTTGGGGTCACAAACGGTGAGCGTTTCACCGCTGCTGTTGTAGCCGTATTCCTCCACCAACTCGGCCATGCATTTGATGGCTTCACGGGCTGTGGACGAACGCTGCAGCGACAGACGCATCAGACTGAAATAATCGAGCAAGCCCTCGTTGTTGACCAATTCCAAACGTCCGTCGAAGGTGGTCTCCACAATGGTCACCTGCTTCTCGTTCATCAGGCCAACGATATTGTAAGTATATTCCACCTGCTTCACATATTGACCTTCGTGGGGTGGACCCCAGCCGTGAATGGCAATCAACTCGCCTTCGGCATGACGGCCTGCCGGGCTGTAGGAAAGTGAGCCTGAGAATCCGAAGCCGTCGCAATTGTAGGTACACATCACGCTGCCATCGGCAGAGGCTTTCTTGCCGACAATCAGGTTAGTACAAGCCCAAGCGGACTCGATGCACAAGGCCGCAAATAAGGTTAGGATAAAGATTTTTTTCATGGGGCAAAAAGAATGGTTGAAGAGGCAAAAATACAAATTTTTGGATTGCCCGCCCAAAAATCAATGCAGCTTCGACCGCTTAATCAAATAGCTCGTCAGCACTTGGTTGTAGTCCTTATTAATATCGGACTCCACGTAATCGATTTGGTATTGGTAGCAATGGCGCAACAAAGCCTCTTTGCGCTCAGCCATAATCTTTTTATAGGTTTCTTGAACTTCTATCGGGTTGAGTTTCAGCATGTCGCCCGTTTCCAAATCGACAAAACGGTACGGGCGGTTTTCAAAGTCTAGGTTCTGCTCCAATTGGCCATCGAAGATGTGAAAAAGGATGACCTCGTGCTTGTTGTAACGCAAATGCTCCAGCGCCTCGAACATGGGCTGATAGTCGGCGAGGCCGTCGAGCATGTCAGTGAAAATCACCACAAGGCTGCGGCGGTGGGTCATCTCCGCAATCTGGTGCAAACACTGAGGCGTTGAGGTAGTTTTGCGGTTGTTCTTGTCGTAAGTGTCAATCAGTTTTTCCAACTCGCTGTATATAAGCTTATTGTGCACCACCGACGACTTGGCTGGCTCATGGAAAGCTATCGTTTCATCAAACAAGTCCAAGCCCACGGCATCGCGCTGGCGACGCATCAGTTCCATGAGCGAGGCAGCGGCGTAGACCGAGAAAAAGAGTTTGTTAGGATGCTCGAAATCAATCTTTTGTCTCACGGGAAAGCACATGCTGGAGCTTTGGTCGATGACCAATTGGCAACGCAGATTGGTCTCTTCCTCGTAGCGCTTAACGAACAGTTTCTCCGTGCGACCATACAGTTTCCAATCGATATGACGAATCGGCTCGCCCGTATTGTAGAGGCGATGTTCGGCAAACTCAACAGAAAAACCGTGGAAGGGACTCTTGTGCAAACCTGTAATGAATCCCTCCACGATTTGACGTGCCAAAAACTCAAGGCTGCCGAACTGCGTGAGCCGGTTCCTATCGATTGAGAAGTCCATGATAACACGGGCCCTTCGACAGGTTCAGGGACCCTTCACTACCACAAAAGCAAAGGTCCCTGAGCTCGTCGAAGGGCCGATTTACTTAAAACAGCTTCTCGAGTTTCTCCACAAACACTTTCTTCGGAGCAGCGCCGACGTTCTTGTCGACGGGTTGTCCGCCCTTGAAGAACAGTACGGTGGGAATGTTCATAATGCCGAACTTGGCGGCGGTGCCAGGGCATTCCTCGACATCGCACTTCACGGCGATCATCTTGCCTTCATATTCATCGGAGATTTCCTCCACGATGGGTTCAACCTTTTTGCAAGGGCCACACCAAGTGGCGCCAAAGTCCACCATTACAGGGACTTCCGATTTCAAGACGACTTCTTCAAAACGGTCGTCGGTCATTTGAATTACTGCCATAGTTTCAATCTTTTGTTAGTATCTGTTTAATGAGTTTGCAAAAATAATAAAAAATCAAATCCGTCAATCACTTACCATCTTCTCAATAGTTTCGATCATCTGCCGTGCCGGTTCTATCTTTTCCTCTAATATCTCGGAATCAGCATCAAAAGCGCAGTTATAATCACTCTCCTCACGCATGGTTTGGAGTTGGTTATACAATCTACCGTACTCGGCTGGCAAAATCCCAGTTTTAATATATTGCTGTCCAAACATGGCATGAGACCCATGATGGGTGTGAACTTGATGACCGTCATGTATCATTAATGCCGAAATTGCATGAAAAACAGCATAATACAAGCGATTAGCCACCCCATTCCAAAGTTCAGCATTTTTTAATGCCTCGACCTCTTTAAAAGTACGCCTTGCACGTTCAATTTCAAGTTGAACGATTGTCCTTCTCTCTTCGTCACTCAAACTCATACCAAAACTATTTTATCCCGTTCAACATTCTTATAAAAAGGTAGAAAAGTCCAAGCGTTCCATTGTTGCCTTGAATAGACATGTGGGCTGATTTCGATGCCCAAATTCCAGCCCAGTTCCCGGAAAGGGTATGTAAGGTCGTAATCACTCGCTGTGATTTTCGACTTGTCAAGCAAAACCAGCAAATCCCAATCACTGTTCTCGTGATTGTCGCCACGCGCACGCGAACCATACAACCACAACGAACTCCCCGAAGGAAGAACTGCGAATGCCAGTTGCCTAATCTTTTCAATAACTTGGTTGGTATCCATTGCCAAATGACCTTAATCCACCGCAAAAATACAAATTTTCTTCCTCACCGCAAATCAAACTCCACAAAAGGCATTTTCTCAAAAAGCGGAAGGATGTTTTGGGCATTAATGCCTCCGTTTCGAGGAGTCATGTTGCACGATTTCTTGGTCTTTGAGTTGAAAAGATGCACCTTATAGTTCTGTTTTCCAGCGTTTTCCTTCACCGTTTTGATGAACATGTCCATCTCCGGCTTGTTCATCTCCGTGATGTCCAACTTAATGTAAACCGTCTTTGTGGTGTTTTCGAGCAACGAATCCAGCAATTTCGCCTCCGTGAAACGCACATCAAGGGTAGACGGCATAGTATTTGGGTCTTGGCCTGGCCTCGGGAAAGGTGCCTGCAAAGTCCCGTAGAGCATCACAAACTCATTGAGAACCAACAAGTTCTTGCAATTCAGGTAATTCTCCTTGAACAACGAGAACTGGAAGGCACCCGTTTGGTCTTCGATGGTGAAACTCCCGTAGGCGTTGCCGTTTTTGGAAATCCGTTCCTCCGCCCGCGTGATTTGTCCGCCAAGGCGAACGGCACGCCTGATATTGCGTTCAGGGTCGTTTTGGGCGGCCTTCAGTTGCTCGACGGTGCAGTTGGCGAAATACCTCAACGGCAGGTGATAAACCTCCATCGGATGGGCCGAAATGTAGAAGCCCAGAGCCTCCTTTTCCATCTCCAACTCCTTCATCTTCGACCAGGGCTCGCAGTCGGGCAACGGGATGCTGAAGGTCTCCTCCACCCCACCCTGGTCGCCGAAGCCGAACAAATCCATCTGCGCCGAGTTCTTGCGCTCGTTGAACGAGACCACCATGCGCATGGCTTTTTCGGAGAACGTAGCGGACTCGTTGGGCGCAATGTTGAATAACATGGCACGATGGAAGCCCTTGAAGCTGTCGAAGCAACCCGCCATGCCCATGCTCTCCAAAGCCCTGACATTGAGTCCCTTGTCGGCGATACGCATCACAAAGTCACCGAAGTCCTTGAACTTGCCGTTGGCTTCGCGTTCGGCCACGATGCCAGCCACTGCTGCCTCGCCCACGTTCTTGATGCCACCCATGCCATAGCGGATTTCGCCCTTCTCGTTGACCGAAAACTCGTATTGCGATTCGTTCACGTCGGGACCTAACACCGCTATTTTCATGCGTTTACATTCCTCCGTCATGAAGTTCACCTGCTTGATGTCGCCCAATTCGTTATTCAAAACAGCCGCCATGAACTCAGCGGGATAGTGTGCCTTGAGGTAGGCCGTCTGGTACGAAACCCACGAATAGCAGGCTGCGTGCGACTTGTTGAAGGCGTATGAAGCGAATTTTTTCCACTCTTCCCAAATCTTTTCAAGACGTTTTTTAACCTCGGCCTCGGGCAAGTTTTCGGTTTGGGTCAGCTTGGCCACACCTTGTTTCATGAACTTTTCGTAAAGCTCCTCCATCTTAGCCAACTGCTTCTTACCCATGGCCTTACGCAGCGTGTCGGACTCACCTCTTGTGAAATCAGCCAGCTCACGCGAAAGCAACATCACCTGCTCCTGATAGACACAAATGCCGTAGGTGTCCTTCAGGTACTTCTCCATGCAGTCGAAATCATACTTGATTTCTTGCCGACCTTGCTTGCGGGCGATGAAGTCGGGAATGTTGTCCATCGGGCCAGGACGATAGAGCGCGTTCATGGCGATGATGTCACCAATGACGGAAGGCTGCAACTCACGCAGGTATTTCTGCATTCCGGGCGATTCAAACTGGAACGTGCCGATAGTGTTGCCTGAACAATACAAGTCGTAGGTCAGTTTGTCGTCAATCGGGATATGGTCGATGTCAATATCGATGCCACGGGTGCGCTTGATGTTCTTCAGCGTGTCCTTGATCAAGGTCAAAGTCTTCAGGCCAAGAAAGTCCATCTTGATGAGGCCGACAGTCTCAATGACGTGGCCATCGTATTGAGTCACAACAACATCCTCTTTTGTGTCCTTGTCCTTGACGGTACACACGGGCGCGACATTGGTCAGGTCGTCGGCACCAATGATGACACCGCAAGCATGAATGCCAATTTGACGGTTGGTGTCCTCCAGCTCCTCAGCGTAGGTCAGCATCGAGGAAATGTTTTCATCCTTGCCCGTCAGTAACTCGTGCAGTTCGGGAATGTATTTGTAGCAATTCTTCAGGTTGACCTTGGGCATCTTTTTGGGCAACGTGCCTTCCACGGCCTTCACCGCCGCCTCGTCGAAATTGCGGTCAGGGATATAGCTCTTGATTTTGTTCACCTCGGGCAACGGCACTTTCTGCACACGCCCCACATCGGCAATGGCCGACTTGGCCGCCATCGTGCCGTAGGTGATGATGTGCGCGACTTTCTCTTTTCCGTATTTCCTTGTCACCCAGTCCAACACGCGCTCGCGACCGTCATCATCGAAATCCACGTCGATATCGGGCAGGGAAATACGGTCAGGATTGAGGAAACGCTCAAACAGCAAGTCGTATTTCAGCGGGTCTAAGTCAGTAATTTTCAAGCAGTAAGCCACCACTGAACCAGCCGCCGATCCACGTCCTGGCCCCACCGAAACACCCAACTCCTCACGCGCCGCCCTGATATAGTCGCTCACGATGAGGAAGTAGCCAGGGAAGCCCATCGTCTTCATCACGTGCAACTCGAACTTGATGCGCTCGATTTGCTCTTCCGTCAGGTCTTTACCATAACGCTCATGGGCACCGTCCCAAGTCAATTTGGCCAAATAATCCGCTTCGAGCTTGATACGGTAAAGCCGCTTGTAGCCGCCCAATTTCTTGACCTTCTTCTCGGCCTCCTCCTGCGACAAGACCACGTTGCCGTGTTCGTCGCGGGTGAACTCGTTGAACAGGTCCTCCTCGGTATATTTCTGTCGGTATTCCGCCTCGGTGCCGAAGTCCTCTGGAATGGGAAAAATCGGCATAATCGGGTCGGAATCAATGCTATAAGTCTCGACTTTATCAACAATCTCCTGCGTATTTTCCAAGGCGAAAGGCACATCGGAGAAGATTCGGCCCATCTCCTCGGGCGTCTTCAGCCATTCCTGCTTGGTGTAATGCATCCGCGTTGGGTCGTCCAAGTCCTTGCCCGTGCTAAGGCAGATGAGACGGTCGTGCGCCTCGCCGTGTTCTTCTTCCACAAAGTGCACGTCGTTGGTCGCGATGACCTTCACATCGTATTTCTTCGCCAACTCCAAGAGGATTTTGTTCACCTCCTTCTGGCGTTCGTAAACCTCGGTGTCACCGCCAGGCTTGTCGGTCTTATGTCGCTGGATTTCAAGATAATAATCCTCACCAAAAAGATTCTTGAACCATTGTATCGATTCCTCCGCGCCCTTGAGGTCACCGTTCATGATTTTTTGCGGCACCTCGCCCGCCAAGCAAGCCGAGCTGCAAATCACGCCCTCGTGATACTGCTCCAAAAGGCTGTGGTCGATGCGGGGATTATAGTAAAAGCCTTCCGTGTAGGCGATGGAACTCAACTTGCATAGGCTGTGGTAGCCAGCCTTGTTCTTCGCCAATAAAATAAGGTGCCAACCACGATCCTGACGACCGTCGCGTTTGTCAATGCTGATGGGCGCACAATAAGTTTCCATGCCAAAAATCGGCTTGAAAAACTGTCCGTTCAATTGGTCAATTTCCGCTTGGGCGGCGGCTTTTTCCTCATCGGTGGCCTCCACCTTATTTAATATGGCTTTCTGTGCCTTGATGGCATCCTTCACCTTCGTGTTCTCTTTGTTCACCGTGTCAGCGAAGTCCTTGATACCAAACATATTACCATGGTCAGTGAGGGCGAGGCTATACATGCCGTATTTCTTGCATTTTTCCACCAAGTCGGGTACCTTCGACATGCCATCGAGCATGGAATAATGCGAGTGGACGTGCAGGTGCGTGAAGTGCTTCGGGACATAGTTGCCGATTTCAGGCACCTCTTCTCCCTCTTCTTCGTCAACGATAGGCTCAAAAGTAATTCCAGCGGGCTGAATCATCTCAGGATTGGCCGCCTTGAACTCCTCGATGAACTGCGCGTCAACGCCCAAGTCGTTGGCATCCAACACGCCACGACGCACCAATTCGAGGAACACGCGAGCCGTGGCTTCCACATCGGCAGCGGCATTGTGCGCCAAATCGAACTTCTCGCCAAACAAGATTTGGTGGAACTCTTCCAATCGTGGCAACTTGAACTTGCCGCCCTTGCCGCCAGGCAGTTGGCAAAACTCGGCTGTTTTCTCGGTGCAGGTGTCCACCTTCTGCCAATTCGGCAGTGGATTCTCGCCTTTCTTGCGCATGAACTCGCAGCCAAGAATACAGAGGTCAAAGTCGATGTTATGCCCCACAAGGCGCGTGGCTTTCGAGGCCGACTGCAGGAAAATGTCGAGCACCTCGGCGAGCGGCTTGCCGTGTTCAGTGGCATATTTAGTGGAGATATGATGCACCATCTTGGCATCGATGGGAATCTCAAAGCCTTCAGGCTGAACGATATAGTTGTGCGCTTCCACGAAATGGCCCTTGTCGTCATGGACTTGCCAAGCCAGTTGCACCATGCGCGGCCAGTTGTCGAAATCGGTCAGCGGCGCGTTGTAGTTTTTGGGAAGACCTGTGGTCTCGGTATCGAAAACTAGAAACATAATCAGTTGAGAGTTGATAGGTTAGAGTTGAAAGTTGAGGCAAAAGCTACCTCAAAAATCAGCCTTCAAAGATAGGAAATTTTCGTTATGGAACAAAAACAATGGATTTTTTTCAAATTTGGTGTGCTTGGCCATCTCACGCTCGTATGCATCCAAGATTTCGTGTTGTATTTCAAGCACCTGCATCACATCCTTGGCCTCAAGATACTTCTTGATTGCCTCAGGCATGCCTCCCGTAAAACATTACACTTTTAAGAATCTTCCTCCTCCGGCTCCACATGGATGGAGATGTGCGTCTCCTCTCCATAGCGTTCTTTCAGTAGGCGTTCCACTTCGGAGGCTTTGTCATGGGCTTCCTTCAGCGGGATGTCGCCGTCCATGAGGATGTGCATCTCGATGGCGTAATGGTTGCCGATGCGTCGGGTGCAGAGATCGTGTGGCTCACTGACCCCCTGCACGCACTTCACGATGTCCAGAATCTCGTTCTCCACCTCCTCCGGCAACGACTGTTCCATCAGCTCGCCCATGCCGTTCTTGAGCAAGTCGATGGCCACCTTGACGATGAGTGCACCCACAGCGATGGAGGCAATCGGGTCGAGAACGGCCCAACGCTCACCCAACAGGATGGCACCGCCGATGCCGATGGCCGTCCCGACTGACGACAAAGCATCGCTGCGATGATGCCAGGCGTTGGCCTTCATCGCCTGCGAGTCCAACTGTTCAGCTTTGCGTTTGGTGTATTGGAAAGTCAACTCTTTCAGCAAGATAGAAACCAAAGCCGCCACGAGTGCCAATATCCCCGGCTGGGTCAAAGCGCCACCCTTGGCCCAAAAAGCAATCTTTTTGGCTCCTTCAACGAAGATGCCCACGGCGACCGCAAAAAGCGCGATACCTATGAGGGTGGTCGCCAAGGTCTCGAACTTGCCGTGACCATAGTCGTGCGACTTGTCCTTGGGTTTATGGCTAATACGCACGAAAGCCAAAACGATGATGTCAGTGACAAAATCCGACACCGAATGTACCGCGTCTGCAATCATGGCGGAACTATGGCCAATAATGCCCGCCACAAACTTGAACACCACCAGCACCACATTGACCGCGCTGCCCAAAAGGGTCACTTTATAGACTTCCTTTTCCCTATTCATTATGCTTTCTTTTCAGTCAAAATCATAAACAAAATCGCAAACAGAATCAATGCCACACCGATGGCCACATGAAGCGTGAAAGGCTCACGGAAAACCAACGTCCCGATAAAAATGGCCGTCAAAGGTTCGAGGATACCGAGAACGGAGGTCTTGGTGGCTCCGACAGCCTTGGTGGACGCTGCCAAGGTGATGGTAGCGATGGCCGTAGGCAACACCGCCAAACCCAAGACATTCAGCCAACTGACCGCACCGGGAACAGGATTCAGATGCACGCCGAATCCCGACAAAGCAAACAGCATCACCGAGCCGATGAAGAAACAATAGAAAGTCAACGTGAGGTTTGGCAGGGCTTTGATGGTTTTGCTCTGGTTGACGATGACTATAAATAAGGTGTAGCACAATCCCGAGGCCACCACGAGAGCAATGCCGCGCCAATCGATGAAGCCGCCCCCACCCTTGATGGACAACAAGATGGCACCCGCCACACCCGCAAAGATGGAAATCCAAGTCTGCCACGTCGGGAACTGCCTGAAAAACATCATAATAAGCGCAACCATAATGGGATAAACATACAGGATGCTCGTGGCGATTCCCGAAGGAATGTACTTGTAGGCCTCAAACAAGGTGATGCTGCATCCCGTGAACAAGATGCCCAAAATGGCCATCAACCCGAACTGCTTCCAAGTGATGCGAATCTGCTTCTTAGCTAAGAGCATGAAAGCCAACATCAACAAAGTGGCCACGCCATAGCGATAGAACAGCAACGAATTGACATCCAGCCCCTTGTTGATGACCGGCACACCAAAAAGCGGGTTCATTCCGTACGTAATGCCCGAAATGATACCCGCGAGATAGCCCCAATGGGGGAATTTTCTATTCTTTTCCGTGGTTTTTATAGTTTAACAAATCTCTCAGTTTTCACAAAACCATCCGATTTCAACCGGATAAAGTACACGCCTTCGGATAGGCCACTCAAGTCAACCTCAAATGAATCACGTCCCACCGACTGGCTACCGACCATAGCGCCCGCTGCATTGAAAATGACATAACTATTGACAGACTGCTCACAATTGACTGTAAGCCTATCGCTTGCAGGATTAGGATACACCGAAGCCCCTTTGTCTGAACCTTCAGCAACATCATCCCATTCTCTGACCAAAGTAACATCATCAACCACCAACATGAATTGGTCGGTGCAATTGAAATGGCGGAAGGCGACCCAGATGTCCTGCCCCGCATACGCTCTGAGGTCAACCGCATAATTATACCATTGGCCTTGCTCCTTGGCCGTCATCGTGGCTTCCCAAACTGTTGTAAAGTCGTTAGGATCGGTATTGCCTTCTGTGGATACCGCAATGCCGAAATGCTCAGCGGGAAAAGCCGCATCTTGGGCACATGCTCTGAAAGTAATCAGTTGACAATCAAGTTTGTAAGGAGTAACAAGGTAGTTATCTGGGGTCAGAACTATTGAGTTGTAATCATCCAAGGAGGCCGACTTGACACTAAAAGGATTCTCCGGATTAGCCCAGTTGTTATACAATTGCCAATTGTAGCCGTCACCGTCCGCATCAATTGTGGTCCATCGCAGAATACCTTCATTAAAGTCAAAGAAAATGTCGCCCTCCGGCGGTGTGGGCGGTGTCGGAGGCGTGCCTTCGCCCAAGTCATAAATACCAATCAGGTTAGGACTTTGATCCACGTCACCGAAGAAATAGACAGAGCCGTTGCAATCGCCGATGTAAGCACCGCCTGCGCTGCCAGCTACTGAAAAACCAGGAGTCGAGCCAAAATCAAAAATATACGATGAACTCAATTCGTCAGCTTCAATATCATAGTCGAATACGTGGGCAGTAAAGCCCGCCACCGCGAAAACATAAAGATGGGTGACGCCGTTTTCATCGGTAAAGTAACCCGTGCCATGAACGGAGTGTGCGCCCAAATTGTGTGCCGTTGCGGTCTTGATTACGTTGCCATTACGATCAATAAGCCTAAGATCCAGATGGAGATTGGGATTACTACCTGTCGCACCAGAACCAACCCAAAAGCCATCATACACTGGGTCGTATGTGCAGTGACGGAGTTCTGTAAAACTCGTATTCATCGTGCTGATTAAGGTCTTGGCGTGAAGATCAAAACACCATACCTTATTGGTCACATCGCAACCATAGAAATACTGTCCGTCGTAAGTCATGTCGCGAATGAAACCACAGTCGGGAATATCAAATTCCTCAATAAAGTTACCTTCCAAGTCGTACTTGTAAAACATCGACAATACGGTCGAGGACTTCCCCCATGCACTGGTGTAGATGTACTCACCGTCATAGACAACGCCATGTTGACGGCCTGTCGTGCATATGAACGAATTCACGTAGTCCCACATGTCCGTCGTGCCCTTTGTGCTTCCGGTCTGGGCCTGTGCCGGGAATGTCATCGCTATTAGCGATACCAAAACGAATAATATTCTTTTCATTTCTTAATGATTTTGAGTTAACAACGCGCAAAAATATGATATTTTTTATATATTATTGGAAAAAAGTTTCGTTGCATAGATAAAAAACAGAATAAATGCGTAACTTTGCAGCTGACTAACAAAAAATCAACATTAACCCATTAAATCATCAAACTATGAAAAAAACACTTCTAATCATGGCCCTTGCCGCCCTGTTATCGGTAGGATTCTCCTCCTGCAAGAAATTGATGTGCAAATGTGTCGCCACAGGATACGTTTCCGAAAGCGAGTTGCAAACCATCTTGGACAAACACATCAACGATTGTGTTGAAATCGCTGAAACTGGTGCAATTACCGATAATGGAGTTGTGGTCACCTGTTCGTATTGAACCGCATTGATTGCGTTGGCTTGCCGAGTGAAAAAACTCTGTTTTGGCATTGCCAATCTGAGAAAAAGTCGTACCTTTGCAGCCGAAACCTCGGGTAGGTTTTAGTTAATTCATTAAAAATCAACTTAAAACATTTAATTATGCCTGCAAAAATTAGATTGCAAAGACATGGCAAGAAGGGTCAGCCCTTCTATCACATCGTAGTTGCCGACTCTCGCGCGCCACGCGATGGCAAATTCATTGAGAAATTAGGTACCTACAACCCGCTCACCAACCCGGCTCAGATCAACATCAAGGTTGACAGAGCTTTGTATTGGTATAGCGTTGGCGCCCAACCGACTGACACAGCCCGTTCACTGCTCAGCAAGACTGGTGTCTTGATGAAGTATCACCTGATGCGCGGTGTCCAGAAAGGCGCCATGACTGAGGAACAAGCCGAAGTCAAGTTCCAGAATTGGATGAAAGAAAAGGAAGCCAAGGTTGCCAACGCAGCCAAGGCCGTCGAAGAGAAAGCCCGTGGCGAGAAGAAGACCCGTTTGGAAGCTGAAAAGCAAGTCAACGAGACCCGCGCCGCCGAAATCGCCAAGCGCAAGCTTGCCGAAATGGAAGCCAAGAAAGCCGCTGAAGCCGAGGCTGCTGCCCAAGCTGCTGCTGAAGAAGCCGCCGAAGCTCCCGTCGAGGAAACCCCTGCTGAGGAGACTCCCGCTGAAGCTTAATCGCCATTTTCATCAAATCGCATAAAAACCGCTCTCAATCAGGGCGGTTTTTTTGTTGAACAACTGATTGACGAGACAGCAGTCTACAAATGGTTTTTGAAAAACAGAAACGCCTCGTTTTTGATATAATCGCGCAACCCCCGAAACTCCTCGATGGTCTTTGGCGCAGGCAGATCAGGACATTCGTAAACCGCATCGAACGTCGAGACATCCAAGGTCGCCAAATCGCAGGGCTGATAATTCTCCATCTCAATCAGGCATTCGCGCATTGCCACAACGACCAGTGGAGCCATCGTGCGAGCTGGTTTCCTTCCTGCCGAAAAAGCCTCTATCCTTGTAGAATAATCCCGCAAAAACGCCGCAGCCATCGGGCCACAACAAGCATCAGTTTCGGTGACGACCAAGACCTTCATACCTTATAATATTGCGCCACAAAGGTAAAGAAATTCCAAAAATGCAAGAAATTTGAGTCAAAACTGAAAATATTCGGGGCAAATTACTATCTTTGCGCCCTAAAATTGAGAATCAATCTAAAAATAAAAATATGGGAAGAGCATTTGAATACCGCAAAGCGGCCAAGATGAAAAGATGGGGACACATGTCGAGAGTGTTCCCGAAACTCGGAAAACTGATTACCATTGCTGCCAAGGAAGGCGGTCCCGACCCCGACATGAACCCCAAACTGCGCCAAGCCATCCAGAACGCCAAGGCTGAGAACATGCCTAAGGACAACATCGATGCCGCCATCAAGCGCGCCACCGACAAGGATGCCGCCAACCTCGTGGAAATCTGCTACGAAGGCAAAGGCCCTTACGGCATCCAATGCATGGTGGAATGCGCCACTGACAACACCACGCGCACCGTAGCCAACGTAAAGTCATACTTCAACAAGTGCGGCGGCTCGTTCCTGCCCATCGGCTCGTTGGAATTCATGTTCACGCGTAAGGCCGTGTTTGAAATCGAAATGCCCGCTGGAATGGACAAGGACGAACTAGAGCTTGAACTCATCGACTACGGCTTGGATGAAATCGTCAGTGAGACCGACGAAGAAGAAGGTACCACCACGACCACCGTCTACACCGCATGGACCGACTACGGCACCATGCATCAAGCCTTGGAAGACCGTAAGATCAACATTGTGAAAGCCAACCTGCAACGTTTCCCTAACTCGACCGTCAGCTTCACCGACGAACAGATGGTTGAAATCGAGAAATTCCTCGACAAAATGGACGAAGACGAAGACGTTCAGGCCGTTTACACAAACATGGAATAATTAAAACAAGACTTAATTTCTTAAAGAGCAATACATTAAATTGTATTGCTTTTTTTTATTTCAACTTTTTGTCACAATTATGAAAGAAAATACTATATTTGCACACGAATAACAAAATTGCACGTCTATGAGTTGGCAGGAGGATTTATCCCAAAAGTTGGCGACTTTATCGCAAGCTGAATTCAACTACATTGAAACAAACGACATCAACAAATCGAGCGAGCTTGATTTCAATTGCAGTGGACTTTATATGGAGTCAACCATCATATATTTTGAAATCAAAAACATCGAGTATCTTTTAAAAGAAAACGGCCGTAGAAAGATTGCCCAGATATACAAAATGTACCATCAGGTTTTATGTGCCGTTGCCGAACAGAACGGAGGGTTTGTCAACTGCTTCTCTTCCGATGCTTTCCTTGTCATCTTTCCAGGCAAAGAAGACACCATCCCTGTTGCTGTCAAGTGTGCAATGAAAATCGCATCGGCACTCTCCACTACTTATGTTTCCTCTTTCGGCAATATTGCGGGTTTGGAATTTGGCATAGGAATGGATCACGGCCATATCATGGGAATCAAAAACCTGTCAGACAACAAGTTGGAACAGATCAACTGGTTGGGGGCATGCCTATATAAAGCCATTAGAATTGGCCACGAAAGCATCAGGCCATACCATATCAGCATTTCGAGCATGCTGTTTCACAACCTGCCAGAAAACTTGCGCATCAAGCAACGCAGCATTTTAGGCATCAAGAAAAACACAGAAATCTGGACCAAAGTCACTTACCAACACGAAGGCGTTAAGCACCACTTATATCAAACCAATCAAAAACTAAGCATCGAGGAAGAGCCATAAAACGGCAGGGTTTCCGTTTGAACTCAAATGAACATCTTAGTGACAGGCTGCAAAGGCCAACTGGGAACTGAGCTACAGAAAATCGCCACAAGCGATGCGCGACACTTTTGGCTTTTCACTGATGTGGACACCATGGACATCTGTGACAAGGAAGCCGTTGAACATTGTTTCTCAGCCAACGACATCGATGTTTGCATCAATTGTGCCGCCTACACCGCCGTTGACAAGGCCGAAGACGAGTCAGAATTGGCCGAGAGAGTCAATGTTTACGCGCCCCAAATCTTGTCCGAGACCTGCTTGAAACACGATGCTTTGCTGATGCACATCTCCACCGACTATGTTTTTGACGGCGATGCCGACGAGCCTTATTCAGTCGATGCCCCCATCAACCCACAATCAATGTATGGAAAGACCAAGGCTGAAGGCGAACGGCTGATTCGTGAGAGCGGCTGCAACCATTTCATTGTCAGGACGGCATGGCTCTATTCAGCTACGGGAAAGAACTTCGTGAAGACCATGCTCAGCCTCGCCGACACCCGCGACGAAATCAATGTGGTGGCCGATCAAAAGGGCTGTCCCACATGGGCCTACGACTTGGCTTGCGCTCTCGTCAGGCTCCTTAACCAAAACGGGAAAAAACCAGTGCATGAAACCTTCCACTACACCAACGAGGGGCAGATTACGTGGTATGACTTCACCCTTGCCATCATGGAAATCTGTGAAAAGCAATGCAAAGTGAACCCGATAACGACCGACCAGTATCCCACCAAGGCCAAACGCCCTGCATACAGTGTGCTGGATTTAAGCAAGATAAAGGCATACGCAGGCATAAAGATCCCATTTTGGCGGGAGAGTTTAATCAAGTGCATTGAAGAGTTGAAACGAAAACAATAGATTGCCATGCTTTGCTGGCAATGACGCAAAGCCCCGTAGGGGCGAAACGAACTTGACCCGATGCAAGCACAGCGCAGCCTCGGACAGCACCCCGACAGGCAACCACGGCTTCTAGCCCTACAACTAAACAACTGACAACTAAACAACTATAAACTATACAACATGGATCCTCAAATCATCGAAAGAGCAAAATCGTGGCTCACAGAGCAATACGACGAAGAAACGAGAAAGAGTGTGCAAAACATGCTCGACAACGACCCTAACGAACTCACCGAGAGCTTCTACCGCAATCTTGAGTTCGGCACTGGCGGTCTGCGTGGCATCATGGGTGCCGGCACCAACCGCATGAACATCTATACTGTGGCCATGGCCACCCAAGGCTTCGCCAACTACATTAAGAAAATGAATCCAGGCAAGAAGTTGAGCGTCGCCATCGCCTACGACGGCCGTAACAACAGCCCCGCCTTCGCCAACGTCACCGCTGACGTGATGTCGGCCAATGGCATCCACGTCTACATCTTCGACTGCCTCCGCCCCACCCCTGAGCTTTCGTTCGCCGTGCGCGAGATGAAATGCGATGCCGGCGTGATGGTGACCGCCTCACATAATCCCAAAGAGTACAACGGCTACAAGGCCTATTGGAACGACGGCGGCCAGCTCGTCAGCCCGCACGACAAGAACGTCATCGCCGAGGTCGAGAAAATCACTGACCCGTCAATGGTGAACTTCAAGCGCAATCCTGAACTCGTCACCATCCTAGACGAGAAGTTCGACGACATCTATTTGAATAAGGTGTACGGCCTCTCCCTCTCGCTCGACCTCATCAAGAAGCACAAGGACATGCGCATCGTCTACACACCCATCCACGGCACAGGTCGCCGCTTGGTGCCCGAAATCCTGAAACGCAAAGGCTTTGAAAATGTCTATTGCGTTGAAGAACAAATGGTTGTGGACGGCAACTTCCCCACCGTAAAATCGCCTAACCCAGAAGAACCTGCCGCCATGGCCTTGGCCGTGAAGAAAGCCCAAGAAGTGAATGCCGACCTCGTCATGGCTACCGACCCTGATGCCGACCGCGTGGGCATCGCCGTGAAAGACGACAAGGGTGAATACCTGCTGCTCAACGGCAACCAGACCGCCAGCATCTTCGTCTACTATCTGCTGAGACGCTGGAGCGAATTGGGCAAACTCACTGGAAAAGAGTACATTGTGAAGACCATCGTTACTACCGAGCTGTTGTTTGAAATGGCCAAGAAGTACAACGTGGAGCGTTTCGACGTGCTGACGGGCTTCAAGTACATCGCCGATAAGATTTTGGGTCTCGAAGGCAAGATGCAGTTCATCGGCGGCGGCGAGGAAAGTTATGGTTACCTCGCCGGAGACTTCGTCCGCGACAAGGACGCCGTCATCGCCACCAGCATGATTGCCGAGGCCACCGCCTGGGCCGCCGAGCAAGGCAAGACACTCTATCAAGTGCTCATGGACATCTACAAGGAGTTCGGTCTCTATAAAGAGAAACTCGTCTCGCTGACCAAGAAAGGCATCAGCGGCACCGAGGAAATCAAAGCCATGATGGAACGCTTCCGCACCAACCCTCCCACCGAAATCGAAGGCGAGAAGATTGTGGAAATCCGCGACTACAAGTTACAGGAAGCCAAGAACTTACTGACAGGCAAGGTCACGCCCATCGCGCTACCCAAGAGCGACGTGCTGCAATTCTTCACCGAAGGCGGCTCGAAAATCACTGTGCGGCCGTCGGGTACCGAGCCAAAGATCAAGTTCTACTTCGGCATGAAGGCACCTGCCGGCGAACCCGTCGAAACGGCCATGAAGACGCTGGACGAGAAGCTTGAGAAAGCCGCAGCGCTACTGACCAAGTAAAACGCAAAAAGCCCGCTCAACGGCGGGCTTTTTTATTGGAATTCAATCGGTTATCACCTAACAATACGCGTTCCGCAGGTCGGGTCGCCAAGGCGTGTAGCCTCGGTAATGATGGCCTCGTGGCCTGTTGCCTCCACAAACAGGATGGCGGCACGCACTTTGGGAGCCATGCTTCCCTCAGTGAACTGACCATCAGCAAGATGCTTCTTTGCTTCAGCCACAGTGATGGTGTCCAAAGCCTTTTCGTTTTCTTTGCGGAAGTTGATATACACCTTCGGCACGTCAGTGAGAATGTAGAACTCGTCAGCCTTGATGTTGACAGCAGTCATGGCAGAAGCCAAGTCCTTGTCGATCACGGCCTCAACACCGCCGAGACTACCGTCTGTCTTCTCCACGACTGGGATGCCACCGCCACCCACAGTGATGACGACGTTGCCCTGCTCGGCGAGATCCTTCACGATGTCAATGTTCTGGATGGCAATCGGTTTGGGTGAAGCCACCACCTTGCGCCAGCCGCGACCTTTCGGGTCTTCCTTGTAAATGGCACCCGTCTCAGCAGCGTACTTTTCCGCCTCTTCCTTGGTGTAATAAGGTCCAACCGGCTTAGTGGGATTCTGGAACATCGGGTCGTTCTTGTCCACCACGACTTGCGTCACCAACGTGACCACATTGCGCTTGATGCCCTCCTTGGCGAACACCTTGCCCAAACCCATCTCAATCATGAAACCGATAAGGCCTTGAGTTTCAGCAACGCAGAAATCAATAGGCATTCCCGGCACGCCAAATTGATGATGGCCAGCCTCGTGTTGCAGCATGACGTTGCCCACTTGCGGGCCGTTGCCATGACCGATGACCAAATTATAACCCTCTTTCAGGAAAGGAAGCAGTGAATGGCAAGTCTCCGTGACGTTTTCCATCTGTTCCTTGTAGGTTCCCTTCTGACCGCCTCTCAGCAAAGCATTTCCGCCGAAAGCGATAACAGCTAATTTTTTCATATAATTCAAGATTTTAGATTTCAGATTAAATTCTGTTGATTACCAAAGGCTTATTTGCGTTGATAGGTCACAGTATAGCCCGCTTGCTCAAGGGTAAGCTCCGTATCCGTGAGTTCGACAATACGCAAGGTATCGGCGAAATCATGAGGATTTGTGCCTGTGTATTGTCCCTTGAGGATGAGTTTGTCACCCACTTTTTCCCAAGCATGGAACTCGGAATAACCCATATTAATCGGCACGACCGAGCCATCTTTCAGCAACGTGAAGCCGATTTCGCCCACAATGCCATCTTCTTTGGCGGGTTCCACCCAAGTGCCTTCCAACGGTTTGCTGCCGCACGAAGCGAAAAGCAAAGTCATAAATCCGCTTAAAGCAATAATTCTCAAATGTTTAGCCATTTTCCTTCTTTGTTTGAATTGGGCTGCAAAGGTAAGGATTTTTATGATAGGAATTTAATTCTGGACGCGTTTTTTTACCAACCTTTCAATCTCACCAATCCAAAGGATGAGCGAAGTGCCGATGATGATACGAACCCAGTCGCCAAAGGTAATCGGCACTACGTTGAACATCTCGCCGCCGAAGTTTACAATCAGGACTTGACCAATGGCTATTATTAATAAGGTAAGACCGAAACCACGGCGAATGTCCTTGTCGAGCAGACCTTTCAGTGCCGATTGGTTGGTATGGTACGCCTTGGCGTTGAAAATGTTCCAGAACTGCATAAAGACAAAAATGGTGAAGAGCAGCGAGAGTTCCTTGGGGGTAAACTCACCTCCCAACTTACTGAAGTTGAAATAATTGACAAAGAAATCACGAAGTGAGAAGTCAGATAACGTATCCACGCCACAATGCATGAAATACTGAATGAAGCCGAACAACACCGCCACAAAAACCAAACCTGCTCCAAAGATACGTCGGCTCATGTCTCTGGTGATAATGAAGGCATCGCGCGAACGAGGTTTGTCTTTCAGGACGCTAATGTCAGGGGGCAAAGAGGCCAAAGCCATAGCCGCAAAAGTATCCATGATAAGGTTGATCCACAACATCTGAGTCACAGTGAGCGGTGAAGAAGTGCCCATCACTGCGCCAAGCAACACGATAAGGCAGGCCGCCACATTGATGGTCATCTGGAACAGGATGAAACGTTGGATGTTAAGGTAAAGCGAGCGACCCCACATCACAGCACGGGTAATGCTCTTAAAAGAATTGTCAAGGATGGTAATGTCGCTGGCTTCCTTGGCCACCGAGGTGCCGTCGCCCATCGAGAGACCAATTTGTGCCTTGTTTAGGGCTGGTGCATCATTGGTGCCATCACCCGTCACGGCCACCACTTCTCCTCTTTCCTGCAACAGCCTGACGAGGCGTTCTTTGTCGGAAGGTCGCGCCCTCGACATGATCTTCAAATCGGCGATGCGGTCGCGCAATTGGTCGTCAGTCAACAAGTTGAATTCTTTGCCTGTAATCATCTGTCGATTAGGATCGTCACCCTCTTTCCACAGTCCGACTTGCCGACCAATTTCACACGCCGTTCCTGGGGTATCACCCGTCACAATCTTGATGCCGATGCCCGCGTTTATGCACTCCTGCACCGAGTCGGCCACATCGTCGCGAATGGGATCAATGATGCCTACGATACCAAGGAAACACAAGTCCTCAATCATCAGCTTGCCGTTGGAGAACACCTTCTCCACTTCTTCTTCAGTGAGGTATTTGTAAGCGAAACCTAAAGTACGCATCGCCTTGTTTTGGTACTCAAGCAGCTTGTTTTCCACCTCATTTCTCACCCACTGCATATCCGCCTCACTATCAACCATCCTAACCGTAGCACAGCGTCTCATCACGATTTCAGGGGCACCTTTCACATATAACACATACTCTCCCGAAAAAGCAGTCTTGACGATGGTGGCCATGTATTTATATTTCGTTGTAAATGGCAACTGGTTGACAATCTTAGCGTTGTCGCGAATTCTAACAAAGTCCACATTGTTATCGAACAGCCATAGCAGCAGTGCGCCCTCGGTAGGATTGCCGATGACTTTCGCCTTCTGTTTGTCGCTATAATCCAAAAACGCCGTCGAATTGACCGCAATGCCCTCTGCCACCAACCGGCCCGTATAAGAATCGTCGATTCGGCTATTCTTCAAGCCAAAAATGAGGCTGTCACCAAGGCTCATGCGGTTTTTAGTCAGCGTGCCAGTCTTGTCGGTACATATCACCGTGGCGGCACCCATGGTCTCACATGCGTGCATCTTACGAACCAAATTATTGGTTTCCAACATCCTACGCATACTTAGAGCTAAACTTAGCGTGACACTCATCGGGAGGCCTTCAGGCACTGCCACGACAATTAGCGTCACAGCTATCATCAAGGTATTCAACAGATAACGGGCAAAACTCATCCAATCGAAAGGCAGGTCACCACGATGGGTGAAATACATCACCAGACGGAGTACAACAATCAATACAGCGATGACATAACTCGCAATCGTGATACCCTGGCCCAATTTGTCAAGTTGCTCATTGAGCGGTGTTTTTACCTTATTATCAATCTGTGCGCCGTGATATACCTTGCCCCACTCCGTCTCGTCGCCCACCTTCTCGACCACAAACATGCCATGGCCTTCCATCACCGAACTACCTCGACACACATAGTTTGACGGATAAGTGGCCTCTTCTTTGAACTCGGCAGGGTCGGTCGTCTTGCTACATGAAGGCTCGCCCGTCAAATCCGACTCGTTCACCCGCATGGCGATGGCCTCAACCAACGTGCCGTCGGCAGGAATCTCGTCGCCCGTCTCAATAACCACCGTATCACCCACCACAACATCCTTGCGTTCAATGCGTTGAATGAAGCCATTACGATAAACCGTCACCATTTGCTCGTCCTCGCTTTGGTTCAGGATGTCGAATTTCTTGTTGGCACTCAACTCAAACACGAAGCCCACCGTAGTGGCCAACATCACCGCCACAAAAATGCCCAAAGGTTCGAGCAACACGCTCATTCCCTCGGCACCCGTGAACAATTGGTATAATGAAACTGCAACCGACAACAACAAGGCTATCAGCAATATACGTATAATAGGGTCACTGAATTTCTCCAAAAACTGTTTCCAAAGCGGGTCTTTCACTGGAGGAGTCAACACGTTGTCGCCATGTTTGCGGCGGCTCTCCTCAACCTCCTTTTGCGTCAGACCGTTCCGATAATCTCTCGACATGATTCAATTTTTACTACTTTTGCGTTGAAAAAAACGCGCAAAAATACATTCTATTGTGAAAACGGAAAGAGGTTGCAAGGTTGCAACCCAAATTAAAAACACGCAACTCCATGAAATTCAAGGAAAACCACAAAACAGCATTAGCAAAAGTACTTTCAGACCTCGTGCAATGTGACGGTATCGTCAACCAAGGCGAAATCGACTTCCTGCAAAGGGTTTACGACACTTTCGGCATCACTGCGGCCAGCCGCAAGAAAGCCACCAAGCTCAGCCTCTCTGATGCCGTCGGCATGCTGAAAAACCTTGGAAAACGCGAAAAAATTACCATCCTCAAACTATTTCAAACTCTTTCCCTTTCCGACGACTCACTTGACCCTAACGAATCGCTGCTGACCACTTCCCTATTGCTCTCCATCGACATTGAACTGCCTGAGACCCAAGGCATCAAAGCACATTTTGTCTCCATTCCCAACCTCAACTTTGACACGCGAAATGCCGTGCTTTACGTGGAGGCAGAATACGACAAGGCCGTGAACCATAGGATTTTGGACGACTATGACTCCATCTGCAAACTGCTCAACAACGCCGATCGCGAGTTCTTCTATTTGCCTGTAGTGATGCACAACCTCAACGACAAACGTGCCACCTTCATACAAGCACTTAGCTACATCGAGCCTACTCTTTCCGACGAGCAACTCGACCTCATCGACAGCCGAATCGACCTGATGAGCAGTGCTTTCCTATCCAAGGAAATATTTCTCAATTACTTGAACACCAATGGTTTAAATATCAAAAAACCCTCATTCTTTTTTAGAATCGGCGACAAGAACACCGACAACCAACAGGACTTTCTCATCCTCGAAATCGAAGATGATCCGCTGAGTACCTTGCAACATTTCTTTGCACTAAAAGACCATATCGTCAGCCTCCATCCCGAAGGCTTGAGTCAAAAAGACGAACGGTTTCTGCAAAAAGCGATGACGACACCCAACGACGCCGAAAAAGATGCACTCAACTACACAGGGTTCCACAAAATACTGATCGACACCGTTTTGAAATACACAGGAAGCCACGAAGCCAGCCGACTTTATGTCACCAAACGCGGCGACCTTTTCCTCACCGACCGCAACAATGCAGAAGTGAAAATGCCCGCCTTGAGTAAAGCGCTCTATATCCTCTTCCTTTTCCATGAGGAGGGCATCCCGTTGAATTACTTAAACGATTACAAGCCAGAGCTTTTCCGCATCTACCGCCAAATCTCGACCTACGGAGACAACACACTGCTAAACCAAGCCGTCGACAACCTCACTGACTTTGTGGGCAGCACCATGAACGCCACCCTCTCGCGCATTAAGAAAGCTTTCACTGACATCCTCGGCAACGATGCCGCCCCCTACCTCATCCAAGGCAATAGAGGTGGTCGCAAAGCCATACCATTAGAGCGACGATGGGTAGTGTTTGAAGATCGTAACGTATTCGAATAGCTTTATGCTTTCTGTCCTTCCAACAGGAACGTGACATCGGAATTCGGGTCGATTTCGACCGCATCCTTGCCGTAGCGCATGACTATCATCTTCTTGCCTCCCTTGAGCATCATTTGGCCGTCGGTCACCCAAAGGGCTGTGGCTTCGCGAAGTCCCACCACCACTCTATCCTGATTCACGGCCAGATACTCGTTGATGCGGTCTTGGCGGGTCTCGCCGCCGTGCTTGATCATCTTGTCGATTTCGGGATGTGGGTCAAGGTAGTGAGGATTGATTTGGAAAGGCACCAAATTGAGACAGTTGAACGATGCGGGCTGCACAATGGGCATGTCGTTGGTGGTGCAAAGCGTTGGGCAAGCCACGTTACTTCCAGCACTCCAGCCCATATAAGGCACGCCGGCGAGGGCGCGCTTGCGGATGGCTTCCATCAAGCCGTAGCGGTGCATCTCGGCCACGAGGTGGAACGTGTTGCCTCCACCCACAACGATGCAGTCCGCCTCGTTGACAGCTTTCACCTTGTCGTCGAAATGGTGTACGGAAGTGAAGTTCTCCAAGCCGAACTTGGTGCGAAACACGTTCCTCACCTTCGATTCGTAAGCATCATAACTTTCAGGATACACCATGCCGCCGATGTTGACGCCCGCGAAAGGCACGAAGATGATGCGGCTCTCCCTATTAATATGGTTCTGCAAGCAGAAAAGTTCGATTTGGCTGGTCGCCCAAGCCAGGTAATTCTCGCCGAAGTTCGTGGAATTGCTGATCAGTAGTAATCTCATGACGATAAAAGTTTAAATGTTGATGGGGCAAAAATAAGGAAATTTTCAATTTGGGGTGATTTTCGAGCGGGATTTCCGCTTCCTTTGCCCATAACTCGAAAAAATATTGAGTTGTGGGCAAGTCTTCTTATTTTTATTTGCCCATATCTCGATAAAAAATTGAGTTATGGGCAATGTATAAGTTTTTTATTTGCCCATAACTGTATGCGCTGGCAAAAGAGCGAGGTGGTGATGGACGACCTGTTTAGAATGTAGATTGGATTATCCCAAGCACATAAAAAACGTGCAGTCAATCTTCCCCGAAGCCAATCTGTTATTCCATTCCACAGGTTTTTTGGCGGAAAAACTTGTTTTTCTCCTTGCCCTAAAGAAAAAAAGCTATATTTGTCCCCGATAAGCAACCCGAAATCTAACCAAACCTTATCGCAAACAATAAACACATAACAATATGGAAAAGAGAATTTTACAACAAAGAAGGGCTTTGCGTACCGCCCTGATTGTCCTGCTGCTGAGTGTGGTGGGGATGATGAAAATGCATGCAATAACAAGAGCAACAATAGGTGATTTAGTATACGACCTTTATGGAGGAGATTATGCAGCCGTTGTTGTTGGCCATGTAGACGGCCAGAGTGCCACTGGAAACTTAGACATCCCTTCCACTGTGACTTGGAATGGCAGCACATACTGGGTGAGGGGAATTGGAGGGAATGCATTCCGAGATTGCTCAGGACTAACGGGTACCTTGACGATTCCCAACACCGTATATAACATTGAGGGTGGGTCTTTTTATGGTTGTAGTGGCTTCACAGAATTGGTTTTCTCTCAAAACCCTCAATATTGGATTGAGATTGGTAATGAAGCTTTTGCCTATTGCACTGGATTTACGGACTTGATTCTCTCTGATCACGTGCAGGTAATTGGAAGCGGTGCTTTTGCCGGTTGCACAGGAATAACCATAGTGAGCATACCTAATTCCGTGATTGAGATGGACCATACTGCTTTTAATGGAACGGGGTGGTATAACAACCAGCCCAACGGCATTTTGTATTTGGACGGATGGTGCATGGGATACAAGGGGGCTGAGCCCACGGGGGCGCTGAATATTGCCGAAGGCACAAGAGTGGTAGCGGGAGAATCTTTTGAAGGATGCATTGGCATAACTGCATTGACCTTGCCAAACAGCTTGAAAAAGATAGGGAAGTCTGCCTTTTCTGGTTGCACTGGCATTACTGGCGAATTGATTATTCCCAACTCTGCAACCTATATTTTAGAAAACGCCTTTTCTCGTTGTACAGGTTTTACAGGCGATTTAGTCATCCCTGACTCTGTAATCTATCTTGGAAGTTGTGCTTTCGATAGTTGCAGCGGCTTCACAGGTAGCTTAACCCTTTCAAACTCATTGAAGAAGCTTAAGGAAGGTGTCTTTCGCGGTTGTAGTGGTTTCACGGGTTCTCTTGTTATTCCTAATTCCGTCACCCAAATTGGAGAGCGCCAATATGCCGGTACTGGAACTTTTGAGGGTTGCAGCGGTTTCACAGGCAGTTTGACCATTGGCGATTCCGTGACGATGATAGGACGGAATGCTTTCAATGGTTGCAGTGGTTTCACTGGTGAATTGGTCATTCCCGATGCCGTGAGAGATGTGGGCATGTATGCTTTTTCAGGATGCAGCGGTTTCTCGGGTAGCTTGACTCTCGGAGCTTCTATAGATTGGGTTTTTTGTTCGGCTTTTCGAGATTGCACAGGCATAACTACATTAAATTTCAATGCAACGCAAAGTGGTGCTTTTGGGGTAGGTTATCCAGCTGGAGGTTATTTTTTTTGGGATGGTTCTCCTTTTGAAGGTTGTACATCACTTACTACTTTGAACATTGGCGATAATGTGTTGACAATTCCGTGGTGTGCATTTTATGGTTTTAATGGCTTCGTCGGAGAGTTGGTCATTCCCAATTCCGTTACCTCCATAGGGGATAACGCTTTTTCGGGGTGTACGGGTTTCACAGGCGATTTGGTCATTCCCAATTCCGTAACTTCCATCGAGAAAAATGCTTTTTGGGGTTGCTCTAGCTTCACAGGTGAGTTGACTCTCTCCAATTCCTTGATTTCCATCAAAGAGTATTCTTTTGAAGGTTGTTCTGGCTTTACTGGCGAGTTGGTCATTCCCAGTTCGGTTAACGACATAGGAGAACGTGCTTTCCATAATTGCAGCGGTTTGACATCCGTTGTCATTGGAGACACCACAAACCCTGTCGAACCGATAACCACGATTGGTGCAGAAGCCTTCCTGAATTGCAGCGCACTGACTTCGGCTGTCTTTGGCAATTCAGGTTCCAAAATTGGGGATTATGCTTTCCATAATTGTAGCAGTTTGACCTCTGTTGTTATAGGTGACACGATAAACCCAGTTGAGCCTGTAACGACTATTGGAGCATCAGCATTCCGGGATTGCACGGAACTGACATCTATAATTATCGGTAATACTGTGATTTCAATTGGGCCAAGTGCTTTCTACAATACTGGATATCGCAATAATCATGAGGATGGGATCATATATACTCCGGGTAACTGGTGCATTGGACGCAAAGGCGTACCGCTGACAGACACGTTGCAACTTCGAGAAAACACACGGGGGATAGCAGGTAATGTGTTTAATGGTTGCAGTGGCCTCACTTATGTTTCGTTTCCTGATTCTTTGATTTCCATTGGTGTCAATGCTTTTATGAATTGCACAGGACTCACCTCTGTTACCATTCCATCATCCATGAGGTTTATCGGGAAGCGTGCCTTGTGCGGTTGTACGGGTTTGACAGATTTGTATTTCAATGCTGCCAACTGCGAGATTGAAGAAGGTAGGGTGGTCGAGAATAATCACTGGGTATACACTTATTATTGGTTGTATGACTGCCCTTCCTTGAGCACAGTGACCCTTGGCGATAGCGTTCAGGTTCTTAGTGGCAATGCATTCGGCGCATGCAGTAGCGTGACGTTATTGAATGTGCTTGCCGAGACTCCGCCATTGGTCACTTCTTTGGGGGATTTGAACCACGACATTCCCGTTCATGTGCCTTGCGGGTCATTGCTCGCCTACCAGACCATTCCGATTTGGAATGATTTCGCCAATATTCAACAAGACAACACATGTGTCTTTGACATTACCCTAATAGCCAGGGGAGAAGAAGGGGGAACGGTAAATGGCGGAGGCATCTATACTTCTTACCAAGATTGTACCATGACTGCTGAGGCTAATTCTGGCTATGTTTTCACTAAATGGACAAGAGATGGACATATCGTTTCATACAATCCTTCCTACACGATTGTTGTGACGGAAGATGCCACATACGAGGCGCATTTCAAACCCAATTCGGTTTCGGCTCATTACTATACAAATTCTGAGGACCCGTACTGCCCGTATGTGTGTGTTTCTTGGACGAAAGCTAACCATGCTTTTTTTGAGAACTATGAGTCTGGAGATTTTTCCTCAAACGACTGGCAGCTTGACCAAACCTATCCTTGGTCAATATATTCAGCCTATCCCTATGAAGGCAGATACTGTATGAAGAGTGGCGGCGGCAACTATTATACGAATAATATACAGTCAACGATGCAGATTACGGTAGATATACCGAAAAATGGTTCCATAAGCTTTGCCTACAAAATCAGTTCGGAAGAGAATTATGACGGCTGTGCTTTCTACATTGACGACCAGGAAATGGGTTTTTATAGTGGTTTGTCTGGTTGGAAAAAGAAAATATACCCTATCACTGCTGGTGAACATACGCTTAAATGGGTTTATAGAAAGAATCAATCGCGTTATCGCTATGACGATTGTGTTTACATTGATTGTATTGAATTTGAGGGGGATGGTTGGTATGCTTACGACAATGGTGTCAGTGTAAATGTTCTTGGTACAGGTGGTGGCAACATCTATTGGGGGGTCATGTTTCCTCCAGGTTCATACGAAGGCAATTTGCTGACCAAGGTTTCTGCTTATGACGCTGTTGCCATGCAAGGTAATGTTACCATCTACAACGGAGGGACTTTTTCACCGACCAATCCAGTGGGTCAAAGGGACATCTCTTTCACGGGAGTGGAAGACTTTGTTGAGTTTGAATTCGACACCCCTGTGGCGATTGACCCAACCAAGAGTGTTTGGGTGGTGTTCTACAATGGAAGCGGTACGGGTTATCCTGCCGCAGTATGCAACGACACAGGCGATGCCAACGGACGTTGGGTCAACATTGACGGAAACGCTTGGGAGGATGTGAAGAGCTATGGCTTAGACTATACCTTTATGGTACGAGCCTTCATCACTGATGGCGCTTCGGGAGAATACATTGCCCCAATGGGTTTGACCACTGATTGGGTCGCTGCCCAGCCCACCAACAGTGAGAGGGGTGCATTGCGAAGCCGCTCAGGTGAGATTTCCAATGGAAATGTGAACCAGCCTTTCGGAAGAAGTATCCGTTCATTAGCTCCATATTACGTTTATCGTGCCAATTGTGAAGGAGGCGAAATGCAACTGGTTGCCGACAATGTTTATGAAAGTCGGTTTGTCGATTCTGCTTGGGCAGAACTTCCTGCTGGCACCTACCACTATGGCATTTGTTTGGAGAACAACGCCAGCAACATAGTTTGGTCAAATTGTATCGAGAAGCCTGATGTGTCGGACACCTGCGTGGTCAAATTCGATTTATTCCATCCAAACGGTGGAGGCTCAAGTTGGTTTGGCAATTACTTGGTGGTGAACTATGGCGGCAATACAGAAATCCTGACCAAACCAGGCTGGGTGCCGGTTTCTTACTCGATTGCCATGCCCAAAGGCTGCCATGTCCATTTGGGTTGGATTTATGGCAACTGGACGAATTCTTGTGGTTTCACGGTGAGCTACGAAAATGACAACGTGATTTATTCGGGTTCCAATATCGGTGATCATGGACTTGCTTATGAGTTCGTTGTGGACTGCGATTTCCCGACCTACGAAATCACGGTGCTGGCTACCCCCGAAGGGTGTGGCTCAGTGGCTGGTGGAGGTGTTTTCTATGAAGGTGTCACATGCACGTTGACGGCCACTCCTGTACAAGGCTTCTTTTTTTCGAACTGGACCTGTAACGATACGGTTGTGTCCACCACACCTACCTATTCTTTTACAGTGACTGGTGATGCCTTGTTCGTTGCCCATTTTGTTCCAGGGATTATTCTTGGCGAAGGCACCTATACCAGTCCATACCTACCGAGTTTCTCTGGTTTCGACTACACACTCTCTCAACAGATTTACACCTCGTCAGAAATTGGTATTGAAGGAAACATCACCCATTTGTCATTTTTCAACGATGGAAGTACAAAAACCCGCAGCTACAATATCTACATGGTTCATACTGACAAGACAACATTTGAGAGCACGACCGATTGGATTGTCGTAACTGAGGCCGACCTCGTGTTCAGCGGTACTGTGACCATGATACAAGACTGCTGGACAACGTTCGCCCTTGATACGCCTTTCTCCTATAACGGATTGTCTAACTTGGCGCTTATCGTGGATGACAACAGTGGGAATGGTTCAAGTTCACCTCAAATGGATTGCAGGATATACCGACCTGGAGGATATCAAGCCATTCGCATCCATAGTACCTATAATGACTTTGATCCTTATAATCCTTCTAGCTACGATGGTGTACTTGACTGGGGGAAAAACCAAATCATCCTAAGCTTTAATCTTGAAAGTTATACCATCAACGCGACAGTGAACCCAACGGAAGGGGGCACTGTCAGCGGTGCAGGCACTTACATCCAAGGTGCAACCTGTGTGTTGGCAGCTTCAGCCCATCCTGGATACGCCTTCGTTAATTGGACGAAAGACGGCGAGGAGGTCTCCACCAATGCCACTTATACCTTCACCGTTACCGAAAATGCCGATTATGTGGCCAACTTCACCCAGACCTACACCATCACCACCTCGGCCAACCCAACGGCGGGCGGTACAGTTAGCGGCGGAGGCAACTATATTTACAACGAGACCTGTACCCTGACCGCATCGGCCAATGCAGGCTACACCTTTGTTAATTGGACGAAGAACGGCATGCAGGTTTCGACGAGCGTAACATACAGCTTCAACGTCACGGGAAATGACAACTTTGTAGCCAACTTCAGCCAAAACACCTACACCATCACCGCCTCGGCCAACCCGACTGCAGGCGGTATCGTCAGCGGCGGAGGCAACTATATTTACAACGAGACCTGCACCCTGACCGCATCGGCCAATGCAGGCTACACCTTTGTCAATTGGACGAAGAACAGCCAACAGGTTTCGACGAGTGCCACATACAGCTTCACGGTGACAGAGTCGGGCAATTATGTAGCCAACTTCAGCTTGAACAGCTACACCATCACGGTCACGGCCAGTCCGAGCAATGGCGGCATGGTAAGTGGTGGTGGAAGTTACAATCATGGCTCTAGCTGTACGCTCACGGCTTCGCCCAACACAGGTTACACCTTCACCAACTGGACGAAGAACGGCGAAATTGTTTCTACGGAACCCATCTATACTTTCATTGTGACAGAGCCTGCTTCATATATGGCCAATTTCGATTTGGGTTACATCACCCAATCCACCGACTTCACCGCAGGTTGGAACTGGTGGAACACCTACATCGAGCAAGAAGGTATTGACGGCCTTGCCCAACTTGAGGAAAGCCTCGACAGCCATGGCGTCCAAATCAAGTCGCAGCAGCAATACGTGAACTATTACGACGGCATGGGCTGGATGGGAATGCTTGATGCCATCAACAACGAATCGACCTACAAGATTAAGACATCGGTTCCTTGCGTAGTGGAAATGACGGGTAACGAAACGACCTCAGCTGCGCATCCCATCACCATTGGTCCAGGCTGGAACTGGATCGGCTATCCGGTCAACGCTTCGATGAGCGTCACTACGGCCATGTCAGGCATCATACCCACCAATGGAGACCAGGTGAAAGCCCAGAATGGCTACGCCAACTACTACGATGGCATGGGCTGGATGGGTACCTTGTCGACCATCGAACCTGGTATGGGAATACTTTACAAGTCGAATGGCAGTGGTAGCTTCTCGCTCACTTATCCTACCGGCTCGAAGGGAGAGATTCTTGCCGAGAACATCACCGCTGAAGGCAACCATTGGGTGCCTGACATGCACGCTTATCCGAACAACATGACCATTACAGCCGTTGTTGAATTGGATGGCGAAGAACTCCAAAGCGAAAACTATGAGCTGGCCGCCTTTGCCAACGGCGAGTGCCGTGGCAGCGTGCGTTTGATGTACGTCGAACCCATCGAACGCCACCTCGCCTTCCTGACTATTGCGGGCGAGGAAGTGGAGACGCTTACTTTCAGCCTTTACGATACACAAACTAGTGTGGAAATTCATGGCGCGAATGAGCAGATTAACTTCAGCAACAATGCCATCGTGAGCGACCTTATGGAACCTTACGTCATCCACTTCCGTGGCATTACAGGAACGGATGAATGGGCCAACAATATCCATGTCTTCCCGAATCCTGTGACAAGAGGTGAGAACGTCAGCCTTAGCACGACTGAGGAAATTGGCAAGGTGCAGATTGAAGTCATCAACACCTTGGGCATTGTGGTAGAGACGTTGCGCGCAACGTCTGTGAAAACCATCGCCGCCCCTAATGTCGCTGGTGTCTATACGCTGCGCATCACGGCTGAAGGTAAGGGGTCGTGCTATAGGAAACTGATGGTTAAATGATGGATGGATGAATAAAGGTGCGTCAAAACGATACCGAACAAACGGCCAAGCCCTGCCAGATTTTGGCGAGGCTTGCTATAATACGGTGTTTTTCCATGTTTTATCTTGCAAAATAGTTTTTTTACTTATTTTTGCCTTCAAATTAACAAAACTTTTAAAGTTATGAGAATTTTTACATTACAACCAAAAAGGATTGTAAAGGCTGTCTTGATTATCCTGCTGCTCGGTGTGGCGGGGATGACAAAAGCCAATACCGTTAACCTACATACGGCCTGCGACGCCAGAGCCAAGTTCCTCAACGCCAACACAAGAATGAATGTGAATCGAGGCGAAGATCTTTCGTTCGTCACGACCTACCAAACAGCCGATGGCAAAACGTATAGCTTCACCGTGACGGAAGAAAGCAATTATGTGGCCCACTTTGGCATTCCAAGCGACTTGCTTTATTCCTTCAACAGCGATGGCCAAACTGTAACCGTAACCGGCCATGCCGACGGCACCAACGCCACCGGCCCGCTCGTCATCCCCGAGACGGTCATGCTGGAATACTGGAATGGCGAAGCCTATGCCATAGGTTCCTTCACGGTGACGAGAATCGCGGCGTCTGCCTTCAAAAACTGTTCGGGTCTGACAGGCTCGCTGATACTACCTTCCACCATCACTTTCATCGGAGATAAAGCCTTTATGAACTGCACGGGATTTTTCGGAACGTTGTACCTGGGAGAGTCGATGATAACGATTGAAGAGCGGGCTTTTTGGGGCTGTTCGGGATTTGTTGGCACTTTGGTCATTGGCGCATCCGTGGAGAATATCGGGGACTATGCTTTCAAAGGATGCTCTGGAATTACCACCTTGGACTACAACGCGACCAACTGTAGCATAGGTACCCATTGGAATCTCACTGGTACAGGAACCAGCTCATGGGATAGTTCTTGGTTGGATGAGTGTTCGTCGCTGACCACGTTGCACATCGGCAATACCGTTGAGGTCATCCCTCCTTATGCTTTCAACAGACGCATCGAAATAGGATGGCCGGTCCACCACGCACTCTCTGGACAGCTTGTAATACCTAACTCCGTGACGACGATTGGAGATGGTGCTTTCTCACGCTGCCTATTCACAGGTGATTTGGTCATCCCCAACTCCGTGACCACGATTGGATACAAGGCTTTCCAATATTCCTCATTCACTGGCAACCTTACCCTTTCGAACTCTTTGACGACGATTGGCGACCGGGCTTTCTACAATTGCGATGACTTCACAGGCCACCTTGTCATTCCTGACTCCGTAACATCAATCGGAGAAATGGCTTTTGAGTCTTGCAGCGGTTTCACTGGGGTGACCCTTGGAAATGCTTTGACAACGATAGGGAGAAGGGCTTTCTTGTGGTGCTCTGGCTTTACGGGTAGCCTGACTATCCCTGAATCCGTGACCACGATTGGAGAAAACGCTTTCGGAAGTTGTCCTGGTTTCACAGGCACGCTGACCATAGGGAATTCTGTGACCACGATTGGAAACAACGCTTTTTACGGTTGCAGCGGTTTCACAGGTACACTGACTATAGGGAATTCGGTGACGACAATCGGAAGCGGTGCTTTTTCCGGTTGCAGCGGTTTCACAGGCACGCTGACCATAGGGAATTCTGTGACCACGATTGGAAGCGGTGCTTTCAAGAATTGTTCTGGCTTTACGGGTGATTTGATTATACCCAATTCCGTTATAACTATCGATGGCGGCAATCCTAGTGGAGCTTTCCAAGGTTGCAGCGGATTCTCTGGCATCTTGGTCATCGGAAGTTCTGTGACCTCTATCATCACAGCAGCTTTCTATGGTTGCAGTGGTTTCACTGCCATTTATGTACGTCCAGAGACACCTCCCTATATTTATAGCACTTTTGAATATTCGATTCGAAACATCCCCGTTTACGTTCCCTGCGGTAAATTAAGTGATTATCAGAATAATTCAGGGTGGAACGTGTTCACGAACATGATTGAAAACTGCACCGACCCGGTGGCCATCACCGCCACTTGCGACCCCGCCGAGGGAGGCACCCTTTCAGGCACAGGCTTCTACGTGGAAGGATACGACTGCACCCTTACGGCTACACCCAACACTGGCTACGCCTTCTCGCATTGGACAAAAGACGGAACGGTGGTTTCGGAGAACGCCACTTATACCTTCACCGTTGCAGAGGCGGCTGAGTTTGTGGCCCACTTCGTCGTGAGCTACGACATCACGGTCACCTGCAACCCCGCCGAGGGTGGAATGGCTACGGGAGCAGGCACCTACGGTTATGGCACCACAGTCACTTTGACCGCCATGGCAAACGAGAACTATTCATTCATCAACTGGACGAAGAACGGCGCGGAAGTCTCCACCAGTGAGGCCTACACTTTCACCGTCACTGAAAACGCCGCGTTTACGGCCAACTTCGGTTTTGTTGGTTACGAGGTCACAGCCACGGCCAATCCCGCTGAGGGTGGCTCGGTGAGCGGCGGCGGAAGCTTCCTCCCCAATGCGACTTGCACCCTCACAGCCACGGCCAACGAAGGCTATTCGTTCTTGAACTGGACGAAAGACGGCATCGAGGTTTCGACCGAAACGAGCTTCAGTTTCATCGTCACCGAGGTTGGAAATTACGTCGCCAACTTCAGCCTTAACACTTACGAAATCACGGCCACAGCTAACCCAGACACTGGTGGAACAGTAAGCGGGGCAGGCACCTACGACCACGGCACGACGGCCACCCTGACCGCCACGGCAAACGAAGGCTACACCTTTGTCAATTGGACGAAAGACAGTACAACAGTCTCGACCGACGCGAGCTACAGTTTCATCGTCACCGAGGTTGGAAATTACGTCGCCAACTTCAGCCTTAACACTTACGAAATCAATGTCCTAGTTAATCCTGCTGAGGGCGGCACGACGACAGGAGGCGGCACCTACGACCACGGCACAACAGCCACATTGACTGCCACGCCCAACGCGGGCTATATTTTCATCAACTGGACAAAAGAAGGGGAAGAAGTTTCCACAAGCGAGACCTACAGTTTCGTCGTCACCGAAGCCGCCGACTATGTGGCCAACTTCTCCTTGAGTTACGAGATCACTGCCACAGCCAATCCCACCGAGGGCGGCTCCATTAGCGGCGCAGGCATCTATGCCTATGGCACAAGTCTCACCTTGACTGCCACGCCCAACGCGGGTTATAACTTCCTCTATTGGACGCGAGACGACGCTATGGTTTCCAACGATTTGGCCTATAGCTTTGTCGTCACCGAAGATGCTGCTTTTGTTGCCCATTTCATCGTCAGTGCCTATGTCAGCATCACTGCTACAGCCAATCCAACGGAGTCGGGCAGCGTCGACGGCGGTGGAACATACCTCACAGGCTCCACCTGCACCCTGACCGCCATCGCCAACGCCGACCACTCCTTCATCAACTGGATGAAGAACGGCGAAGAGGTTTCGTCTGAGGCTGAATACAGTTTCATCGTCACCGAGGGGGGCGACTATGTGGCCAACTTCGCCTCCGACGGTCTCCACTGGGACTTTGACCCCGAGGCCTACGCCAACTCGATGACCGTGACGGGTTTCGTGATGATCGACAGCGTTGAGCAGCACAGCCCCTCGTGGGAAATCGGAGCCTTCCACGGAAATGAATGCCGAGGTAGCGCAAGGCTGGCTGAAGAGCTGCGCACCAACCAAGGCCAACTCTACTTCGTGCTCACCGTCTATGGCAACGAGGACGGCGACGAAATCACCTTCCAACTCTACGACCACATCCTTAATCAGGTCCTCGACCTCGACTGTTCTACGAGCCTAAGCTTCTCCACCAGTGAGTCCATCGGCGACCCGAGCAACCTGCTGCCACTCAACTTCATCGACGGCGAAGTGGTGCAGACGACCGATTTCACCTCCGGCTGGAACTGGTATTCGACCTACATCGAGCAAACCGATATCGACGGCCTCCAAATCCTAGAAGACGGCCTCGGCACGAATGGCGTGCAGATCAAGTCGCAACAGCAGTATGTGAATTATTACGAAGGCATGGGCTGGATGGGAATGCTCGCCAGCATCGACAACGAATCGACTTACAAGATCAAGACCGCTGCACCTTGCACAGTGGAGATGACAGGATCAGAGACCAATGTTTCGGCGCATCCCATCACCGTCGGCCCGGGCTGGAACTGGATTGGCTATCCCGTCAACGCTTCGATGAGCGTCACTACGGCCATGTCGGGCATCACACCCGCCAATGGAGACCAGGTAAAGGCTCAAAACGGCTATGCCAACTACTACGATGGCATGGGCTGGATGGGTACCCTGTCGACCATCGAACCTGGTATGGGAATACTTTACAAGTCGAACGGTAGTGGTAACTTTACGCTCGTGTATCCCACCACTACAAAGGGAGAGGCACTTGCTGAAAACCTCACTGCTGAGAACAACCACTGGGTACCCGACATGCACGCCTATCCCGACAACATGACCGTCACAGCTGTGTTAGAACTCGACGATGTTGAACTGACCAGCAGCAACTACGAGCTGGCCGCCTTTGCCAACGGCAATTGTCGTGGCAGCGTCAGGCTGATGTACATCGAACCACTGAACCGCCACATAGCCTTCCTGACTATCACGGGCGAAGATGTAGAGGCACTCAACTTCTGCCTCTATGACACGACAACGGGCGAGGAAGTTTATGGCGCAAGCGAGCAGATTAACTTCAGCAACAACGCCATCGTGGGCGACCTGAGAGAGCCTTACGTCCTCCACTTCCGTGGCATTACAGGAACGGATGAATGGGCCAACAGCCTGCAAGTCTTCCCGAACCCCGTGGCAAGAGGTGAGAACGTCAGTCTCAGCTCGACTGAGGACATTGGCAAAGTGCAGATTGAAATCATCAACGCTTTGGGTGTTTTGGTGGAGAGGTTACGCGCCACAACTGTACAAGCCATCGCCGCCCCGAACGTTGCTGGCATCTATACACTACGTATTACTGCTGAAGGTAGGGGATTGTGCTATAGAAAATTGGTGGTCAGATAAATAACGATTGTTAAGACGTAGTGCACTACATCTCAACAAGGCAGGAAAGAGACAGTCGGCTGTAGGTCGGCTGTCTTTTTTCCATATTGTTTTTTTGGATTAATGCGGGACAAAACCCTGAAAGAAGAAATAAATCCCTACCTTTGCCAGCGAAAATTGCAACAATCCAAAACAACATGCAGAAAATCAAAACCTTAATAAAAGAAGAGCTCGCCGGCTGGAAGCCTTTCGATATAATTTGGCTCGTCAGCGTGTGCCTTATTGTCACGGTGATGTCCATCCTTTTCAAGTACGACAAGGCCAACGACCAGTTCTATTGGATCCACATCGTAGCCTCGGCTTGCGGCATCATCAACGTGGTTTTGGGTGGAAAGGGCAAGCTATCCAACTATGTTTTCGGTTTCATACACTGCTGCCTGATGATTTATATCACCTTGATTTCGAGACTTTACGCTGATTTTGGCGTGACAGTCTACAACTTCATCATGCAGTTTGTGGGCTTCTTCACCTGGTCGAAAAACATGAACCACGAGACCCACGAAGTGAAGAAAATCCACATGACGAACAAGGCGCGAATCATCAGTTTGGCTATCATTGTCGTGGGCACCGCTGCGGTAGGTTGGCTCATGCAACGTTTCACCAACGATCTAGCACCTTTTGCCGATGCCGCCAAAGCCGTCATGCAAGTCGTGGCCATGATTCTGATGGTCAGGATGTTCAGCGAACAATGGTGGCTTTGGATTGCCATCAATTGCGTCAGCATTTTCATGTACATCAAGGCGGGCAATTTCCCCATCACGATGATGTATGTCGTCTACTTGGTCAATTCCATCATAATGTGCGTGCGTTGGGAGAAAGAGGCCTGCGCCAACGATAAACTACTGAAATGAAAGAGAATCAATACAATGCAAGAATCGGCGGAGCCATAGCTGTGGCCGTTTCCGCCATGCTTTGGGGTGTTGATGGCATACTGCTCACGCCACAACTCTACAACCTCAACACCGCCTTCGTGGTCTTCGTCATCCATCTCTTCCCTTTCCTATTGATGAATCTGTTCTTTTTCAGGGAATACCGCCATCTGAAGACCATGACGCGCTCCGACCTCCTGTTCTTCCTCCTCATCGCCCTCTTTGGCGGTGCCTTGGGCACTTTGGCCATCGTCAAGTCGCTGTTTCTGTTGCATTTCAACCATTTGTCCGTCGTCGTGTTGTTACAGAAGCTGCAACCTGTGTTTGCCGTCATCTTGGCACGTATCATCCTGAAAGAGAGGATTAAAAAGCACTTTGCGCTATGGGCCAGTATTGCCTTGATTGCGGGTTATTTCCTCACCTTCGGCTGGTCCCTACCCGACTTCAGCACCGAGGGCATCACCACCGTTTATGCCGCCCTGCTGTCGCTGTTGGCCGCCTTTTCTTTCGGCAGTTCCACTGTATTCTCAAAGAAAATTTTGGGGCGCTATTCTTTTGTCAGCTCCACCTTTTTCCGCTACGGCTTCACGACGCTCATCATGCTCATCATCGTGCTTTGTGCAGGCCATATCGGTGACTTCTCGCAAGTGACACAACGCAACTGGCTCTTCATCGCCCTCATCGGCCTGACCACCGGATCGGGAGCCATCTTCCTGTATTACTACGGTTTGCGCCACGTGAAAGCCTCGCTCTCCACCTTCCTTGAGCTGATGTATCCCATCACTGCCGTGGTGTTGGACTATTTCGTCAACAAAACCGTGTATTCGCCCGTGCAGTGGGTGGCCGCCTTTATCATGCTGTTTGCAATTGTGATGCTGAATATTGATGCCGAAAAGAAATAATTTGCTTAACTTTGCCGCATCAACCAAACTTACTATCATGGAAAACGAACTCAAGAAAATCTATTCGGGATCGCTCGTTGACGCGGAGTTCATCAGCAGCGTCATGGAAGAGAACGGCATCCAGTTTCTCATCCGCAACTTCCAGGAGGAGAGCTTAGTAGCGGGTTGGGCCGCCAACACCATCGAAGGTGACGCCACTGTGTACGTCTTCGCCAAGGACTACGACCATGCCATGCGGATTTTGGACGAAATGCCCAACGCGAGGTTTGAGGAATAATCCGTATTTTTGCCGCCAAATTGATCAAGCATGATTCAAGCGACAGGCATACACAAATCTTACGGCAGCCTTGAAGTCCTGAAAGGCATCGACCTACACATCGCCAAGAAGGAAATCGTGAGCATCGTGGGCGCTTCGGGCGCAGGAAAATCAACCTTGCTGCACATCATCGGTACTCTGGACAAAGCCGACCGAGGGCAGCTTCTCATCGACGGCACCGAGGTTAACAAGCTGAACGACACCGCTTTGGCCGCGTTCCGCAACAGGAAAATCGGCTTCGTGTTCCAGTTCCACCACCTCTTACCCGAATTTACGGCCCTCGAGAACATCTGCATTCCCGCTTACATCGCTGGCATCGGCAAAAGGGAAGCTACTGAAAAAGCCATAAAACTACTTGAGTACCTGAACCTTACTGAGAGGAAAGATCACAAGCCCTCGCAGCTTTCAGGTGGCGAACAGCAACGCATCGCCGTGGCACGCGCCTTAATTAACGAGCCCGCCGTGGTCTTGGCCGACGAGCCTTCCGGTAATTTGGACTCGAAGTCGGCACAAGAACTGCACAAACTCTTTTTCCGCCTCCGCGACGAGATGGGCCAGACCTTTGTCATCGTCACGCACAACCCCGAACTGGCCGCCATGTCGGACCGCACCATTGCCATTAAGGACGGAAAAATATAATGGATACAATAATTATCGCGTTTATTCGTTAATATTGGATAAAATCGATTTCTATGCACAAAAAATTCATATTCACGATTTTGTTTGGCGCCTCGCTCGTGCTGAGTGCCAACTTCGTCCAAGCCCAAGAAGCCGAAACCTACGAGTCACTGATGAAAAAAGGCAACGACAAATACGCCGCCAAGGACTACATCAGCGCGAAGACCTATTATGAGATGGCCCTCAAACAGAAGGCCAACGACCCCACCGCCAAGCAGAAACTGAGTGAAACTGTGAAGAAAATCCAAGAGGACGGCGCGCGTCAAGAGGTGTTTTACGCCCACCTGGACACCGGCGACCAGTTCTATAGCCAGCAAAGGTACGAAGAAGCCCTTTCGGAATATGAGCTTGCGCTGAAGGTTTTCCCCGACGACAAGTACGTCACTGCCCAAGCCGAGGCCGTCCGTGCCATCCTGAAGGAACGACAAGACAAACAAGACGCCTTCGATTTGGCTATGAGTCAAGGAGAAACCTTGCTTGAAGAAGAAAATTTCGATGCAGCCATCATGCAGTTTGAGACCGCCATACAGATTTTCCCCACCGACAAACTGCCCAAGGAAAAGTTGGCAGAAGCCAAGCAGAAAAAGCAGCTCTACACCGAAAAGATGACCCGTTTCGACAAACTCATGGAGGAAGCCAACCAACAAGGCTTGCGCAAAAACTATGACGCCGCCATCGCCAAAATCGACGAGGCTCTGACCCTCTTTCCCAACGACTTGAACGCCAACACGAAACGCAACGAATACCAAGCCGCAAAAAGCACCACCGACCGTTACAACGGCATTATCGCCGAGGCCGACCGTCTCTATGAAGCCAAGGCCTATCGTGAGGCTAAAGCACAGTACCAAAGTGCCTTGGCTGTTGTTTCCGGCGACGCCTACGCCACCGACATGATTTCACGCCTTGACCCGCTCATCGCTCAACAGGATGCCGAAGAAGCCGCACGTTTGGCTGCCGAAGCGGAGGCTGCGCGTTTGGCCGCCGAAGCCGAAGCCGCTCGCATTGCTGCCGAGGAGGAAGCCGCACGCTTAGCCGCAGAAGCTGAGGCTGCAAGAATAGCTGCCGAGGCCGAAGCCGCACGTATCGCTGCCGAGGAAGAAGCCGCAAGAATCGCCGCCGAACAAGAAGCAGCACGTTTGGCCGCCGAAGAAGCTGCACGTTTAGCAGCAGAAGAGGAAGCCGCACGTCAGGCAGCCCTCGCCGCCGCCGAAGCGGAACGCCAAGCCACCATCAAAACCATGATGGACGAAGCCGATGCCTTGTTCAATCAACAGGAATATGCCACGGCCAAGGTAAAGTATCAGGAGATTGTCGCTTTCGATGAGGGAAATGCCGCTGCTTCAGCCAAAATCAAGGAAATCGACGGCATATTGGCACAGATGGCGGCTGAGATTGAGCAACATTACAATAACGCCATGAATGCCGGCAACCAAGCTATGAGCACGGAGAAGTTTGCAGAGGCCATCACGCACTACCAGTCCGCTTTGGTGTACAAACCCGAAGATGCCACAGCTCAAGCCCAACTTGCCGCTGCTGAAAAGGCTGAAAACGACCGCATTGCGGCGTTGAGAGTGCAATACAACGCCTTCATCAAAGAGGGCGATGCCAACTTCAAGACCAACACTTTCGACAAGGCCATCGAAGCCTACACCAAGGCCGAGGAACTGGGCTTGGACACCTACCCTACTGAGATGATTGCCCGCATCGGCGAAATCATTGAACAGAACAAGCTATACGAGCTGAACAGTGAGCCTACGTTGTTAGGTGCCGGTCAAGCCAAACGCTTTGAATTCAACAAGATAGATATTGCTGTGCGCCGTTCCAACTACGTCATCATCAAGGTGCGAAACCCGCATCCCGAAAAGACCTTCCCGATGATCGTCTCCTTCGGTGGCACCGGCGGGAAGAACGGTGGTTTCGTGCTGCCTATCGCCGCTGTGGAAGAGGAAAAGACCTTTATCTTCCGCATCGGCTCGCTTTACAAATGGTTCAGCGAAGACAACACCTGGATCGAGTTGATTTCCGAGAACAACGAGGTGGAAATCAGCAAAGTGGAGGTTTCACGGAGCAATTGATGCAAAATCTGACAGATTCTTATCATTTAAACGCCTCTTTTTGTACCTTTGCGGCAAATTTGTCTGCAATGGAAAAAAGCGATTGTCTGTACGATGCCTATCTGAGCATCCTGAAGGAAGAATTGGTGCCCGCCATGGGTTGCACCGAACCCATCTGTTTGGCCTATGCCGCCGCCAAGGCACACGAGCTGCTTGGCACCATGCCTAAGCGTGTGGAAATCAAAGCCAGCGGCAACATCATCAAGAACGTGAAAAGCGTCATCGTGCCCAATACCAAGGGTATGAAGGGCCTGAAAGCATCGGTCGCTGCAGGCATCGTGGCCGGCAACCCCAAGAAGGCTCTTGAGGTCATCGCCGAAGTGACGCCAGAGCAGAAAAAAGAAATCGCTGAATTCCTTGACAATACACTGATGACCATCATCCCGCTGAACGTCGTCGCCCAATTGGATGTAACGGTCACTTTATATACTGAGGAGCACTCCGCCAGCGTGCGCATCGCGGGGTTCCACACCAACATCGTGCATACGGAAAAAGACGAGCAGGTGCTGTTCGACTCGGGCTATGCCGACAGCGGCGCAACAAAACTCACCGACCGTAGTTGCCTCAGCATGAAAGGCATCTTCGACTTCGCCAATACCGTTGATATTAAAGACCTTAAACCCATCATCAAGCCACAAATCGAGTGCAACAAGGCCATCGCCATGGAAGGCCTCAACAACAACTGGGGCGCCAATATCGGCAGCACCATCATGAGCTTCGGCAACGATGTCCGCATCAAGGCAAGAGCCTGGGCCGCAGCAGGTTCTGATGCTCGCATGAGTGGCTGCGAGATGCCCGTCATCATTAATTCAGGCAGTGGCAACCAAGGCATGACCGTGAGTTTGCCCATCCTCGCTTACGCCGATGAGTACCACATCGATGAGAACCGCGTGTATCGCGCCGTGGCATTGTCGAACCTCGTAGCCATCCACCAGAAGACTGGAATCGGCAGATTGTCAGCCTATTGTGGTGCCGTCAGTGCGGGCTGCGCCTCGGGTTGTGGTATCGCCTACCTCATGGGCGAGAGTCTCGGAGTCATCGAACACACTTTGGAAAACGCTTTGGGCATGGCCGCCGGCATCGTTTGTGACGGCGCTAAACCCTCCTGCGCGGGCAAAATCGCCCTCTCGGTGGAAGCCGGCATCCTCGGCTACGCGATGAGCAAACAGGGCGACAACCTCCTCGGTGGCGACGGCATCATCGGCAAGGACGTGGAAGAGACCATCGACCACATCGGCTGTCTCGGACGCCTCGGCATGAAGGAAACGGATGTAGAAATTCTTAAGATAATGGTAGAGTAAAACCTTATTCTACCACCACCCTATTCACCTGCTGTTTCCCGCCAAAAATGCTCACCAAAGTATAAACGCCTTGCCTCAATCCTTGTGTGGGAATAACAACGGCCTGCGCATTTGAAGCATAGGAATACACGAGTCGCCCCATCATGTCATAAAGTCTGACGGAAGCCTCGCCAGCCTCTGCAAAGCGGATATTGATTCTATCCTTGACAGGATTCGGAAAGATCTCAACACTTCGAGTCGGTCCTTCGACAGGCTCAGGAACCTCAATGCCCCAAGTCCCGCAACTCGCATTGATTTCACTGTCCAGATAATGGAAACGGTTGTCCAACCAATTGCTCAAATAACTGAGTTGGCTTTCATCAACGGAGAACTCGGGCCAAGCCTCATGCTCGCGGTCATAGGCACCGCTTTCCACCAATTCATTGTATTGGCTTTGAACTAGTTCCATGATATGCTCCGTGGTCAAAATATGGCTTCGGAGGGCATTATAACGCGTCTGTGCAGACGCCACAAAACCATTATCGTTGCAGTCTTGTATCAAGCGGTCGAAGAAACCATTGCTCATCATGTCGCCCGAATAATTCGTCTGGTTGCCGTTGGTGTCCAAGCCCCAAATGGCATCCAAATCCCATGGCACATAAAAATAGGTACTCGATTTCTTGTAACGGGCCAAAAACAAGTTGCGCCCCATGTTGTCCATAGCCTTCAACGCATTGATAAACAGGTAATAATCAATAGCGTTGGCCTTATCGAATTGAGCCGAATACTGCGAGTAAAACACATTGTTGGAGGCATTCATCACGAAGTTGGTGAAGCTGTATAGATGAGTCCAGTTGATGGCTGTGTCGCTTTCATTGGGATAGACCCATTCGTAGTTGTCCCAAGTGTCTTGGGTGTTGTCGTAGGTTGGCAAACTCTCAAAGGTCGGGGCACCAGAGCCATTACCTTTATATAGTACACCGCGAATCTCGCCATTGTACTTGCGAAGACCAAGTTGCTTGCGATCCATGCGTTCAGTCAAGGCATAAACACCTAAGTATTCGCCGTTTATGAACAGATCAGCGTATTTCATCCGAATGCCCGGCAAGGCATCAGGCTCGTTTTCGGCGTAGGGCAACGTATACATCTCCATCCAAAGCTCATTGGCCACTTTGTCGCGAAGGCGGAGGGGCTGCGCCCACATCGCCTCAAGGTTCCAGTCGTCGTCACTGCGCAGTCCAAGGAAGGTGGTGTCGGCCATCACCGTTCCATTCGCATCGGTCCACAGTTCAACGCGGTACGACTTCTTGTCGTACTGTTGCGATGAAGTGCCGCGAATCTTGAATCCAGCGTGCATCTCAATCACGTTGCCATCAGCGTCAGCCACACTGATGATGCCGTGCACGGCGGGCGAGTTGACAATCGGACCGTCCGTCGTAACCATGATGAGCGGCATTTCGCTCCGATAATGGGTATACGTTTCGCCATCGACTTCCAGCGTTTCCTTATAGGGCTTCATGCCTTCATGGAGTCGACCCGTCGTGATAATGATTTTCTTTTCGCGGTCGATGCCATACACTTTTTGAACTTCCTGAGCCATCGCCAGGCCAGAAATCAGAACCGAAACAAGGATTAAACCGATTCTCTTCATATTGTAAACTTTTGATTTCTAGTTTTTTATCAATCAATTCTAACTACATCGATAATACCATCGATGGCCTTGATTTTGTTCATTAGCTGATCAAGCGATTCGGCATCCGTGATTTGCAGCACGATTTTCCCTTCAAAGAAACCTTCCTTGTCGGAGTTGAACACAATGTTCTTCATGTTCACCTGCAAATCCTCCGAAATGACTTTGGTGATTTTTCCCAACAATCCCATCACGTCGCGCCCATAGATGCTAACGGTAGCCTGCGAGCCACCGCTTTCCATGCCGCACCACTTCACTTTGATGATACGATAGCCATAGCGTTGCTGTAAACTCTTGGCATTCGGGCAGTTGACACGGTGAATACTGATGGTGCCGTCGCTTGTGACAAAGCCAAACACCTTATCGCCAGGGATAGGATTGCAGCATTTGGCCAACTTGTAGGTCACATTGTCGATGTCCTCGCCGATGGAAAGGCACTCCTCCGGCTCAGTTGCATTATCTTTTTTCGATGATGCAATCTGCTCAGGCGCAAGCCTTTCAGACCTCTCCCCGCTCTCACCCAATTTCGAGGTCAGGAAATGCTTCACAGCGGCAATGTCGATTTTCTCGGTCGAAATGCTATGGTAGAGGTGCAAGGAATTTTCCAACTTGAACTCCTTCACGAGCATTTCGACTACCGTTTCCGAAAACGGCAGTTTCCAGTTCTTCAAGCGCCTCTGCAACATTCCTTTACCCAATTCCGACTCCTTCAGTTCCTCCTCTTTCAGATAGCGTCTGATTTTGTTTTTGGCCTTCTCTGTGACCACCACATTGAGCCAGTCGGCACGCGGCGACTGCCTCTTGCTGGTGATGATTTCCACCCTGTCGCCGTTGGTCAGTTCGTGGCGGATGGGCACCATGCGGCCGTTCACGCGGGCACCGTTGCAGGTCTCGCCAACGCGGGTGTGCACCTCGTAGGCAAAATCGAGCACCGTGGAACCGATGGGCAACTGCTTCAGGTCGCCTTCAGGCGTGAAAATGAATATTTTATCCGATTTGTACAGCTTCCTATAGGAGTTCTCAAACGACACCAAACCAGGGTTTTCAAGCACTTCGCGCACATTCAAAAGCCACTCCTCCGAGGTCTCCTTCTCACCTTTATATAAATAGTGCGCCGCCTGCCCCGTTTCAGCGATTTCGTCCATCCGCTCAGTGCGGATTTGTACCTCGAACCAAAGCCTGTCGTCGTATTTCACCGTCGTGTGAAGTGACTCATAACCAGAGGCTTTAGGCTTCGTAATCCAGTCGCGAAGGCGTTCGGGCATAGGCTCAAAGAGGTTGGTGATGGCCGAATACACGCTCCAGCAACACTCTTGTTCGTCCTTCAGGGCACAACGGATGATGATACGCGCCGCCATCAGGTCGTAGACCTCCTCGAAAGGCACGTTTTGCGCCCGCATCTTAGCATAAATCGACGGAATCGACTTGAGCCGCCACTTCACCGAATAGGCGTACTTGAGCTTGCCATTCTTCTTGGTACGTTCCAACTCTGCATTGATGCTTTCAGAAATGCGCGAGATGAAATCCTCGGCAGTCTTCCTGCGTGCCTCGTGCGTGGCCTGAATCTTGGCCTCAATCTCGTGAAACAGCGCCGGATTCTCGTAAAGCATCAGCTTCTCCTCCAGCTCGGCCTTCAACTTGTACAAGCCCAGCCGGTGAACGATAGGAATATAAATGTATTTGATTTCGTGGAAATACTTCGCAAGGCGGTCAGGATCCACATCGTGCTGATTGCGAACGTCATACACTCGGTGCACAATCTTCAGCAGCACCGAACGCATGTCGTCGACCAGCGAAAGGAACATCACCTGAAAAGTGTCGGAATTGTAGGCCACTTTCTCCGTGTCCAACTTGGAGATTTGGCTGAAATCCTCAAGCACGATGGCCACTGTCCTGCCAAACTGCTCTTGCAACTCCCTGACACTCATGCCCATCTTGTAGTCAATGCCATGAAGGAAGGCAGCGACTACGGAGATGTAGCCCAGACCCACCTCCACCACGGCAATACGCGCCATGTCGATAAGGTGGAACATGTAAGCTCTGCCCGAAAGCAGATAACGCCCGTCATATTTGTCCAAACTATAGCGGTAAGCCTTGTCAATCAACGCCAAATGCTCCGGCGCGTTGACAGAAGGGTTGATGTCGGCCAACATACTTTCATAGGCCTGCTGGATGGCCAATATTTCCAATGCACTATAACTTGCCATCTCGTAATATCCTGTTAATCAATCTTGACAGTGAGTTGATGGCCAAGAAGAATGTCGTAATACAGCTTCAGTTCCTCGAAACTGCCGTGCATGACGGCGCATTTGCCCTTGTAGTGCGTAATCCAGGCGCAGGTCTCGGCCTGCTCACGGGTATGGTGGCACACTTTCATCAAGGTCTCGATGACGTATTCAAAAGTATTCACATCGTCGTTGATAAGCAACAGACTCTTCTCATTCTCAACGATTTCCTCTTCCAATACTTCAATATCTTCTTGTTCTTTGTTCATGGCTCAATGTCAAAATTCGAGGGGTAAAATTACACATAATTTCTCAAACGGGGGCGGAAATCTCACTTGAAAGTGTTTTTTTCCTACTTTTGTGGCCCGAACATCGGCCAAGCCATGCAGAACCGTTTCATCAAAAATATCATTTTCCTGTTGTTTCTCAACCTGTTGGTGAAACCGTTCTGGATTCTCGGCATCGACCGCGAGGTGGCAAACATCCTTGGCGACGCTTCTTACGGCACTTATCAGGCCATCTTCAACTTTTCCTACCTCTTTTATATATTGCTCGACCTCGGCATCACCAATTTCAACAGCCGTGCCGTCGCGCAAGACCCGAAAAACCTTTCAAAGCACTTCGGAGGCCTCACCGAAATCAAGCTGCTGCTTGGGCTACTTTACGCCGTCGTCATCTTTGTCGTAGGCTATTTTGTCGGCTACAACGAAGGCTTGAAATTCAAGCTGTTATGCTGGTGCGGGCTGAACCAAATCCTATTGTCATTCATCCTCTATCTCAGGTCGAACATACAAGGCTTGCTACTGTTCAAGCAGGACAGCATTTTGAGCGTCTTCGACCGCGTTTTGGCCATCGTCATCATGAGCCTCGTGCTATGGAGCGGCTGGTTCCCGAGGGAAAAGTTCAACGTCATCTGGTATTCGCAAGCCCAAACTTTGGCCTATGTCTGCACCCTCATTTTCGCCTTGACCATCGTATTGCGCCATGTTGAGCATCTCTACTTCAAAATCAACTTCCAGTTTTTCATGGAGATACTGCGCCAAAGCCTGCCCTTTGCCTTGCTCGTTTTGCTGATGAGCGTCTATAGCCGCATCGAGCCTGTGCTTTTGGAGCGCCTCTTGGACGACAAAGGTGTTCAAGCCGGCATCTACAGCCGCGCCTACCGTCTTTTCGATGCGGGCAATAACATATCCAACTTGTTCGCTATCATGCTGTTACCCATGTTTGCCGCCACACTGAAAAACAAGCTGGAACTCAACAGTTTAGTCAAGACCTCGTTCAACGTCATCGTGGCGATGGCGAGCATCGTGATGATTATGTGCGTTTTCTATCGCCAAGAAATCATGCTGATGATGTACAACCCCGAAGAGGCCGAAACCGAAGCCGCGTATCTTATGCGCATCGGGCAATACGCCAATGTGTTCCCCATACTGATGGGTAGTTTCTTCTGTCTTTCAACGACATACGTCTTCGGCACCTTGCTCACCGCCAATGGTAGCCTCAAACAGCTCAACCTTGTGGCGGCGGCGGGCGTAGCCATCAATATCTTGCTGAATCTCATCGTCATACCGCGATTCAAGGCTGTGGGCGCGGCCTGCACCAGCCTTTCCGTGCAAGCGGTCACTGCTTTCTTGCAGTACCTTCTCGCCAAACGCATCCTGAAATTGGAAATAGGCGGACGTTATTGGCTTCACATTCTTATTTTCCTTGCCACCATCGTAATAGTCACATTGCTCGTCAAGCAACTGAATATCAATTGGTTGATAGGTTTCCTCATCGCCTTTTCCATCAATTGCAGCGCCATTTTCCTCACCCGTTTGTTGAGCCTTAAGGAAATCGTCGGTCTGGTCATCCCCAAAGGGAAAAATGACTAAACTCAACTTTTTTGATTGCCAGTTCAACAGAATTTCCTACTTTTGACCTCTCATTTTACACGAAATTATGGACGAACAAAGTCGCAACACCTACAGTTCCAAATACTTATGCAAGCTTCTTGTGGAATACCGCAAGCCTTTGCTCATCATTTTGGCCGCTGCAGCAGTGTTGGCCGTCATCTTCAGTTCGCGGCATTTCATCACGCCGCTTTACAAATCGACAACCATCATCTACCCCACCTCCAGCAATTCCATCTCCAAAGTGCTGATTAGCACCACTTACCAATCGGAGAAGGACATCATGAACTTCGGCGAGGACGAGCAAACCGAGCAGATGCTGCAAGTGCTGAACTCCAACCGCGTGCGTGACAAGGTCATCAGCCGCTTCAACCTGATGGAACATTACGACATCAGACCTGACAGCAAGTATCCGTACACGAGGCTGAATAAACTGTATGATAGCCGAATCAAATTCCGCCGCACGGAATACAACGCTGTGAAAATCACCGTCTTGGACTCCGATGCCGCGCTCTCTGCCCGCATCGCCAACGAAATCGCTGAAATCTTCGACAGCACCATGAACCAAATGCAGAAGGAAGTGGCAGTTGAGGCTTTTCGCATTGTGGAACAGGAATACAACACCCTCGTTGCCGAAATGAACATGTTAGAAGACTCGCTGAACACCTTGCGCAAGCTTGGGGTGTTCGACTATGAGTCGCAGGTGGAAATGCTCAGCCAACAGCTTGCCGTCGAACTCGGAAAAGGCAACAATCAGGGTATCAAGAACATACAAGAACAACTGGATGTTTTGGCCGAATACGGCGGTGCCTCCTACGCCATCAACGAGCGCTTGGACAACGACCGCCTACAACTTTCCTTGGTCAAGTCTAAATACGAGGAAGCCAAGGTGGACGCCACCGAATTCATCCCGCACAAGTTTGTGGTCACTTCAGCCTTCCAAGCCGAGCGAAAAGCCTACCCCGTGCGCTGGATCATCGTGGTAGTTACCGTTTTAAGTACATTGCTGCTGCTCATTTTCTGCATTGTGGCCTACGACCGATCGAAAGACTTTTTTCGTCGCGAGGCCGAAACAGAGGCGGCCACAGATAGAAAAGGGAAACATCTTGAAAAAGAATGAATTACGCATAAAATCAACCGAAAATCACAATACTCAGAAAATAACCAATCAAATCATGGATAACAACTTCAACAACCTTTCTTTAGTTCAGATCATCCTGAAATGGAAATGGCACATCATCATCATCACCGTAGCGGCTGCGCTGTGCGGAGCCATTTTCTCCAGCTCGATGTTCATCACGCCACTCTACAAGTCGGAAGCCGTGGCCTATCCCGCCAACATCAGCCCCTATTCGGATGAGAGCGAGACGGAACAAATGCTACAAATCATTAACTCACAGTCCATTACAGACTCCATCATTGAGAAGTATGACCTTTGGACCGACTACAAGATTGACAAAAACTACAAATTTGCCAAGACCTACATGCTGAACGAGTACCGCAGCAAAATCAAAATCGGCAAAACACCCTACGAAGCCGTCAGCATCACCGTCATGGACAAAGACCCGTTTGTAGCTTGCAACATTGCCAAGGACATCCTTAACTTCTACGACCAGAAGGTACACAACCTTCACACACAAAAAGTTGGCGAAGTGGTGGCCATGTACGACTTGCAACTCAAGATGAAGCAACGCGACATTGATTCTCTCAAGCAGAACCTCACCGACCTTGCCACCAATTACGGCGTGCTCAACTATTCGGGCCAACTCCGCGAAGTGACACGCGGCTTCATCAACGGCTCCAACAAGGCCAACGAACTCAAGCAAAATCTTGAGCAATATGGTGCCGATGCCGTCGATTTGGAGACCAAAATCATCGCTGAAGCCAACACTTACTCGCTCATCAAAAGAGACTACGAGCAGAACCTCCGTTTCTTTAACTCCAACCTCACCTACTCCAACATCGTCACTGAGCCTTTCCCTGCCGATAAGAAAGCTTTCCCCGTTCGTTGGGTAGTGGTCGCATTAAGCGGTTTGGGAGCCATGCTGCTCTCCATTTTGGTCATCTTCATCATTGAGAACCGTAAGCGTTTCGTGGCTGAAAACAAATAAATTGTGGAGAAAAAAGCAAAAATAGCTTGGCTTTACCTCATTGCGGCACTTTTTGTCGCATTAGGTTTGTTCTTTGTCGTCAAAAAGAACACCTACCTGTTTTTTGCCTTGCCAGTCGTGTTGGGCGTGCTGCTTCTCTACATCTTTTCGTTGGATAAAGTACTGTTGCTCACAGCTTTCTGTGTGCCGCTTTCCGTCAACCTGAAAGCTTTGGAAGCGGGATTGGCCATCTCACTACCCGCTGAACCACTCCTGATGGGCATCCTTGTGTTATTCATTGCCAAGATGCTCTATGACGGAAACTACGACAAACGCATCTCGCACCATCCCATCGCCATCGTCATCTATTGCATGTTCATTTGGATGTTGGTCACGACCATCACAAGCGAGATGCCTGTGGTGTCGTTAAAATTCATGTTGTCAAGGCTTTGGTTCGTTATCCCCTCGTTCTTCCTTTGTGCTATCTTGTTCAAGAAGCCCAAAAACATAGACCTGTTCATTTGGCTTTACATAGCCAGCTTGTGCATCGTGTGCGTTTACACCATCATACATCATGCTCAGTTCGGCTTCGACGGCGACTCGGCCCACTGGGTAATGACGCCATTTTACAACGACCACACAGCTTACGGTGCTGCTTTGGCCATCTATCTCATCCTTGCCTTGACTTATGTCTTCCTGCCTGGCTTGAAAACGAGCCGACGTATCATCATCATTGGCGTAGTTGCCTTGCTGAGCCTCGCCCTGATGTTCTCCAACTGTCGTGCGGCATGGGTGAGCATGATTGCTGCCTTTGGCGTACTGGTGTGCGTGCTGTTAAAAATCAAGTTCCGCTGGGTGGCGACTGTCATTGTGGTTTTGGTCGGACTTTTCTTTGCCTTCCAAAACCAAATCATCGACGCCTTGGAAAAGAACAACCAGGACGCTTCCGGCGACCTTGTGGAGAACATCCAATCCATCACCAACATCTCGACCGACGCTTCCAACCTTGAACGCATCAACCGTTGGCAATCGGCCTTCAGATTGTTTAACGAGCGACCTGTTTTCGGTTGGGGCCCAGGAACTTACCAATTTGTTTACGCGCCTTATCAAATGTCGAAGGAGAAGACCATCATCAGCACCAACGCCGGCGACGGTGGCAATGCTCACTCAGAGTACTTCGGCCCCTTGGCTGAACAAGGGCTTGTCGGTTCGCTTTTGATGGCAATATTGGTTATTGTCACAGTCTATTGCGGCCTGACCACTTACAAACGCTGCAAGAACAAGAAAGCCAAAATATTGGTTTTGGGTGCCACGCTTGCCTTCATCAGCTATTTCGTGCACGGCTTCCTCAACAACTTCCTTGATACCGACAAACTGGCCGTCCCCGTATGGAGCCTCGCTGCACTGATTGCAGCGATTGACGTGTTCTACGCTGACAAGGAAACATTTGAAGGCGAAGTTCAGCAAAACTAGTGTAAATAAAAAAAAGATTGCAGCAGATGCTGCAATCTTCTAATAATCCTTCGTTAGTTCTTTCATTCGATTGCCACCAGCTCCAGCTCAACCACCAATGGTGAATAGGCCGGGAGCAAATCTTCGTGAATATCGAACTCTCCAAAAGCGAATTCCGATGGCGAGACTACAGTAACTCTCGCGCCCGGAGCCATCGTCATCAACGCCTCCTCGATGCAAGGAATCATCTCACCCTGCCCAAGTTTGAAACGTATAGGCTCCTCGAAATCGTAACTCGACTCTATTTGGTCTCCATTCAAGTTATACAAGATGTAATGAACAGCAACGACATCGCCCCATTGAGCCACATTGCCTGTTCCTTCCATATCTCTGATAATGTATATCCCTGATTCCGATGGAGCTACTTCAATGTTATTCTTCTTGAGATACGACTCTATCAGTTCCTTCTCCATCGAACTGCGCTGTTGCTTCAAGGCTTCCAACTGAGCTTCGCGAGCAGCTGTTTTCGCCTCGTATGCAGCTTTGTCCATCACCTCATTCATGGTCACCTTGGCCACAATCGGCTCAAAAGGCGAGACAACACCTTGGTAGCCATCCTCTCCAAAACCCAATTCAGAAGGGATCACAAAGCGCATTATGCCGCCCTGAGGTACCATGCCTAAAGCCTCGTTAAAGCCCTCACAGATGACCTCCTCGCCGTACTGCATGATTACCGACTCGATGCCGTAGGAACACATTATCGTATCGCCGTCACGGTCGCACATCAAAAAGTCAAAGTCCACATAATCACCCATTTGGGCAACCTTGCCTTTGCCTTTTTGTTCCAAAATAATCAATCCTGATTCTGTTACAATGACCCCAGCTTCATCTTTTAAAGCTGACAAATACGCTTGTTCCTCAGCTTGCAGGCTGTCAGCAATACGCTTGTTTTCAGCCTCAATCTCTTCAAACGGCTTGATAGAGAGCAGTTTCAGGTCGTAATAGATAGGCTTGCCAGCATATTCCTCTGGTGCCTCCATGCCCATGATGGAAACAAACACGGAATCGGACAACACAACCAACTGCGCCGAATCGCCGACTTGCATCGAAAGCAAGGCATCCGTCACGTCGCCCACAAACGATGCTTGTTCCAGAATGATGTCGATGGGTTCGCTGTCGTGGGTGTCGAAGAGCATCGTGTCGTTGAAATACTGCGCCATCTCAAAAGTCACGCCATCGTTGAGGCGCGGCGAGAGACCGGAACCGCTTCTTTCATAGAAACGCATGTAAGCCCCTGTTTCGGTTTTTTGGAAACCCTTGAAAACGGAAGGGGTCTTGTTGCAGGAGACTGCAAACAAGACCACCAAACTAAGGGCAAAGCATTTTTGCAATTTGCTCATTTTACTCGAAATCAACAAGTTCCACTTCAAAAATCAAGTTGGAATACGGCGGAATAGGGCCTGCATTACGGCCACCATAAGCCAAATTGGCCGGAATGTAAAGCACACCCTTTTCACCTTTTTTCATCAAGGCAATACCTTCGTCCCAGCCTGGGATGACATAACCCGAACCAATCGGGAAGCTGATGGGTTCGCCACGTTCAATTGACGAGTCAAACACAGTTCCGTCAAGCAACTTGCCGGTATAATGCACCTTGACATTCTGTCCAGCTTGAGGTTGTGCACCCTTGCCAGGTTTAGTGCAGACATACACCAATCCCGACTCGGTAGGAGTGGCTTCGATGCCGTTCTCAACAAGGTAAGCGTCAAGAGTTTTCTTGGCTTCCTCAAAACTAGCAGCTTCCTTAGCCTGCTGACGGGCATTGAACTCCTCCTCGCTCATGATGTCCTTCATCTTCACTTCCCAGCGAATCATGGACTCCGGCTTGACAAAGTCAGGGATGATAGGGGCGTTGAATTGACGGCGGAACACCGAATCAGCACTCATAATCAATGACATGGAGTCACCTTTGTGCATCATGGTAAAGCCTTCATAAAGGTCGCCAGGGAACAATGACTCGCGAACGAGGTCGTAGGCAGGCTCAGGGAGCATGCTGGTCGTATACATCAGCGAGTCACCTTCTTCTCTCATCAGGTAATACGACAAGTCGATTTCGACGATTTCACCCAATTTAGCCGTTTCACCCTCATTCTCAGTGAGATAACGATAATACATTCCGCTTTCGGTTTGCTTGTAACCCGGATACGGTGACTTTTCAGCGCAAGAACTCATCACGCTTGCGACAAGCAGGGCCGAGATGGCCACTAACATCATTTTCTTTTTCATTGTTTAAAGATTAGAAGTTATAAATAATTAGTTTTCATTAGTTTTATTAGGGAAAAACACATCCAGCAATTCCACATCGAAGACGAGGTTGGTATAAGGCGGAATGTCACCGTAGCCCTTTTCGCCATAAGCCAAGGTATACGGTAGCACAAAACGGGCTTTTTCGCCTACTCTCATCATGCCTACGCCCTCTTCCAAGCCACGAAGCACGCCACCCTCTCCGTAATGGATGTCATAAAAGCCACCCAAAGGCTCGGATGAGCCAAGCAACGTTCCATCAAGGAAAGAGGCTACAAAAGTAATACGAGCCGTCATGCCAACCTCAGGACTCGCGCCTCGCGTCATCACCGATTTGGAATAGAACAGCCCCGTTTTCGTGTGCTCTACGATTTGGTTTTCTTCAAGATAGCGCCAAAAAGACCGTTCAGATTCAGCCAGCAGTTTCAGTTGTTCCTGTTCAGCCTGACGCTGCAATTCCTCGGCTGTCGTTATTTTCAATAACTTAATGTCATACACCAAGTTAGCGTATGGCGGAATGCCCGTGACAGCGTGTTCTCCATAAGCCATCTCAAAAGGAATGTAGGCACGCACACGCTCACCAAGGTGCATCTTCGGAACAATCTCCTCCCATCCCGGGATGACATAACCCTCACCCAACACAAACGTAAACTTCTCTTCCTGTCCGAAGGTTGAACCGATCGACTTTCCGTCAAGTAAAAACGCTTCAAAATCCAATTCAACTTTCTCTCCTTTCACAGGGCAACGGCCCTTGCCTTTCTCTGTAGTAACAACATAGATTCCTGATTCATAAGGCTTTACATTGATACCATTGGCCTCAATGTAAGCTGCAAACTTGACCCTTGAAGCATCCATCTTCTCCTGTTTAGTCTTTTCAATATCGTTCTCAAATTCCTCTTGCGACTTCAGCTCAAGCAATTTCACTTCATAGCGAAAATAGTCATCAGCCTTTAAACCTACCGAGTCTGGACTCTGGTCATAGTAATGAATGGCAATGGAGTCCGCCTTGATGTAGAACGAAGCCGAATCGCCGACACGCATCATGGCCAAAGCCGTTTGCAAGTCGCCTTTGAAGTGAGGCTCAGAGAGTTGCAGATACACCTCATTACTTGACTGGTTCCAATCATAATACAAAGAATCGTGGAGATAGCAAGCGATGTCCAAATTCAAGAAATCAGTCTGCTGCGGCTGAATAGCCGACGGGTCTTGATTGTAAAACCGATAGTACAAACCATCCGACGTTTGCTTGTAGCCTGGGAATTTCTGATTACAAGACGTCAGAAATGCCATTGTCATCAGACCAATCAAGGTAAAAATCAAACAATTCTTTTTCATAATTTACTGATTATCATTAACTTTAATCGTATATACCAAAGTAGTGTATTCGCCAATGCGGTTGTCGTCGCCATGCAGACCGTATGCCAAATGAAATGGAATAATGAGCTTGGCCACATCGCCATAATGCATGTAATTCATCGCTTCGTCCAGACCAGACTCCACATTGCCTTCTCCCACAACGAACGACTTAACTCCGTCTTTTTCAGAGGAATAAAACAAGTTTCCAGCAAGGGAACACAATTCATACTCCAAACTGACCTTATCGCCCTTTTTTACTTGATTTCCAGCGCCTTGCTTGAGAATTTGATACCTTAATCCAGTGCCTGTCGCAACCACATCCAAACCATGACGCCGCACATAGCTTTCGATCTCCTCCTCTTCCTCGTTCAACAAATAGCGGTTGGCCTTCTCCATGCTGCTTTTCATCTCGTTTTTCGGAATAGAGACAGGTTGTTTAGGTTCCTCTCCGCATGAGAAAAGCCATAACAAAGCAAACACTATCAAATATTTAGCTTTATTCATCATAACGCAGTTCCTCATATTCAGGCAGAATGGCTTTCAGCCGTTTGATGGTCGTTTTCATGCTGATGCCCGTGGTGCTTCCGCCAGCCGCGTTGATGTGGCCGCCACCCTTGAAGTGTTTATTGGCCAACTCATGAACCGAGAAATTGCCTTTCGACCTGAAAGACAACCTGATTTGATCCTGACGTTCAGTAATCAACACCGACATCTTGATTTTTTCAATCGAAAGCGGAAAGTTCACCACGCCTTCTGTATCGCCAACCTGATGGTTGAAACGTTCCAATTCCTTCTTACTCAACGAAATAATGGCCACAGCATAATCGTCCAAAACTTCCATCTTATTGTTGATGGCATAGCCCAACAAACGCAGCCGATTCTCAGTAAAACTATCGTAAATCTGCTGATGGATAAAAGGATACGGCACGGAACGAGCCATCAAAATGCCAGACAACTCGAAGGTGCGGGAGTGATAGATGGAATGTGAGAAACAGCCTGTATCCGTCATCATGCCCACCAACAAATTAGTAGCAACAGGCTCAGTTAGATTTTCCATCCCATAATGCAAGATGATTTCGGCCACGATTTCAGAGGCGCTCGATACGCAAGTCTCTGAGTAATAGCATGTAACATGGTCCAACTCAGGATCCCTATGATGGTCAACCAAAACACGCGGACAACGTGTCTTGCCAATCTCATTATGCAAAATGCCTGAACGCGACAACGAATTGAAGTCCAGCATGATAATGCATTCCGCCTCAGCGATGGCCGTATCGCATTCCGCACCGTCCTTTTCGTAAATAAGTATATCAGACGCTCCAGGCATCCAGGCCAAAAAATCAGGGAAAGCATTGGCGCAAGCCATCTTCACTTGATGGCCTTTCTGTTTGAGAAAGAACGACATAGCTAACATCGAACCGATGGCATCGCCGTCAGGATTGACGTGGCAAGCCAAAAGAAACCGCTTCGGTGTACGGATAATCTCATCAAAACGCTCGAAAAAATCGTCTTTCTGCATGACTTTCACAAAAAGTCCGCAAAAGTACAAATTTTTCCCTTTTCACACCTAATTAATATACAGAAACCATCATCGCGGCGACAAAATCTCGAAAGAATTGTCGGCATACACCATGATGATGCGCTTCACCTCGTTCGGTAAAGGAATGGACTTCGGCTCAACCGATGAAGACGTTTTTTCGGTAGTAAACAACGTGTCTTCAAAAATATCTACCTCATTTTCAACTGGTTTTGGCTCCATTGTCTGAGCCTCAACCATAGGTTTCGGTTCCGCAAACGGCTCTGAAACCGTCATCGGACCTTTGCCGAATACAATCCAGTCCAAATTGTATTCCGGGAAGGTTTCTTTCAGCTTCCTGACGAACTCAAGGCTGGGGTTGTTGCGTCCCGACAAAAGGTGGGAGATGTTCGACGGCTGAATGCCAAGACGAAGGGCAAAATCGGCTGCCGTCAGGTTTTTCGCGCGGATGATGTGCGCAATGCGATCTTTCATTTCGACAAATTCCATGGTGACAAACGCTTAGAATTTTAATTTTTCTACCTATTTGGATTTACAAAAGTAAAACTTTTCTTGTTACAAAGCACAATTGTTTTTGATTTATTTTTGTAAACCTTATAATAAAATAGTATTGTTCTATAGTTTTTATTCAAATAAAACAACTTTTTCTATTGAAAAACAAATATTTATAATTAAAACAAGAATTAAACCGATTTTATCCTAATCTCAAGAATTCTCTTATTAAATAACTTCAAGTTATAATTTATAAAACATTGATTTATATTGTATTATATAAACAATTTGTCTATTTTTCAATATTTTTACTCTGAACTATTCATTGACAAATGTTACAGCTGTATTGTTATTTTGTAAACTTATTAGTAAGATATTATTTTTCAATCATTTATACATTTTTGATTTAGATTTGTAACCTATAGTATTACACAAGTAAATTTGCCCTATTTTACGTTTTTTTCTCCAAAACATACCAAGATACAATGAGAAAACAGGAACGCTCTACGGGGCTAAAACTGGCCTTATTCGGCACTTCCCCACTCCGTCGCATTGGGCTTTTTTTTGCATTTCCCGAGCGTACCTTTATTAATAGAACTACCGAAAAATTCACTACCTTTGCCGCCCGATGAAAGCCCGTGACCTGCACATACAAAACCTGATTCAGGAAGGCGAACACCAGATGCTAGACTTCAAGTTTGAGATTTCCGACAGCCGACGCATCGCCCGTTCCCTCGCCGCCTTCGCCAACACTGACGGCGGAAGGCTTCTCGTTGGGGTGAAAGACAACGGCGCCATTGCCGGCGTACGCTCCGACGAGGAAATCCACATGATTCAGGCGGCGGCGGAAATGTACTGCCAACCACCCGTGTGCTATTCTACCGAGGAATGGGAGATCAACGGCAAGACCGTGCTTGAGGTCATCATCCCAAAGGACAAGACCGACAAGCACAAAGCCCCTGACAGTCAAGGCGATTACAAAATCTTCGTGCGTGTCAAGGATGAGAATCTAGTCGCCGACAGTGTATTAATTAAGGTGTGGAAGTCGGACAAGTTCGCCCGACCTGCCAAAATCGCATTTACCGAACCCGAAACCCTACTCCTCCATTATCTATCTGAAAATAAGGAGATTACTTTGAAGGAATTCCAACAATTGGCGCGCCTTAACAAAAGAAAAGCCGAGTCCATCCTCGCCGATTTCGTTCTGGTGGGTACCATCCAACTCGTCCAGACGAGCCAAGGTACATTTTTCCGCCTCACCGAAGAAACCAGCGACATTTGACACAATTTTGGGCATTTGTAAAAGCAACCGCCTTTTTTCTTAATTTTACCGCCCAAATAAGGTCCCATGCCAAGGAAACTGCTGGTCGCTTTTATAGCATTGTTTTTCAGCATATTAGGTTTTTCTCAAGAGCCTACAAGGGATTCTCTTGCGCCTGCAAAACCGCGCATCGTTCGCGAAAAACCCATCGATTCCACTTACGTCACCTATAATCATTTCTCGTTCGACAGCATTTTTCTGAACGCCAACAAGGTCATCGACACGCTCACTTTCCACGCCCCATACTACGAGAGATTGGAAAGAGAAAGCACGATATACAGCACGCTAAGCAATACAGGTTTAGCACATAAGTCAATGAGATTCAACTATCTGCATCAGGTTGGCTTCGATATGGAGTTGCCTGCATTCTTGGCCTATCTCCAAAACGAACGGCAGATGGTTTCGTACCAAAGCGTGCTACCCTATTCCGAACTCCGCTATGTGATGACAAGTGGCGACAAAGAGCAGCACCTTAACTTCCGTTTCGGGCGACAGTTCTCCCAGCGTTTTTTTGTATCGTTCGCCATCAATTCGGACTATTCGCCCGGCGTGTTCCAAAACAACAAATCGGAAAACAACTACGTCTGGATTAACGCCCACTATCTCACTAAGAACGAGCGTTATGGCGCGACTGCCTACTTCTTCCGAAACAAGCTCGAGATGCAGGAAAACGGCGGCATTGTGAATGACGAAACCTACATCTCGAACACCGAGACCGACAATTCCGTCATCCCCACCAACCTCAACAATGCCACCAACTTCATCAAATCGACTGGCGCGGGGCTGGAGCATTATTTCAATCTGCTGCCCCAAACCACCCAAGTTAAAGTGAAGGAAGAAACGCCATCCCCCATACTTTTCGATAGTTTATCCATTGATTCTGTGTATTTTACATCAGACACCCTTATCCATTCACTCGCTGATTCACTTGAGGTGCACTACAAAACAAAAACAAGAAAGTTCACTTTAGGTCGCCTCAGCCATCATTTCAGCTATCGCCGCAATCAGTTGTATTACATCGAGTCATCCCCTGCTGTAGCCTTCTACCAACCTTTCGACACCTTATTTAATAATACGAAGAGGACCGACTCA
>JAEEGJ010003245.1_pt1 | contig 64706 bp, 53 predicted proteins | sample 8958761 | NCBI WGS metagenome assembly JAEEGJ01 (sample SAMN16246546, study PRJNA631951) | gut metagenome | biome: gut microbiome; feature: rumen; material: RS-attached | host: Bos | place: Iran: Karaj | collected 2018-10 | reverse complement strand
AGAGACTTGTTAAGCTTTTTGGACGTATCGGCCGCGACTGTGATGGTAAGAATCTTCAGTACTTAACTCAGGCATTTAACGGTATTAAAGAGATTATGGTTATGAATCGTCAGGAATATTTTGCTGACAACTTCAATAAAACATGCTCGTTATCAGCTAAGGCAGCTAAGAGAAATAACTTCCTTAATGTTATTCCTGCCAATGTATATGAAGTGGTTTGTGTAGGTGGTTTAATTGGTATCGTTGTTGTAAGACTTAATATGACAGATGATATCACAGGATTTGTTACAAAGCTTGCTATTATAGCATTTGCAGCATTTAGATTATTCCCATCAGTTTCAAGACTTACAACTAACCTTAATGCAATTATGTATAACAGACCTAGACTTGATTCTATGTACGAGATGCTTAAGGATATTGAAAATGATGATACATACAGAGTTAAGCTTATTCCAGAAGATCAGATTGTTCCTATGACATTTGATAAAGAACTTAGGATTGATAATATTACATGGAAGTATCCACAGGGCCAGGAGCCAGTTCTCCGTCAGCTTGCCATGTCAGTTAAGAAGGGACAGTCAGTTGCTCTTATTGGACCATCTGGTGCAGGTAAAACAACACTTGCAGATGTTATTCTTGGGCTTCTTAAACCACAGGAAGGTCATGTTATGCTTGATGGCCAGGATGTATATGAGAATCTTCCAGGATGGTCAAAGATTATAGGATATGTGCCACAGGCTGTATATCTTACAGATGACACAATTAGAAATAACGTAGCATTTGGTATATATCAGGATAAAATCGATGAAGACAGAGTTTGGAAGGCTCTTGAAGAGGCTCAGCTTGCTGAATTTATCAGAGAACTTCCAGAAGGTCTGGACACTATGGTTGGTGAAAGAGGTGTAAGACTTTCAGGTGGACAGAGACAGCGTATTGCTATAGCCAGAGCTCTTTATGAAGATCCACAGATTCTTGTTCTTGATGAAGCTACATCAGCTCTTGATACAGAGACGGAAACAGCTGTTATGGAGGCTATTGATTCCCTCCATGGTTCAAAGACTATGATTATAGTTGCCCACAGATTAACAACTATCAGAAACTGCGATGCTATCTTTGAGATTAATGAAGGTAAGGCAGTTCTTCGAGATAAGAGCGAGGTTATTAAGTAGGCTTAATGAAGATACTTTTTATCACCCATTATGACAATCTATATGGTGCTAACAAGGCTATGTATAAGCTTATTAGTAAGCTTGTAGACCAGAAGGATTATACTCCTATAGTTGTTATCCCGGCAGAAGGTCAGTTTTCCTCTGCTTTAGAGAAAATGGGTGTAAAAGTTATTATTAACAATGTAACTCAGTGGCAGGCTATGTATGCTGGGTTTGCCCGTTTTATGGTTAAGAAGCACATTAGAAAAAAGTCTTTCTTAGCAGAAGTTAATGAGATATACAAAAAACTTCAGGAAACTGGAAATTTGGATATAGACCTTATTCATTCTAATTCCAGTGTGGTTGGAACTGGAGCTTTTCTGGCAAGAAAAATAGGCTGCAAACACGTATGGCATATTAGGGAGTTTTCTAAGGAACATTTTTCGATGAAATACTTCTTTGGAAAGGGGCAGGTGGCCCAGTTATATTCAGAGGCAGACTGTCTTATAGCCATATCAGATGCTCTTGCTGAAAATTACAGAAATAGATACCCTAAGGCACATGTGGTTAGGGTATATGACGGGGTAGATGCTAAAGAAGAGGGACTTAATCAGCTAGAAACAGAAAAAGAACAGGATTCAGATTCTAAATTGGCTGACGAAGCAGCAAATGATTACGTTTTTGCCTATGTAGGCTACCTGTTTGAGAAAAAGAATCAGCATCAGATTATTGAAGCCTGCAAGATACTTAAAGACCAGGGAATAGAAAACTACAAGGTCTACATTATAGGTGATGGTAAGGACGACTATAAAAATAAGCTTTTTAACCTTATAGAAAGCTATGAGCTGAAAGATAATGTTATACTTACTGGCTATGTATCTGATGTAGATAAATTTCTTTCAAAAGCTAACTGCGGCATCATAGGTTCAGACTACGAGGGCTTTGGCTTGGTTACTGTTGAATATATGCTTATGGGACTACCGGTTCTAGGAAAGAGAAGCGGAGCTACTCCAGAAATAGTTTTAGATAGAGAAACAGGTCTCTTATACGATAATACAGAAGAACTGGCTAATCACATGAAGACTATGATGAATGATAAGAAACTTGGACTTCATATGGGTAAAAAGGGCCTAGAAATAGCTAAGAACTGCTTTAGCGAAGAAAGTAATGCTGAGCAGATTATAAATATATACAGGGAATTATCCAGATGATTATTGTTAGATTCCATGGCGGTCTTGGAAATCAGATGTTTGAATATGCATTCTACCGCTATATGACAAATAAATATGGGGCTGATAATGTTATCGGAGATATGACCTGGTTTGATAGAAACTATAGCGAACACCAGGGATATGAACTTAAGAAGGTGTTTGATATAGATATTCCGGCTATAGATTACAAGACACTTGCTAATATACATGAGTACTATCCAAGATACCACCGTTTTGCAGGGCTTAGATACTTATCAAGAAAGTATGCAAAATATAAAAATAAGCATATAAAACCAACAGGGGAGTATATTATGGATTTTGGGCCAAGCCAGTATATCCATAATGATGCATTCGATAAGTTAGATACTAACAAGGATTATTACATAGAGGGCGTATTCTGTTCTGATGCCTACATAAAATACTATGAGGATCAGATTAAGAAAGAACTTACCTTTAAACAAAACTATAGCCAGCATACTAAAGATATGCTTCCAAAGATAGAAGAAACAAACAGTGTGGCTATTCATGTAAGAAGAGGAGACTATGTTGGCAATGTATTCGATATAGTCACTCCAGATTATTACAGACAGGCTGTTAACTATATTAGAGAGAGGGTAGAGAACCCTGTATTCTTTGTTTTCTCTGATGATATGGACTACATAAAGGCTAATTTTGATTTCCTTGGAGATTTTGTACCTGTGCACAATTGTGGTAAAGACAGTTTTCAGGATATGTATTTAATATCAAGATGTAGACATATGATTATTGCAAATAGCTCATTTAGTTATTTTGGCGCCCTCCTTGGAGAAAAGGATAATACGATTGTTATAGCTCCTAAGAAGTATAAGGCTGATGAAGACCTGGCTCTTGCAAGAGAAAACTGGGTACTTTTATAAGATTGGATATAGATAATGACACAGACTAATGATAGTAAAAAGAATTACTATATGATTATGCTGTTTGTTACGGCAGCATTTTTCTTTGCTCTTCATATGACCTTTGTAGGTTTTACTAATGATGAGCAGTATTTTTTAGAATATAAGAAGGGTTTTTCTAGTCTTCTTGACATAATTATTGACAGATATAAAACTGACTCATCTAGAGTAATATCAGAGTATCTGCTCTTTTTCCTCTTAGGTAAGCCTTTCATCTTTTGGCAGGTTCTTGATACCCTAATAGTTCTTCTTACTTACCACAGCCTGTCAGTGATTCTTGTTAATGATAAATATAGCAGATATAACACTATGGTATTTATGGCTATAGCAGCTTACCCATTTATGCATGTTGGCTCAGCTGGCTGGATTTGTACCAGTCTTAACTACCTATGGCCACTTGCTACTATGGTTTATGCCTTATCCATTGCAGTGCGTAGATACAGGGGACAGGAGGTAAAGTTCTGGCAGTATATATTAGCTGGTCTGGCTCTTGTCTTTACAGCTAATACAGAGATGTCAGCTGCAGCGCTTGCAATTATCTTTGTATTTGTATTGATTCTTAGAATTAAGGCGGGCAAACCTTGGATATATGAGATATTAGGACTTTTATCTCAGATCGGAGGTATGATATTTGCCTTAACAGCACCAGGTAATGGTGAAAGAACTGCTATGGAAGCCCTTAACTGGATGCCAGAATTTCCAAATCTAACATTCTTTGAGAAGTTAAGGCTTTGTAGCGTATTTGTTTTTGAACATTTTGTTGCAATACCAGATATTATCTTTATTCTATTTGGCATCGTTATTGCAGTGTACGGTGTAAAGAAGTCAAACAGGTGGTATAAAAACCTGATAGCATTACTCCCAATTGTTATAACAGCTATATATACACTTGCTTATCTTTATAAATATGCCATGAATGTTCTTGAGAAGTATAAGGCAGGACAGGGCATACAGATATATTATGATTTCACTACTCCAACTATATACCCTAAGGAAAGCTTCGATATATTCCTTCAGTACGCTGAGTTTATTAGCCTTTATCTATATGTTGCAGCAGCAGTGGCATCAATAGCTTGGATTATTAAAGATATTAACAAGACATGGTCATGTATAGTAAGCCTTGGAGCTGGCTTTGCAGTTCGTATGGCCCTGCTTTTGTCACCTACTATGTTCGTTTCATGGCATAGAACACTTATATATATCTATTTCGCCTTTATTTACACTATTATTGTTATAGTTCTTGAAGGTGACATAACAAGTGGACCGATGCCTGCCACAGCATCTTCAGAGACGGCAGTTTCCACTAAGTCTAATAAGTGGACTAAGGGTCTTGTTTATGGTATTTTAGTAGTTGGTATTTTGGTAAATATTGTCCTTACAGTAGGACTTCAGATACGTAAAGGGTAGAGGATAATAATAAAAGAATGAGTCTTATATCTATTATCGTTCCTTGCTACAACGAGGAAGCAGTATTAGATGAATTTTATAAAGTGGCCAGTGAAACACTGGCTGATCTTGAGGCAGATAAGGAATTTGTCTTTGTTGATGATGGTTCAAAAGACAAGACTTATGAGATTCTTAAGAGACTTAAAGCAGAGCATAATGACGTTCATTATGTTTCATTTTCGAGAAATTTTGGCAAGGAAGCTGCTATATTTGCTGGGCTTAGAAACTGTAACGGTGACGCTGCAGTTGTTATAGATGCAGATCTTCAGCATCCGCCAAGAGTTATATATGATATGTACGAGCTTTGGAAACAGGGCTACGAAGTTATAGAAGGAATCAAGTCAAACCGTGGAAGAGAGGGTATCTTCCACAAGATGTTTGCAGGATCATTCTACAAGATGATTAGCGGTATGATGGGTATTGATATGAATAACTCATCAGACTTCAAGTTCCTTGACAGAAAGGTAATAGATGTACTTTCACAGCTTAAGGAGAGAAATACCTTCTTTAGAGCTCTTTCATTCTGGACTGGCTTTAATACTAATACAGTAAGCTATGAAGTTCAGGACAGGGCAGCAGGTTCTACCAAGTGGTCATTTAAGTCGCTGGTAAAATATGCTTTAAACAACCTTACATCTTTTACATTTGCACCACTTTACTGGATTATTACTATCGGAGTGTTATTCTTCTTACTTGGAATAGGACTTGCGATAGATGCTATTATAGACTACTTTAACGGCAATACTGTAGCAGGATATCCTACACTTATTGTTTTATTTGTTATAGCTACAGCCTGCATATTGCTATCTGTGGGAATTATTGGCGTATATATTGCCAAAATATATGATGAGATTAAGCAGCGCCCTCAGTACATAATAAGGGATAAGAAATAATGCTTTTTACAACAGTTACATTTGCCTATTTTATGGCAATATTATTCTTAATATATTATATAGTTCCGGCAAAGTTTAGATGGATGGTACTTTTAGCTGGTAATGGGTATTTTTATTATCAGACAGGCTATAAGTCATTCCTCTTTATGATAGGAACTATAATCTTATCTTATACCTTCGGTATTCTTATCGAGAAGACGGGAAAAAAGTCATATATTATGTGGCTTGCCGTCTTATTTGTTGTATCCATACTGGTTGTTATGCGTACCAGCCTTGGTAGAACCATAGCACCTGTAGGACTTTCATTCTATTCCATGATTACACTGGGATATTGTATCGATGTACACAGAGGCTCAGTAAAGGCTCAGCGCAATATCTTTAAATATGCCCTCTTTGTATCATTCTTCCCTCATGTAATTCAGGGACCTTTCTCAGATTATAATGAGCTTAGTAGTCAGCTTTTTGCTGAGCATAAATTTGACTATAACCTCTGTGTTAGAGGTATGTACCGTATCTGCTTTGGTCTTATGAAGAAGCTTATTATTGCTGATAGAATCACATATATCATAGACGATGTATATGTAACAGGGGATGGCTACTTTGGACTTACTCTTCTATTTGTGCTTTGTCTCTATTCTATTCAGCTTTACTGTGACTTCTCAGGTTATGTTGATATATCAGCAGGTTGCAGTAATCTTCTTGGCATAAAGCTTCAGGAGAACTTCAATGTGCCTTATATGGCAAAATCTATGGCGGAGTTCTGGAGAAGATGGCACATGTCTCTTGGACTTTGGTTTAAGAACTACGTATTTTTCCCAGTTCAGAGAACTAAGCTTTGTAATTCAATAAGAAAATACATGAAGAAGAAAAAGAACAAGTATGGTATGAATGTACTTCCTTCAGTAATAGGTCTTGTTCTTGTATGGACATTAATCGGCTTATGGCATGGTTTTAACTGGAATTATCTTCTTTATGACTGGACATGTGGTCTTATTATTATATTCTCAGAACTCATTAAGCCTGTATATGACAAGGTTAATGGCTTAGCACCAAAGGTGTTTAAGTCTAAATTTATGGACTTCCTTAGAATAGTTAGAACCTTCCTTCTTGTAACACTTACGTTCTTATGGTTTAGACCTACTTCTGTAAGTGTATCAGTGAATATATTTAAAAATATGTTCTTAGGAGTTGGTCTTAAGACCTGCCTGGAATTCATGTACTGGCACTCATATGACCTTTTCTTAATATCATTCCCATTAATTATTCTCTTTATAGTAGATGCTATGAAGTATAGAAATATAGATGTATGCCAGAAGCTTCATAAGCTTAACCCAGTACTTAGATACGGAATCTATGTTGCTGGACTGGTTTTAATATATGTATGTAAAGGCGACAGAAGTGCGGTAGCATTTGCCTACTCAATATTCTAAAGATATGGCTGAAAACGAAAATAAGAAAAGTCAAAATTTCATAGTCTTTATAATAAAGATGGCAGTGGTATTATGCGCAGCAACAGCTGCATACCACCTCTTTTTCTGGTTCTTATGGAAGTCTGAAGCTGGACCAGATGCTTATGGTAATTCCTACCAGAAGGCACTTATGCTGCAGGAACATGCTCTTGCAGAAGAAGATAGAGAGCCTGAAATCATAGTATTTGGTTCATCATATGTTCCATTTGGTATTGATACTGCAACAGTTGAGAACATTACAGGACAGAATTGTCAGATTTTAGGTATTGAAGCAGGAATAGGTATTCCTATCCTAATAGAGATTCTTTATAAGGATGCCAAGCCTGGGGATACTATAGTTTATATGCTTGGAAAGAGTAACTGGTCAGGGGAAAGTTTAATAACTTTATCAGCAGCATTTGAAGGGGATAAGGATCTTCTTAACTGGTACTGGTCAAGCAGAGAAGGCTCTGTGGAGCAGAGTAAGAATATGCTTATATGGCGTAAGATGTATGCCCTTCTTTGGAACAAGCCAGTTGAAGCAGTTAGATATGCCATAACCCATAAGGAACAGGTATATTCGCTTAACTCATTTGATGAGAAGGGTAATATGACTGCCCTTAGAGAGGGTACTCAGATATCTACAGATGTTAGTGCCAGCGACCACTTAACCTTTGAAGATATGGATCTTGAAACTATGGACCAGCTTAATGAACTGGCAACTTGGTGTAAAGATAATGACATTAACTTTGTAATAGCTTATTCTATGAATATAGATGGTTCAGTTGATGCAACTGATGAAGAGCTACTAGAATATGACAGACAGATGAGAGAGTATATGAAGGCTGATATTCTTCTTACACCTCAGGATTATTTCCTGCCTGTAGAAGATTTCTTTAACCATGAGGCCCACCTTAATACAGAAGGTGCTATTGAATATTCTACAATACTAGCAAACGCTCTTAATGACTATCTTAAGGGGGAAGAGTAATGCTACCTAAGTTTATAGAACTTAAGAAGAATTGTAAAAAAGATATGACAGGTCTTCATGAGATGAAAATCGCTCTTATGGGAGACTGCGCAACTCAGCATATTGCTACTGCTATAAAGGGCTTTGGTTTTACCAAAGGCTTTGCTTTTGATGTACTAGATACTGACTATAATCAGGTTATTCCACAGGTTATGGATCAGGAAAGTGAGACCTATAAGTTTGGCCCATTTATAGTACTTATGGCTATGTGTGTTGAGAAGTTATATGAAGAATTTGTAGCTGCTGAGCCAGAAGCAAGAGCCAGCTTTGCCAAGAAAAAGATTGATGAGTACGTGGCTTACTGGACCACTCTTAAGGAGAGATGTGGCTGCAAGATTATTATGTTTAACTTCCCTGAAGCAGATGACAGGGTATATGGCAACTTTGGAAGCTTAGTCGACAGTTCATTTATAAGACAGGTCAGAGAACTTAACCTTCTTCTTGGGGACAAGGCACAGGAGTCAGGTAATGTTTATATTGTAGACGTAGCTTACCTGCAAAATGCCTTTGGAAGAAGCTTTTTACATGATGAAAAACTTTACTATTCGGCTAAGATGACATTTGCTCCTGATGCCCTTCCATATATTGCTAAGGAAGTGGTATCCATAATAGAAAACATAACAGGACATATGAAAAAATGCGCTGTTCTTGACCTTGATAATACACTTTGGGGCGGCGTTGTTGGCGATGATGGCCTGGACGGTATACAAATCGGTGAGCTTGGAATTGGCAAGGCATACGCAGCTTTCCAAACTTACCTTAAGGAACTTACAAAGCGAGGGGTAATCCTTGCGGTTTGCAGTAAGAATGACGAAGATAAGGCTAAAGAGCCATTTATCAAGCATCCTGAGATGGTGCTTAGACTTGAAGATATAGCTATATTTGTAGCTAACTGGGAAGATAAGGCATCTAATATCAGATATATTCAGAAGACACTTAATATTGGCATGGATAGTATGGTATTTTTTGATGATAACCCATTTGAAAGAAATCTGGTTTCAAGTATGATACCTGAGATTACAGTACCAGAGATGCCTGAAGATCCTGCTGATTATGTTTCATTTGTACAGGGAAGTAACCTGTTTGAAACAATAAGCTTTAGCAAGGACGATAGTAAGAGAACGAAACAGTACAGGGAAGAGGCTGGAAGAGTTCAGCTTCAGGCTTCATTTAGCTCATACGAGGACTATCTTAAGAATCTTGAGATGGTGGGACAGGCTCTGCCATTTGATACATTCCACTATCCAAGAATAGCCCAGCTTACACAAAGATCAAACCAGTTTAACCTTAGAACTATAAGATATAGCGAAGAGGATATTAAAAATATTGCTTTAGATGATAACTATGTAACACGATATTTTACTCTTAAAGACAAGTTCGGCGACCACGGACTTATAAGTGTAGTTATTATGAAGAAAGAAGATGAGGCCCTCTTTGTAGATACCTGGCTTATGAGCTGTAGAGTTTTAAAGCGTGGTATGGAAGAATATATTATGAACAGTATAGTAGCTGCTGCTAAAGAGGCAGGCTATGATAAACTCCGTGCTCAGTATATTAAAACTCCAAAGAATTCCATGGTAGAGCATATATATGATAATATGGGATGGAAGGCACTTGATGACGGATATTATGAACTTGAAGTAGGAAACTACGAAAACAAGAAGACATATATAAACTAGAAAGGAATAGGTGATAGATTATGGGAAGAGAAGAGATACTTGAAAAAGTTAATGAGATATTTCAGGAAGTATTTGATGATGATTCAATAGAGGTATTTGAAGAGACAACAGCTGATGATATTGAGGACTGGGATAGCCTTATGCATATCACACTTATATCTGAGATTGAAGGAGAGTTTGGCTTCAAGTTCCAGATGAAGGATGTTGTAGGTATGAAGAATGTTGGAGAGATGCTTGATATCATTCAGGAGAATATCTAATTAGCATCCAGGCTGGAATAAGAGGGGAAGAGACATGAATCACTATAAGTTAAGCGACATAAGCATAGGCATGAAGGAAAGCTTTACTGTTACTGTAACAGAAGATATGCAGAATACCTTCTGCCAGCTTACAGGTGATGTGAATCCTATGCATATGACTGATGAATATGCAAAGGACCATGGCTTTGACTCTAAACTAGTATATGGAATGCTTACTGCATCTTTCTATTCAACTCTTGTAGGAGTTTATCTCCCAGGAGAAAACTGCCTCTTTCATGAGGTAAACTCAAGCTTTACTTCTCCAGTTTATGTAGGTGATACATTAACAATAGAAGGCAGCGTTTCAGAGATAGATGACAGATTTGGGAGAATCAAGATTAAGGCCTCTGTACGTAATCAGGATGGCAAAAAGGTATCTAGAGCTACACTAGTTGTTGGTTGTAGGGAGTAATATGTCTAAGAATTATGTGATTATTGGTGGTTCAAGCGATGTGGCACTTAGCTACATCAAACATATTAATGATATTAGTGCAGGCAGTGACAAGGCCAGCGTCATCGCTCATTATGCCCATAATGATCAGGGACTTAAGGCTCTTTCTGACCAGTGTCAGAATGTAGACTTATATCCATTACAGGCAGATTTAACTGATGAAGCAGCTGTAGATAAGCTTACTGATGCTATTATGGAACGCTTTGACCATGTAGATTATTTCTTACATTTCCCAGCACTTCCATTCGACTATATGAGATATAAGGAACTGGACAGCCAGAAAATCAAACAGGAACTGGATGTTCAGCTTTTTTCGTTTTTAAATATTTCTAAAAAACTCTTTCCTGCCATGAAGAAGGTAGCAGATGCAAGGGCAGTAGTTATGCTTACCAAGTATGTAGCAGACACTATGCCACCTAAGTTTATGGTGTCATATGTTGTTACAAAGTACGCCCTTCTTGGAGCTATGAAGGCAGCGGCAGCAGAGTTTGGTGGAGGCAAGTTTATGATTAACGGACTGTCTCCAGTTATGATGGATACAAAGTTTCTTTGCAATATGGACCCACACATTATAGAGATGAACAAGGCGCAGAGCCCAATAGGCAGAATAATTAAGCCTGATGAGATTGTGCCATATATTGATAAGCTTCTGTCAGCAGATTGTGACTTTAATGGCACAAATCTGTCTATGGAGGAAGAAGACTTTGATTAAATTAGCAGTATTATTTCAGGAAAATGAAACAAAGAACATGGACCTGTCAGCACCAGAAAAGGGTAATCCTGGTGTTGGTGGTACTGCTTTTTGTTTCCTTTTATTCTTAAAATATATTGGCAAGAAAGCCCGTGGTCATGAGCTTGATATTACTGCATATCAGCTTCAGGACAACATCCTTCCTCATGATAAATGCGTGAAGGTAGATTCTCTTGAAGAGGCTTTAAATAAGGCTACAGAAGATGGCAATGAGATAGTTCTTCTTAGAAATCATCAGACAGATGAGGACTATGATCTTCTTCAAAAATACGACTTTAAGTACATCTTCTGGATGCATAATAAGCTTACATATGATGAGATAAAGCTGTTTAGAACATGGGATAACTGTAAGAGAGTTATAGCTGTTGGAAGACAGATGTATGACTACTACGTAGATGATCTTGTAATAAAAAAACTTGATTATATTAAGAATCCTCTGGTTCCACCTAAGGAAACCATGATTAGAGAAGAGACTTATGAGCCTTGGGTAACCTATGTTGGAAGCCTGACATTTGATAAAAATTTTCATCTGATAACCAAGGTTTGGAAGGATATTTTAAAGGAAGTTCCGGATGCACAGCTTCATGTTATTGGAAGCGGCAGACTTTATGATAAGAATTCCAAACTTGGAAAGTATGGCCATGCTGATGAGGAATATGAGAGGCTCTTTATGCCACATATTCTTGATGATGAGGGTAATCCTCTTGAAAGTGTTGTCTTTCACGGAATTATGGGAGAGGAAAAATATGAAATATTCAAGAAGTCAGCAGTAGGTATTATTAATCCTATGGCAACAGAAACATTTGGACTTGCAGCTATAGAGATGGAAGCCTGCGGCGTTCCAATTGTATGTAGAAGAAAGAATGGACTTCTTGATTCAGTAAAAGATGGTAAGACAGGTATCCTTTATAAGGATATATCAAAGCTAGCACCATCAATCATTAAGCTTTTAACAAATAAGAGGCTTAACAAGAAGATGGGAACAGCGGCAAGAGATTTTGCCAGACATGACTTTAGGCCTGAAGGCCTTATGCCAGCTTGGCAGGAAGTTATATATCAGGTTCATAAAAATAAGAAGGCAAGCTATAAAGCACCACACAGAGATCTTGATAATAATGGAAAGATGCTTAGGAAGTTTATTCATACCCTTCATCGTATTCCAGCATTAAAGAAGGTTCCATCGATACACGATATTCAGAAGAAGTAGTGAGTGGTATTCCATGAAAGTAAGTATACTGGTTACAACCTATAATCTTGAAAAATATATAGCTACAACCCTTGATTCTGTACTTTCACAGAAAACACGCCACCAGTTCGAGGTATTAGTTGGTGATGATGGTTCTTCTGATAAGACAAGGGATATAGTTTACCAGTATATTGCCAAGTATCCAGATAAGATAAAGCTTTATACTATGCCAAGAGAAGAAGGCGTAGCTTATAACAGGGTTGAAAGATCTTCGGCTAACAGGATTAACCTTTTAAAACATGCCAGTGGGGACTATGCTTCATTTCTTGATGGTGATGACTTCTATACAGATGATAGTCGCATAGAGACTATGGTGGATATATTAGAAGCAGAGGCGAATAAAGACTGCATAATGTGTGCCCATAACCTTTATATGTACTATGAAAACACTTATGACAAAGCAGAAGACTGTCCACCACTTTGCAGGGCTAAGAAAGAGCATAAGTGGGAACTTAAAGACTACTGGCCTGCCATATTTATTCAGGCCAATGCATTATTATTTAGAAATGTTTTCAAAAAGAAACAGTACCTAGAAAAATTAACTTCTGATAAAGCATACTCAAGGAATTTTGATGATAATAATATTACATATTTCTTATTTGCCTTTGGAAATATGTACTATCTTCCAACTTGTATGGGAGCCTATAGACAGGTAGAGAATTCTTCATGGAATGGAATAGACGAGCTAAAAAAGCACTGTTCAAATATGCTTGGTCTCAACATGGAGATGAACTACGGCCGAGAAATGGCTAAAAATGTGAAGGATGCTGAAAGAATCCTGGACTATTCATATGCCAGACACCTTGAGAATATGGAATATATTTATGAACATAAGGATGAGTTAACTGCAGACAGGTGTAGTCCTTTCTATCAGACTGCAGTAGATAGCAATTTACTTATGGCGTCTGCTCTATATGACTATAAAAATACTGGGGACCACGCTATGAATACCCTGCCATATTTTATAAAACGTGGTCGTAAGGCACTAAGTAGATTCAAGGCCAAAAGGGGACTTAGTAAGATACTAAAAAAATATTAAGATGATAAGCTATGGATGTGCACAGAGTAGCTAGCAGGCTTTATGGCTAGGTCAGAGGCAAAAAGTATGCATGGCTGACAGCCTTGTAGTATAATATTCTAGATAAAATGAACACTATATACAGAAAAAGTCACGTAGTAAAAACATATAGTTTAATCTTTTTAGAGACAATAGGGGTAGCCCTATCTTATTTTATTGCTCTTTTACTGCGTTTTGAGGATTATACCTTCGATAACCACTTCGATATGTATGTGAATTATGGTGTATTTCTCTTAGTAATGACTCTTCTATATTCCATTGTTACAGACTGGAACAGAGACTTCTTTGAAAGAGGCTTCTTTAAAGAGATGTGGGCTGTTGGTAAGTATGACATCATCATTACAGTACTTAGTACAACCTTCCTCTTCTTCACTAAGGATGCCTATGATTTCTCTCGTCTTGTGTTTGTATACTTTGCTATAGGTAACCTTATATCTGCATACCTTCTTCACATAGGCTTCAAGGAGTTTATGTTTAGGTACTATAAGAAGAGTATGAACAGCGATAAGCTTATGGTTATAACAGATTCTGCCCATGTTGATAAGGTAGTGGACAGAATTATGGAAAGTAAGCACTGGAACTATGAGCTTACTTATATAGCCATTACAGATAAGGATATGGTAGGACAGGAAATAAAAGGAATACCTGTTGTAGCTACCCTTGATAATGTAATAGATCTTTCAACTCAGGTAGTTTTAGATAGAGTTTTTATCTCCCTTCCTAAAACAGAAATAACAGTAGTAAGGGATATGATTCTTGAGTTTGAGGCTATGGGTATCCTTTGCCACTACAATATTGAGATGGACGAACTTAACCTTGATGGTAAGGAGGCAGGTTCATTTGCAGGATTTTCTGTAATATCATTCTCAATTGTTAATATGGACTTTAGAAGACTTATGATTAAACGTGTATTTGATGTAATCGGAAGTCTTATTGGCATAATATTTACTATTGTTTTATATCCGTTTATAGCTCTTGCTATCAAGATAGAATCAAGAGGACCTGTTATATTTAAGCAGGAAAGAATAGGTAAAAACGGAAGGCATTTTATGATATATAAGTACAGGTCTATGTATCAGGATGCTGAGGAAAGACTTGCAGAACTTAAGAGTAAGAATGAAGTTGAAGGTCTTATGTTTAAGATGGAAGATGACCCTAGAATAACTAAAGTGGGTAAATTCCTTAGAAAGACAAGTTTAGACGAGCTTCCACAGTTCTTTAATGTTCTTAAAGGTGATATGAGTCTTGTAGGAACAAGACCACCAACAGTTAATGAATTTGAGCATTACAATGCTCATTACAAGAGAAGATTATCTATTACACCAGGTCTTACAGGTATGTGGCAGGTTAACGGTAGAAGTGATATTAAGGACTTTGATGAGGTTGTCAGACTTGACCTTGAGTATATCGATAACTGGTCACTTAGACTTGATTTTAAGCTTATATTACAAACTATAGGCGTGGTTATATTTAGGAAGGGATCAAAATAATGTTTGAACTTACTACTCCGGTAGCATTTATCATATTTAACAGACCGGATACAACTAAAGAAGTTTTCGAGAAGATTAGAGAGGCTAAGCCTAAGAAATTATACCTTATTTCAGACGCTCCAAGAGAAGGAAGAGAAGATGATGTAGAGAAGGTTAATGAAACCAGAGGATATGTAGAAAGTCATATCGACTGGGACTGTGAACTTCACAAGAACTACGCTGAAAGTAATATGGGTTGTAAAAACAGGGTGTATACAGGTATATCCTGGGTGCTTGAAAATGAAGAGACAACAATTATCCTTGAGGATGATGTAGTTCCTATGCCAGAATTCTTCAGATACTGTCAGGAGATGCTGGAGCATTATAAGGATAATGAGAAGGTTATGATGGTATCAGGTACTAACCTTCTTAAGAACCATAAGATTGATAAGCAGTATACATTCTCATGCTTTTCAAGTATATGGGGCTGGGCTACATGGAAGAGAGCCTGGGATAAATACGATGTGGATATTAAGGGCTGGCCAGAGGTTCATAAGAATGGCACATTTAAGGGGGTTCAGAGTGGACTTGCTTATATGTTCCTTAAGAGAAATATGGACAGTGTTTATAACCATGTTAAAGATACATGGGATATACAGTGGGATTATTGCAGGCATATTAACAGGGGACTTGGTGTAGTTCCTAGAGAAAATATGATTTGCAATATTGGCTTTGACAGAGAAGATGCTACCCATACAAGTGGCTCGTCAGATGAGGATTTCTCATACGGCAGTATAAACTTCCCTATAGACTTCAATGTGGAAGTTAAGAGAGATTTAGACTATGACAAGGCCTATATCAAGAAATACTACGGTATGAAGAAAGTTATGAATTTCGTTAAAAAGAAGTTTGGAAAGTAATTAATGACAGATAAAATCGCAGTTCTCATAACCTGTTTTAACAGGAAAGAGATGACAATTAACTGCATAAAATCCCTTGCTGAAACTAATGAAGACATAGACTTTAGATTTGTGGTTACTGATGATAACAGCAGCGACGGAACTAAAGAAGCTTTGCAGGCATTGCCATATAAGATTAAGCTTATAGATGGAGACGGCAGCCTCTTTTGGAACGGAGGTATGAGGAAGTCTATTGCTTATGCTTTAAGTAATGTAGACAAGTTTGACTATGCTCTTTTAGTTAATGATGACGTGGCATTCTATCCGGGAACGATTAATCAGATGGTCCATAGAATCAAAACTTCCGGGGCAGATGTAGTTGTAGGGGCAACCTGTGACGCGGATGGCAAGATGACTTATGGCGGTGTGCTTAAAACAAGCAAACACCTTGCAAAGTTTAAGCCTATGGAGCCAGGAAATGATGATATGCAGTGCGACACATTTAACTGCAATGCAGTATTGCTTAAATCAGAGGTATTCAAAGAAGCAGGCAATTTCGATTCTAAGTATACCCATGCTATGGGTGATTATGATTATGGCTTTAGATTAAGAAAACTTGGATATACAGTAGTTAGTTCTACTAACTTTGTAGGTCACTGTGAGGCCAATGCTATAGAAGGAACATGGCTTGATCCAAAGCTTCCTAGAAAAGAAAGACTTAAACTTAAGGAAGGACCTAAGGGGCTTCCAAAGAAGGATTATTATCACTTTGTAAGAAAGAACTATGGCTTGTTACCAGCTATATACCACAGCTTAACACCATATATCAGAATATTAATTAAAAAATAAAGATAGGCATATAGAAAGATAAATAGAAAGGCATAAAAAATGGGAAAGAGAATATTAGTAACAGGTGGTGCAGGATTCTTAGGATCACACCTTTGTAACAGACTTCTAGAAGAAGGTAATGATGTAATCTGTCTTGATAACCTTTTTACAGGTAACAAGGATAATATCAGACATCTGCTTGGTAATGATTATTTCGAATTTATAAGACATGATGTTACTGAGCCAATATTCCTTGAAGTAGATCAGGTTTATAACCTTGCTTGTCCAGCAAGCCCTGTTCACTATCAGTACAACCCTATTAAGACAACTAAGACCAGTGTACTTGGTGCTATTAATATGCTTGGTCTTGCTAAGCGTGTGAAGGCCAGAATTCTTCAGGCTTCAACTTCAGAAGTATATGGTGACCCACAGGTACATCCACAGCCAGAAGACTACAGAGGCTGCGTTAATACAATGGGTATCAGATCTTGCTACGATGAAGGTAAGCGTGTAGCAGAGACATTATTCTATGATTATCACAGAATGCATAAGCTTGAGATTAAGGTTATGCGTATCTTTAATACATATGGACCTAATATGAATCCTAACGATGGACGTGTAGTTTCTAACTTTATCGTTCAGGCTCTTAACAATGAGGATATTACAATCTACGGAGATGGAAGCCAGACAAGAAGCTTCTGCTATGTTGATGACCTTATTGAGGGTATGGTTAGACTTATGAATTCACGTGCTGATTTTATAGGCCCTGTAAATATCGGTAATCCTGGAGAATTCACAATCAAGCAGCTTGCAGAGCTTGTTGTTAATCTTACAGGTTCATCTTCTAAGCTTATATATAAACCACTTCCATCAGATGATCCACTTCAGAGAAAGCCAGTAATCGAGATTGCCAAGAAGGAACTTGATTGGGAGCCAACAGTTCCGCTTGAGGAAGGACTTAAGAAGACTATAGAGTATTTCAAAACTATAGTTAAATAATGTTATGACACAAACAAGTTCCCGAGGCGGGAAGAGTCCGCTTATTGGATATATAGGCTGGATACCATCAGTTATAGTGTTTGTAATCATTATCTTTCTAACACTTCAAACTGGTAATGAGTCTTTACATACAAGTTCTGGAATAGCTATTAAGCTGTCTAAAACCAGTATGTTTGGTACTTATGGCTATATATCCGAAAGCGCTGCTAAACTTGAATCATTCAATGCGCTTATAAGAACTCTTGCTCATATAAGCGAATATATGGCGCTATCATTTTTCATAGGCCTTGCAGTTACGCTTAATGGCTTTAGAAAAGAAATGCGCTTTTTTTACATGTGTTTTTTGGGCATGGCAGTTGCCTGTTTCGATGAGTTTCTTCAGATATTTGTACCTGGCAGATACTGTGATATTAAAGATCTTGCCTGTGACTTTTTAGGTATAGTATTTGTTGCAGGTGTAATATTCTGCCTTGGAAGGTTATTTAAGAGGGCAAAATCTTCTGACCAGGATAGAAAGTCTGTAAGAAGGACCTTCTTAAATATTGAAATAGACAATATTACTTTTGACCAGGCAGTAAGTACTATATGCCAGATGGCAGAGTTAAAAGAAAGAAAATACATTATAACTCCTAACTCGGATCATGTTATTAAGATGCAAAAGGACCTGGAGTTTAGACAGATACTAACTGAAGCAGACTTAATACTTACAGATGGTACTCCGCTTATGTGGATTGCTGATTCGTTAGGTCATCCAATTAAGGATAAGATTCCAGGGGCAGATATACTGCCAGCAGTTTGCAAAGAGGCTGCTAAAACAGGCAAAAGTATCTTTATATTTGGTGCTGGAGAGGGAGTTGCAAGTCAGGCAGCAAAGAACCTTAAGAAGAAAAATAAGGGGTTAAAGATAGCTGGAACTTATACACCTTCCATGGACTTTGGCCAGGACAAAGAAGAAGTTGATAAGGCTATAAAGGCTATTAATGCCAGAAAGCCAGATATATTAGTACTAAGTCTTGGATCTCCAAAACAGGAGAAATTCTTATACAAATACAAGGACCAGATGGAATTTGGTGTAGCACTTCCTGTAGGTGCAGCAGTGGATTTTGAAGCTGGTAATGTTAACAGAGCACCAAAGTGGATGCGCAGTATCGGGCTTGAGTGGTTCTACAGATTCCTTCAGGAACCCGGTAGACTTTTTAAGAGATACTTTATTGATGACATGAAGATATTCTATCTTGCATGGAAGTACAGAAATGAGGTTGTAAAATACAGGGATGAAGATAGTATTTGATTTAACATCATTATATGACCACATTACAGGGGTTGAGAGATACGGCTTAGAGATTGCTAAATCATTCATTAACCAGTTTGATGATCATCAGTATGTCCTTATCTTTAAAAATGATATTAACAAAGAAATCAGGCCTTTAACTGGAAGGGATAATGTTAGAACTATTATCCTTAGAGGAAAGAAGAAAGGCTGGTTTAATCAGGTTACCCTTCTTAGATGCCTTAAGAAAGTTAAGGCAGATGCATACCTGTTTTTATCATTTCCACAGCCTATTCTTTTCTTTACAAAGAAAACATATACAGCAGTCCATGATATGACTCCATGGGAGATGGGAGATACCATGAAGCCATTAAGCAGGTTATATTATAAACTTTCTTATCTGCAGGCATTTTTATTCTCAAAAAGGATTATAACCGTTTCCAAGTTTTCGGCTGGGCGTATAAGACATATAGCTCATGTACCTTCAAAGAAGATTACTATCATAAGAGATGGTGTTAGAAGAAGGGATATGTCTGGCTATGATGTAATTAAGGCCAAGTATCAGCTTCCAGACAAATATATACTGACACTTTCAACTATAGAACCAAGAAAGAATCTTTCACTTCTTATAGAGGCTTATGTAAGACTTCTTGAAGAAGAGGATGTTCCTGATCTTGTAATTGCAGGGAGAAGTGGCTGGCTTGTAGAGAATCTTCTAGGGGCTGTGTCATCTAAAATTACTGATAAGATTCACTTTACTGGATATATAGACGAAGAAGATATGGGCGCTTTATATAACCATGCAGACTTCTTTGTATTCCCATCAAAATACGAAGGTTTTGGTATACCGCCTCTTGAAGCTATGAGTTTCGAGACACCGGTACTTTCAAGTGATGCGGCATCTCTTCCTGAAGTTCTTGGAAGGGCAGCAGATTACTTTATATCTGACAGTGTTAGCTCACTTAAGAAGCATATGTCCAATATGGCTAAACTTTCAGATGATGAAAGAAGTCTTATGATTAAAAGAGGTATTAAGAGAGCTTCCCTTTATAACTGGGATAAGGAAGCTGCTAAGTTAGAGAGAAAACTCTATGAAGATTATTGTAATTGATGGACAGGTTCTTCATAGTGGCAATATGGACGGCATACACAGGTTTATGATAGAGATTCTGTCTAGACTTGATAGGATGATAGAGGGAAGTACTGAGTTAGAACTTCACCTTGTCCATAGTAATACTGATGATATAAAGAACCTTACTCTTAAGAATATAAAAGTGGTGGCTTTGGATTCATCTAAGGGTCGATACCATATGAAACTGGTACCTGAATATGTGAAGCAGGTAGGAGGCATATATTGCAGTATGAGTAATGATGCCATAAGACTTCCAGGCTCTATATTTACAATTATGGACCTGATTCCTATTAACAAGCAGTTTAAGTATCCATTTAAGGCTAAGCTTAGGATGAGACTTACTTATATGGCTATGAAGAAGTTCCACAGACGTATAGTTACCATTTCAGAAGAATCTAAGAAAGATATAGTTAATCTTCTTGGAATTAAGGAAGACCATATAGATATAGTTCCATGCGGACATGAGCATATGGATGCTATAGGCTCTGATGATTCCATATTTGAAACTGACAGTCGTATAGTTAAAGGTGGTTACTACTATGCTGTAGGCAATCAGTATCCATATAAGAACTACCGCTGGGTTGTAGAGGCGGCTAAATACAATAAAGACGCTGTGTTTGTTGTAGCTGGTGGCAAACTTAACATCTCAGAAGATATAGGACTGGCTGGAGACAACATTATATATGTTGGCCGTGTAAGCGATGAAGTCAACCGAAGTCTTATGGAAGGGGCTAAGGCATTTATCCATCCATCTAAGTTAGAAGGCTTTGGAATACCACCTATGGAGGCGCTTTATCTAGGAACACCGGCAATAGTATCGTCAGCATCATGCCTTCCAGAAATATATGGGGATACGGTTCATTATATTGATCCAGATGATGCCAAAGTCAATCTGGATGACCTTCTTAAAGAACCTGTGGAAAGCCCAGAGAAACTCTTTGAGAAATATAACTGGGATAAGGCTGCAAGGGACTGGTTAAATATATTTAAAAGTATGTAATATATTAGCGAAGTGCTAGTGTTTACAATTTAAATAAAAATCGTTATAATTTCATAGGTATATTATTTTTGTACATTTTAGAGAAGAGGATATTAGAATGAAAAGAGCGTTAATTACAGGTATCAACGGACAGGATGGTTCATTCCTGGCAGAATTATTATTAGAGAAGGGCTATGAAGTATATGGTATTCTCAGAAGAAAATCTGTAGTTGATTATGGTAATGTTGATCATATTAAGGACAAAATCCATTTTATTTATGCTGATATGACAGACGTTGTATCACTTATCTCAGCAATGAGAATATCTCAGGCTGATGAAGTATATAACCTTGCTGCACAGTCATTCGTTGCAACAAGCTGGGATCAGCCAATTCTTACAGCTAACATCGATGCACTTGGTGTTACAAATATGCTTGAAGCAATTAGAACAGTTAATCCTAAGGCTCGTTTCTATCAGGCTTCAACATCTGAGATGTTCGGTAAGGTACAGGCTATACCACAGGATGAGAACACACCATTCTATCCTCGTTCACCATATGGAGTTGCAAAGCTCTATGGTCACTGGATTACAAAGAACTATCGTGAAAGTTTCGGACTCTTTGCTTGTTCAGGTATTCTTTTCAACCACGAAGGTGAAAGAAGAGGTCTTGAGTTCGTAACAAGAAAGATTACAAATACAGTTGCAAGAATCAAGCTTGGCCTTGAAGATCATCTTGAACTCGGTAACATGGATGCTAAGCGTGACTGGGGTCACTCACAGGATTATGTTAAGGCTATGTGGCTTATGCTTCAGCAGGATGAGCCAGATGACTATGTAGTAGCTACTGGTGTTACAAGAACTGTTAGAGAGTTCGTTGAGATAGCATTTAAGAAGGTTGGTATTGACATCGTGTTCGAAGGAACAGGTGTTGATGAAGTAGGTAAGGATAAGGCAACAGGTAAGGTACTTGTTAAGGTTAATCCTAAGTTCTTCAGACCTGCAGAGGTTGAGCTTCTTATTGGTTCACCTAAGAAGGCAGAAGAGAAGCTTGGATGGAAACGTGAGATATCATTCGACGATATGGTAGAACGTATGATTAACAAGGATCTTGAACTTACAAAGAAGGAAATCGAGTACAACAAGATCAACGTTCAGTAATTAATAAAGATAAGCGTTATTTAGGGATTCCAAGGCAGATGCTTTAGGAATCCCATTTTACTAAAGGGGGCTGTTCTTTTATGAAGAAAGCATTGGTACTTGGAGCAGCAGGTTTCGTTGGAAGCTACCTTATCAAACATCTACATGATGATTGTGGATATGAGGTATATGCAACAAAGCTTCCGCAGGAAAAACTTGAAGAGGTTCCTGCCACAATATATGACCTAAACATCTTGGATAAGGAAAGCGTAATAACTCTGTTTTACAAACTCCGTCCAGATTATATATTCCACCTGGCAGCTCAGAGCTCAGTAAGTGTAGCCTGGAATAATCCACAGCTAACCATAGATGTTAATATCAAAGGTGCTGTTAATATTATGGATGCCCTTAGAGAACTCTACTACAAGCCACGAGTTGTAATTATAGGCTCAGGTGAAGAGTATGGCCATATCAGGGAAGGTGAGACTCCTATTAAGGAGGACAACAGACTTTGCCCAGGTAATATATATGCTGCAACTAAGGCCTGTCAGAACATGATAGGAAGTATATATGCCAAGGCGTATGATTTGGAACTTATTATGGTAAGAGCATTTAACCATATTGGTCCACTTCAGTCACCTATCTTTGTAGTATCAGACTTTTGTAAGCAGGTTGCAGAGATAGAGCTTGGCAAGCGTCAGCCAGTTATGTATGTTGGTAACCTTTCAGCAAAGAGAGATTTTACTGACGTTAGAGATGTAGTTAGAGCATATGCCCTTCTAGCTAAGAATGGTCAGAAGGGGGCAACCTACAACGTAGGTCGTGGCCACGCATATGAGATAAGAGAGATACTTAACAAGATAATTGCTCTATCTAATGTGGATATAAAGGTTGAGATAGACCCAGCTAAGATTAGACCAGTTGATGTGCCTATTATCGAGGCGGATATTACTAAGTTAAATGAAGCGACAGGATGGCTGCCTGAGATACCTATAGAGCAGACCATACAAGAGATACTCGACTACTGGAGAGTAAAATGCAAGGAGGAGGACTAATGAACGAGAATAATCATATTAATGATGGAACAACAAGCTCAGATAGAATGATTCATACTCCATCTTCATTTGCCAGAAAGAATCTTTCATTTGTACAGGAAATAGGTGAACTTAAGAGTATTCGTGCTCACAGCTCTGTACGTGAAAATATGGATTCATACCTCTTCTTTATCGTAGAGGAAGGTAGCGGTATTGTTAATACTTCAGGATATGACTTTACAGTTAACACAGGAGACTGTGTATTCCTTGATTGTAAAAAACATTATGAGCATACAAGCTCTGATACAGATCCATGGAAAATTAGATGGATACATTTTACAGGAAAGACTATAGCTGCTTATTTTAGCATCTTCCAGGAGGCAAATGAGCTTAGTCCTGTGTTTACACCAGAAAATGGAACTAAGGCATACACAGATATATGGTCTGATATCAAAGGATACATATCAGAAAAGAGCGTTATGGATGAAATCGAAAGCTCTCTTCTTTTAGAAAAACTCCTTCTTTGCTGTCTTAAGGAAGTTACAAAGGGCAAGAAACTTTCTATGGATGACAACAGAGAGTGTCTTGATGAGGATGAGTTTACATCTCTTAGAGAGTCTGTAAATGAGCATTTTGAGGATGATAGCATAGGCAGGATCCTTTCTATACAGTATGGCGTTAAGGAGGATAAGCTTAGCGAGATATTCCAGAACAAGTATGGTATCTCTATGCAGGATTATATACTTAACCGTAAGTTTAATAAGGCTAAGGAGCTCCTTAGATTTACTATTAAACCAATCGAGGAGATTATTGAAGAATCAGGCATCAAGGATGGGGACTTATTTGCCAGCTTATTTAGTGAGAATGAGGAAATGACACCTCAGGATTACAGAAAGAAATGGGGACAGTGGATTAAGTCATGATACTTAAAGACCTTCTTAAAGAAATAGAATATAGCTGCCTGTCAGGCAGCGAGGATGTAGAGATAGGAACTATTGTCTATGACTCAAGAAAGATTGAGAAGGATTGCCTCTTTGTCTGTGTTAAAGGTGCCAATTTTGATGGCCACAGTGCTGTAAATGAAGCTCATGAAAAGGGTGCGGCAGCAGTTCTTGTTATGGACCAGGTTGGAAACTTTGATGATATGACTGTTATCAAAGTTCAGGATACAAGATATGCTATGGCTAAGATATCTGCAGCATGGCTTTCATATCCTGCAAGAAAGATGAAAATCATCGGTATTACAGGTACTAAGGGTAAGACTACTACAACATATCTTATTAAGTCTATTCTTGAGCATGCAGGCTACAAGGTAGGTCTCATAGGTACTATTGAGATTATTATCGGTGATAAGCATATTCCAGCCCTTAATACTACTCCAGAAAGTTATGTGCTTCAGGATTACTTTAAGCAGATGACTGATATAGGAACTGATATAGTTGTTATGGAAGTTTCATCTCAGGGACTTATGATGCACAGAACTGCAGCAATAGACTTTGAGATTGGTATATTTACTAACATAGAACCAGACCATATTGGGCCTAACGAACACTCTAGCTTTGAGGAATATATGGCCTGCAAGAGTATGCTATTTAGACAGTGCAAGCTTGGAATCTTCAACATGGATGACAAGCACGTTAATGATATTATGAAGGACCACACATGTCAGGTTGTAACATATGGTCTATCTGATAAGGCTGCCCTTAAGGCTGAAGATGTTGAGTATACTAATAAGAACGGTGTGCTTGGAGCGTCGTTTAAAACTAAGGGATTACTTGAGATGCAGGCATTTATCGATATGCCAGGTATATTTAGCGTCTATAATGGACTCTGTGCCATAGCAGTATGCATGCATTTTAATATAAAGCCAGAGGATATTAACACTGCCTTACTACAGGCTAAGGTTAAAGGACGTATCGAGATGGTGGAGGTTCCAGGGGACTATACACTTATGATTGATTATGCCCACAATGCCATGGCTTTAGAGAGTTTGCTTACAACTCTTAAGGAATACAATCCACCTAGAATAGTCTGCCTCTTTGGCTGCGGCGGTAACCGTTCTAAGCTTAGAAGATATGAGATGGGAGAAGTATCAGGAAGATTAGCTGATCTTACAGTTATAACCTCTGATAATCCTAGATTCGAAGAACCGGCGGATATTATGGAGGATATAAAGACCGGTATAGAAAAAACAAGTGGACAGTATGTTATGATAGAGAATCGTAAAGATGCTATTAAGTACTGTATAGACAATGCTAAGATGGGAGACGTAATAGTCCTTGCTGGTAAAGGTCATGAAGACTACCAGGAAATAAAGGGTAAGAAGTATCCTATGGATGAAAGAGTCTTAGTAAAAGAAGTTCTCGAAGGTAAATAAAAATATAAGCGAATCCTTAATTATAAGGATTCGCTTTTTAATCTTCTTCTAACATCTGAATCTCCAGATAATCAAACTCAATCTCATCAATAAATGAATCCTGATCAAATCTTACTTTGGAGAATCTTTTGAAATCCTCTATATTCTTTTCGAGCCATATAGGACGGCTGATATTAAACTCCTGACAGGCCTTGTCGAGACTGTTAAATACTTTGTGAGTTCTTGTATCATTGCTGTCGTCTTTTATGGTTGTTTGGCTTATTAAATGGGTATTATGAAAGGTTTTAGCCCACATAGTAAACATAGGTATATCTCCTTAATTAACTGCGGCATATTATATGTTAGATTTGTGCTACGTGTCAACTGTCTTGGTCACCTGCCTAAACTGTAAGATGCAACAAGGAAGAAAAAGAGCAAAAAAATATGTAAAACCCTTCTAAAATTAACGACTATTATAGATTGTTAATCAAAAAATGTTTATAATTATATACAAGTTAAAAGTTGGGGACGAATTATGTTATCAAGCGTATATTTTAGTATAGCTGCGTGCTTTATTTGCGTTATGCTATTTGTTGCATTAATTATACGTAAGCTAAACCAGGGCAGAAGCAATAAGTATCTTCTTGTCCTTATTTGTATTGTATTTCTATCTGCAATCTTTGATCTGCTTTCAAGCTCTTTTGGAACCTTATGGGATACTTCAAAATATAATGTCCCTATGCAGATGATTCTCAACTTTACATTCTTATTTATTCATAACTTTATTATCCCGCTATATTTTATATATGTGGCTTCAGTTTTAGGCTTTTGGTATAGCTTTAAAGAAGATATAAGAAGGGCATACCTAATATTTTTACCATATGGACTTATTATAATTGCCCTTATTGTTAACTTCTTTGTGCCAATCGTTTTTACATTTGATGATAAAGGAGTATATCATAGGTGTGTCGGCTTATACTGTTTTTATGGGATTGCGCTGTTTTATTTTATACACATATTTGTAGCAATAATCCGCTACAGAAAAGCAGCGGCTCCAGAAAAAGTGCTGGTTCTTGCCCTTGCCCTTCCAATAACTGCAGTAGCTGAAATTATTGAGGCTATTACTTATGAAATCCGACTTGAGACTATATTCTTAGCATTTACCTTGATTTTAATCGCTATTATAGTTCATAAACCAGAAGAAAATCTTGATAATATTGCTAATTGCCAGAGTAGAAATGCTTTCGAAAGAGATATTAATACAGCATTTATTGCAAGAAGACCCTTTGGCATGATTATGCTGGAAATCATAAATACAGAATATATACAGAACAATCATGGCACAGAAAAACAGCTTATTCTTATGAGAATTTTATCTGATAAGATTGCTCGTATAACTAAGGTAATGAACCTGGTTCCGGATATATATTATCTTGGAAGGGGCCGTATGGCCATAATTTGTGACAAATATAAGAAAGATCTCTTTATAGATGCTGGTAGAGTTATAGCTTCATATCTTGATGAGCCTCTTAGGCTTCAGGAACTTGAAGTTAAAGCAGATGCTAAGCTTGTTTATGTGGATGTTCCATCTGATATTGCTAACAAGCATGATCTGCTTAACTTTGTATGGAATATGAAGGACATTATGCCAGAAAGCAACAGACTTATGATGCTTAAGGATTATAACACCTCTTATGAGTTTCAGATTAAGGCTAATATGGACACTATAATAGCCAAAGCTATAGTTGAAGAAAACTTTGAGATGTATTACCAGCCTATATATTCTATAAAGGATGAAAAATTCGTAAGTGCTGAGGCTCTTATCAGACTTAAAGATAGGAGTGTAGGCTTTGTATCACCTGCTTATTTCATTCCAGTAGCAGAGCGTAGCGGTGCTATCCATGAAATTGGTAACTTTGTTATAGAAAGTGTCTTTGAATTTATTAGTGAAGGAAATCTTGAAAAATATGGCGTTGATTATATAGAACTAAATCTTTCAGTTGCCCAGTGTATTGAACCTAATCTTGTTGAAAAGTTTAATAAATATCTTAATGAATATAATATATCACCAAGTAAGGTTAATATTGAGATTACGGAGACTGCTGTAGATTACGACCCTAAGGTTACCAGTATGAATATAGTAAATCTTAGAAAAGCAGGATTTAGCCTTTCACTTGATGATTATGGTACTGGGTTCTCTAATATCATGAGAGTAACAAGACTTCCAATTGATATAGTTAAGATTGATAAGAGCCTTGTAGATGCCATAGATAATCCTAACATGAGGATTATGGTTGAGAATACCATACAGATGTTTAAGAAGATTAATAAAAAGATTCTTGTTGAAGGCGTTGAAGACCAGAGACATGTTGAAATCTTTAAAGAATTTGGATGTGATTATATTCAAGGATATTATTATTCTAGACCACTTGATAAGGAACGTTATTTAGAGTTTATTAGAGAGGCTAATGGCGAATGTTTATAATTCATTTTGATTTAGTAGCAATAGTGCTTTGTTTGTTTCTATTGTTCATCAACAATTATAAATCACCGAAAAGGGACAGAAACCATTCTCTGTTTAACTTTATGCTGATTGTGACCCTTATTGCCACTATGGGTGATTTAGGGTCTGGTTTTGGTTCTAATTTCTTTAGCAAATCTACAGCTAACAGAGGTATGCTTTATTTCTTTAATTACCTCTATTTCTTTGCTCATACCAATATACTAACCATATTCTTTATATACTGCTTTTCAGTTATGGAGTTGTGGCATGTTGTTAAAGCAACAAAGTGGGCCCAGATTACCATCATGACAGTTGTTATTATACAAAACTTCATGATTGTGCTGAATTTCTTTAATAACTGTATCTTCTACATAAACAGAGAGAATAACTATTGTAGAGGGGACTGGATTATTATTCTATACCTAAGTGCCCTTGTTATGATAAGCATATGCACAGGTATAGCTTTGAAATATAAGAGTATAATAAGAGCTGATAAGTTCTATGTCCTTATACTAACAGCTCCACTCTATGTAGTAGCGCTTATTATTCAGGGAATCTGGATTGGCCTTGCCATAGAGATGTTTGTTATTGCTTTAGAGATAACTCTTTTCTTTATTACAGTACAAAGAGATGAAGAATATGTTGATCCTAGAATAGGGGCTAAGACCTATAGTACAGCATTTGAAAAAATAAAGAGATATACCTTTACCAAGACACCGGTATCTATTCTTTTTCTTAAAGGTGTCAATTTCAAGAATATAAGTGCCTATCTTGGACAGGGCATGTATGATGAGTGTCTTAAGCTTATATCAACTACTTTGGTTGAAAAAGCTAAAGAGAAAAAACTTAATGCAGGAGTCTTTTACATGGGACGAAGCCTTTTTTGTCTTATGGCTGAAGGGGCAGATGAAAAAGACCTTATTGAAATCTCTAAAGAGATGAAGGAATTCTGTAAGAATGAACTTCTAGATAGTGATTATGAGTCTAATTATGATACTAAGATGTGTATTGTTAACTGTCCTTCTGATGTTAACAATAGTAATACCCTTATGGCATTTGCATTTAATTTTCATAAGATTCTTCCAGACTCTCCAGATACTCTTTTCTACAGAGACTATAAATGGGATGCGGATTTCAGAGTTAAGAATGAGATTCTTAATATAATTAACAGAAGTATAACTAATAACCAGTTTGAGATTTATTATCAGCCGGTTTATTCGGTTACAGAGAAGAGATATGTGGCAGCAGAGGCTCTTCTTAGGATGCATGATTATCTCTATGGAGACATATCTCCAGCTATATTTATTCCGGCAGCAGAAGCCAATGGTAATATGCGTGAGATAGGTAATTATGTCTTTGAAAATGTCTTCGATTTTATGTCCAGACATAACCTTAAAGACTACGGAATAGAAAGAATTCACATTAATATATCAGTTGTTCAGTGTGCTGAATCTAACTTTATTGCCGATGTAAGAAGGCTTATAAAGAAATATTCTATAAAAACTGATACTATCTGCTTTGAAATTAAAGAGGAACTTGGTGACTACGATATAGAAGAAGTGGACCGTACAATTAAGACTCTTAATGAACTTGGTATAGCATTTGCACTGGATGATTATGGTACAAAGTACTCTGATATTGAACGTATAACAAGACTTCCGTTCCAGCTTGTAAAACTTGATAAGTCGTTTATTGATAATGTAGATGATTCGTCTGTAAAGGTAGTAGTAGAAGATACCATTAAGATGTTTAAGGCTATGGATAAGAAGATTCTCGTTGAAGGCGTAGAGAATGGTCATCTTGCTTCGGTATTCGAGAGCCTTGGCTGTGACTATATGCAGGGACAGGGAGAAAACAGTACTATTGGTGCAGAATATATGCAAGGCTTCTACTTCTCGAAAGCTATACCAGAGGATGAATTTATTGAACTTGTATCAAAAGGAGATTCTCAGGTTCCGGTTATAGAAGAAGATTTTAATTAGTAAGCTTATTCCATAAGTCTACTTTGTTCTTCTTACCAATAATATATGAATTAATAACAGGTGTTTTTAGGTCAGTCAGCGGGATTTCTCTCAGTTGTCTGGCCTTTATATATGGAATAGCCATATCCTTAGGAATAAATGTGTAATTGTCCTGAAATAAAAGGAATGGAATAATCTTAGAACAGTTATCAATTTCAAGTGGAAACTGATGATATTTAGGGAATATTCCACGGATAAACTGACCAACGTCTCCAAGGGCAAAGTTACACATTAGATAGTTAACTCTAAGAAGCTCATCTCTTGTTATACCGTCCTGGTACTTAAGGTTACCATAGTCAGTAACCAAAATCAGAGGCTCCTCTCTAAAAAGTTCACACTTATATTCAGCCTTATTAAGAGGCAGATATGAAAATGCTATATCAATAATATTGGCCTGAAGCTGCTCTAAGAGGTTGCTAGAGGTTCCAATTATAATCTTAATTGAGTCATTAGGATGCGATTTCTTATAAGAAAGCACAATAGGAGCTAAGTGGCCATCATAGATGGAATCAGCGGCACCTATATTAAGGTGGTTTTCGTATTTATGGAAAGAGCTAAGCTCAGCAATAGCACTATTTGTAAGGTCTACCATCTTATTGGCATAAAGAAGAAACTGCTCACCTTCTGGTGTCAGCTCTACGGTTCTGTTATTGCGGCTAAAGAGGCTTGTACCAATCTCTTTTTCCAGTTCGTTAATTCTGTTAGTCACAGTGGACTGGGCAATAAACAGGTGTCTGGCTGTTCTGGTGTAGTTTTTGGTATTAGATAAAGATATAAATGTCTTTATTGTTTCGATATCCATTAATAGACCTCATATAGTTAAAAATAGGTAATTCTTTTGTATCAATATTAGTACAATGTCTTTTATAGTGTCAACTTTTTAGAGGGCATATTTGTGATACAATATGTGTTGGTTTAATATGATAAAGCATGAAAGGATGTGACTTTTTTGATTATCGGTAATAAGAACTTTGATACTAACGGCAACACTTACGTAATGGGAATCCTTAATGTTACACCTGATTCCTTCTCAGATGGTGGTAAATTCTGTGATGAGACTGCTATCCTTAAGCATACAGAGGAAATGCTTGCGGATGGGGCTGATATTATTGATATAGGCGGAGAGTCTACAAGACCAGGAGCAGCATTGGTATCTGTAGAAGAGGAACTTAGCAGAGTTATACCTGCTATAAAGACTATTAAGAAGCATTTTGACGTGCCTGTTTCCCTTGATACATATAAGCCAGAAGTGGCAGAGCAGGGAATCGAAGCAGGTGCAGATTTAATTAATGATATATGGGGCCTTAGATACGACGAAAAGATGGCTGATATTATTGCAAAGTACGATGTGGCATGCTGTCTTATGCATAACGAAAAAGAACGTATCAAGGACGAAGATGATACATTTGAAGCTGTTATGGATGGGCTTAGAAAGACTCTTGAGATAGCAAAGAAGGCTGGAATAAAGCCTGAAAAGATTATGCTTGATCCAGGTGTTGGATTTGCCAAGGATGCAGACCAGAATCTTTCTGTAATTAAGAAGGTTAAGGATTTTGAAAAACTTGGATATCCTATTTTGCTTGGTACCAGCAGAAAAAGCGTAATTGGTAAGGTGCTTGGCACTGAAACTGATGACAGACTTGGAGGAACTGTATCTACAACAGTATATGCTGCCATGTATGGAATAAGCTTTGTAAGAGTTCATGATGTTAGGGTCAATGCTCAGGCAATTAAGATGACAAGGGCTATTCTCCAAGCAAAATAATATTGAATATAGGAAATAATTAATGTACAATATTTAGTGTATGTCGCTTAGGCATTTGCTATATGTTGACATAATATAGCTTTTATAAGAAAGGAACATAAAGATGGATTACAAAGAGCAATTTGATTTCTGGCTTAATGATGATTACTTCGATGAAGACACAAAGAAGGAACTTCTTGCTATAAGAAATGATGAGAAAGAGATAGAAGACCGTTTCTATAAGAACCTTGACTTTGGTACAGGCGGACTTAGAGGTGTTATCGGTGCTGGTACTAACAGAATGAACAAGTACACAGTAAGAAAAGCTTCTCAGGGACTTGCAAACTATATCCTTAAGAACAACGGTGCTGATATGGGCGTAGCTATTGCATATGACTCAAGACTTTACTCACCAGAATTTGCTGATGAAGCTGCACTTTGCTTAGCTGCTAACGGTATCAAGGCTTATGTATTTGATGCACTTCGTCCAACACCTATGCTTTCATATGCAGTTAGAAAACTTGGCTGTAAGGCTGGTATAGTTGTTACAGCTTCTCATAACCCACCAGAATATAATGGTTATAAGGTATATTGGGAAGATGGTGCTCAGGTTACACCACCTCACGACAAGAATATTATAGGTGAAGTTAATGCTGTAGAAGATTTCCATACAATGAAGACTATGTCTAAGCAGGATGCTATGGCTAAGGGCTTATACAATGTTATCGGTAAAGAAATCGACGATGCATACATGGAAGAACTTAAGAAGCAGATTATACATCCAGATGTAATCAAGGATGTTGCTGATGATATTAAGATCGTTTACACACCATTTAATGGTACAGGTAACGTACCTGTTAGAAGAATATTAGAGGAACTTGGCTTCAAGAATGTATATATCGTTCCAGAACAGGAGATGCCAGACCCTAAGTTCACTACACTTGAGTATCCTAACCCAGAGGATCCAAAGGCATTTACACTTGCTCTTAAGCTTGCTAAAGAGAAGAATGCAGATATCGTTATGGCCACTGACCCAGATGCAGACAGACTTGGTATCTATGCTCTTGATAAGAAGAGTGGTGAATATATTCCATTTACAGGTAATATGTCAGGTATGCTTATTGCAGAGTATATCTTAAGAGAAAGACTTGCTACAAAGTCTATGCCAGCAAATCCAGCTCTTGTAACAACTATCGTTACAACTAACATGGCTAAGGCTATTACAAAGGCATATGGCGTAACTGAGATAGAGACATTAACAGGATTCAAGTATATCGGTGAGCAGATTAAGTTATTTGAGCAGAATCACTCACATAACTATGTATTTGGTCTTGAAGAGTCTTATGGTTGTCTTGCTGGTACACATGCAAGAGATAAGGACGCTGTAGTAGCTGTTATGTGCTTATCTGAAGTTGCTTCATATTGTAAGAAGCAGGGCATCACATTATGGGATATGATGATTGAATGCTATGAGAAGTATGGTTACTTCAAAGAAACTCAGTACGCTATTACTAAGAAAGGCAAGGAAGGCCTTGAAGAGATAGCTGCTATGATGGAAAAACTTAGAAATAACCCACCAAAGCAGATTGGTGATTATAAGGTTAAAGAATTCAGAGACTATAAGGTTGATAAGGTAGAGAATTACGAGAACGGACAGACTGGTAAAACAGGTCTTCCTACATCTAACGTACTTTACTTTGATCTTGAAGATGATGCATGGTGCTGTGCTAGACCTTCAGGAACAGAGCCTAAGATTAAGTTCTACATTGGTGTTAAGGGAACAAGTCTTGAAGATTCTGATACAAAGCTTAATGCATTAACAGATGCATTAAAAGCAATGTTATAATTAAATCCAGAATTAATAAAATGACAAACCATGTCTATACATAGGCATGGTTTGTTTTAACTAAAGACAAATGAATGAGCTGGTTTACATAAGTATCTGGCCAATATGAGGGGATAACCAGGAATGCTCCTATCTGTAAATAACATAAGAAAGACTATTAATTACTGTAAGAAGAATGGCTTCAAAGAGGGCTATTACGCTATCAGCGAAAGAATAAGTCAGAGAAAAAATAAATATGATTATGATGAAGTAGAAGCAGAAGTTTTGGAAAAACAGGCTGAAAAAACATTTCCTCTTATGCCAAAGATATCTGTTTTAGTTCCAGCTTACGAAACAAAAGAAATATTTATTGAAGATTTAATTTTATCTTTAGAAGACCAGTCTTACACTAATTACGAGCTTATAATTGCAGACGCATCAGAGACTGAAAAAGTAAAAAATAAGGTTGAAGACCTGAATAGTCAGTACGGAAATATACATTATTACAGGTTAGATGAAAACAAGGGTATATCTGAAAATTCAAATAAGGCTCTTCAATATGTAACTGGAGAATATGTTGCTTTACTTGATCATGATGATGTTCTTACACCAGATGCTTTATACGAAGTAGTTAATATGATTAACAAAAATAAGGATGCAGTTCTTATTTATTCTGATGAAGATAAGGGCAGTGAGTACCTTGATATCTTCTATGAACCAAATATTAAATCTACATTCAATAAAGATATGCTTCTAAGCAATAATTATATATGTCACTTATCTGTTTATAAGTCAGAAGTGTTAAAATCTCTTGGATTTAGACCGGAATATGATGGAGCTCAGGACTTTGATCTTATACTTAGAACTCTTCTTTATGTTGAAAAAGAGTTTGGGGAAGATAAGGTTAAAGATTACATAGTTCATATTCCTAAGGTACTTTATCACTGGAGATGTCATGAAAGTTCTACAGCTGCCAATCCAGAATCAAAAAATTATGCATATGATGCAGGACTAAGAGCAGTCCAGTCATATCTAAAAGAAAAAGAAGTGGCTGCCAAGGTGTGTCATTCAAAACATCTTGGCTTCTATTACGTTGATTATGAAGACGACATCTTTTCAAATAGGAAGGATATAGGTGTTGTTGGTGGTCCGGTTATAGAAAACCATAAGGTTAGCGGTGGTGCCATGGATGCCAAGGGTAAGATTTTATTTGAAGGTCTTAATGAACATTTTGCAGGATACCTTAACAGGGCTGTTATTCAGCAGCAGGTTCAGGCTGTTGATGTCCGGAATATGAAAATAAGAGGTGACTTAAAGTCATTATTCGAAAAAACATTTGGTTTTGAATATAAGGATATAGATAAAAATATATCGGAAAATATATCAAAAGATAAAAATCAGGAATTAATGAAAAAATCTTTAATATTTTGCAATAAAGTTAGAAATAAGGGCATTAGTATCCTGTATGATCCAAATCTAAAGGAGCAGTAAGTTGAATACCAAGGTTAGCGTTGTAGTTCCTAATTACAATGGAAAACAATATGTTATGGAATGCATGGATGCTTTGATGGATCAGGATGTAAGATCTTTTGAGGTTATCTTTGTAGATGATGCTTCTACAGATGGAAGTTTACAGATGGTTATGGATAAGTATCCTGATAACGGCGCCTATCCTAAAACCAGATATATATCTAGAAAAAAGAATGGTGGATTCTGTAAGGCTGTTAATGATGGAATAAGAGCAGCAGATTCTGAATATATACTTCTACTTAATAATGATACTAAGGTAGAAAGAGACTTTGTAAAGCAGATGTACGCTTCTATAAGAAGAAGCGATAAGATATTCTCTGTAAGTGCCAAGATGCTTATGATGCAGGATGAAACACTTATGGACGATTCTGGAGATTTGTACAATGCTCTCGGCTGGGCATATACAAAGTCAAAGGGTAAGCCTGAAGAGAAGTTTAATAAAAGAAGAAAGATATTTGCTGCCTGCGGCGGAGCGGCTATTTATAGAAAAGATATACTAGATAAGATAGGCTATTTTGATGATAATCATTTTGCTTATCTTGAAGATATTGATATAGGATACAGAGCTAAGCTTAATGGATATGTTAATATCTATGAGCCTCGCGCAAGGGTACTACACCTTGGAAGTGCAACATCTGGTTCAAGATATAATGAATTTAAAGCAAAGTATTCTGCCAGAAATAATATATACCTTATATATAAGAATATGCCTTTATGGCAGAAGATAGTTAATTTCCCTTGGCTTCTTATAGGATTTATGGTGAAGACTTTCTTCTATACTATAAAGGGAATGGGACTATCTTACTTAAAAGGAATTTTTGATGGTTTAAAATTAATAAAAACCCCAGAAGCAAAATTACACAGGGTTGATTTTGGTAAAATAAGCCTTGGAAGGCAGTTTCTTATAGAACTTGAACTCATAATCAATATATTTAGAAGATTTGTATAGTTTATACACAATATTTAGATTGTATTTTTAATCTCATTAAAGTAAAATGAGAGAAGTATGTGATTTTTTGGTGGGGCTATGATTAGAGATAATCAACGAATTTTGAATAGAATTCATGTCTTACTAGATGCTCTTGTAGTTGCTGGGTCATATATACTATCCTGGTATATTAAGTTTCAGATTATTGATAAGCATTCAAGTGAAATAACTGGTGCTTTATCACAGGAAACATATTTTAAAGCATTATATTATATAGTTCCTTTATATGTGGTTCTTTATTATATGTGCGGCCTGTACGCATCAAAGCGTTACTCAAGCAGCGGTCGAGAGGTATTTAATATCTTAAGAGCCAATACATTTGGACTTGGTTTATTCGTCGGAAGTCTTTATGTATTTAAGATTATGGATATTTCAAGATCTATGATGGTAATGTTCTACCTTACCTCAACCATCTTTGAAATATTTGTAAGACAGTTTATAAGGAAGATACTCCGAGGCATACGCCGAAGAGGTTACAATATAAAATACGTGCTTCTTATTGGTTATTCCAGAGCTACAGAGAAGTACATAGACAGGATAATGGAAAATCCTCAGTGGGGATATGTGGTATGCGGTATCTTAGATGACAGAATACCAGCAGGAACCCTTTATAAAGGTGTTAAAGTTCTTGGAACTATTGGAAATATCCACATTATTCTGCCTGAAAATAAGATTGATGAGATTGGTATAACTCTTGCCCTTAAAGACTACGACAGACTTGAGGAATTAGTTAATATCTGTGAAAAATCTGGTGTTCATACCAAGTTTATTCCAGATTACAACTCAGTTATTCCTTCTAAGGCTTATATCGAAGATCTTACAGGACTTGCAGTTATTAATATAAGACACGTACCACTTACTAATACATTTAATATAGTAATAAAACGTTTGGTGGACATAATAGGGTCTCTATTTTGTATCATTTTGTTCTCGCCAGTTATGCTTATATCTGCAATATGTGTTAAGCTTTCAGACGGCGGACCAATCATTTTCTCACAGGAAAGGGTTGGACTTAGAAATAAAACCTTTAAGATGTATAAGTTCAGGTCCATGAGACAGCAGACCGATGAGGAAGAACAGAAGGGCTGGTCACATAAAAACGACCCTAGAGTTACTAAAATCGGTTCTATAATGAGAAGAACCAGTATAGATGAGCTGCCACAGATGTTCAACGTACTTAAGGGTGATATGTCACTTGTTGGACCAAGACCAGAAAGACCTCAGTTTGTAGAGAAGTTTAAAGAACAGATTCCAAGATACATGGTTAAGCATCAGGTTAGACCGGGAATCACAGGCTGGGCTCAGATTAATGGATATAGAGGCAATACTTCTATTCAAAAGAGAATAGAATATGACCTATATTATATAGAAAATTGGACATTTTTCTTTGATGTAAAGATTCTGTTTCTTACTTTATTCAAGGGATTTGTCAATAAAAACGCATGTTAGTTATTAAGAGGAGAAAAAATGGGAAATTCTAATCGTAGACCTTCGGCTCAGGATCCTAGAAATAGGCGTAGATCTAAGAGAAAGGCTAAGAAGAAGCGTGGTAAATTCATTTTACTTGGTATTGAAGTATTAGTACTTGCAGCATTAGTATTTGTTCTTATTAAAGTAATTGGTATTACAGGAAAAACAGACCACGTTAAGTTTGAAGATGATGTAATTATTAACGATGGTGCTAAAGATGCATACGCTCAGGTTGCTCCAGGTAGTAGAAATGGTGAAACTATCCAGCAGATGTACAAGCAGGTTGTACTCTTTGGTGTTGACTCTCGTGAAGGACAGCTTAATAAGGGTACACGTACAGATACAATTATCATAGCTTCTATTAATAAAGAGACTAATGAGATTAAGCTTTGCTCAGTTTTCCGTGATACTTATCTTAATCTTAGTAACGATGAATATAATAAGTGTAACTCAGCATATGCAAAGGGTGGTCCAGAACAGGCTATCAATATGCTTAATATGAACCTTGACATGAACATCGAGAACTACATAACAGTAGGTTTCAAGGGTGTTGTTAAGACTGTTGATTCACTTGGAGGTGTTCCAATTGATGTTCAGAGCAATGAAATCTCACATCTTAATAACTATCAGTATTGTATGAATGACGAACTTAACCTTGGTGGATATACAGAGGTTACAAGTACAGGGCTTCAGACACTTAATGGTCTTCAGGCTACAGCATATTGCCGTATCAGATACACAGGCGATGGTGACTTCACAAGAGCAAGAAGACAGAGAGATGTAGTTACTCAGATGTCAGAAAAGGCTAAACAGACAGATGTTACAAAGCTTGTTGGTATAGCTGAGGATGCTCTTAACTATGTATCAACTAACTTTACATCAGATGAAATCATAGATGTAGCTAAGAATGCTACTAAGTATACAGTAGTTGGTTCAGATGGTTTCCCATTTGAGTCAAACCGTACTACAGGTACTATTGGTTCAAAGGGAAGCTGCGTTATTCCTAAAGATCTTTCAACTAATGTAACTATGCTTCACAAATTCTTCTTTGATGTAGATGATTATGATCCATCAGATAAGGTTAAGGAATGCAGCGACAAGGTAGCAGCAGATACTAATCCTTACCTCTAAAATGTGATAAAAATATTAATAAAACGGGGACCTGTTCATTTAGGTCCCTTTTTGTTATATAATGTCCATGTATGAAAACAATAGATGTTATTATTCCAACCTATAAACCAACAGGAAAACTTGTAAGAATTATAGAGATGCTGGAAAAGCAGACCTATAGTGTAAACAAGATTATTATCATTAATACTGAAAAAGAGTATTTCGATGATTTCTTTAAGGATAAGGATATCCTTGATTCCTATGATAATATATTGGTTAAGCATATTAAGAGAGAGGAATTTGACCACGGCGCAACCAGAAAGATGGCTGTAACTATGTCGGATTCTGATTATTTTGTATGTATGACAGATGATGCGGTTGCTCTTGATGATGTCTTAATAGAAAATCTCTTAAAACCTTTATTAGAAGGTAAGGCAGCAGTGTCTTATGCAAGGCAGTGTACAAAGAAATCTGCTTCTTTAATAGAAAGATATGTAAGGCATTATAATTATCCACAAAAATCAGCTCTTAAAACCGTATCTGATATAGAGAGACTTGGAATTAAGGCATATTTTTGCTCTGATGTGTGCGCTGCATACGATAGAAGTATATATGACAGCTTAGGTGGCTTTGTAGACAGGACTATATTCAACGAAGATATGATTATGGCATCTAAGGTGATTAAGGCTGGATATGGTATATATTATGCCAGCCAGGCTAAGGTGCTTCATTATCATAACTATACCTGTATGCAGCAGCTTAGACGTAACTTTGACCTTGGAGTATCTCAGGCTATGCATCCTGAGGTCTTTAAAGGGGTTCCATCTGAGGGAGAGGGAGTGCGTATGATTAAAAACTGCGCATCATTCCTTATAAAGAAGCACAAGGGGTATCTTATACCGGAGTTAGTAATTAACAGCGGGTTTAAATTCGTAGGCTACAGGCTGGGTAAAGCATATAAACTACTGCCTAAGAAGGTTATACTTATGCTTACCATGAACAAAACTTTCTGGAAATAATATAGGTAATACTCACAGAATTATTACTTTTCTAAAGAAAGGTAGGACAAAAAGGTTATGGAATTTGAAGGTTTTAAAATTGACAATATCGAAGAAAATGCCAGCGGCAAGAAAGATAAGAAGAAGCCTGTAAAGGAAAAGAAGGAAAGACCAGGCTTAAAAAAGATTCTTAAGACAGCTGGACTTGGAATAGTATTTGGCGTATTTGCTTCAGCAACTCTTTATATATTTGCTACTTTTATGGGGATAGATTTAGGGGCTAGACCATATATAAGCAGACCTAGATCTAATAAATCTGTAGCAACCACAACTATGTTTGGAACTGGTGGTGTTGTTGAAACAGCAGAAAACAGAAGCCCGGTAAATTCTACTGGCAATGGCACATCTATTACAGCAGAAACAACAGCAGTAGTTACAGATGTAACAGATGTTGTTGAGAAGAAGATGCCATCTATTGTAGCCATTGATAATACAGCGTACTATGAATATTATGGTCAGGAGGCAACATCTTCAGGTTCAGGTGTTATAATTGGACAGAATGACTCCAATGAGCTTCTTATTGTTACTAATAACCACGTAGTAGAGGATAATGATTCATTATCTATTACTTTCTACGATGGTGCAAAGGCAGCAGGTTATATTAAAGGAACAGATAAGAGTATGGACCTTGCAGTTGTATCTGTTAAGCTTGATGACATATCTGTTGATACCTTAAATGCTATAGAATTCGCAACTCTTGGTGATTCATCTAACCTTAAGGTTGGTGAACCAGTAATAGCTATTGGTAACTCCCTTGGATATGGACAGTCAGTTACTACAGGCGTTGTTAGTGCTCTTGATAGAAAGATTGCTAACAATGATGCTAATGGAACATTTATCCAGACTGATGCGGCTATTAACCCTGGTAACTCAGGTGGAGCCCTTATGAACATAACTGGAGAGGTTATAGGTATTAATTCTAATAAAATTGGTGGTGCTAGTGTAGAAGGTATGGGTTATGCTATACCAATTAACAGAGCATGGCCTGTAATAGAGGAACTTCTAGCTCAGGATACAAGAATAAAGGTTGGAGATGACGAGGCTGCTTATTTTGGTGTAAGCGGTACTACAGTAACAGATGCTGAAATAGAGGAATATGACTATCCAGCCAGCGTATATGTTGTCTCAGTATTTGATGATTCTCCAGCTGCAGAAGCTGGAATAAAAAATGGTGATTTTATTGAAGAGTTCGACGGTAAAAAGGTTTCTTCCTACGACGAACTTAGGGATTTAATTGAGACTTACAAGGGAGATACTGAAGTAAAAGTTAAGGTCTTCAGAGAGGAATCTAACGGTAAGTACAAGGAAAAGACCTTCAAGGTAATTCTTGGATTTGCAAAAGACCATTAATATTAAGGAGATTTATGGGTACTAACGAAAATAAGGACTATGAAGATGTTTGTATGATATGCCACAGAACAGAATCTGTAGCAGGAAAGATGTACAAGATGGGCGGTATGTGTGTATGCCCTGATTGTATGCGAACATCTATGGATATGCTTAATAATATTGATTTAGGCGGCGGAAATTTTAATTTTGGCAATTTTGCAGGTGGTCCATGGCCTATGCCAGGCTTCGGTCCAGGAAATAACAAGGCCAAAGCTGCAGCTGAAGGAGAAAATGCTGCCGACCAGCAGGTTGAGAAAGCCAAAGAGGATAAATCAGCAGATGATTCTGCTTCTAAGACAGATGACTTGTCTAAAAATGACGATAATAAGCCAGATGAGGGCGAAAAGAAGGAAGAAGGTAATAGAGGTGTTCCTAGATTTAGCTTCCTTAATTTAGGCGATTTTGGGCCTGAAATGCTCTTTGGTGGAAACAGACCTAAAGTAAAGAAACGTACAGAGGGTGAAAGAAAGCCTCTTGTTGAACTAAAGGATATTCCAGCACCACATAAAATCAAGGAGGAACTTGATCAGTATGTGGTTGGTCAGGAGCATGCTAAGAAGGTTATGTCAGTAGCTGTTTATAACCACTATAAGAGAGTGGCAACAGACACTATGGATGATATACAAATTGAGAAGTCTAATATGCTTCTTATAGGTCCAACAGGTTCTGGTAAAACATATCTGGTAAAGACACTTGCTAAAATGTTAAATGTACCTTTAGCAATAACTGATGCAACATCATTAACAGAAGCTGGCTACATCGGTGACGATATTGAAAGTGTTGTAAGTAAGCTTCTTGCAGCAGCTGATAATGACGTAGATAAAGCAGAACAAGGTATTATCTTTATTGATGAAATAGATAAGATTGCTAAGAAGCAGAATCATAATTCAAGGGATGTAAGTGGTGAATCTGTACAGCAGGGTATGCTTAAATTACTTGAAGGTTCAGATATAGAAGTTCCAGTTGGAGCCTCATCAAAGAACGTAATGGTACCTACTACAACAGTAAATACACGTAATATTTTGTTCATCTGCGGCGGTGCCTTTTCTGGACTTGACGAAATAATTAAACGTAGACTTAAGAAGCAAACATCTATCGGATTTAATGCTGAGCTTAAGGATAAATTCGATAATGAAAAGAACATACATCTTCAGGTTACTATAGAAGATCTTAAGAAATTTGGTATGATACCAGAGTTTATTGGTAGATTACCAATGATATGTGGTCTAGAAAGCCTTACAGAAGAGATGTTAGTTAATATTCTGAAAGAGCCAAAGAATGCCATTATCAAGCAGTACCAGAAGCTACTTAGATTAGATGAAGTAGACCTTCAGTTTACAGAGGGAGCTCTTAAAGCTATTGCTCAGAAGGCCATGGAGAAGGATACAGGAGCAAGAGCATTGCGTGCTATTATAGATGAGTTCATGCTTGATATCATGTACGAGATTCCGAAGGACGAAAACATCGGAAAAGTTACTATAACAGAAGATTATATTAACAAAAAGGGCGGTCCAATAATCGAGCTTAGGTCAGAATAAGCAACATGCTAATTGGTGAGCTGAAAAAGTTTTTTCAGACCAATAATTCGGACTTATGGAAACCGGTTTTGGAAAACTTATACCGGAATTCAAATAAGATGATTAAGGAAGGATAGAATTATAATTTTTGATTATAATTTGTCCTTCCTTTTTTTCTTGTTTTATTTCCTGTCTAAAATTATCTCCAGATCATTTATATTGAACTTCTAATTTTGAGTTGAAATTTAGTTCAGGATGTCTTCTTGTTTATCTTCTTGGTTTTATTCTTATTTTTATTCTTATTTTATTCCACTTCTTTTTTGGGGACTTTTCCCTTTGTTTTATATGTAATCTTTAGCTTCTGGAGCAAGCTGTCATATATGGCCTTTTTCTATGAATTTATCTGTTATTTTCTCGTTTCTCTTTCACTTTTTTTTTTACTGTTTTTTATCTGCTTTTAGTCCTATTTTTTCTGATTTTCCATGAATTTTACTTATTTCCCCTTTTTTTGATATCAAAAATACTAGTTTTTTATGTGAACTAAAACAGGTATTATTACATGATTGATTTGTAATTAGAATACTATAAAGGGTATTGCAATATGTAAACTAATATTTGAGAAAAAATATGATGAAAATATAGAATTAATTAGCAATTATTACTATATACCAGTATCAATATGACATATGTATTAATAAAGTAAAATATCTTGATAAAATCTATATAATTCGAAAGACATATATGTCATATGACAGAATTGCTTTTGAATACAAAGAAGAATTAGTGATATTTATTGGAAATATTAATATATAAAATATAACATGAGATTATGTAAATTAAAACGAAATAGAAAATATTATGTAAACCAATAGTATTTTTAAGAAAAATATATTATGTAAATTATTTTATATACATAATTATTAATAATATTTTATTTATGTTGTAATTATGGTGAGATTCAATCTAGAAAATATAAAAATTTAGTTAAGATCCAGAAAAATATTTGAATAAATATATTCGAAATTTATTTGTAATATATACGAAAAATAATATAAAAAAAATAGAATTTGAAAAAATATTTTCTAAAAGAAAAATACGAAAAATTTGGCAAAAAATCTTATGACCAGAATGGATTAATATAATAAAACGTATTTGAAATCAAAAAGAAATATTTCTTTAGATTTATTAAATACAAATCATGATTTAACACTACAGCAAACAAAATATAGATTATAACAAACGTAAAAAAGCATATTCACATAATTTATTATTTCAACTTTTTTATCAGGAAAAATAAAATCAGTAAAAATATCAGATTACATAAAATCTATATCATCAACCTATATATAATTATCAAAAATGATTTCTGCATAATCAGCCATTAATCGAAGGCTTTTGGAGGCCGAAAAACATCCTGTATTTTATGCTGGACATTTAATTCAAATGGTGATATATTTCAAGCACACAATTTCAAATCACATTCAATAAATCTGATGAACCTGTTGAATAGTCAATTCAATAGGAGGATTCAATGAAAAAAGTTAAAAATGTAGCAATTGTTGTAACCTTAGCAGGGATATTTATATCTATTTGCATGGTCTTTAGTTGGCAAAAGGAGGTGAAAGCAGGAAATCTAATCCAGAGTGATGATGAAATATCAAAAGAAGTAAAACATAGCCATGGGGATGAGATGTGTCATGAAACAGTATGGGTTCCTTGTGGAGGTACCTGGTCAGCATACTTTGAACCCTATCATATGTGTACCTGTTATAGCTGCTCAAACTGGAATAGTGATGAATTGTCTAATGGGGTACCTTTAAATAAGATACATGGGGCATTTGTTACTAATCATGAAGAAGGTACCCATGACGGAGCATATTATTCGAAAGTGGTATGTGAATATGACCAGATTGGAGACCTTATTATTACAAAGGTGACAAATGGAGATCGTGTAACCTTGCAGGCTCATTTTGATAATAGGGCTGATATAGTGGGAGACTATTCTATTAGTTGGAATGGGTGTCGAACTAACCAATCAGGAGACAACTACGAAGTGGTAGTGAGCCATAATGGTATATATACAGCTTCCTTAAACTGGTATGACACCAAAACTGATGAATGGTGTCAGGATTCCTTATCCTACACTGATACTTCTATTCCTATTACAATGAAATTTTACGACGGTGACAAGTTAATTGGAAGTAGGCAGGTAAGCTATGGTGGAGAACTTCCTGAGCCACCGGCATTTAGTAAGAAAGGGTACAATTTTACCAGCTATACCTATAATGATCAGAATATATATACCCAGGAGTATAATCCGGTTAATTCCATATCTACCAGATGGGAGACTGAATCTGTGGATATATATGCCAGCTATAGCCCTAAACAGTATCTTATATATTATGGAGAGGATGCTAATCAGGACGGAATACCAGACAAGCAGGTACGTGTAACATATGGAGAGGCGTACGAGGCTCTTGACCTGGAAGAAGGGGAGATAGGAAGTATAACTGGATTTGGAGTAGATGGGATTAACTTCTATGATTCTGAAGGTAACCCTAATTATGAAAGCTGGATGTGGGATATAGAGGACGGAACGGCCCTTGTTACAAACCATAGAAAAGCAGAATCTGATGAAGGTAATAAGAATGATAATAACAATGATGCAAAAGAGTTAAATGTAAATATAGCAAATGCGCAAAATGTCGAAACAAAAACGCAGGAACCTATAATAATCCAAGACAGTAATGTAGAACCAACAATTATAGAAAAATCAGAAGATAAAGAAGAGAATAAGACGAAAAATAAAGATAACAGAAATAAGTTAAAGGAAGATTTAACAGAAGAAAAACCGGAGAAAGTAGTAACTTATATTCCAGATAAAACACCATATCCAAAGGCTAATCAATCTGAAGCAAAACTAAGCAGTAACAATTCATCTGCCAAAGAAGATCTTACAGCTCCGGAAGTAGTGAAAAGTAAAAAATCAAAATCTTCTACAATTGAATTAATTGAACAGGCGGTAGTGATATCCTGCGCTGTAGTTGGTGGTGCCATGGCACTTTATGGACTGGTATGGTACTGGTTTTATCTTTATAGTTCAGTAGGTTTATATTCATTTAATAGAGATGGAAAGAGAAAGTTTCTAGGAAGAATAATAGTTTATAAAAAAGGCAATATATTTATTTGCAAGATAAAAGACCAGATAATAGATAAGAGCCAGTTAGATGTATATGAGGTAGAATTCATACCTGATTTTCTTAAAAGAAATAGAAATAAAGATATTATCTTATGTATAGGAAATATTAAAAAAGGTGGAATAAGAATTTCAGAAGTGATTATGCCAGAGCTTAGGTTTGATCTGATGGATGTGATTATATAAAAAAAGGAAGACCCCCATATGCTACCATATGGGGGCTAACACTGATAATTATCCATTGTGTATCCTTTCTTCTTCCTGTGATTTGTATTACCTTAGGTTTCAATTTCCATTTGCCGCCACAGGACTCCTTTCCTATAACAACAACTGTACTTTATGCTTAAAGGTAAGAGGATATTTTGTTATTATATATATCGGACAAAATACTGAAAAATGTATATAAATATTAGGCTTTTAGCCTGTAATTGTTAACAAATATTTAAGCGATTTATTATATATTTTTCCGAGGTCTTATATTAATCGTTAGAAAAGTGATAGAATATAAGAAGATTTTTTATAGGAAGGGGTTATATTATGTCAGGTAAAGCAAAGAAAACTAAAGGCAAGATGCAGCAGGCAGTATTGTCTAGAACGCTGTTACCTATGATTATCATGGGTGTAATTATTGTAATAGCAGTTTTAGTTGGTTACAGGACAACTATTAAAGAGGAAGAATGTAAGAACTTAAAGATAGTTGCATATTCTATATCTTCAGCATTTGATGAGATGTATCCAGGTGAATATAAACTGGTAGGCGACAGACTTCTTTCTTTTTATAAGGGCGATGTTGATATAACAACTGAGTATGACTATATAGAGCATATGCGCCAGGCCAATGGAGTTGAGATATCCATTGCAATGGGCAATACAAGAATCCTTTCTACACTTAAAAATGAGTATAATGAGAGGGCTATTCAGACATCAATCAATGCAGGTGTAGTTTCTGAGGCAAATAAGTCAAAAGAACCAATTATCTCAACAGCATATAATGAAAATACCAAGTATTATGCTTGCTATCTTCCATTATATAATGCTGACGATTATGCAGGGCTTATAGAAGTCCTTAAACCGGTATCAGAGATTGATAATGAGGCATGGAACAGCGCACTTCCAGTGTTCTTAATTACATGTGTATGTGTAATTGTTACTGCACTTATTATATATAAGTATACTGACAGATTTGTAGGTGCAATCGACAGCATATCACGCTTCTTAAAGAGTATGATATCAGGCAACCTTAGTAATGATATGCCAAAGAATGTTACTTCACGTAATGATGAGCTTGGTGTAACAGGTAAGATTGTTGTAAATATGCAAAATGCTATAAGAGTCTTAGTTGAGCGTGATCCACTTACTGGTCTCTTTAACAGAAGATGTGGTAATGCCCGTCTTAGAAAAATTCAGAAATTCGCTGCTGAAAGCGGTATGCCTTATTCAGTATCTATGGGTGATATAGACTTCTTTAAGAAGGTAAACGATACCTATGGACACGAAGCTGGTGATATAGTTCTTAAACGTGTTGCTGAAATCATTAACAAATCCATGGTTGGTAAAGGTTTTGTTGCAAGATGGGGCGGAGAAGAGTTCCTGATTGTTTTTGATAAAACAGACAAGGAAGGTGCAGGCAAGGAACTAAATAATATACTTAATAAGGTCAGAAGTATGGTTATCCTTTATAAGGATATGAATATAAGAGTTACCATGTCCTTTGGTGTAGTTGATGGCAAGATGAGTAACGACTTTGGAACCTTGTTAAATGCTGCCGATGAAAAACTATATTATGCCAAGGAACATGGCCGTAATCAGGTCGTTGTAAAAGAACCTGAAGATCAGGAAGCTGATAATACAGAAGAAAATGAAGAAGTGGTAAGCCAGGTGCCAGAGCAGTCTGTAGTAATTCAGGGTGCAGACTTCGGCGCTATGATTGATGATGGTGTGGTAGACGAAATCATCAAGAAGTTTACTGATAATGTTATAGAGGAAGAGGAATATGGAGACAACAATGGAGAATAGCAAAGAAAATAAGATGGGAACCATGCCGGTTAGTAAGTTACTTATTAACATGGCCCTTCCTATGATTATTTCTATGCTGGTTCAGGCATGCTACAACATCGTAGACAGTATATTTGTAGCTAAGATTAAAGATGGAGTAGATGGTGCCAATGCAGGAACTGCTGCTCTTAATGCGGTAGGTATGGCATTTCCATTCCAAATGTTACTTATAGCCTTTGGAACAGGTACCTGTGTAGGTGTTAACGCACTACTTTCTAAGGCACTTGGTGAGAAGAATGATAAAAGAGTACAGGATTCAGCAAGAAACGGTGTATTCCTATCATTTTGCAATTTTATATTATTCTTCCTTATAGGATTATTCCTTGCTCCATTCCTGATTAAATCTCAGGGCGGAAGCGGATTAACACTTAAGTACGGAAGTCAGTACCTTAGAATAGTATGTATGGCTTCTATAGGTATATATACACAGCTTATCTTTGAAAGACTGCTTCAGTCTACAGGTAGAACCCTGTGTACTATGTTTACCCAGCTTACAGGTGCCATTATCAATATTATCCTTGATCCAATCCTTATCTTTGGTCTTTGTGGTATGCCAGAGATGAAGGTTGCAGGTGCAGCTGTAGCAACTGTTATTGGTCAGATATGTGCAGGTATCCTTGCTATTATCCTTAACCAGAAGTACAACAAGGAAGTAAGACTTTCATTTAAAAAATTTAAGCCTAATCCTGAACTTATCAAGGCAATCTATGTTATAGGTATTCCTTCTATAGTTATGCAGGCTATAGGTTCAGTTATGACATTTACAATGAATAAGCTTCTTACAGGGCTTAATCCTGATTCGGTTGCTGTATTTACAGTATATTTCAAACTTCAGAGCTTATTCTTTATGCCGGTATTTGGTCTTAACAATGCTATGATTCCTATGCTTTCTTACAACTATGGAGCTCAGAAGCGTAGCAGAATGGTTAAGATAATAAAACTTACTATGCTTTATGCCTTCTGTTTCTTGTTAGTAGGATTCAGTTTATTCGAACTTATACCAGATAAGCTTCTTAAGATATTTGATACAGGAGATGCCAGTCTTATAACACTTGGTGTTCCAGCACTTAAGATTATAGCTTTCCATTATCTACTTGCCTGGTTCTGTATCATAGGCGGAACAGTATTCCAGGCTATAGGAACCAGCTGGTATAGTCTTGTGGTGTCTGTTGCCAGACAGCTTGTAGTTCTTTTGCCGGCAGCATATATCCTGTCAAGAATAGGGGGACTTAAGCTTATATGGTGGTGTTTCCCAATAGCGGAGCTTATGTCACTCCTCATGTCCACCATATTCTTCATAATCACCTACAAGACGGTAATAGTTAAAGTAGCAGATAATTAGACATAAAAAAAGGAAGCTAGGCAAAGAGCTTCCTTTTTTATGCGGATAACAGGAGTTGAACCTGCACGTCTGTTGACACCAGAACCTAAATCTGGCGCGTCTGCCAATTCCGCCATATCCGCTTGTTTTGTACCTGTTAGATAGTATCAAAGTGGTGATAAATTGTCAAATACAATTAGTATGATATAATTTCGTGAGATATTTCGTGAGAAAAAACTTTTTTGAAAGGTAAATATATTATGAAAAAGAAACAGTTATTATTAGTCCTTCTTAGCATGACTATGCTTCTTGCATCATGCGGTAAGGAAAGTGATGATAGGACTAGAACTAGGGCATCGAAAAATACAACAGATGCAAGCGTAGAAACAGAAGACTCTTCTGATACTAATACTGCAGCTCCTATTTCAATGGACTCATACACGAATAACAATCCACTTATCTCAAGAGACCAGCTTCCATATAGTGGAACAGAGTATGTATATGACGACATTTCTATTGTTTTCCCTGATAGCTGGGATGGTAAGTACCAGGTTCAAGAGAGCGATAATAATGATGGCTTCGCAGTAATCCAAACTGCTTCATATAATGTAGATGAATCAGGTTTTCTCTTCTACATTCAGAAGTCTGACAAACTTGATTACATACTTAACGGACATGTTATTGCTTATACACCAGAATATGTTTATACAATAGAATTTCCAACAGATGTTAGCTATGTATATGACGATGATGAGATAAGCGAAGAATATCAGAGCATGTTTAACGACATAAAGGTTATTGAAAACTCGCTCTTTATTGCTGAGGACGACGTAAATTACAAGGTTAATGAGTATATTCTTCCAGGAAGTGATTTTTTTGTATATAGCGAGTCTAACTTAGAAGAGTTTAGTTATAATGATTTAGTTCATGCAAAACAGGAAATATATGCAAGACACGGCATGAATTTTGAAAGTACTGGTGACGGCGGCTGGTATTTCCAGTCATATTTTGATGGTATGACATGGTATGAAGATAAAAATGCTACCGTATCATATGATGATCTTTCAAAAAATGAGCAGGAAAACCTTGATAATATTGAGAAAGAGCTTGAATCAAAAGAAGCTTCTTTCCCTTACTGTCAGATAATATATGATGGAGAAACAATCTCAGTAGATATAGATGGAGACGGTGCTTCTGAAGAAATCTCATATTATGATAATGGTCCAGAGAATGGTCATGATTTATATTTCCATCCTGTAATTTCTATTGATGGTGAAGAATATCAGGTATGGGATCAAGAACAGTATGGAGTATGGATGGATGATGTTGCTGACCATTGCTATTTGGTAGAGGTTGATAAATACAGCGGTGTCTATGCATTTGCAATATTGGATTACGGTCCAAGTGACGACGAAGTTACTGATTTCTTCGTATATAAGAATGACACCTTAGTTAATTCAGGTTATATTCCTGGATTCTGCTTCTCACCTGACTCAGTTATTAATGGATTTGGTGGCTATGGCATCACAATAACAGGCGTTGAAACTGTATGGCTACCTGAAACTTCATCTGTTTATGCCAGCTATTCTTATAATCCTACTGAGGACTCATTTGAAGATTGTACAGCAGAATATGTCTATAAATATTCAAGAGAACATGAGTTATTACAGGATCTTGAGGTTTCATTTAGAAGCGAAGATAGAGATTATACATATACCTTTAAGAAAGGCGAAAATGTATACTTTATATCAACAGACCAAGAAACATATCTTAAACTTAAAAATGAAGACGGCGTTATTGGGTATATTAATATCGGCAGCAGTTATGGAGATGACGAATATCTCGATATGGACAGTAACACAGGCGAGAAGTTTACAGATATATTTGAAGGCTTAGTCTTTGCAGGGTAAACTAATAAATATTTAGTGTAAAAAGAACTCAAATAAGTGTAATTTGGGTTCTTTTTTATATTAAATGATAAATGTATATTGAGCTAGTTAATTAAAGTAGCTAGACTCATATATTGAAAGGTTTTTATTAGGAGGAATATTATGAAAAGAAAGTCCGTGATTGCAATGTGCATGTGTGCAGTTTTACTGCTTTCTTCATGCGGTAAAGATAATGATGGGTCTAGAGAAAGAAGAGCAAAGAGGGTTACTGACCAGAGCACTGTAACAGAAGATTCATCAGACGTAGATACAATTGCTACAAAAAAAGATTATGTTAATAATACTCCGCGTATTCCAAGAGACCAGCTTCCATATAGCGGAACAGAGTATACTTTTGAAGACATTTCCATAATTATTCCTGACAGCTGGGATGGCAAATATACTATCACTGAAAATGACAAAAATCACTATTTTACAGTAGTTCAAAATGCTTCCTACAATGTAGATGGTTCAGGATTACTCTTCTGTATATGTAGAACTGAAAATGTGGATTTTATCAATAATGGTAGCGTTATAGCCTATACTCCAGAATATGTTTATACAATAGAATTTCCTTCGGATGTTAATTATGTATATGATGATGACCAAATTTCAGCAGAATACATGGAAATGTTTAAGGATATCAATGTTATGACTTATTCTTTGTATATTGCCGAGGACGACGTGAATTATAAGACTAATGAGTATATTCTTCCAGGCAGTGAGTGTTTTGTCTATGACAGTGATCTTCTTTGTGATTATACATACAACGACCTTATGTTAGCGCAGCAGGAGTTGTTTGCTAGAAATGGAAAGATATTTACTAATGATCCTGAAGCAGGATATTTTTTACAGTCTTACTTTGAAGGTAAAACATGGTATAAAGGACTGAAAAATGACGTATCAATCGATGATTTATCCGATATAGAGAAAACTAACTACGAGAACATCACTCAAAAGATTGAAGACAAAAAAGCAGACGCTAGATATTGTCAGATTCTATATTTGGACGAACATATGAGTATGGATGTTGATTGTGATGACATAGATGAGGACATCTCATATTACAGTGCTGGACCTGAATATGATGGAGATCAATATATTCATCCAATGATTTCTATAGACGGCACTGAATATGATTTAGGGGATTATCCTCACTATGAAGAATATTTTGACGATTGTGCAGACCACTGCTTTATAGTTGATCTTAATCCTTATAATTCAGTTTATGCTATAGCTATCCCGGATTATGGTCCAAGCGATGACCTTGTTACGCATTTCTTCGTTGTAAAGGGTGATGAACTTATTAATGCTGGATGTATTCCTGGTTTCTTTATTCAGCCGGATTCTTATCTTAGCGGTTTTAGTGATTACGGCTCTAGCGTAATTGGCGAAAAGAGGGTCGATATTCCTGAGACTTCATGGGTTTATGCCCACTATTACTATGATGATGACAATTATCGCTTTGAAGAAAGTGAGTGCCAGTATCGATATGTATTGTCGTCAGGACATGAACTTTTGCAGGATGTAACTGTTTCATTACCTAACGATGATAAGGACTACACTTATACTTTCAAGAAAGGCGAAAAGGTATACTATACTGCAACAGATATAAATAGCTATCTCGAAGTTAAAAATGAGAATGATGTAGTAGGTTATATTTACATAGGAAAGAATGATAATTATCAGGACGTAGATATTAACACAGGTACACCACTAACAGAGATTTTTGAAGGTTTAATGTTTGTAGATTAAAATAATCTATAATGTAATAAAATGGGAGCGAAAACTATACCATTTTGTAACAAATGCGGAAATAAAATGTATTAAGAATTAACGTGAACTGATATTTTTAATCGCTATAGTACAATAAAAAAGCGGGTACATAATGATATGTACCCGCTTATCTTTTACATATAGTCTATATTATCTCCAAACAAACCAAACAAATAGATAACCTGCCATAACTGCTGTAAGGGTAAATGGAATGCCTATCTTCATAAAGTCACCAAAGGATACTTCATGTCCATCCTTACGAAGAAGACCTGTACCTGCAATATTTGCAGAAGCTCCGATAGGGGTAATATTACCACCAAGAGTAGCTCCAATAAGAAGTCCGTAGTAAAGAAGATACGGCTGAACATTCATGGTTGCACATACACCGGCAAGTACCGGAAGCATAGTTGCAACATAAGGAATATTGTCTACAAAGGCTGATATAACAACTGATCCCCAAACGATAATTGAATATAAGAGGAAGTAGTTGTCACCGCCTGCCTTAACTATTATATCTGCTAAGTCTTCGATGATTCCCTGCTCTGTGATACCACCAATTACTGCAAAGAGACCTGCAAGAAGGAAAATTGTGGCATAATCAACATTCTTAAGATTCTTCCACATGGTAGCACCGTCTTTAGTTTTAGCATACTCCCAAACGATACAGATAATACCCCATACCATACAGATTACGCCGTTAGTAATCTCTGGTGTATTAGGGATAAATGATGCCGCAATAAGAAATACGATATGGCCTACCATAGCAATAGTTGGTACATAGTCAGTAACTATTGTATGTTCATCAGCTGAAACCTTCTGCTTATCTTTTCTAAATATAATCATCATGATAGGCATAGTCATAAGAGCACCTATCTCTACTGCAAAGAATATACCGGCTCTTCCGTGAAACCAGAAGAAATCATTGAAGTTCATACCTGCAGCACCTGCAAGCATGATAGATGTTGTATCACCTACAAGAGTAGCAGCGCCCTGAAGGTTTGAAGATACTGCTATACAGATGATCATTGATACAGGCGATATTTTAAGTTTCTTACAGATTGCAAGTCCTACAGGAGCAATCATAAATACTGTAGCAACATTGTCTATAAAGGCTGATACAATACCTGCAAAGAGGGACATAAAGATGGTTACCCACATAAGAGAAGGTGCTACATTAAGTATCTTCTCTGCTATAAGACCTGGCATCTTAGACTGTATAAAGTAGTCTACAATTACAACAGTACCGAATATCATCATCAGGATATTCCAGTCTATCTTTTCCGGAAGCATTGACCATGGAAGGATTCCTATAATAAGAAATACCAAAGCTGTTATACATGCTACAAAAGGTCTTGCCTTTGCTGGCAGTATGATCATAAATACATACATAAGCACGAATAAAGCTATAGCGATTGTTTTAAGATTTGCTGCAATAAATGCTGTCATAGAATTTCCCCTTAATAATAAAATTAATACAAATAAGGATTATATCATATAAGTCCAAAGCCGTGTTAGCGAAAAAATACCACATTAAAAAGCTATAACGTTATTATCTTAAGATTTACGGAGAGAAATAATTTTCAATTAGGGCGCAAATTTGGTATTATCATAGTTATATCTAACGAAAGATGGAACGGAGGTCTGATAATATGAACAAAAAACATCTGAGTGGACGCAGCCTTGGTATTATGTTCGTTATAATAGATTCTTTTTGCTTTTCTCTTATGACAGTATTTGTAAGGCTGTCAGGTAATCTTCCAACTATGCAGAAAACCTTCTTTAGAAATGCTATCGCTGCCGTTGTAGTATCCTTCATACTGGCAAGAAGTCCAGAGAAGTTTCATATAAAGAAAGGTAGTCTTGGAGGGCTGTTTGGTCGTTCTATAACCGGCGGACTTGGGATGATATGTAATTTCTGGGCCATAGACCATATCGGTCTTGCTGATGCCAATATTCTTAATAAGATGTCTCCTTTTGTAGCTATAATTTTTAGTATATTCCTATTAAAAGAGATTCCTAATATTGTAGAAGTTATTGCGGTAATAATAGCCTTCATAGGTGCAGCACTTATTATAAAGCCAACATCAGGACTTGCTTCACTTCCAGCCCTTATAGCTCTTCTTGGCGGCGTTGGTGCTGGTATAGCTTATACATTTGTTAGAAGGCTTGGAAAGAACGGGGAGCGTGGAGCTATTATAGTATTCTTTTTCTCAACCTTTACGTCGCTTCTTTGTCTGCCATTTTTGATATTTGACTTTCATCCTATGTCAGTTACTCAGTGGGCACTTTTAATAGGTGCAGGTATTGCCGCTACAGGCGGACAGTTTACTGTTACTGCTGCATATAAATATGCCCCTGCCAAGGACATCTCAGTCTTTGATTATTCTCAGGTAATATTTGCTTCGTTATGGGGAATCATCTTCTTCAGCGAAACACCAGATGGCCTGTCTATTGTGGGATACATCATTATCATTACAGCCGCTATAGCCAAGTGGTACTATATGATACATATACTTGGTAAAAGAGATAAAGAAAAAGAGGGCTTACACTAATTGCTGTGTACCCTCTTTTTTAAAACTTAACTACATAATATCTATAATATTCGGATAACAGGAGTTGAACCTGCACGAGTATGTATATATTACTAGAAATTCAACTCTTCAAGTAGCTCAGGAAGCTTGTTAAATGCCTCCAGCTCAGGAACCTCTGCATCAATCTGACCAAATCCATAAGCAGCATGTATAAAATCATATCCTGCTTCCATAGTAGCGTCATAATCTCCCTGAATATCCCCTACATAGTAAACCTTATCAAGTTTATTTCTCTCAGCAAGAAGTCTGATATTCTGTCCCTTTGGCTTAAGATTGTTGCCGTAGCATTCTATATCATCGAAGTATTTTTCAAATCCATAATATGTTAAGAATGCCTCTATATAACCTGACTGGCAGTTACTTACTATATAAAGGTTATATTTTTCTCTAAGTCTTATAAATGTATCTTCAAGATCTGGATAAAGTTCTCCACCGTGCTTTTCAAGATATATATTTTCGTTGTTGCAGCATAGGTCTAAAAGTCTCATTCTTTCATTCTTATCAAGACCTTCGAATATAACATCAGCAATAGCATCCATAGTCTTACCCATAACAGCCATGATGTCAGCTTTTGTTATTTCTTTCCAGTCTTTGCCATCTTTTACAAGAGCCTCATTCCAAGACTTTGCAACGTTATCGGATGAATCCCAGAGAGTTCCATCCATATCAAATATCAGACCTTTTTTCATATTAATATCCTCGTAGTTTCTTTATTCTGCTAGGCATCATTTTACTTAATATATATTATGCATGTCAACGAAAGTACCTGCTTTTGTATTTTTCAGCATACATTATATAAATATGTTGTAATTAGTCTTAATTCCAATATAATAAAAGTCGATAAAGCTATTAGAAATAATAGTAACAAATGCAGAACTAAATGTTCAGCCATATAAAACACGGATGGTATTCTTATTAGAAACTGTACCGATAATCTTTATCTTTTACGGTCAGCAGCGTCCCACTTAAGAAAGTAGGTGATGCCTATGCTAAGTAAAGCAAAAGATATAAAGATTGGTTTTATTGGAGCAGGTAAGGTAGGCTTTTCACTAGGAAGATTTCTAGTAGAGCATGGGACTCATGTGACCGGCTATTACAGCAGGCATGGAGAGTCGGCGTGTGAAGCAGCCAGGTTTACGAGCTCGAAGAGTTACGATAATCTTGAAGAATTGGTTAATGATAGCGATGCGCTGTTTTTGACTGTTCCTGATGGAGAAATTCAGAAGGTATACGATAAGATTAAAGATCTCGGTATTTCTGATAAATATATATGCCACTGTAGTGGGTCATTATCTTCCAAGGAAACATTTCCTAATATAGATAACTACCACGCAAGCGGTTATTCAATACATCCGTTATTCCCAATTAGTAGTAAGTACGAAAGCTATAAGGAACTATCGGATGCTTTTTTTTGCCTGGAGGGCAGCGGACCTGGAATAGAGGTATTCAAAGTAATACTTGAGGGTGCTGGCGTAAAAACCAGAACAATCAAACCTGAAGTTAAGGCCTTGTACCATCTAGCATGTGTATATTCCAGCAATCTGATGTGCGGACTTGTAAAAGAAAGCATGAATCTCCTTGGAGACTGCGGCTTCACAGATGAAGAAGCACTTATGGCACTTAAGCCACTGATGCTTAGTAACATGGCTCATATAGGAGAGGAAGGACCGGTAAAGGCTCTTACAGGACCTATAGAAAGAGGAGATTCTTCTACTATAGAAAAACACATCAAAGCGCTTAATGATACATATGGTTCACATTGTGAACAAAGTAAAGCTGACGAGGAGACAACCCTTTACAAGCTAATATCATCAAAAGTACTTGAGTGTGCAAAAGAGAAGAATCCTGACCGTAACTACTCAGAATTAGAAGAAAAATTAAACTAACGCAAAAGATTTAATAATATGGAGGACAAACATATGAAGAGAACTGTTTCAACTTTACTTGATATGAAGAAAAATGGTGAGAAAATTACTCAGCTTACATGTTATGATTATTCTACAGCCCTTCTTATGAATGAGGCAGGTATCGATACTATTCTTGTAGGAGACAGCCTTGGCATGACTATGCAGGGATATGATACAACTCTTCCTGTAACTATGGACGAGATGATTACATACGGCCGAAGCGTTGTACGTGGAGCTAAGGACATATTCGTAATTATGGATATGCCATTTATGAGCTACCAGGTTTCTGTTGCTCAGGCAGTTGAGAATGCTGGTCGTCTTATTAAAGAAACAGGTGCCAATGCTGTTAAGCTTGAAGGCGGCGCAGCCGTTAAAGAGCAGATTAAGGCAATCGTTGACAGTGGTATTCCAGTATGTGCTCATATTGGTATGACACCACAGTCTGTTAACGTATTTGGTGGCTTTAAGGTTCAGGGTAAGGGCGAAGCCAATGCTGAAAGAGTCCTTCAGGATGCCTTTGACGTACAGGAAGCAGGAGCATTTATGTGCGTACTTGAATGTGTACCACCTAAGCTTGCAGAACTTATCTCAAAGAAGGTAGATATGATTACTATTGGTATTGGTGCTAGCAACAAGTGCGACGGACAGGTACTTGTATGGCAGGATATGGCAGGTATATCTGCCAATGTTAGTCCTAAGTTTGCTAAGCATTTTGGCGAGATTGGACAGGCTATGAAGGATGCATTTGCAGCTTATAGCAATGAGGTTAAGAATGCTACTTTCCCAGCAGTAGAACATACCTATGTCAAGAGCGACTGCTCAGATGAATTCTTAAAGAGTCTTGATGAGAAGTACTAATATTGTTTCGTATGCCGGCTTTGCCGGATAACCTATAATAATATATGTTGAGCCATGAAAGCTCAGATTGGAGAGAAAAATGATAATTGCAAAGACAGTAGATGAAGTAAGAAAGTATGTAAATGCATGGAGAAAAGAAGGATTTACAATAGGCCTTGTGCCAACTATGGGATACCTTCATGAAGGACATGCAAGTCTTGTAGATAAGGCAGTAAGTATGTGCGACAAGGTAGTTGCATCAGACTTTGTTAATCCAACACAGTTTGGACCAGGAGAAGATCTTGAATCATACCCAAGAGATTTTGAACATGACTGCCAGCTTCTTGAGCAGCACGGATGCTCACTTGTATTCTACCCATCAGTAGATGAGATGTATCCAGACGGTAATGGCAAGACTGATACTTATATCGAGATTCTTGATGATATGCCAAAGCAGCTTTGTGGAAAGACAAGACCTATTCACTTTAGAGGTGTATGTACAGTAGTTGGTAAGCTTTTCAATATCGTTATGCCTGATAAGGCATTTTTTGGACAGAAGGATGCTCAGCAGCTTGCTATAATTAAGCGTATGGTAAGAGATTTATCATATGGTATAGAAATAGTTGGTTGCCCTATCATAAGAGAGGCAGATGGACTTGCAAAGTCTTCACGTAATACTTACCTTAACCCAGAAGAGAGACAGGCAGCTCTTTGCTTATCAAAGGCTATATTTGCCGGTGAGAAGATGGCTAAGGATGGTGAAAAGGATGCAGACAAGATTGTTGCAACTATGAAAGAGATAATCGAGAAAGAGCCACTTGCTAAGATTGATTATGTATCTGCTGTTAACGGTATCACAATGGCAACTGTATCTAAAATTGAAGGCGAGACTCTCTTTGCCATGGCAGTTTATATCGGTAAGACAAGACTTATAGATAACTTTATATACAGTGTATAAGGAGAAATATATGACAATCGAAATGTTAAAAAGCAAAATTCATAGAGCTACAGTAGTTCAGGCAGAACTTAACTATGTAGGTTCCATAACTGTTGATGCAGCTCTTCTTGAGGCAGCAGGAATATATGAATACGAGAAGGTTCAGGTTGTTGATGTTAACAACGGTAACCGCCTTGAGACATATACTATAGCTGGTGAAAGAGGAAGCGGTATGATCTGTCTTAACGGTGCAGCAGCTAGATGTGTCAGCGTTGGAGACAAAGTTATCATTATGTCTTATGCATCTATGACTCCAGAAGAGGCTAAGGAGTTCTCTCCAAAGGTTGTATTTGTAGATGAGGATAACAAGGTTGATAAGATTACTAACTATGAGAAGCATGGGGTGCTTTTCTAAGATAGTTCACAAAGTTAACTATTAACGAATCCAAAGATTCATTCACCACATGAGGGTAAGCGTATGAATATTGAAAATCTTAAAGGTAAATGCGTAGTTCTTGGTATTACAGGCGGTATAGCAGCATACAAGATGGCCAATGTTGCCAGTGCTCTTAGAAAAGCAGGAGCGGATGTTAATGTTATTATGACTAAGAATGCAACTGAGTTTATTACTCCGCTGACATTTGAAACATTAACTAATAATCATGTGGCTGTTGATACATTTGAACATGATTATAAGCATGATGTAGAGCATATATCTCTTGCTAAGAAGGCTGATCTTATGCTTATAGCACCAGCAACTGCTAACGTTATTGCTAAGATGAGTCATGGTATAGCTGATGATATGCTTACAACTGTTGCTCTTGCAGCAACCTGCAAGAAGATAGTTGCACCAGCTATGAATACAGCTATGCTTGAAAACCAGATTACACAGGATAATATAGAAAGACTTCGTTCATACGGTTTTGAAATTATAGAGCCTGCTACAGGACTTCTTGCCTGCAAGGATGTTGGTAAGGGTAAATTACCTGAACCAGAAGTTCTTGTAGAGTATGTATATAAAGAACTTGCTAGAGAGAAAGATTTAGCTGGTAAGCACGTTACTGTTACAGCAGGTCCAACTCAGGAAGCAATTGATCCAGTAAGATATATTACTAATCATTCTACAGGTAAGATGGGCTATGCTATAGCCAGAGAAGCTATGCTTAGAGGTGCGGATGTAACTTTAATTAGCGGACAGGTAGCTCTTGAACCAGTACCGTTTGTAAATATGGTGAATGTTGTATCGGCTAAAGATATGTTTGAGGCTGTTAAAGCAGCGCTTCCTACAACTGATATCCTTGTAAAGTCGGCAGCAGTAGCTGATTACAGGCCAAGTGACGTAGCTGAAGATAAATTAAAGAAAAAAGATGAAGATATGTCTATTCATTTAGAGCGCACTAATGATATACTAGGATATGTGGCTGAAAATCGACCAGGGAATATATTTGTCTGCGGTTTCTCTATGGAAACCAAGGATATGCTTGAGAATTCTAAGGCTAAACTTGATAAAAAGAAACTTGATATGATTGTTGCTAACAATCTTAAAGTTGAGGGCGCAGGCTTTGGCACAGATACTAATGTAGTTACTATCATTACAAAAGATGGTATAGAAGAACTTCCTATTATGAGTAAGCAGGAAGTTGCAGGTGGTATCTTAGATAGAATCTTAGGTGAAATTTAGGGCAAATAGGATGCGCCTAGCGTTTTCCTATATTAAATATGACAAAAGGGAAAAGTCGTCAGCACTAGGGAAAAAACTAAAAAAAGAAAGTGAAAGGTAGGAATTTATGGCATTCGTACAACCAAAGAGAAAAAACTCAAAAGTAGGACTAATTGTAGGAACAATATTCTTCTTCTTTATTACAATACTCCTTTTTGTAATTCAGAAAGATGTAATATTCGACAATTCGGTTAAATTTTATGATTCATTTGAATCAGGAAAACCAAAGAAGGGTTCATTCGTTGAACTTACAGTTGATGGTGTAATAGGAAACTATGCTGAAACAAAGCATACTACTAATGGTGTTCCAACAGGTAAGGATCAGCATTTTATTATCTGGCTTGATAATGATAATTTCATCTCTCTTAAGACAAACAACAAGAAGTTGATTAAGGAACTCAATGAGATTTCTGATTATACATGGGATTATGTAGATGGTTTAAGAACTGATTTACCAAAGAAGATAACAATCAAGGGTTCTATTGAATCTATGGACAGTGAGATGACAGGATTCTATAATGACTGGATCATTGATGAGATGGACTGCGGAGACCGTGCATATTATCTTGAAATCGACACAACAGAAACACCTGGTACATACAGACTTATGGTTGGTATATTTGCTGTTTTAGGTATTGGTTGCCTTATTGCTCTTATATTCTCAATTAAGAAAGAAAAAGAGATGAACACATCTGGACTTGGTGGATTTAACAATACTTATACACCTCAGATATATGATCCAAACATGTTCAACCACACAACAGCTGGTGACAACATCGATCCTAACACAGGTAATCCTGTTCTTTACACAGGTGACCAGGGTAACAACGGTCATATTGATAACCTTTCAGGTGTAGATAAGGATTCATTCAAATAAGTTAATCTAACAATTTTAGTTTAATTGTAAACCTTTTAAGGTAAACAATTGAAAATCTAATATCCCTGTTGTATGTTATGTAAGCGCGCAAGACTTATATAACATGCATCAGGGATTTTTTGATGCGTAGCACAAAGGAGAATTGATTACTGATGGAGAAGACAAAAACAAAATCTAAGATAGAAATACGTGATATCTGTTATATCGCAATTTTCACAGCAATTATAGCTGTTATGGCACAGATATCCATACCTCTTCCGGGAGGAGTACCACTTACATTACAGACACTTGCAGTTCCTTTAGCAGGAATTATTCTGGGAGCTAAAAGAGGAACTATGTCAACTATTGTATATATATTGCTTGCTATGGCAGGTGTACCTGTTCTTGCTGGCTTTTCAGGCGGAGCAGGAGTCGTATTTGGAGTTACAGGAGGTTTTATTCTTTCATTTCCTATTATGGCATTGATATCTGGATTGGTTGCTAATAAAGGCATGAAGAGTGTTGTGTACTGGTTGGGGCTTTTAGGCGGTGTTCTTATTAACTATCTAATAGGTACTATTTGGTTTATGTTTGTAGCAGAAGCATCATTTGTTTATGGACTTACAGCCTGTGTAGTTCCATTTATCCCAACAGGAATTATTAAATTAATTCTCTCAGGTGTATTTGGAGATAGAACAAAGAAAGCATTGGTTAAAGCAGGATTATTATAAATATGGAAACGATAAAGCTTCGCCCACATCATCTTTTATGCACTCAGGGGTATAGTGGAAAAGGTTATTCTGATACATTTGTTTCTAATATGGACAAAGTGGTGGAAAGACTTAGAAATAATCAGGATGAAAAGATTGAGATTGTTTTTACAACTGATTGTTTGTGCGGTACCTGCCCGTCTAAAATGTCGGAAGGAGTCTGTAAATCAGATGATAAGGTGCTTCGTTTTGATAAGGGTGTCATCGATGCACTTGGACTTGATGAAGGAATATATTCGTATCAGGACCTTATAACAAAGCTTGACGAATATCTGGCATCTGGAGTGGAAGATGAACGATTAAAGAAGATATGTGGGGACTGCGAATGGTATCCTGTCAGTGCCTGCTGGAAAAATATAAAGACAAAAAAGTACATTATTTAATTATATATAATGACTCCACACAAAAGGGACCTTAAGATAAATATCAAAGGGTCTCTTTTGTGTTACAATATAGGTCAGTATATTTCATTTGGGGGGAAGGATATGGAAGACGAAAAGCGTGTCAGATATGGCAAGATGGCCAGTATAATTGGTATATGTTGCAATGTGTTTCTGGCAGTATCTAAGCTTATAGTAGGTCTTATGTCAGGTATGATTTCTATTATTGCTGATGGTATCAATAATCTGTCTGATTCTGTATCAAGTATAGTCAGTCTTATAGGTTTTAATCTTTCTTCAAAACCGGCTGATGAGGACCATCCATTTGGTCATGCAAGATATGAATATATTTCGGGACTTATAGTAGCATTTCTTGTAATGATAGCTGCGGTAGAACTCTTTAGATCCAGCTTTATCAAGATTATTCACCCTTCAAAGATTAATTACAACTTACTTATGTACATAGTTCTTGCAGGTTCTATACTTGTAAAGCTCTTTATGTATGTAATATATAAGTCAGTTGGAAAGAAGATTGATTCAACAACTATGATTGCTGTTAGTACTGACAGTAGGAATGATATCTTTGCTACACTTGCAGTTCTTACATCAGCTTTAATTTGCTATTACTTTGGAGTAAATATAGATGGCATAACTGGTACACTGGTGGCAATTATTATCATGATTAGCGGTATTGGTCTTGTTAAGGATACTCTTAATCCACTTGTTGGACCTACACCAGATCCGGAGTTTGTTGCTTCAATAAAGAATACCATCCTTTCATATGAAGGGGTTCTTGGAACCCACGACCTTATGGTTCACGATTATGGACCGGGGCACAGATTTGCCAGTGTACATGTTGAGGTACCGGCAGAGAAGGGGATTATCGAATGTCACGAGATAGTGGACAGGATTGAAAGAGATTTGCTTGAGAACTACAAACTTCCGGTTCTTATACATTATGACCCTATTATGACTCTTGATGAGCACCAGCATCCTGTATATCGCTTCTTAAAGAAGGAAGCTAAGAATATTAATGAGAATATTTCGATACATGATTTTAGGGTGGTAGATGCGCCGTCAGGGGCTAAGACCACTATGGTTATCTTTGACTGTGAGGTGCCTAAAGGGGTAGCAATTAGTGATGATGAGGTTAATGATAGGTTTTCTAAAGCCTTAAGGGAGAACTTCCCAGAGTATGAGGCGGCGATAACTATAGATCATGGATATGTGGCAGTGAATAAGAAGTAGGGAATGCTTTTTTGTATTATACGGATTGCTACGCGCATAGCGCTCTCGCAATCCTACAACATTCGTATTTCGCGCTTTCAGCGCTTCATACTCATGTTGTACGTGTTAAAAATAAAACCTCTCTCCAGCGTGCGAGCATGCGGAGAGAGGTTTTGCTTTTAACACTATAATACAAAAAAGACCGACAACATCTCTATTATGCCACCGGCCCCCAATGTATCTAACAAGAAAAAAATTAAACAAAAAGGGTTTTTCGGAGGTACATCTCTGTACCACGTGGCATAGTGTATAACATGTCTCTTAACAAATA
>JAEEGJ010003244.1_pt1 | contig 64738 bp, 59 predicted proteins | sample 8958761 | NCBI WGS metagenome assembly JAEEGJ01 (sample SAMN16246546, study PRJNA631951) | gut metagenome | biome: gut microbiome; feature: rumen; material: RS-attached | host: Bos | place: Iran: Karaj | collected 2018-10 | reverse complement strand
TAAGCGGGTGATGGATGCGCTGGCCGGTTGGCAGTCCGGTATGAACATCACGTGGAATTTCAACCTTGTGATCCATTGCGTAAACGAGGATTTTATCCTTTTTGTCGCCGCCCTGATCGCATGAACCTTTGATTTCGCCCTGGTTTTTACCGGTAACTTTCATATACATTGTTAAAGCCATAATACACGCTCCGTAAATTTTCTGTTAAATTTTAACTGTTTCACGATCTGTTACCCTTTAAACGCATGAACATTTGAAAAGTTACAGAAATTTCTGTTTTTTTCAGATTTTTCGATAACAGTCCGGCTCAGATCCATAAAAAAAACGTCAGCTTAAACCGGACAGCCGGCAAGCTGACGAATTCAATTCATTCAAACAGAAGTGAACTTTCTGATCGGAATTACCGGTTAACCTTGAGGAAAATACCTGACAGGCCCTCTACTTTTACCGACTCCGGCGCAATTGTTCTTCCGGTTACAAGATCAGTCAGAGAGGATGCTCCTCCAACCAGTTTCTGCCAGAAATCCGGTTTCAGAGTGAGAGCGGCTTCCCCTTCGGAAACATTCAGAATGTAGAGAATGTTTTCTCCGTCATAACTTTTCAAATCAATAAACAGCCGATCATCGGAATAAACATGAGTCCTGGAGCCGATTGCAAGAGCCGGGTGCTGATCGCGCAGGTTAAACAGTGTGGCGATGTAATTCTTCAGATCCTGCTCCCCGGCTGTCAGATTATCAAATCTGCCATCAGTTCTGCCCACGTGATCATCACAGCGGCAAACATCTCCGCAGTTGTCAGGCTGATTAACAAATCCTTTCAACTCCTCGCCGATTTCATCATTGTAGTACATAGTAAGAGGTCCGCTTCCGGCCGCAAGGAAACTGTAGGCTGCCTTGTGACGCGCAAAATAAGCGCTGTTCTTCTCTCCGTCCCTGCCATAGCCGGCTCGCTGGATCAGATCTCCTAGACGGACAAAATCATGATTGGAAACAAATCCGTTAGGCATGGCTGTCTTTGGATAACCTTTCATCATCTCATAAGCTCTGGCCAGTGATGATGCTGGCTGTCCGCAGGCATCCGCAGCATCCGCGTGATCATGGGTAGCAATAACCTTTACCAACTGATGGCGCAGCGGGAAGTTAAATGCCGAATTCATGTTTTGATCATCAAACGCATTCCTGGAAAGAGATCTAGGTTTGTCGGTCCACATTTCTCCTACAGTGTAGCCAAGTGCCCTGGCTTTCTTACCTGCAAAAGTGTAGGTAACTTTGGATGCAGCTTCAGCCACGGTTTTATTGAGTTCCTTCCAGTATTCAGGAGCCAATTGGTACATCTGATCAAAACGCCATCCGTCAATTTTTACCTCCTTAATCCAGTACGAAAGAAATTCCTTGTAAAAATCCATGGATTTCTCGGTATCAAAGCAGCGGTACCAGCTGCTTGCCTTGTCGATCTGACCGTAGGCATCGCGACACCTGATACTGGTAACTAGGGTATTGCCGCCGGGACTGGTAATTTTAATATTGGATTTCGCATGACCGAGGACTCCGTCCATAAATACGTAGAGTCCCTTCTTATGAGCCTTTTCAACCAGCTCTTTCAGCTCCGCTTTGGTACCGAACTTCGGATCAACAGTAAAATAATCAGAGGTGTAATATCCGGTTCCGTCCAGTTTATCGGCATTGTGATCCTGCTTCTCCACAGGTTCCGACACAAACACCGGGGTAAACCAGATGGCGTTGGCGCCGGTTGACTTTATATAGTCGAGTTTTTCTGTAATACCTTTGATATTGCCGTTATGTTTGGACGGTCCCCATGCATAGGTATAACCTTCAGCACCTCTGTCACTGTGATGGAATGATTCCACCATGATCTGATAGATGCGAAGCTTACAGCCTACACCGTCCTGTCCGTAACATGCAAGCTTGGTCTGCTTGCCGTCAATATCATTGGCTGAAAGGGTAACAGAAAACGGCACAGCACCGACATGACATTTTGCCGCCGGTTGTTGCATAACTGCAGTGCCGACCGTTGCAGGGGTCGAATTGCATCCGCAGAGAAGCACCGCCATGCCGGCACCGAATACCGTTCCGATATTTTTATAATTCATAACTCATACTCCTTTTCTGACCATCCCAACGGCAGCAGGCTGTTTAGATAAAACGCACTACCGCCCGTGGAATATAAACAGTACTGTTCAGTAATCAGCTTTTCACAGAAACCGCATAACATACTGTCAAAAAAGCCATCCATCTCATGCGGTTAAACCACTGCAGGGGATGAATGGCCGATTTGTCTTAAAATAACTACTCTAGTCTAGATTATTTAACTATATATAATTTGGCAGATAAAGCCGGCACTTTAAAAGCAAATGGAGAGTCGGAAGGTGGTTCACTGCCTGGTGACATCACATCCGGTTTTGAAGTATCCATTACCAGTTCAAGATCGCAAGAATCAGCACCCTTTGCCTTCTGGCACAGGTACTTGGTCAGTTCTTCATTGAACTGCAGTATACGATCTTTTTTAGACATTGAAGCAACAAAAACAAATGCTTCACTGTCATCAGCAGCTTTCTTCACATCAACATAGAAATTTTCTGAATCTCTGTCAGACGGTTTTTCTTCTGTTGAATAAATATGGAATCTTTTTCCGTTGTAGAGAGCAGGATGCGCTTTTCTGTATGTCATCATCCTACCGACATTGGTTCTCAGATCTTTCTGCCACTGTTTGAGTTTGTCCTCGCTACTAACCATCTGGGTACGTGATGCATGATCATCACACCACTCTTTTCCAGTCCCACACGGGTCAAGCTTTTTACTGAATCCTTCAGTCCAATCTCCATATTCTGAACCGTAGTATATGGTTATAGGACCGGAATATTCCATCATGAATGCAAACGCCAACAGATGTCTCAGTGAATACTCCGGTACTCCTACGTCATCTTTAAGAAGAGGTTCTGCAGACTTAATATCAAGAATATCATGTCTGAACAGCAGATTTCCAAATCGAACCAAATCGTGGTTATCAGTAAACATATTCGGCATTACATTATAATCTTTATAGATATCATAACTTCCATAGCCATATTCGTCGGCCAAACCTGATGCAGGCTGTAAGGTGGCCCAAGAGTCTTTAGTTTCTTCTTGTCCAGCGATAGTCTGAACAAGTTTAAATCTCAGTGGGAAGTTAAACGCGGATTCAACCGCTGCATCTTTAAATACGGTGTCTTGTATTTTTTGGGGATCTCCTGACCACACTTCAGCCACCATATACCCAAGACGACCATCTTCTGTTGATGCCTGCATTACTTCCTGTTTGAGCGATTTCCAACCCTCCTCAAGGGGCACCTGATAAGCCTGATCCAGTCTCCAACCATCAATGTGATACTCAGTAATCATTTTTTTGGCAAGGCCCACAAAGAAGTTCTTGGTATTGCTTTCATCCCAATTAAAACATTTAAAATTACTACCTGCAGAACCGTAAACTTCCTTATCTGTTTTGGATTTTTTGTCTCCACTCATAGTTAGACAATTATCAGACATAACCGGAGGGTAACTATTCAAGGTGGAATTAAAGTCATATCTAGCATGACCGAATACACCATCAAGAATAAACCACATACCTTTACCATCAACATCATCAAAAGTATTATGAGTTTCACTCACAAGTCTTTTAAATGATTCTAGGCCACCGAAATCAGGATCAATGGAGGCCTCATCCTTACCATTATCATTATTCCAATACTCGGAAGCAAAGTAACCGGTTGCATTTGTTTTCTCATCACCAAAACCTTTAGAAGTTGTGAATACCGGAGTAATCCACAACGCATTGGCACCTGAGCCCTTAATAAAGCCGAGAGATTTCTCAATTCCCTTCAATGTTCCCTTGTGTTCAGAAGGACCCCAGCCAGTTCCCTTACCGGCTGCGTCACCGCCGTTCGGAGCAGCTTCAACCATTACCTGATAAAGAATGAGTCCGCACTTGTCCCTGTTTTCACCCTTGAAGCAGGTGAACTGATTGATTTGATCATCATACTTTGCTGCATACTGAGATACAGTAGTAGCCTGAGTAACCTCAGCAACCGGAGCAGGGGTATCAGAACCGCTACTGCTGCCACCGCCGCCACCGCAGGCAGTCAGTGCTGCTGCAGTCAATACAACCCAGACAGATTTCTTTAACTTAGGAGTTATCATAAAAATATCCTTAAACAATATTGTAATAGTTGAGAACCAAATAAGAACAAAAGATGAGTATATCAGAAGAACACAAATCCCACAGTTAATATCCCCGGCACATCAAGAACTTTTTTATTTTTATAATTATATTGAATTCACTGTGAAAAAAGGCCGGCAGGGACAGTTCCCGCCAACCTTTTTATTATAATATTTTACCTTGAACCAGATATACACAAAGATGAATACTTAAATACTTAAGTAGATCTACATCACAATTTTAAATCATACTTAAAATATAAAATTGTTATTCCTCGTAAACAGTCGTATCAACACCCCATCCGTCATAGGAGACATGGAACTTCTGCAACAGTTCAAATATTTTCTGCTGCTGCCAGCTGATGGTTTCATCAGATATTCTGCATAACTTCAATGCGTCAAAACAGAAAAATCTGACTCCGTCCTCTTCGAGTTCATCCGGATCGATAATCTCAAATCCAGCCTGAAACAGTTCCACCGCAAGTTTTTCCAGCAGGGTGAAATTGGAGGAGGAAAAATGATGTTCCACTGTATATTTACGGGATAAATCGACCTCATCCGCCTTGAGGGCAGACAGGATTTCCTGATTCATCTCTACTATATCCTGAGGTATTTCAATACTCATTACACATCTCTCTGCCAAAATTAGTTCTGATTTTTAATCAGAGTATCATCAATCTTAAGATCTTCGTTGAAGTTAACCCCGATCCCCACAGACAAAACCGCGGTTGCTATAGCATGAGCCTCTGCCAGGGAATGGAACTGGTAGGAACCGCACTGATATTTATTAATTCCAGGAACCTCCTTGAGATCCTTTACTGCATTAATACTGTACATGGAAGCCTTCCATGCGGCAACAATATCATCTTCCGTAGGATCACCGACCACTGATACGTAAAAACCGGTTCTGCAACCCATCGGGGAAATGTCTATAACCTCTCCTTTGGACGGTTCCAGGTGCTGAGGAAAGAACGTGGCCAGCAGGTGCTCCATGGTATGCAATCCCTTTTCAGGCATCATTGCCCTGTTAGGCTGGCAGAATCTCAGATCGAAAATTTTAATGGAATCCCCCTTAGGAGTAGTCATGATTTTCGACAGTCTCACTGCCGGAGCTTTCATTTTGGTATGATCTACAGAAAAGCTTTCAATAATAGGCATAATTATTTTCCTTACTTAAAGATTACATTTTTTCAACTGGCGCGAGTACTCCGCCGCCCGCTGCGATACTTTTTTAGCAGTTTTAAGCAACCACGATTTGGAAGCATGAGTTTTTTTCTTAAACCCGCCCCAGCCTTCATGATAGTTCAAATACTGATTATAAGCATCCCATTTTGAAATACCATTTATTTTATATGTTTGATTGACATACCACGCAATAAAATCTATGGAATCTCCAAAATCAGATCTTGAGGCAAACCACCGGTCGGCTTTAGCGACGTACTGTTCCCATACAGGATCCTGAGCCTGAGGATAGCCGTAGGCGCTGCTCCCTCTTCCGATCGGAATAAACAGGAAGTACCGCATAGGTGGTTTAACATCTGATCTGAATGCAGATTCCTGGTACATTATCGACATGGTGACATGTACAGGAGCACCCCACCGTTCCTGAGCCGCCATGGCATCATCATACCAGCCGGATTTCTCCTCAAAAATACTGCAGATATTATTAATATTGCCGGGCTGTGATGCAGAGCACCCGGTAAGGAGTACCAGCAGTCCGCCTGCCCAAAACTTTACGAATCTCAAATTCCGCCCTTTTGTGAATAAGATCTATCTTCAAAACATTATATCAACAATTACAGATCTTTTACCGCTGAAATATCAGCTTGATTGATTTTTGTGAATTCTGAGAGAGCCATTCATGTACAACGAATAGTATGAATAGTGTTGAGAGGGGAAACTCCATACAGCACCGGGCTGCAGCATACCCTCCACGATCAGCAGGTACTTCGATACAAGCTACACAATCCTAGGCTCTGTGCAGCACGCGTACACAAAAAAGAGGACCTCCGGTTTTATGACCGGAGGCCAGGAAAGGTATCAACTGAATTTTAAAGTGTCATGTTCTTGACAGTCGTGATAGACTCTTGGCTGCAAACTTAGGTCTTTCACTGAGGATCTGTTCAATCTGCTCCTCACTCATTCCGGTCTTGCTTAATCCAAGCACCTTATAGGTTATATACTGACGGGCATCCAGCGCGATCATCAGGGCTTTAATAATAGATTCATCACTGCTTGACGGAGTTCCATAGGCATATGTCAAAATTCCGGCTTTGAGCAGATTCTTGACAGCAGGCTCAGTAACAGGCAGATTTATTACACTTCTGCGCTGGAGCACAAACTCCCTCAATACTGCCTTTTCAGTAAAATCCAGACAGGACACCATGTTGTGCATATGTTCAAGATGAGAGCGGGAGGAAAGTTTCTCAAAAATATAGGTGCCCATGATAATCACTGCATGACTAAGGAAGTAGGAAATTCCGATAATCAGACTTGTAAACCAGATGACGTTATGTTTAACAACCCAGTTTGCCACCACTGTACCGAAAACATTGTTCGGCATCATAACAATCATGCCGTTCAGGAGAATGAACCAAACCATGATCCAATTTAAAACCGCCAATTTTCCAAATCTGTTCAAACTTTTTTCCATTTACCGTCCGGTTAAACCGCCTCCATTCATACCTTTTCAAGTCACATTCACACATGCAACAAAAATGCCAATAAACCACAACTTAAATTTTTTAACTTTTATCATATATTTACTTACAAATATTTAATAAATTAATTATTTTTCCTAATTTTTAAGTTATAATCAAAGCATCTTATCAATAAAAGTTAATGGAGAATAAGCCATGAAAAGAATTACTGCAATTATCAAACCCTTTAAACTTGACGATGTAAGAGAGGCTCTGAGTGATAAAGGGATCAGCGGAATGACCGTTACTGATGTAAAAGGTTTCGGCCGTCAGAAAGGTCACACCGAACTTTACCGCGGTGCAGAGTATGTTGTAGATTTTCTTCCAAAGACAAAACTTGAAATTGTTGTAAATGACGAAGATGTCGATACCTGCATTGAAGCCATCACCAAAGGGGCACATACCGGTAAAATCGGCGATGGTAAAATTTTTGTAAGCGACGTGGAAAGAATAATCAGAATTCGTACCGGTGAAGAGGACAACGAAGCTATCTAAAAGCGGTATACCTTCTTACTACCAGCTTACCGGGGATTTAAGATCATTGGCAATCAGCTCCACCATCTGCCTGATTGTAATGATCTTTCCTGTTTTTACACTGGACAGCCCCCGGGCAGTCAGATCATTCTCCAGCACATAAATATCACATTCTGCATTCAGCAGACCTTTTGTATTGACTGCATTCAGCACTCCATCTCCAACAAGGATCAGAAGATCATCCGGTGACAGTAAACTGACTACGTACTCAAGTTTGCTCACACTGTCGCAGCCATCTGAATAAATATTAATCATTAATACACCAATTTAATATCTGCGCCGTGCAGAAGATAAACAAGTTCAGCGCGGGACAGCAATTTTGTTCCTATTATTAGATCTTCTGTTTTGAGTCCAAGTTCCTTCAGATCCTCTTCCACAACATATACATTGTTAATATCATACATATTGAACAGTTTGAAGGTTTTGGAATAATTTCTCTGCAGGATCACAGCAGGCTGCTGTTCCAGAAGAAGCTGAGTGATACCGTCACGGGCAAATACAACTGACATCCCGTCAAAGAAGGATGACATGGCTAGAACCAAATCCTGCCCCTCTCTTCCTGATGATTTACCGTGAGGAGGTGATTGAAAAACAATTACTGCATGTTTCATTTGAACTGAACCACCTTATCCGACTGCATGCTGAGAGACGCAAAATCCGCCAGGGTACCTATCTGATAGCCGGGAGCCAGATTCTGCTGTGTTACCCCCCTTCTCTCCCCTGCGGCTGAACAGATAAGCAGTTTAAATCCGGCTCTGTCAGCTAGTCTTGACCACGAATTTACCAGATCAAACTCATCTGAAGCAGGATTGGTCAGACTGTTGGCGTTAAAAACACCTTCCATGTAAAAGAACACTCCGTTGATGCTGTGCTCTTTAACGGTTTCCTCGGCAAATAGATAAGCAAGAGAAGAGGACTCACTTCCATAAGGAGCCCCCTCCACCACCAATGTGAAAATCTGGCTGTTAGCTTGCATCGGCGATCAGCTCAACTTCCACCAGAACATCTTTCGGAAGACGTGCAATTTCAACACAGGATCTTGCCGGTGCGGAACCGGTAAAGTATTCACCGTAAATTTTGTTAAATACAGCGAAATCATTGATATCCTTCAGGAAGCAGGTGGTTTTAACAACTGCATCTGTAGTCAGTCCGGCCTCTTTAAGAATTGCAACGAGATTGTCCATCACTCTTCTGGCCTGAACTTCAATTCCGCCTTCAACGATCTGCTGAGTAGCCGGATCAATTGCAATCTGACCGGAGGTAAACAAAAGTCCGTTGGTTTTTACAGCCTGCACATACGGACCGATTGCTGCAGGAGCATTTTTGGTTGCTATAACTTCTTTAGTCATATTTATTCCTCATAATTAAAAGACAAAGGTGCAGCACGCACCCGATAAGCATGTACCTAGGGTACTACTTTTTTTGCTTTTTTGAAACTGACAAATATCAGTTTCTTCAATCATGCCCGGTACAGTTTCCGGGTACCATTATTCAGCAGACACAAAAAAAGGCCACCGCTGTCGATGACCTTTCCTATTAACTTAAGCGATTAACTATCGATTAATCTGACTCAACCGGCTGAGCAACTTCTGAATCTGCAGTTTCCTCTGTTGAATTCAGTGCATCGGAAATTTGAGACTCAACTTCAGCTCTTGAGATTTCTCTGCTTTCTTCCATCTCACGTCTGCGTTTTGCTCTTTCCTCATGGTATGCATAACCGGTACCTGCAGGGATCAGACGACCTACGATTACGTTTTCCTTCAGACCGTGCAGTTCATCAACCTTACCGGCAACAGCTGCCTCGGTGAATACTCTGGTTGTTTCCTGGAAGGAAGCAGCAGAAATGAAGGATTCAGTATTCAGAGAAGCCTTGGTAATACCCATCAGCAGTCTTTCGTAGGTAGCAGGTGTCTTGCCCTGAGCAATCAAATCTCTGTTGATCAGCTTGATGCGTGCAAGTTCAACCTGATCTCCCTCGAGATAGTCAGAATCACCAGGATTGATAATTTCACACTTTCTCAACATCTGTCTGATAATGATTTCAATGTGCTTATCGTTGATCTTTACACCCTGCTGGCGGTAAACGTCCTGTACTTCATTTACAATGTACTTGGCAACTTCGCTTACACCTCTCAATCTGAGGATATCAGCAGCTGCTTCTGAACCGTCAACAATTACTTCACCCTTTTCAACAGTTTCACCTTCGTACACACTGATGTTTCTTAACTTAGGAATCATATCCTCATGTGTATTTCCGTTGCTGTCTTCAATGATCAGACGTTTCTTACCCTTGGTTTCCTTACCGAACTTAACAACACCGCTGATTTCAGCAAGTATTGCAGGCTCTTTAGGAGGACGAGCTTCGAACAGATCTGCTACACGCGGCAGACCACCGGTAATATCCTTGGTACCGGATACTGTCTTAGGGATCTTGGCAATGATATCACCGACATTAACCTCATCACCGTCTGACAATTCGATGATTGACTTTTCCTGAAGATAGAATGATGTAGGTACACCTGCAACTTCAATGTTCTTGCCTTCATCATCAACCAGGCGGATCATTGGACGCTTAGCTTCCTTACTGCTCTGGGCACCAAGTTCCTTGATCTGCCATGATACCAGACCGGTGAGTTCATCAGTCTTAGGATCAGCAGTTACGCCTTCAATAATGTCAACGAATTTAACGTGACCTTTTACTTCAGCGATAATCGGATGTGAGTGCGGATCCCAGTTGGCAAGAACGGAACCAACTTCCACGCGATCACCGTCTTTTACTTCAAGAACGGAACCGGACTGAAGTTTACGGTTTTCCTTGGTCAGACCGAAATCATCAATAATGCTGATTTCAGCGGAACGTCCGGTAACAACGTACTTACCTTCAGAATTTACAACATATTTTGCCTTCAATCTTACTGTACCGGCATTCTTTGCCTGTGCAGAAGTATCTTCAACCGAGCGTGATGCAGTACCACCAACGTGGAATGTACGCATGGTCAGCTGTGTACCAGGTTCACCGATTGACTGTGCCGCCATAACGCCGACAGCTTCACCCTTGTTTACAAGATAACCGCGGGCTAGGTCACGACCGTAACATTTTGCACAGATCCCGAATGAAGTTTCACAAGTGATCGGAGAACGAACCTTGATGCTGTCAATAGAATTCTGTTCAATAACATCACACCATTTTTCGTCAAGCAGAGTTCCTGCCGGGATCACAACTTCGTTGGTACCAGGTCTAACAACATCCACTGCTGTTACTCTTCCCAGAACTCGTTCACGCAGTTTTTCAACCACATCACCGCCGACAATATGCGGTGTTATTACGAGACCGTCCTGAGTTCCGCAGTCATCTTCCTTGATTACCACATCCTGGGCAACGTCAACAAGACGTCTGGTCAGATAACCGGAGTTAGCTGTCTTCAGCGCGGTATCAGCAAGACCCTTACGGGCACCGTGGGTTGAAATAAAGTACTGTAAAACGTCCAGACCTTCACGGAAGTTAGCGGTAATAGGTGTTTCAATAATGGTACCGTCCGGCTTGGCCATCAGACCACGCATTGCAGCAACCTGGGAAATCTGTTTCTCAGAACCACGGGCACCGGAGTCGGCCATCATGTAGATATTATTGAATGAAGCCTGCTTTTCCTGTTCGCCGAGACTGTTGGTTGCAGTTTCAACCTTAAGGTTTTCCATCATCGCCTTGGTTACTTTCTTGTTCGCAGCACCCCAGATATCGAGTACCTTAGAATATTTTTCACCTTCGGTGATACTACCGGAGTTGAACTGTTCCTGAATTTCAGCAACCTTATCCTCTGCATCAGCAATGATCGAAGCCTTTTCCTCAGGGATGGTCATATCATCAACACATACAGAAGCACCGGATAGAGCAGCGTAGTTGAAACCGATATACATCAGATGGTCGGCAAACACTACAGTATCCTTGATACCGAGCAGACGGTAGCATTCGTTAAGCATCTTGGCAATCAGTTTCTTGCTAAGAGCCACGTTGGTAACAAACTTGAACCAGCAGCGAGGATTTTTCTCAAGTTCAGCCTTGTCTGCATCTGTAAGTTCATATGGCTTGTCGATCAGGCTGTACGGAAGCCCCTTTGGAAGGATCAATGACAGAATAGCACGACCTACTGTTGTTCTCTTCAGTTCAGTCTTAGCTTCGAATGTTCCGTCAGGTAATTTGGTGTATTCAGTAATCTTACATTTAATACGTGCACCGAGCTCAGCAAGTCCGGCACGATACAGGCTTTCCGCCTCCTTTGGAGAGGAGAGCAGCATACCTTCACCCTTGGCACCTACTTTCATACGGGTCATGTAGTAGATACCGAGCACCATATCCTGAGAAGGTCCGATAATAGGATCACCGGATGCAGGTGACAGAATATTGTTGGTTGACATCATCAGCGCACGGGCTTCCAGCTGAGCCTCAATGGTCAGAGGAAGATGAACAGCCATCTGGTCACCATCGAAGTCGGCGTTGAACGCGGAACATACCAGCGGATGCAGTCTGATTGCCTTACCTTCAATCAGGATCGGTTCAAAGGCCTGAATACCAAGTCTGTGCAGTGTAGGAGCACGGTTGAGAAGTACCGGATGTTCACGGATAACTTCTTCAAGAATATCCCATACCTGTGGTTCTTCACGTTCAACCATTTTCTTGGCTGCTTTAATAGTTGTTGCATAACCCTTGGTCTGCAGTTTACCGAGAATGAACGGTTTGAACAGTTCCAGAGCCATCTTCTTTGGAAGACCGCACTGGTGCAGACGCAGGAACGGACCTACTGTAATAACAGAACGACCGGAGTAGTCAACACGTTTACCCAGCAGGTTCTGACGGAAACGACCCTGCTTACCTTTAATCATATCAGCAAGTGACTTCAGTGCACGCTTGTTGGCACCGGTAATTGCACGACCGCGGCGACCGTTATCCAGCAACGCATCAACAGCTTCCTGCAGCATTCTCTTTTCATTGCGGACAATGATATCAGGAGCGGCAAGATCAAGCAGACGGCGCAGACGGTTGTTACGGTTGATAACCCTGCGGTATAAATCATTCAAATCGGAAGTTGCAAAACGACCGCCATCCAGAGGAACAAGAGGTCTCAGATCCGGAGGAAGAACCGGCAGAACTGTAAGGATCATCCACTCAGGTTTGTTGCCTGATTTGAGGAAAGCCTCCATCAGTTTCAGACGTTTAGCATACTTTTTCTTGTTGTGTTCTGATGTAGTCTGATCAATGAGTTCCTTAACCACGTGGATTTCGTGTTCAAGATCGATCTCCTGGAGCATCTTCAGAATGGCTTCCGCACCCATCATCGCGGTAAAGTCACCTTCATACTTCTCCATCATTTCACGGTACTCTTCTTCAGTCAGAAGCTGACCTACACGAAGATCCTTCTTGTCATCAAGACCGGTATCAACAACTACATATGACTCGAAATAAAGAACTCGTTCAATTTCACTTAACTTCATATCAAGTAAATTACCGATACGAGAAGGCAGTGATTTCAGGAACCAGATATGAGCCACCGGTGAAGCAAGTTCGATGTGACCCATACGTTCACGTCTTACCTTAGCCTGGGTAACTTCAACACCGCATTTTTCACAGATAACACCGCGGTGCTTAAGTCTCTTGTATTTACCGCAGAGACATTCGAAATCTTTAACGGGTCCGAAAATCTTGGCACAGAACAGACCGTCTCTTTCAGGCTTATAGGTTCTGTAGTTGATAGTTTCCGGTTTTTTAACTTCACCATGAGACCATGAACGAATAAGTTCAGGGGAAGCCAGAGCAATCTTGATAGAATCAAATTCATCAATTTTTCCCTGGTTCTTTCTGAAACTTTTAACTAAATTTTTCTCTATCACTTTCATCTTCCTCAGAAGGTTGATAAACACCGGCCGCTAGCGGCAGCCGGCAAAATTAAACAAGCAACACTTAATTAAGTTCAATGTCGATACCTAAAGAACGGATTTCCTTAAGCAGAACATTGAATGATTCCGGTATGCCAGCTTGCATGGTCTGGTTACCTTCCACGATGTTCTTGTACATCAGGGTTCTACCGGTAACATCATCGGACTTAACGGTCAGGATTTCCTGAAGTGTATATGCAGCACCGTATGCTTCAAGTGCCCACACTTCCATTTCACCGAAACGCTGACCACCCATCTGAGCTTTACCGCCGAGAGGCTGCTGTGTTACCAGACTGTAAGAACCGGTAGAACGGGCATGCATCTTATCATCAACCAGATGGTTCAGTTTGAGCATGTACATAATACCTACAGTAACCTTTCTCTCAAAAGGAAGACCGGTACGACCATCATACAGAGTGATCTGACCTGATTCCGGCAGATCAGCCAGTTTCAGAATTTCCTTGATGGATTTTTCTTCAGCACCGTCAAATACCGGGGTGGCAACCGGTAAACCGTCTCTGAGATTGCCAACCAGTGTCTTCACTTCGTCATCGGTCATTTCAGCAATATTAACCTTCTGACGGCAGTTTCCTAAATCATAAACCTTCTGCAGGAATTCTCTCTGTTCCTGAAGTGAACGCTGGGCTCTAACCATGGCATCAATCTTCTCACCGATACCCTTAGCAGCCATACCGAGATGAACTTCAAGCACCTGTCCGATGTTCATACGAGAAGGCACACCAAGAGGGTTCAGAACCAGATCTACAGGACGTCCGGTTTCATCATACGGCATATCCTCGATTGGGCAAATCTTTGAAATAACACCCTTGTTACCGTGACGACCAGCCATCTTATCACCAGGCTGAATTCTTCTCTTAACAGCAAGATAAACCTTAACAATCTTGAGGAATGCTGGCGGCATTTCATCACCCTGGGTAATCTTGAGACGTTTAGCTTCATACTGTTTTTCGTAATCAGCTTCAACATTCTGAATTTCCTGAGCAAGACTTTCGAGTTCGCCCTGCTTCTGTTCATCAGAAAGATTCTGAACCAGCAGATCTCTGTTGGACATCTTATCAACATCAGCCTGCGGAATTCCTGATGATACAAGAAGCTTTCTTGCACGGTTGTAGATAGCAGATTCAAGAATGTCCTTCTTCTGACCGAGATCCTTCTTAACATGGTTAAGCTGGCTTTCCTCGATCTGTTTTGCTCTTTCGTCCTTTTCAACACCGTCTCTGGTGAATACCTGAACGTCAACAACGGTACCGTAAACTGAACCTGGAACTCTCAGAGATGAATCTTTAACTTCAGAAGCCTTTTCACCGAAAATTGCTCTGAGGAGTTTTTCTTCAGGACTGAGCAGGGATTCTCCCTTAGGAGTTACTTTACCAACCAGAATATCACCGCCGCGAACTTCAGCTCCGACATAAACAATACCTGAATTATCAAGTTTTGAAAGTGCTGATTCACTTACGTTCGGAATATCTGCGGTAATTTCCTCCACGCCCAGCTTGGTTTCACGGGCGATACAGGTTAATTCCTGAATGTGAATTGTAGTCAGACGATCATCCTGGGCAACTTTTTCGGACACCAGAATAGAGTCTTCGTAGTTGTAACCGTTCCAAGGCATGAACGCGATTCTCAGGTTCTGACCGAGAGCCAGTTCACCCAGGTCGGTTGACGGACCGTCTGCAAGCACGTCTCCGGCTTTAACCTTTTCGTTAACATCAACACAAGGCACCTGGTTGATACATGTGTTCTGGTTGGAACGCTTGTACTTGGTCAGGTTGTAAATATCAATACCTGCTTCACCGGATACCAGTTCGTCTTCATTAACCTTCACAACGATTCTGGAAGCATCAACAAAATCGACAACACCGCTTCTCTTGGCAACGATAGTTACACCGGAGTCAACGGCAACAGCACGCTCCATACCGGTACCTACAAGAGGTTTTTCAGATCTGAGGGTAGGAACAGCCTGACGCTGCATGTTGGAACCCATCAGAGCACGGTTGGCGTCATCGTGTTCAAGGAACGGAATCAGCGCAGCAGCTACAGAAACAACCTGCTGTGGAGAAATATCCATGTAGTCGATTGCATCTGAAGACATGTAACATGTTTCACCGTCTTTACGGCAGGCGATCATATCACCGATAAGCTGATGAGTTTCTTCATCAACCTGAACGTTTGCCTGAGCAATTACGTGACCGGCCTCTTCAATTGCAGAAAGATAATCCACTTCCTCGGTAACAACACCGTTGATCACACGACGGTACGGGGTCTCAAGGAATCCGTAATTGTTGCAGCGCGCAAAAATAGCCAGTGAGTTGATCAGACCGATATTCGGACCTTCAGGAGTTTCGATAGGGCACAGACGACCGTAATGGGTTGGATGTACGTCTCGAACTTCGAAGCCTGCACGTTCACGGGTCAGACCGCCTGGACCTAAAGCAGAAATACGTCTCTTGTGGGTAATTTCTGACAGCGGGTTGTTCTGATCCATAAACTGGGACAGCTGGCTTGAACCGAAGAATTCCTTCAGGGTTGCAGAAATAGGCTTTGGATTGATCAAATCAGACGGATCAAGTGATTCGAGATCACCGAGATTAAATCTTTCTCTTACCGCACGCCTTACGCGATCAAGACCGATTCTGAACTGGTTTTCTGCCATTTCACCAACTGAGCGGATACGACGGTTACCCAAATGGTCGATATCATCGACGTTGTCCTTACCGTTTCTGATCTTCATGAACTGACGCATTACAGCCACGATATCATTCTTGGTCAGCACGCCGGTGGTTCCGAGATCATATGAAGGATCGGTCAGACGGCTGTTGAACTTCATACGTCCTACAGATGACAGATCGTACTTATCTTCCTTGAAGAAGATATCACCGAACAGTTTTTCAGATGATTCGAGTGTTGGAGGTTCACCTGGACGCATCATACGGTTGATTTCAAACAGTGCATCAACATAGGATGAAGCAGGATCTGCTCTCAGAGTGTTAGATATATATGCACCGGCATCGACATCGTTGGTCTTCAGCACATCAACCTGGTGGAAACCGGCATTGTAAAGTTTTCCGAGAAGCTCAGGAGTAACCAGATCGTTGGCAGAGGCAATAAGTTCACCGTTTGCATCGGCATAATTTTTTGCAATAACCTTGTCAAGAACTGTTTCAACAGGAACTTCCATAAGGTCGCCCTTACCGTCCTCCTCCAAAGCCTTGAGCAGTTTTCTGCCGACACGGTCATTAATAGGTTTACCCTTTCTTACAATAACCTCGCCCTTAACAACAACGTCGAAGTCGAAAGAAACACCGCGAAGGTTATCCAGAGATACATGGGTATAAATTTTACCGTCTTTGAGTTCGATGGTATCGGTATCATAGAATAAATTCAGGATCTGTTCATCATCATAGCCGAGTGCGTGCAGCAGTACTGTTGCATACATTTTACGGCGACGGTCGATACGAACATAAACCAAATCCTTGACATCAAATTCGAAATCCAGCCAAGAACCGCGCATAGGGATAATGCGAGCACTGTATAATTTCTTACCGGAATGGGTTTTACCGTCATCACAGTCGAAGAAAACACCTGGTGAACGGTGCAACTGGGATACTACCACACGTTCAGTACCATTAAAAATAAAAGTACCGTTGTCAGTCATGCATGGAATATCACCCATATAAACTTCTTTAACTTTAACTTCAGTTTTACCGGTCTCTTTATTGGTGATCGACAGACTCAGGGTAACACGCAAAGGAGAAGCAAAAGTTTTTTCTCTGATTTGGCATTCTTCCACTGTAAAAGGTGGTTCATCCAAACGGTGACTTACATAATCCAGTTTGGCCAAACCGTTGGCACTTTCAATAGGGAAAATACTACGGAAAGCTGCGGCTAGACCATAATCGCAATTAGAATTATCTCCAGATTCTAAAAACTGTTTGAAAGAATCTACTTGAATTGACAGAAGGTATGGCGTGTCCATCAAGTGCTCACGCTTACCAAAGTCCTTACGGATACGTTTTTTTTCGGTATAGGAGTAAACCATGGGGTTCCTCAACTGTTAGATACGTGACCAAATCCCAACACTGGGACAACTAATATTACGGGTAATATTGAAAATACTACACGGGCAAAGGCCGGCTCGGCTGCATGAACTATATGAAAGAATATATCCGGTCATTGAGCAATATCCGGTAAATCATGCCGGTTCAACTGAACATTGCCAACACAAATGCGCATTATGTTGGCAATGTTCAGTATAGCGCAAAAAGCTGGCGAATATAAAATCCACCAGCCGGTTCACTACTCTTAACAATAATGAACTATTGTTAAAGGAGGGAAAAGATTACTTAAGTTCAACCTTAGCGCCAGCTTCTTCAAGAGATTTCTTGAGAGCTTCAGCTTCTTCCTTAGGCATATCTTCTTTAACTGTTGCTGGAGCTGATTCAACCAGATCTTTAGCTTCTTTCAGACCTAAACCGGTAGCAGCACGTACTGTCTTGATTACAGCAACCTTGTTAGCACCGATTTCTGCCAGAACAACTGTGAATTCAGTCTTTTCTTCAGCAGCGGCAGCAGCACCAGCAGCAGGGCCAGCAACTACAGCAGCAGCTGCAGAAACACCAAATTTTTCTTCCATTGCAGAAACTAATTCAACAACATCTTTAACTGACATAGAAGCGATTGCTTCGATGATTTCTTCTTTTGTTAATGCCATGATTTGACAACCTTATAATAAAAAAATTAAAACAAAAAATTAAATTAAAAAATAAGCTTATGCAGCCGGCTGAGATTCTTCTTTCTGAGCGCGAACAGCATCGATACAACGTACTAACTTGCCTGCGGCAGCTTCCTTCATTACGTTCATCAATCTTGCAATTGCTTCTTCGTATGTTGGTAATGAAGCTAATACATCAATGCTATCAGCAGAAATGAACTCACCTTCGAATGCAGCACCTTTAATGGTAAACTTGTCTTCCTTCTTTGCGAATTCCTTGAAAATACGTGCAGCAGCACCTGGGTTTTCATTGGAAAATGCAATGATTGAAGGACCGGACAGTACGTCTTTGATGCATTCAAACTGTGTACCTTCAACAACTCTTCTTAAAAGAGTGTTACGTACAACACGCATATAAACGCCTGCTTCACGGCCTTGTTTACGCAAAGCATCCATCTTAACAGCTGTAACTCCGCGAGAGTCAGCAACTACTGCAGATAATGCTTCTTTGGCAGCTTCACTCACTTCTTTAACAATTTCTTGTTTATCTTCGAGATTTAAAGCCATTGGCCAAACTCCAATATATTCTGGATAAACCAGAGTTAACATATGCCCTATAAGGGTCCTAATCGGTAACAAATCCAGAAGAAAGAAAATCTTTCAGCTGGTGTTAGCACCGTCTACGTAGGATATTTAAGATTTCTCCCCTACGGTCTTGGACGGGAGACTGAACTCCCAACCAAATTTGAACACCTTAACGGTGTTCATGAATCTATTAAGCAGATGCCTTTTCTTCAAGGGTATTCAGATCAAGAGCGAGGCCTGCACCCATAGTGGTAGATACAGAAATCTTCTTGATGTAGGTTCCCTTTGAAGTAGCAGGTTTTTGCTTTTTAACAGCAGAAACGATAGCTTCCAGGTTTTCTTTCAACTTGTTAGAGTCGAAATCAACCTTACCGATACCGGCGTGGATAATACCGCTCTTGTCGTTACGGTAGCGAACCTGACCAGCCTTTGCGTTCTTAACAGCCTGGGCAACATTAGGGGTAACAGTACCAACCTTAGGGTTTGGCATTAAGCCTCTAGGACCTAAGATCTGACCTAACTGACCAACTACACGCATTGCATCTGGAGAAGCAATAACTACGTCGAAATCGTTAGCACCGGCCTTGATTTCAGCAGCTAAATCTTCCATACCAACTTTTTCAGCGCCGGCAGCTTTAGCAGCTTCTGCATTAGCACCCTGTGTGAATACAGCAACTCTAACAGTCTTACCGGTACCGTTTGGTAATACAACAGCTCCGCGAACATTCTGATCTGACTTCTTAACATCAATGCCAAGATTAATTGCAACATCAACGGTTTCATTGAATTTTGCACTTGCAGTCTTCTTTAAAAGATCGAATGCTTCTAAAACACTGTAATTCTTATCGTGATCAACTAATTCGTTAATCTTCTTCATGCGCTTTGAAATCTTTGCCATTGTACTAACCCTCAACTACCTCAATACCCATAGAACGAGCACTACCAGCAATGGTGCGTGCATTTGCTTCAGCATCAGTACCTGTCATATCAGGTTCTTTTGTCTTGGCAATTTCCAATAACTGAGCGTGAGTAATCTTACCAACTTTGGTAGATAAAGCGTTAGATGAACCGTGTTCGATTCCAGCAGCCTTCTTGATTAAGAATGAGGCAGGTGGAGTCTTGGTTTCAAAGGTAAAAGAACGATCACTATAAACTGTAATAACAACAGGAACTGGAGCACCTTTTTCCAGTTTATCTGTCTTGGCGTTGAATGCCTTACAGAATTCCATGATGTTAACACCGTGCTGACCTAATGCAGGACCAACCGGTGGAGCTGGGTTTGCCATACCAGCCTTAACCTGTAACTTGATATAAGCTTGAACTTTCTTAGCCATTTTTATTCCTTAAATGCGGGTACTAACGTCTACAACAGTTTGTTGTCTCTGACTCCCCTATTAACAAATAATAGATACACCTACCATAGAAAATGGTAAAGGCAAAGTATTATATAAATTATTATTTCAATATGCAATACCCGAAAAAAAGATCTTTAATATTTTTTTGCGCTGATTTTTTGATTAATTTCAGATTTTAAGATCGATATTTAAAAAAATACTTGCAAAAAAAATCACCTGCAGGTTTAGCGCTGCGGGTGATCAATAAATAGACAAACCAGTTATTAGATCTTTTCGATCTGAGAAAATTCCAGTTCAACCGGGGTAGGACGACCAAAGATTGAAACAGCAACAGTAACCACTGATTTTTCGTAATCAACCTTTTCAATTGAACCGGTATATTCTTTGAACGGACCGTCACAAACTCTGATCTGTTCGCCGATTTCGTAACTTGTCTTAGGTTTCTCAACATCCTTGTTCATTGCATCGAGAAGCTTCTTTGCTTCTGCATCTGTCAATGGAACAGGACGATCCTTGGAACAGCCTAAAAATCCCTGAACATGGTTGGTATCCTTAACAAGATGCCATGACTCATCATCCATGATCATGTGGATCAGAACATAACCAGGGAAGAACTTTCTTTCGCTCTTCCTCTTAACGCCGTTCTTAACTTCAACAACTTCCTCAGTCGGGATAATAACATCACCGAACTTTTCCGGACAATTACTACGCTTAATCTGTTCAATAAGAGTTTTTTGAACTCTTGCTTCATAACCTGAAGATGTTTGAATAACAAACCACTTCATATTTTGTTCGTTATCGCTCATATCAAATATCCTAAACGTTGGTAATTAAATTTACAATGAATCCTATAACTACATCGGAAAACCACAGGAAAATTGCGATAATAAATACAACCACGGCAACGCCGATGGCAGATTTTGTAGTTTCTTCTCTAGTTGGCCATGTTACGCGTCTAAGTTCACCGCGTGCATCTTTACTGAATTTTAAAAATTTCTTTCCGCTTGTAGTCAGCAGACCGCAAACCATAGCTACCGCGATACATCCCAGCACCAGTGCTATTCTTATATACAGAGGCTGCAGGGTTGCAGGCTGACTGAAATAATAATTTCCCAGAACAGCCGCAGCTATCGCAACTGCAATCATAATCCATAAAAAGACATTCAAACCGTTACCGGTCTTCTTCTTTGTTTCAGCAGGTGCAACTGAAGCTGATGTCTGATTTTCAGCAGCTTTGCCCTGATCAACATTTTTGTCTGTCTTTTCGTGACGATTCTTCTTACTTGCCATCTTCAATAACCATTGATAATTATAATTTAAAAATGATGGTATCTCTAACAAAGAGTGAGTCATACATAACTAGCATGGCTCACTCACAATTTAAATGAATAGGAAATTAATACTATTCGATAATCTTAGCTACAACACCAGCACCAACAGTGTGACCACCTTCACGGATAGCAAAACGTAACTGTTCGTTCATTGCTACTGGGTGAATCAGGGTTACATTCATGTGGATGTTATCGCCTGGCATAACCATTTCAACGCCTTCTGGCAGCTCAATGGTACCGGTGATATCTGTTGTTCTGAAGTAGAACTGTGGTCTGTATCCTTTGAAGAATGGAGTATGACGACCACCTTCATCTTTACTTAATACATACACTTCTGATTCGAACTTGGTGTGTGGAGTGATTGTACCTGGTTTTGCAAGTACCTGTCCGCGTTCAACTTCGTCTCTCTTGGTACCACGTAACAGAACACCGATGTTTTCACCTGCACGGCCTTCGTCCAGAATCTTTCTGAACATTTCAACACCTGTACATGTTGTCTTCTGGGTTTCTTTGATACCTACGATTTCAAGTTCATCGTTAACCTTTACGATACCTCTTTCTACACGACCGGTTACTACAGTACCACGACCGGAGATTGAGAATACGTCTTCAATTGGTAACAGGAATGGCTTATCCAGTTCTCTAACTGGGTCTGGAATGTAGCTGTCCAGAGTCTTAGCCAATTCGATAATCTTTTCTTCCCACTTTGGATCGCCTTCAAGAGCTTTAAGTGCAGAACCACGGATGATTGGGGTATCATCGCCTGGGAATTTGTATTCGCTTAACAGTTCACGAACTTCCATTTCTACCAGGTCTAACAATTCTTCATCATCAACCATATCACATTTGTTCAGGAATACGATGATGTATGGTACGCCTACCTGACGAGCTAACAGAATGTGCTCACGGGTCTGTGGCATTGGACCATCGGTTGCTGCTACTACCAGAATTGCTCCATCCATCTGTGCTGCACCGGTGATCATGTTCTTTACATAGTCAGCGTGACCTGGGCAGTCAACGTGTGCATAGTGACGGTTTTCAGTATCATATTCAACGTGTGAGGTGTTGATGGTGATACCACGTGCTTTTTCTTCAGGAGCATTATCGATCTGATCGAATGCTTTTGCTTCACCGCCGAAGTGTTTTGCTAATACGTTAGTAATAGCAGCGGTTAAAGTTGTTTTACCATGGTCTACGTGACCGATTGTACCTACGTTAACGTGGGTTTTACTACGTTCAAATTTTTCCTTTGACACGATTTTTTCCTTAATTTATAAATTTTTAAAACACTACTCAATTATTAAAAATTGAGTAGCTAAACTAATTATTACTTAGCCTGACGAGCTTCAATTACAGCATCAGCGATCTGCTTAGGAGTTTCAGCATACTTACCGAATTCCATTACATATGAAGCACGACCTTGTGTCTGGGAACGCAAATCAGTTGCATAACCAAACATTTCTGCCAGTGGAACGAGAGCGTGAACAATCTTACCACCAGTTGAACCTTCTTCCATACCTTCAACGATACCGCGGCGTCTGTTCAAGTCACCGATAACATCGCCCATGTAATCCTCAGGAGTTTCAACTTCAACCTTCATAATTGGTTCAAGTAAAACTGGTGAAGCCTTCATGAAACCAGACTTGAATGCCTGGCAGGCAGCAGTCTTAAACGCAGCTTCGGAGGAGTCAACTTCATGGAAAGAACCATCGAATACTGTAACCTTAATGTCAACAACAGGGTAACCAGCAAGTACACCAGTATTAATCTGTTCCTGACATCCTTTATCGATTGCAGGAATGTATTCTTTAGGAATAACACCACCAACAATTTCACTAACAAATTCGTATCCTTTACCTGGCTCGAGCGGTTCCATACGTAACCAGCAGTGACCGTACTGACCGTGACCACCGGACTGATGAACGTACTTACCTTCTGACTCAACAGTGCCACGAATAGCTTCACGGTAAGCAACCTGTGGTTTACCTACATTAGCGTCAACGCTGAACTCACGTTTCATACGGTCAACGATAATATCTAGGTGAAGTTCACCCATACCAGCAATAATGGTCTGGCCTGATTCTTCATCTGTATGAACTCTAAATGAAGGATCTTCTTGAGCTAATCTCTGCAGAGCAAGAGACATTTTTTCCTGGTCAGCTTTTGTTTTTGGTTCAACTGCAACAGAAATAACTGGCTCTGGGAATTCCATTCTTTCAAGAATAATTGGGTTGTTTTCATCACAGAGAGTATCACCGGTAGTTACCTGCTTCAAACCGATTGCAGCAGCGATATCACCAGCTAAAACTTCTGTAACTTCATTTCTTTTGTTGGCATGCATCTGTACGATACGACCGAAACGTTCTCTCTTCTGTTTAACAGAATTGAATACAAAGTCACCCTGTGAAACCTTACCAGAATAGCAACGGAAGAATGTCAGGTTACCAACAAACGGATCGGTTGCGATCTTGAAAGCCAATGCTGAGAACGGTTCTGAATCAGAAGAGTGTCTGCAGTCTTCTGTGCCATCAAGCTTTTCACCCTTGATTGCAGGTACATCAACAGGAGAAGGAAGGTATTCAATAACAGCATCAAGCATAGCCTGAACACCCTTACATTTGAATGCAGTACCGCAAGTTACAGGAACAATTTCATTGTTCAACACTCTCTTGCGAAGACCCTGCTTGATTTCTTCTTCAGTTAACTCTTCTCCGCCGAAGAATTTTTCCATCAGAGCTTCGTCAGCTTCAGCAGCTGCTTCAATCAGATTCTGACGATATTCTTCAGCTTGTTCTTTTAATTCCTCTGGAACATCAACATATTCAAAGGTGGTACCCTGATCTTCATCAGACCACTTAATTGCTTTCATCTTAATCAGATCTACAACACCCTTAAATGAATCTTCTGCTCCAACAGGGATCTGCAATGGAACAGGGTTAGCGCGCAACTTAGTTTTGATCTGTTCAACAGCACGGAAGAAGTTTGCACCTGTACGGTCCATCTTGTTGATGAATGCAATACGTGGTACATGATACTTGTTAGCCTGTCTCCATACTGTTTCTGACTGTGGCTGAACTCCACCAACCGCACAATAAACCATTACAGCACCGTCAAGAACACGCATTGAACGTTCTACTTCGATTGTAAAATCCACGTGGCCTGGGGTGTCGATGATATTGATACGATGTTTTTTGAACTGGTGAGCCATACCGCTCCAGAAGCATGTGGTAGCTGCAGAAGTAATGGTAATACCACGCTCCTGCTCTTGAACCATCCAGTCCATAGTTGCAGCACCATCATGAACTTCACCGAGTTTATGATTTACACCGGTATAAAACAGAATACGTTCTGTTGTAGTTGTCTTACCTGCATCGATGTGAGCAGATATACCGATATTACGATATAATTCTATAGGGGTTTCACGAGTCACTATGATTTCCTCTTGTCTAAAGTACAAAGCATGATCGTTTATATAACAACCATGCCGCATAGATTAATATTCTACCAACGATAGTGAGCGAAAGCTTTGTTAGCTTCAGCCATGCGATGAACATCTTCACGTTTTCTCACAGCACTACCTTTATTGTCTGATGCATCTAATAACTCACCAGCAAGGCGCTGAGCCATGGATTTTTCACCGCGATTGCGTGCAGCATCCACCAACCATCTCATAGCCAAAGTATCCCTACGAGCAGGACGAACTTCAACAGGAACCTGGTAGGTTGAACCACCAACACGACGAGACTTAACTTCGACAGTAGGACGAATATGATCTAAAGCTTCAACAAAGATTGCCAAAACCTGTTGATAATCATCACGACTCTTTTCTTTTTTATCAGCAATGATATCCAAAGCACCGTAAACAATGCTTTCGGAAACTGACTTTTTACCGTCTACCATTACTACATTAATGAATTTTGCTAATAATTCTGAACCAAACTTTGGATCAGGCAGTATTTTGCGTTGACCGACTTCACGACGTCTAGGCATTTTTATTCCTCTTAAACTTCAGGTTTTACCCAAAACTAAATTAAATACAAGTACAACGTTTGGCCTTACTTAATGGGGAACCATTAAGCCTTAGGCTTCTTAACACCATACTTTGAACGACCCTGTTTACGATCTTTCACACCAGCGCAGTCTAAAGAACCACGAATAGTATGATATCTAACACCTGGTAAATCTTTAACACGACCACCACGAATTAACACAACAGAGTGCTCCTGAAGGTTATGACCTTCACCACCAATATAAGATGTAACTTCAAAACCGTTTGTTAAACGAACACGGCAAACTTTTCTCATTGCAGAGTTCGGTTTCTTTGGAGTTGTAGTATACACACGAGTACAAACACCGCGTTTCTGTGGGCATCCAGCCAATGCAGGAACTGCAGACTTAGTTACCTTTCTAACACGTGGTTTACGTACTAGTTGGTTTATAGTTGCCATTAAAAAAGCTCCTAAAATACACTATACAAAAAAAATCTTTACCTTATAAAACTAAAGGCAATGAATCATACAATGAATAAATTAATAAGTCAAGAGTTGATGCACGTCTCACAAAATTCACTATTCTGAGCAAATAAGCAACAGTTTTCCGCGCATTAATTTTATAGAAAGACTACTTGTTTTTAATTTTAAGGGTATTTTCCAAAGACAGATGTCTTATCTGCACTGTCTTATTACGATTTTTAAATCTCTCCGCCAGCTGTTCTGCGATATACACAGAACGATGCTGCCCACCCGTGCAGCCGATGGCGACTGTCAGATAACTTCTATTGTTCCTTTCTATCTGAGGAAGCCAGTTATTAATGAACACATCTATCTGATTAATGAACTCAACAACTTCCTCTTTAGATTTCAGATATTCGATTACTGCTTCATCAAGCCCGGTAAGAGATCTAAGCTTAGAGATCCAATGAGGATTAGGAAGAAACCTAGCATCAAATACAAAATCAGCATCCTTAGGATTCCCATTTTTAAATCCAAAAGACTCTATGACCATAACAAGTTCCTTTGACTTACGGCCAAGAAGACGTGTAGTAATAATCTCACTCAGAGAATAGATATTTAAATTACCGGTATCTATTCTCAAATCTGTGTAGGTTGACAACGGAGCCAGCAGACTTGATTCCTGCTTTATTGCCTGCTCAAGCGTAAAATTTCCTAGTTTTGTTAAAGGGTGGATACGTCTAGTTTCAGAATAACGTTTGATCAGGATCGCATCATCCGCATCAATAAAAAGACTTACAATTTTCAGCTCGTCAACTTGCTGAATTGTCTGCAGAACTTCATGAACGGAATTAGGATCAGTAGGAAGATTCCTCACATCAATGCTAACTGCGATACGATCATACTTTCCTCTTGAAATTTCCACTAGATTAGGAAGAAGGACAACCGGCAGGTTATCAACACAGTAATAACCTAAATCCTCTATACATCTCAAGGCCACTGTCTTTCCTGCACCAGAACGACCGCTAACAATAACCAATTCCATTTACGTCACTCACTACAACGTCAACGCTGCCACTCAGACTACTTGTACCGAACTATTTTATCATATAAATCGGCATCACTGGTTGCTGTTTTTAACAATCTGATAAGTTCTTTGTCTTCCAGTTTTTTGCTTATTTCCTCAAGACATTTTGAATAATCCGTCGATTCATGCGGATAAAATAGTGCAAAGAAAACATCTACCGGCAAATTATCAATGGCACTGAAATCGATGGGAGACGTCAATGTCACCAGCACACCAACAAACTTTGAAGCCTTTCTTGTTGAACAATGTGGAATAGCAACCTGGTTCCCAATGCCTGTACTGCCTAATTTTTCTCTAGCATAGATAGAATCAAATAGCCGCTGAGGTTCCTCTTCTAACCTTTCAGCAGCTATCTTACTAATCAATTCCAAAACTTTCTTGCGGCTTAAACAATCAACATTTGCTCTTACACACTGAAGAGTTAATATGTTTTCGATAAGCATAACAATATATTATTTTTGCTGTTTCTCTTTATGTTTTACAATTATACGCACGACTTTATCCAATAACACATCGATTGCCGCATATAAATCCTGCTCTATTGCTTCGGTATGGAATGTATCACCAACCACATCGATTACAGCTTCTGCCTTTTGCTCTGTTTTTTCTACTGAAAGCGTAACCTGAATTGCTTTAATACCATCTGACTGTCTATCAATTTTTTTGGTAAACTTATCATTCACATAGTCATTCAAAGCTTGAGTTACATCTACGTTATGTCCTTTTACTGTAATTTGCATACTCGCTATCCTTATTCTTATAATTATTGTTATAAAATCGCCCAGGCTGCTGTACCGTAACGAATCCCAGCCCTAGGATTATGATACCCCAACTGAAAAAAATAAATTAGAACAGTGTTCACATTAATTGGATTTATATAAGGGAATAATCGTACCGAGATCTCAAAACTGTTTTCTTTGACTCGATGTTGGAATATTCATGAATTCACGATATTTTGCGACAGTCCTTCTGGCAACAATGATGCCGTCACGGGTCAATATTTCGGATATTGCGCTGTCCGACAGAGGTTTCTTAGGATTTTCTTGAGAGATCAATTTCTTGATTTTAGCTTGTACAGCAGTTGCAGAGCACTCTCCCCCTACATCTGTACCCACATGACTTGAAAAAAAGTATTTCAATTCAAAAATACCGCGCGGGGTATGCATAAACTTCTGAGTGGTTACACGAGAAATAGTAGACTCATGAACCCCGACATCCTGAGCAATCTCACTTAAAATAAGAGGCTTCATTTTTTCAGGGCCGAACTCCAGGAAATCCTCTTGATAGCGAACAATGCACCTTGCAACTTTTAGCAAAGTTTCATTCCTTGTTTCAAGGCTTTTGATCAACCATTTAGCCTCGTTCAGATGAGATCGAATGTACTGAACATCATTACCCGAAGAACAATGCTGATCAATATCAGCATAAGCCTGGTTGACCCTTAACTTAAAAGAACATTCAGGATTTAAATCCACTATCCACTGTCCTTTTATTTTCTTCACTATTACATCAGGTTTTACATACTGGGAATCATCATGAAAATACTGAGCACCAGGATTAGGATCCAAGCTCTTAATCAATTTCAGAACCTTACGCAGTTCTTCCTCACTTCCTCCAACCTTTCGCAGCAATGTTCTGTAATCCTTTGAAGCAAGAAGAGAAATATGATTATTGACAATATCCAGAGCTCTTTCACACATTGGATCATCCACATGCAACTGTTCTAATTGAATTTTCAATGATTCCTGCATATTTCTAGCAGCAACTCCGACCGGCTCAAAATGCTGTATTCTAGTTATAACAATCTTGACATCAATTTCCTCGATATCAATTTTTGACAACTCAGCATCAATGTCCATTTCATCATAATCTAACGTTCCTTCAGAAATGCGCTGTTCAAGTAGTAAATTTTTTGCAGCCACTATGATAGAATCGACATCTTCTGTTAAGTAACCATTGTCATCAATTGCGTCTATCACAGCTTTAGCTATAGCATTATCAACTTCTGTAAAAGGTGACAAATTCAACTGCCAAAGCAAATGATCCTTAAGAGTCTCTATAGTTTCGCCCTGATACTCAAATTCACTATCATCCATCAATGAAGACGAAACACGATGAGATGAGGTCATTCCCTCCTCCCATGAGTTATTTTCCCACGTTGTATCCAACGGAGCATCATTTTCAGGAGGAAGATTGCTTGATTCCAATGCTGTTACAGTATCTGCAGTATTCGCTTCAAAAACATCAACGACATTCTCAGATCCGTTTTCTTTAATGATATTTTCATTGATTTTTTGCTCGTTATCGGAATTATCGTTATTTAATGCTCTTTCTTCACTACCATCATCCAATTCAAGCAGAGGATTTTCCTCAACAGCTTTTTGGATTTCCTGTTCTAGTTCAACAGTAGACAACTGCAGCAGTCTAATAGCCTGCTGCAACTGAGGAGTCATTGCCAAACTGGTTGATAATTTTTGAACAAGTCCCTGAGATAAAGCCATTACAAGATATTTTCCTATTTCAATTTGAAGTCAGAACCTAGATATTTAGTGATTACATCTTGATTTGCAATCACTTGTTCAGGAGTTCCTGATGCTATTACCGCACCATCATCAACTATATATGCCATTTCACAAACAGCCAGTGTCTCACGAACATTATGATCTGTTATTAAAACACCTATACCTCGATCCCTTAGGCCTAAAATTATTTCTGTAATATTTTTAACCGACTTCGGATCAATACCGGCAAAAGGTTCATCAAGAAGAATAAACTTAGGATCTAAAACAAGAGATCTAGCTATTTCAACTCTTCTTCTCTCTCCTCCAGATAGACTCATACCTAAACTTTTTCTTATATGGTCTATCTGATATTCATCAAGAATTTTATTAACCTTATCCATCCGCTGCTTTTTGGTTAATTTGGTATTAAGTTCCAAAACGCCAAGCAGATTCTCCTCCACGGTTAGTTTTCGAAACACGGAGGCATCCTGAGGCAAATATCCTAATCCATATCGAGCTCTTTGGTGCATTGGAAGATCTGTAATTTCACTGTCATCAATGAAAACCTGCCCGCCGTTATTGGCTATAATACCAACAATCATGTAAAACGAAGTTGTTTTACCTGCTCCATTTGCCCCAAGCAAACCAACTATCTGGCCGGAGGATACTTCCAAACTTACATTCTTTACAACTTCTCTCTCTTTGTATACTTTACGTAGATTTTTCGCAATAAGCTTTGTCATAATATCTGCGGTGAGGAAACCACCAGGTTGTCCGATGAAGAGATCTCCTCTATTTTCCTTTTTCAACTCAATTAAATAATTTAATTAACATGCATATATAAACAATTTGAAATTCTCAAAATTTACAGACGTACTATACATCGTTCACTTGTCTCAAATACATGCATCTTTACACAGTTTTCCATATGCATGACCTGATGATATGCCATGCTTAAATAACTTCGATCTACCGACCACCCCTTAAATATGACGTCTTATCAAACATGGTTCATATCAGGCTAATCGAGACGACACTCAACACCAAAACCTCCTAGAGTTTCTTTTTCGATCTTACTTCTTCTAGAGAAAATTAGCCAAGAAGCTTAGAATTACAATCTCTGATACGCTATTTCCAAGAACCACATATCCTCAACATGTATTCAAAGCAGAATAGTACGATACCTACTCTATGTTGCATGTTCACAATCTCACGGTTATCTGAGATAATGGGCAACTCAATCTCCGTTTTCTTGTAGTATATATTATATTGTTTTCGTAAATTGTAAGAACTGTCACACAAAAGCCAACGCCCCATATAGGGACCTAATAAAAGAAGGCAGATCACCGGATTTTAAATACTACCCATTCAAATTATTTGTTATTGGTATTTTTATCCGTTCCGGTCGTCTTGTTCTTATTTTTATCCTCCAACTGATCTGGGACTAAAACAGTCCTAACCTGGCCGGACTTAACAGTCGCAACCATATGACCTTTGTTCATATCATAAATAACCTTGTCACTTTGAATCTGATTATCTAACTTTTTAACAAACGCATCGCCTTCAATAACTATCTCTTTAATAGATACATCATAACTCAGAGTAATTCCTTGAGCATGAATACGCTGACCATCATCCATGGTTTGTTCATAAATAGCCAAATTTTTCTTTGTTCCATAGGCAATTAATTTAGTATGCTGATTCTTCTTGTTCGGATTTTCACGGAACACTTCCACCTTGTCAGCCTTTATATAAATGGTTCCCTGATGAATTTCCACATTATCAGTAAATATAACGTGATCATTCTCAACATCAGCGAACTGTTTATCAGAATCAATAGTAATCATTTCTTTAAAATCTGACTGAAGGGCAATTGAAGGGGTTACGCTGCACCCAAGAATGCATACAAAATAGAAACTATTTTTCATTAAAATTTTTAAAATCTTCTGGTTGAATGATAGCATGACAATCCTCATTAAAACGATACTGATTTGAATCAATATTTCCTTCTAAAAACTTTCCATGATTTTCCGACATAACACGGTCGACCATATCTACTTGTCGATTAGATCGAATATCTTTTGTTCCAAGATCCAATTCAAGATACGACGTTAGTATTCTAATATTTTCGAGACTTCCCTTATCGGCCTCACTTGCTGTAAAAGTAACGATATTTACATCATTGTATAGAGAAATAGAATCACCGGTATTATATATACCATCCTTTGACCAAATTTCCCACTTTTTGGATTTTCTGTCAGTATCGTAGGCAAACATATACGGATCTACAAAACGCGTAACGTCTGCAATCTTAAAAAATTCTAGTTGCTTTGCCTTATACTCGTATTCTACAGTTCCGTCATCACCATTATATACATGTCCCCTAACCTTCTTACCAACCACACTCGGTTTGTATTCCTTATCTGGGGATTCTTCTTCTGCATAATCATAAATTACAATATAAAAAAATACCGATGCCATTATGAAAATACAAGAAAGAATAAGAATGAAAGTTCTAGTACCCATTTTTTATATCGAGCCCTCTATTATCGACAATTTACCCTGAGCTTGGAGGACGATATCCGTTATTTCTCTGACAGCACCACTGCCACCAATATTTTTGGTTACAAGATCCACTTGACCAAGCAACAGAGGATGAGCATCAGCAACAGCTACACTTATTCCTACACTACCCAGAAGAGGAAGATCTATCACGTCATCACCTATATAAAGAGTTTCTTCAGGAACGAGCCCTAACTGCTGAATCATTTCCCTATATTTTTCAACTTTATCTGTTACAGCTTGATAAACATACTTTACCTTAAGATCGGCCATTCGCTTTGCAAGAAGGGTGGAACTTCGACCTGTAATAACCGCAAACTCTATACCTTGCTTTATTACAGAGACAATTCCGCATCCGTCCTTTGCATTAAACGATTTAATTTCATCTCCATGTTCAGTCATGTATATTTTGCCGTCTGACAAAACTCCATCAACATCAGAAATAATTAATTTTATTTGCTTAAATCTGTCAAAAAGTTCATTAGAAACTTCATGGTAAGTTGTTTTAATCATACTAGTAAACACCCGCTTTCAGCAGATCATGCATATTAAAAGCTCCAAGAATTCTGTTATCTGAATCAACGACAATTAAACCGTTTATCTTCTTAATCTGCATAATGTTAAGAGATTCAGCAGCAAGCATTTCTGGATTAACAGTCACACAACCATGTCTGACGACATCTTTAACAGGAGTATCAAGAGATATACCCTTATCAATAATTCTTCTCAAATCACCGTCTGTAAACACACCGTACAAGGTTTTATCTTCATTTGCAACAGCAGCCATTCCCAAGCCTTTGGATGTAATTTCAAACAGTGCAGTTTTGACAGAAACATTCTTATCAACACACGGAAGTTCATTATCAACATGCATCAAAGATGAAACTCTTAACAGAAGTTTCTTCCCCAAAGCTCCGCCAGGATGACTCATTGCAAAATCACTAGCAGAAAACCCTCTAGCTTCAAGCAAAGCAATAGCCAATGCATCACCCATAACAAGGGTTGTAGTAGTACTAGATGTAGGAGCAAGATTTAGAGGACAAGCTTCCTGTTGCACATGAATGCATAAGTGAACATCAGCCTCTAGTGCCATCGTCGAATTCTTGTTACCTGTTATGCATATGATCTTTATACCCAACCGTTTCAGCACTGGAATCAATACCAAGATCTCAGAACTTTCTCCGGAATTTGATATTGCAATAACAAGATCATCATTTGAGATCATCCCTAAATCACCATGAGCCGCCTCGGCAGGATGGACGAAGAAAGAAGGCGTTCCCGTTGATGCTAGCGTTGCTGCAATTTTAGAACCTATATGACCAGACTTTCCCATGCCAGTAACAATGACCTTACCCTTGGTACCTAATATGTACTGACAAGCTTTGGTAAATGATTCATCTTTAATGAAAGGTTCGATAGCTCGCAGGGCATTGATTTCCTCATGTAAAACCCTTAAACCTGTTTCCTGATATGAACTTTCATGCATTTTTTTACCCATATCTTGTTACAAACTCTGCTATTATAACCCAAGCGGACCGGAAAACCCACGGTTTTAACCTCAAGGATGATAGCACAACGATCAATAATGGAAGATTTGTTACGTTAAAGTTCAGTTCTCAACATACTGTTCAAATTTTGCTTCAGTTACGTTCGTGCAGAAAAGTTATAATCGTTTGCAACACAACCAATTTTAATCGTGATTTTTATCACAGATTGTGGCAAAATAAGACGCTAATAGGTAAATCCTATTGTTTTATTCAATTCTAGTATGGACAAGATTTATGCAGCCAGATACAGAACTTACCTCTGACTTGATCGAACTTGATGGTGTATCTTTTGCCCGCGGTGACCATGTAATTTATGACAATGTAAGTTTAAATATACCCAAAGGAAAAATTACAGCCATAATGGGACCAAGCGGTACTGGTAAAACAACTCTGCTGAGACTTATCGGTGGACAGTTGAAACCACACAAAGGTTCTATTTGGTACAATTTAAGTGAAACGGAAAGAGTGGATATTTCCCAATTAAACCGTTCCAAACTGTTCAATTTAAGGGAACGAATGAGCATGTTGTTCCAAAACGGAGCTTTATTTACCGGCATGTCAATATTAGATAATGTCATCTATCCGTTGAAAGAACATACCAAACTTCCCGAAGATCTGCTGAAAACCCTAGCGATTATGAAACTAGAAACCGTAGGATTACGTGGTGCCGCAGACAAAATGCCCGCTCAGTTGTCCGGAGGAATGGCAAGAAGAGCCGCGCTTGCAAGAGCTATAGCATTAGATCCGGAATTAATAATGTATGATGAGCCATTCACAGGACAGGATCCTATAACACTTGCTGTGCTTCTTAAATTAATCAAACGTCTTAACGAAACATTAGGAATTACGTCCATAATTGTTTCTCATGATGTGGAGGAAGTATTAAGTATTGCTGACTATGTATACATTATAGCCAATACCAAAATACTGGCATCAGGAACATCCGAAGAAATAAAAACCAATAAAAATCCAAATGTTTACCAGTTTATTCACGGACTCCCAGACGGTTCAGTTCCTTTTCATTATCCTGCACGGGATTACTTTGAGGACTTATAAAAATGTCTCCACTCAAGCCAATTTTTTCATTAGGTTCCAAGGGAATAAATTTTTTCTCTACCATGGGAAGAGCCACAATAAAACTATACCAGGCTCTTATAGGAAAGCCTCAGTTCCGGAAGCATTTTCCTCTACTTATAAAACAGTTATATATAGTAGGGGTACAATCAATACTGATAATAATTGTATCCGGTTTGTTTATAGGAATGGTGTTGGGACTTCAGGGTTACAATGTCTTGGTTAATTTTAAGGCCGAAGCCAGTCTCGGACCTCTTGTATCATTATCTCTTCTCAGAGAACTAGGCCCAGTAGTCGCAGCTCTGCTTTTTGCCGGACGAGCAGGTTCCGCCTTGACTGCAGAAATCGGACTGATGAAAACAACAGATCAATTAAGTAGCATGGAAATGATGGCCATAGACCCGCTACGCAGAGTTATATCACCAAGATTTTGGGCCGGTGTAATATCCCTGCCAATTCTGACGCTTCTATTCAACGTAGTCGGCATATATGGTGGTAAAATGGTCGGGGTGGACTGGCTAGGTATAGATGAAGGTACTTTCTGGACAGGAACTCAAGCTGCAGTGGAAATCTATAATGATGTGGTTCAGGGATCAATAAAAAGCCTTGTATTTGCATTTATTATTACTTGGATAGCCGTATTTAACGGTTATAACTGTGAAAGAACATCCGCAGGTCTCAGTAAGGCAACAACTGATACCGTTGTTTATTCTTCTCTGATAGTTTTAGGTTTGGACTTTGTACTAACCGCTTTGATGTTTAATTAAGGAAATTAACGAATGAATTCTAAATCAGTTGAATTTTTAGTTGGTCTGTTTCTTGCGGCTGGTATTGTTGCCGCAGTTATTTTAGCCCTAAAGGTTGCTGGACTAACTTTATCGTCCGGCAGTAACGAGTATTACACTGTACATGCCAAGTTTTCTAACATCGGAAGTTTAAAAGTACGATCACCGGTGAAGCTAGGTGGAGTTGTAATAGGACAGGTATCCAAAATTTATATCGACACCCAAAATTTGCAACCTGTAGTTGACATGAAAATTGATAAAAAATACGATAAAATTGGGGAGGATTCTACGTTCTCCATTTTGACTGCAGGACTGCTAGGTGAACAATATCTTGGAGTTAAACCAGATTTTGCTAGCATGGATGATGACGGAAATCCAATTTATCTTAAAGATGGAAGTGTAACGACAATGACGGATTCCGCTATTGTATTAGAAGAACTGCTAGGTAAATTCCTTTACAGTCTGAACAGTGGTAATAAAACCGAGTAAAACAAGAGGTAATAGAAATGTTAAAAAAATTATTAGCCAACGTACTGATTTGTGGTTCCATCATGTTAAGTACACCTTCTTTTGCTGCCGATTTATCCAATCCATATACTGTTATCGAACAGTCTGCAAACCAGCTATTTCCTCATTTGAAAGAAAAGCAGTCTGAAATTAAGGCAAACCCAGACAAAGTAAAAGATTTAATCAAGCAGGATCTGATGCCTTTTGTTGATATTAAATACGCTGCATTCAAAGTTCTTGGATCTAGCATCAGCGAGACAAATGAAACACAACGTTCCCGTTTTGTCAAAGCATTTGAAACCTACATAATCGATACATATGCGTCGGCTGTAGCAAAATACAACGATCAGACAATCGAAATTGATAAAAAAGTACAGCAGGATGAAAAGAATGCGATCGTTAATGTTACCGTAAATACAGCAGATAAACAGAAGTATAACGTCTTATTTAAACTAAGAAAAAATAATAAAACATCAGAATGGAAAGTATACGACATGGTAGCAGAAGGAATCAGTTTACTTTCTTCAAAACAAGCTGAATTCAGCAGTCTGATTACCAAACATGGTATTGATGAAGTTTGCAGAAAACTTGAAAACCATGAATTAAAAGTAGAAAACCAAGAGAAGTAAAATAATCAGATTATGATTGAAATTAATCAGACAACAATGAACCATGAATGTACAAGTTTACTGTGGAATTCCAAAACTCGTACTCAGTGGTTCTCTTCAAATGAAGTTGATTTAAAGAATGTGGTGACCGTTGATTCATCTGCGGTTGCCTTCTTCATCAAGTGGGCCAAAGAATGCAGTAAGCGTAATGAGGAACTGATCTGTTACAATGCCCCTCAGCAGTTCATTCAACTAGTCAACATATATAATGTTTCTAAATATATAAAACTCAAATAATCATATGGATAAATTTAAAATAATTGGCGGAAATCCTCTGAGAGGAACAGTGACTATTTCCGGTGCAAAAAATACTGCTCTACCTTTGCTTTTCGCAACAATTCTTTGTGATGAAAAAATAAAATTCACCAATGTTCCTCAATTAAAAGATGTTGGTACAACAATAAAGTTACTAACTTTAGCCGGAAAGCATTGCGAGCAGGTCGGCAACGATGTCTACATTGAAGGTCGAGTTAGTAATCACATAGCACCGTATGATTTAGTAAAAACAATGAGAGCATCTATTATGGCTCTTGGGCCGTTAACAACTAAACTATCAGTAGCAGAAGTATCTCTTCCTGGCGGATGCGCCATCGGTGCTCGGCCTGTGGATCTGCACATAAAAGGATTGGAATCATTAGGCGCCGATATTATCGTGGAAGGCGGTTATATCAAATCAAAAGTAAACTCAGGCCGCCTAGTGGGAAACCACATATATATGGATACCGTATCTGTAACAGGAACAGAAAATCTGATTATGGCAGCGACCCTAGCAAAGGGGACAACTGTAATCGACAATGCGGCCAGAGAACCAGAAATTGTGGATTTATGCAATTTCCTAAACAAGATGGGGGCTCAGATTACTGGTTTTGGAACAAGTACTATTACAATCAATGGAGTAAATAGTCTCAAAGGATGTGAGTACAGAGTGCAGCCGGACAGAATCGAAACTGGAACATTCCTTGTGGGAGCGGCAATATCCGGTGGTCATATAAAATGCATAAACACAGATCCAACTCTGCTGGAGATTGTCATTGATAAGCTGAGAGAAGCCGGTGCATTGGTTACAACCACTAAAGATACAATTGAACTTGATATGACCGGAAGAACGCTGTTCCCTGTAAACATCACAACCGAGCCGTATCCTGGATTCCCAACAGATATGCAGGCTCAGTTTACCTTGCTGAATGCAATTGCTAGAGGGCAGGCAATCATACAGGAAAACATTTTTGAGAACCGATTCATGCACGTTCCGGAATTAAACCGAATGGGTGCCCACATTGAATTAAAGGGCAATACAGCTATATGTTATGATGTTCCTTTCCTCACCGGTACTCAAGTTATGGCAACAGATTTGCGAGCCTCAGCTAGTTTGGTTTTAGCTGGTGCTATAGCCAAGGGCGAAACTATAGTAGATCGTATCTATCACATAGATCGTGGTTACGAGCATATTGAAGAAAAACTGAGTAATTTAGGCTGCAATATTTCAAGAATAAAAGGCTGATAATGAAAAATCTTAAACAATTCAATACATTTAACCTGGACGTAAACTGCCAAGAAATAGTTTTTTTAAACTCTGATGAGGATTATATAAATTTCCAAAAAACATCTTCACCCAAAATTCTTATCGGAGGTGGTTCAGATATTCTTTTTACTTGCGATTATCATGGCATTGTAGGTATTACTCAGAATAAAGGTATTGAAATTGCTGAAGATGATTCAGTGTACAAAGTCAAAGCAGAAGCCGGTACTAAATGGCACGAATTAGTAGAAAACCTAGTCAACAGAGGTATCGGAGGGGCTGAAAACCTGGCTCTGATACCAGGAACATGCGGTGCTGCACCTATACAGAATATAGGTGCCTATGGTTTAGAATTTGACAACTTATGTGATTATGTCAATGTAGTTGACAAAAATGGAAACAAAATCAAACTAAAAGCCAGCGATTGTAATTTCGGTTATCGGACAAGTAATTTCAAGACTCTGTGGATAGATAATTATATAATCACATCAATAGGCTTGAAATTATCTAAAAAATGGGTCCCTTTATTAGATTATTCGCCACTTAACAATCTAAAAAAAATACCGAATTTGACACCTAAACTTATATTTGACGAAATAATAAAACTGAGAATGAATAAACTGCCCGATCCTAAGTACCTCGGCAACGCTGGCAGTTTTTTCAAAAATCCAGTAGTTTCATACGAACAGTTTTGCAAATTAAGAACTCAATACAATGATATGCCATATTATGAACAGCCTCACAACCAATTTAAAATTCCAGCAGGATGGATGATTGACAGATGCAATCTAAAAGGGGTAACAATTGGAGGGGCCCAGGTTTATGAACACCAAGCTCTTGTAATCGTCAATAAGGGAAATGCTATTCCTTCAGATATAATCAAACTTGCAAAACATATCACAAAAACTGTAGAGCAAAAATTCAATATCAGAATTGAACCGGAGATCCGGATCTACGGAAGCAACGGCGAAGTGACCTTGGAACAGTTATGAGACATCTTTTCAACAAATATAGAACCATCTTACAATGCCTAAGTGACGGCAAGTATCATTCAGGCAATGAACTTGGAGAGATTCTCGAAACATCCCGTACAACCATAAGAAAGTATATAAATGAACTTATATCCTATGGAATTGACATATACACAGTGAGAGGAAAAGGCTATTCACTACCATACAGCGTAGAACTGCTTAGTGAGGACTATATTAATCAGGGTACAGGAGGCGCATCAACCAAGCTGTTCGATATGATTGACTCGACAAACAGTTACATGCTGACCTATTTGGATACATTTCATAAAGGTTCATGCATTCTTGCAGAAACACAAACAAAGGGTGTTGGCCGAGGAGGTACTTCATGGATATCTCCATTCGGTTCTCAAATTCTTCTCAGTATGTATTGGGAGTTCAATCGTTCTATAACAGGATTGAGTCTTGCAGTAGGCCTGTCAACAGTAAAAGTCCTTGAACAGATGGGGATCAAGGGACTTGGGTTAAAATGGCCGAACGATATATATGTCAACCATAAAAAGCTAGCAGGCATACTAATCGAGTCGAAATCTACCCCAAATAACGGATTTAAAGTTGTTGTCGGGACCGGAATCAATGTAGTAACGTCAAACTCACTATCCAATCATAAAGACATTTCTGCTATAACATTGGATCAGGTATTCGATGGAAAAATTTCAAGGAACGAATTGGCTGTAAATCTAATAAACGAGTATAGAAAGCTCTTTTCTTTTTTTGAAAAATACGGGTTTTCGCTTCTGAGATCAGAATGGAACTCTCATGATTTGTTTTACGGTAGTGAAATCAAGTTAATAGATAAACTGACTGGTAAAACAATTGCGAATGGAACAGAACGCGGTGTCAATGATATAGGTTCTATAATCATTGAGAATCAAAAAGGGATGCAAGAAACGTTTCTAATAGGTGATTTATCATTGAGACTTTAAAATAAAGCTTACTCATGACAGCAGACATATTACGCATGTCTGCTCTTATAATACATCCGGATCTATCTCTTCTGTGAACTCCTTTGCTTCAATTGTTACGCATTCCCCATCACCTGTAGGGAATACAGCAATTTCTATGCTTACTTCATCTAGCTTTGGCACCCAATTAGCCATCCACTTCACCAACGATAATTCCTTAGCCTCACAGTTAGCTATATGATTATCTTTGGTAAACTCCATCGCAAAATCAGGATGCGGCCAAACAGGAATAGTTATGGTCTGAGTCTCCTCATCCTCTGTAAAGATAATATCCTTGGTATCCGCATTACGAACAACCCAGAACTGCAACTCTTGTTTTACTCGTTTTACAAAGAAATCATATCTAGTTTCAGCATCTGAATATAAATATTTCTTAAAATCTTGCTTCGTTAATGGTAAAGGCATATTAACCTACTCATATCATCAATATCTATTCTCGTCATTGCAACACTAATAAAAAACCGACACGCGTCACAGATGACTTTTACTCTAGTTAATATTTTACTATATTTTAAAATATCTTGTAGGATCTTCATCAAAAAAATTTGTCTTGCTCTGAGAGAACCTTATGCATTCATGGACTCCATATAAAGAAATCCACCGTCACAAGGTTTAACACAATTTCACTAGACGGATTACTTATGCAAACACTAAAGTACCAAAGATATGAAAATCATTGGCACACCAATTGCTTTTATTCATAACTAGCATTTTTCAGGACTCTAGACAGATACTGAGCAGTATACGATTTATCAATATATTTGCTGCATATTTCCTCCGGAGTGCCAGTTGCAATTATCTGTCCACCACCACTGCCGCCTTCCGGTCCCAAATCAACAATGTAATCTACCGTTTTAATAACATCCAAGTTATGTTCTATTATAACAATGGTATTACCTTTATCTCTAAGCTTCTTGAGTATATCAAGTAACATACTTACGTCACGGAAATGAAGCCCTGTAGTAGGTTCATCCAAAATATACAATGTTCTAGATGTTTCTTTCCTAGATAATTCCTTTGCGAGCTTGATTCGCTGCGCTTCTCCCCCTGACAGCATAGTGGCGGATTGTCCAAGAGATATATAAGACAACCCCACGTCTGCAAGAGTTTGCAATTTACTCTTCAAGGTTGGAATAGCACTGAAGAATTCCAAAGCTTCCTCGACCGACATATTTAGAACATCATTAATATTCTTGCCCTTATACTTGATTTCTAGAGTTTCCCTATTAAACCTCTGCCCATGACACTCATCACAGGGAACATAAACGTCCGGAAGAAAATTCATCTCAACCTTTATAACGCCATCTCCCTCACAAGCTTCGCAACGTCCACCCTTAACATTGAAAGAAAATCTACTTGAGGTATAGCCCCTTGCTCGCGATTCCTCATTTGCTGCAAACAAATCTCTTATTGTAGTAAATATACCAGTATATGTGGCAGGATTAGATCTTGGTGTTCTCCCTATAGGAGACTGATCTATAGCAATAACTTTATCAAAGTTATCTAATCCATCAATTCGATCATATGGAGAAGGAATGGCATTTTTACCGCCATTCAATTCCAAAAAGGCAATCTTATACAAAGTATCATTTATCAATGTAGATTTTCCAGAACCTGAAACACCGGTAACACATGTCATCAGCCCTACAGGTATCTTCAAGTCAACATTTTTTAAATTATTGCCTCTTGCTCCATAAATTGTCAACCATTGTCCTCTAGGAGGTAACCTGTGTTTGGGGACAGCTATATATTTTCTACCTGATAAATAAGCTCCTGTCAACGAAGATTCATTCTTCATAACTTCTTCTGGAGTTCCACAAGCAATTACTTCACCCCCATGAACCCCTGCGCCAGGTCCAATATCAACAAGATAATCAGCGGCCCGCATCGCATCTTCATCATGTTCAACAACAATAACACTATTGCCGATATCCCGTAAATGAAACAGAGTATCGAGTAATTTACCGTTATCACGCTGATGAAGACCAATACTCGGTTCATCAAGAACATACATAACACCTACAAGGCCTGCCCCTATCTGACTAGCAAGTCTAATTCGCTGAGCCTCTCCTCCAGATAAAGTTTCAGCGGTTCGAGATAACGATAGGTAACCAAGTCCGACATTTTCAAGAAAACCCAGCCGTTCTCTAATCTCTTTCAAAACCTTTTCGGCTATTTTTAATTTCTGACCGAAAAATTGAAGTTCCATAAAAAACTTATGGGCATCAATAATAGACATATCAACTACCTTAGGAATGTTGATATCTTCAATATAAACATTTCGAGCAGCCTCATTCAGGCGACTTCCTCCACATACTTTACATACAGAGCTTGTCAAATAGCGGGCCAAATCATCCCTAACATAGGCAGACTCTGTCTCTCGATAGCGGCGTGCCATATTATTTATAACCCCCTCGAAAGGCCGGTTAACAGTTTTGCTTTCCCCATTGGGACCAAGAAAGATCATTGGAATTTCTTGATTGCCGGTACCATTAAGAACTAAATCCTGTTGTTCTTCAGTTAATTCATTAAAAGGTACATCTAGAGAAAAGCCAAAATAATTGGCCACGCATAACAGTGACTGGTAATAGTAATAACATCGTTTATCCCAACCCTTGATAGCCCCATTAGAAATGGATATTTCAGGATTTGCAACAATTTTATGCGGATCAAAACTTTCGCTAAAACCAAGACCATCACAGTTTGGACATGCACCTGACGGGTTATTGAAGGAAAACATTCTTGGTTCAATTTCTTTTATCGAATAACCGCACAAAGGGCATGCAAATTTATTAGAAAAAATCAGTTTTTCATTTTCACTTTGCTTATCACTGTCCATATAATCAACATACACTATACCATCGGACAGATTCAAGGCGGTTTCAAATGACTCTGTTATTCGCTGCTGGATCCCCGCCTTTACCTTAAAACGATCGATGACAACCTCAATAGTATGTTTCTTCCGTAACTCAAGCTGTGGCGGCTCAGATAAATCATATAATTCACCGTCAATTCTTGCTCTAGTGAAACCGTTTGACAACAATTCATGCAATAACTGTTTGTACTCACCCTTGCGATCATTAACAACAGGGGCCAGAATCATCAACTTCACCCCCTCTTCAATTTTCATTACCTGATCGACCATCTGAGATATTGTCTGAGCCTTTAGAGGAAGTTTATGAACAGGACATTTAGCCTCCCCTACGCGGGCGAACAGAAGTCGAAGGTAGTCATATATTTCAGTTATGGTTCCAACTGTTGACCGGGGATTATGTGAAGTTGACTTCTGTTCTATCGATATAGCTGGAGAAAGTCCTTCTATATGATCTACATCAGGTTTTTCCATTAACGATAAGAACTGTCTAGCATAGGGAGACAAGGACTCTACATATCGTCTTTGTCCTTCAGCATACAGAGTATCAAAAGCCAAAGAAGATTTACCTGAACCTGACAAACCGGTAATTACAACCAATTTATCCCTCGGAATAATCAAATCAATATTTTTTAAATTGTGTGTTCTTGCACCACGAATTTCTATAGATTCCATTACTATCTTCTAACCTATCATCAATTTTACAGCATACGAATAACTAATAATTATAAAAACACTATATGAATGCAACAAGATTCGATTATCACCAATGAACGATAAATCTTTCAAAAGATAGAATCAAACTTGAGGCCGTCATCCAATATTTATGCATCAAATACTATGTGAGCGCGGCAACAAGAATGAGAGACTTAATTCAAATTAACCAGAGAAGGATGATAAAAAGAACCTTCTGCTCTTTACCAAGAAAACTTATAGATTTTGTGTTATTGATTTCGTATCGATGGTAGTTCAAGTGTTTTACTACGACGGTAAAACACTGCCAATTGCTCTGTCAATTAATCGCATTAACCAAAGATATTCAGATTTTGCCTCGCGCAATATATCGCTCATCTATCAATCTCAACCAATGCTCCCGCAAAGGGGAAAACTGTATGGTTCAACCTTTCATCACTCTGCAGTAAAACTACCATGACATCAGTTTCAGCACAGATGCAATTATATTTATATGTTACAAAAACAAGAAATCAGGCAAAAAACTATAAATCTGAAAAAACTAAAAACTTTCTGTTACATATAAAAACAAAAACTATTCAGCATTCAGCATTAACTCTTTAATACGAGCAATCGCCTGAGTCTCCAACTGTCTGACTCTCTCAGCAGAAATACCAAAATAAGCTGCCAATTCCTGCAAAGTGCCTTTGTCAGCATCAAGCCATCTTCTCTGAACTATATATCTTGAACGCTCATCCAATTTACTCAAAGCTTCACTGAGAGCCTCATGGGCATTTTCCTGCCAATTCGCATTTTCCATAGTTGCGGAAAAATTAGATGATTTATCTTCAAGATATAATATAGGAGCCTTGCTTACGCCATCTTCATCGGGTTCTGAATAATCGTAAGATACATCGGAAGCAGCCATTCGTGTTTCCATATCGGTTACATCTTTTTCTGTAACACCTAGTTCAAATGCAACTTTTGAGATATCCTCATTCGATAACCATGCGACATTTTTTTTATACTTTTTTAAATTAAAGAATAACTTTCTTTGGGCTTTGGTAGTCGCTATCTTTACTAATTTCCAATTTTTTATCACAAATTCATGAATTTCTGATTTTATCCAATGAATCGCGTACGTAGCCAATCTAACTCCGTTGGTAGGATTAAAACGCTTCACGGCTTGCATTAAGCCGATTGAACCTTCCTGTATCAGATCCTTTAGAGGCAATCCGTAACCAAGATAACCACGGGCCACATGAACAACAAATCGCATATGAGACATTACCAAACGGTACGCGGCCTCCTTATCTCCTGTTTGCTGCAGTTTTGTTGCTAATTCGAACTCTTCTTGAGCAGACAACATCGGAAAACCGTTAATTTTCTTGATGTAAGCATCCAACCCATCATAATGGATCAGCTGGTTACTTGACTTAACAAATACATCAACCATTTTAACAACCTCTGCCATAACGTCTGTGGGAGAAATCTAACTACCCCATTCTCTTTTCACACAAATAATCGCGAACGAATGATAAACTGTTGGTTCCTGATTGCTACTACTGAGAGATGCATTTCATTCTAACAACCTTATCAAACCAAAACGCTTTTGTGCAATTTACCGTAATCATATACTTACACGGACGGATTTTAAACACCACCCTAAAAAAAGTATAGATCAATCACAGTAAAACTACAACTAAGTTCACATAAAATATTTAGCTCATCAACATAATGGTATATTTATTGCTTTTAACACTATTCTTTTGCAATTGTGTTTCTTATAAACTCGATTTTATAATTCGAATCAGACTTGTAAAACTGTTCTATCAGAGTGTTCATGTCTTGCGTAATCTTTTTAGGAGAGTACACACCACCGTTATCTTCGATACATATCTTGATATAGTCCACTAGCATATAAGCTAAAATAATACCTACATGAAGTTCTCCATCTTGATTTTTTTCTCTAAGGAACAGCTTGAATGATTCATCAATTTTAGGATTTAACTCATAGAAAGGAACATACAATCCATATTTATAATCGTCGTGCACAATTTTCGGTTCCATAAGTTCATCAGTTGTATAAATAGGAATTTTAAGATTCAACTGATTCAGAAGTGTTTTAAGCGCTCCAAAATCTTTAAATGTCCCTGCGTAGAAGACCGCATCAAACCTATAATCGGCCACATGCAATTTAAGCTGATATTCTAGATCCTCGTCTAACATATCGTTATAATTTATTCTAAACAGCCATTCAAAGTTTTTTTTCTGATTATTGTAACGTTCTAAAGCTGTGCTGAATATATCACCATAACTGTTGTTTTCAGGACTAATAATCAGAACTCTTTTTACACCGTTTCTAGCAGCCTCATTCATAAATACAGAAATCCAAGCATCAAGAGGTATAAAAATAGAACTGAAATTATCATCTTCAAGATAAGGCAATTTTTCAGATCTGACAGTTAAAGGTGAAACTAAAGGAATTCCGGCATAGTGAGTAAGTGCTCTAACAGATGGGATTAACAGTGAATTGTAAGGTGCTATGCATAGTGCCATTTTTTTTTCTGAACAGAGGGATTGAACACTAGCTACATATTCCTGTTCATTACCTCCACTTACTTTAATTTTATTTAAAACAACCTTTTTACCAGCAATTCCACCTTTTTTTTCATTAACGTAATCAACCATCAGTTCCAACCCTTTCTCGATGAGAGCTGAAGTATAGAACGATTTGTCTTCATCATTATAGATAACTGTCGCTAGATTGATAACAGCAGATTTGTTCACAGCCGTCATTCTCTTAGAAATAGACTCATCCCTATAATTACGACTATCTTTCAAATCAAATTCAAACAGCTCCACCTTAAAACCAACTACAGCCAGCAGAGTCACAGACAAGACAGCAATCAATATATTTTTTATCATGTATCGAAACCTCTTATGACAAGCATCAGGAAATTAAGCTTCTGAATAATTCAGAAGCTTTACAAAGTTCTCTGAAGGTCCCTTTTGATTCTATAGTTCCATCTTTCATAACATAAATGAAATCGGCAGATTTGACAGTAGAAATTCTGTTAGATATAACAATCCTCGTAATATTCAAACCGGCAATTCTATCCATAATCAGCTTCTGACTGATATTATCAAGTGAACTTGTGGCTTCATCCATTATCAACAGACATGGTTTCCCGACCAATGCCTTGGCTATAAGAATTTTCTGCTGCTGTCCCTTGGATATATTTCTCTTATTTACCAATGTGTGAAAACCCATAGGCATCTGCTCTATTTCCTCGGTAAGTCCAACAAGTGAAGCAACCCTCCTAGCCTCATCAATTCCGTAATTTGTTCCCTTCAAAATATTATCCATAATTGAAGCCTCTTCAATTTGGCTCTTCTGTAAAACAACACCTACGTGTTTACGGACAGACGTTTTATTCAAAAGCTTAAGATCAAAATCGTCATAATACACAGCTCCTTTTGAAGGAACAAAAAAGCCGATAATCAATTCGACAAGAGAAGTTTTGCCAGAACCTGAAGCACCCGATATTACAATAAAATCTCCACATTCAACCTTGAGCGAAACATCTTTGATAACTTCAACATCACTGTCATCATAATGATAAAACACATGAGATAATTCCACATTACCATAAAAATTATCCAGTTGTTCTGTATTAAAATCACTCTCTACATCAGATTGAATAATTGGTTTCAAACGTTCATACAGTGACTTCACAGGAACAAACTCCCAGAAATTCAAAAATGTACCGAGAAAACCAATCATACAAAAGTAAAAAGCAGCAAAAAAAGCAAGATGTGAAGGGATTTCCGAATTATCAGCACACATGTGAAACATCATGAACATAAGACACAGTAACAATGGGAGTGCGTTATTCAACAATCTGCGGGTTGATACATTTTTAGAAATTATATACTCCATCACTGACATATGTCTGTAGCATGACATATACTTAGAAATTATATAGCGATCTGCATTCGTTATCTTAATCTTGGAAATTCCATCTATCATTTGTCGCAAAGTGGAACTAAGATTGTCTTTATAATCATAAAACAGTTCATATTTTTTTAAGGAATTAACCATAACATAGCAATAACACAATATATATATCACTATAGGAAGGAGCATATAAAAAGACATTTCAGAATCATGAATCATCATAGATAAGAAACTAAACAGCCCTAGAGTAGCAAAAGTCAACATCTTAACGAAGTTAACTATATACTTTCTGATATTCAAACAACTTATGATTCTCTTCGAAAGATCTCCTAATTCAATTTTTCTCAAATTTCCAATTGACGTATTTAAAATCTTGTCAAAAATAGCAATCTGTATTCTTTCACTTTTATCCACACTGAATACATTTATTGCAATATTCATAACAACTTTCATACCAACAGAACCAATAATCAGAAAAAAGATTAGTTCCAAGCTCTGCATCAACTCTACGGTATTTGCATAAGGAATAATTTTTGATATCAGAAATTCGACAAATGAGGGAATAGCAAGTCCCCATAGTCCGCCCCATACCAAAAGAGTAAAGAATATGACATAAAAAACACTAGATGATTTTGCAAACAACCCTTTAATAAGAAATGCCCAATCAACTTTATCTGGCATCCGGTAATAAAATGCTATGCATTCCTTAAAAAAAGAACTAGCATCACTCTCATCTATATCATGATGTTCTCCATGATAGTCTTCATACCAACTTCCATTTGAGTTTAAGTGTAGAAGAACAGGAACAGAATTATCAAAACCTTCATTATTTTGTTCTTTGGTTTTAAAAGCAATTATCGGATCAGTCACTGTCTGCTTATAAAAATCATCCGATAGACAAATTTTACGAGCCTGACATTTATTTGATTTCACTAGGTTATCTGCATACTCAGTTAATGATTTATCATTACCATTAATGAACAAGTCCGATAACAAAGCCTCAGAATCATATCCGTAATAATCAGCAATCTTCAAAACATGAGTCTTTAAAGCAAGTATTTCAATCTTAAGCAGATCATCTCGATCCTTGGGGAAGGGTTCCCGGAATGATCCCTGCAATGCAATAGCATGCATCTGTTCTTCGATTTCCCTTGATGCCAGTTGATAGGAATTACTTTTCTGTTCTCTTACATACTTTTTGTGAGCGATGTCTATTTTCAGTAAAATACTCAGCAATTCATTGAAGTTTCTTGTCTGATAAAAAATAGTTTTTAACTCTTCATTGCGTTCTAAGGTCTTTCCGTAGGAATTTTCAATTTTGTCTATAATAACCTTTGTTAAATCAGTATAACCTTTTGAATTCAGAATCGAAACTCCGTGAACATCAGTTGCTTCTGCTACCAGTTCATAATAATAATCATCTTGATAGAATGTTACTTTTGCCGGTATATGTACATAGGTCTGTTCGTTTAAGCAGATTAAAAACATTCGATCCAAAAGCTGATTGGAATTTCTTTTTATCAAGTAAAGATTCAATTCACCTTTATTGATAATAATGTCCTTGTCAAGAATAAATGAAGTAATATTTTTCTGTCGAATCATAAAATACCTTCTTCATCTGCTAGCATCAACTTCTGATAATATTTGTTGTTTTTGCATAAATCAGGATGTCTGCCCCTACCGACAATCTCCCCATGATCCATCACTATAATCTCATCAGCATCTTTTACCGTCGAAAGATTATGGGAAACCGTTATATATGAGCGTACATATTTTCGTATAGAAGCACATATTTCACGATTATTTTTCGAATCAAGAAAACAAGTAGCCTCATCGAACACAGCTAATGGTTTTTGATTGGCAAAAACTCTAGCCATTTCAAATCTTTGCAGTTGTCCGGCAGAAAAATTAATACCACCCTCTTTAAATGTCTGTGAGAGAATTGCCCCTTTTATAGACAGTTCGTCCACTAGACCAACTCTTTTCAATGCATCTTGTAGAGATTCGTAATCGAATGTCTGAGAAAACATCGTCAAGTTGTCCTGTACTGTTCCAGAATAAAAGGTAGGAGTCTGCTCCACTATATCAACATTGCTGTAATATGTATCCGCAGTCAACCTCCTAATATTACAGCCATTCAGCAGGATTTCGCCGTCTGAAGGTTGCAACATACCAGAAATCAGTCTGACAATTGTAGATTTTCCTGATCCGGAAGCACCAACTATCGCAATCTGCATACCAGGTTCAACATGAAGAGAAAAGTTTTTAATAAAAAATCCCTGTTCCTCATACTTAAATGAAATGTTCTTCATATCAAAAGATCGGAATTCATCAAATAAATTTCCGAAATTTTCAGCCTTAGAAGGGTCAGCAAAAGAATCTTCATGGCGGTATGAATATAGATCTTGTATTTTCCTTTCATTTACCTCGATAAAATTCACTCTTTCATTGTCAGTAATCATTTGAGTTAAAGGAAAAACAAAACCTGATACGAGTATTTGGAATGAAAGCAGATTCCCGAGAGTAAAGCTTCCATCAATAACATAATTAAGACCTATTGAAAATACAACTAGGTTACTAAGCAAAGTTATCAGAACAAGTAGGGATTCAAGATAAACCTTTCTTACACCAAGTTTCAAAATCTGACTATTCAGAACAGACAATCTGTCAACCCAAATGTTAAAAATCGACTTTTCCCTACCCAGAGCTTTAACTACATCTACAGAGGATAAATTGGATACAACTGAACTAAAAAGAGAATTCTCCTCTGATTGAACCATATGCTTAAGGAGCAACTGGCGTCTATTGATAAACCAACTGATATAAACATACAGCAAAGCACAGCAAACCACCACCATCATCAATTTCCAATTGTAACAAGTCATTAAAACCAAATAGTAAATAGAAATTAGATAATTAAGGCTATTGTTTTTAAAATGCAGCACTTGTTCATTGGACAATACGGAATGAAGAAACACCTTTGTCTGAATTTCACCATTTGATCGTTGAATAAAAAACCTCATTGGAAGAGAAAACAGCAAATTCAAAGAAGTGATAAGCGCATTGGCAGATTTTTGTAATTTGATCCTACGAAGGGACAGATCGATAATTCCGATAAGAACCAGTTTTATGATCATAGCGATTAAAAACAGAATACAGACAGCTATTGGCCATCCGGTATGTTCCATCAGAACAAAATCTACATATACAGAGAAAAGAATAGGAACCGCCATGACAGGGAACAGAAAAAGGACGGTTGCCCACCAAACAATCAATGCAAGAGTACGGCTTTTATCTCTTAAAACACCGTTTTTTTTATTAACATTCCCAGGACATGGCTGAAAATCAGCAGATCTTTCAAACGTCAGAGCAATTCCACTAAACCCTCTTTCAAATGATTCACGATCCAAGGTAATATGTCCGCACTGTGGGTCATTGACATAAAAGAGTTTTCCATTGGAGCTGCATCCTTCATATACCACATAGTGCTCATGATTCCAAAACAAAATCATCGGTGTTGAAAGCTTTTCCAAAGCTCCAATCTGAACTTTAAATCCTTGCGCCTTAAGCTGATATTTCCTAGCAATTTTTATAATAGTTGAAGCTTTAGTACCGTTACGACTCTGACCAAAGTCATCTCTCAACTGCTCTATAGAAATATCTTTTCCAAAGAACTTCAGAACAATTGATAAAGCCGCCACTCCGCACTCGCTGGTTTCCATCTGCAAAACCAAGGGGGTACGTACTGTCTTTGTTTTTTTTCGGAATAAATTCAAGAAACTGCAATTCATAGTATTGAATCAAGGGAAGAGACAACATGTGAAATAGGAGATTTGTAGCTTGTATCAATTACAACAGAACCTACCATTCCACGTGAAATAAACTGTTCCATTCCCTGAGTTGAAGTCCACCCATATCCATTTTCACTTCTCTTATCCGGAATCAGTTCCAATTCAACTCTAGCAACACTATGAGCGCCGACCATCATTTCCTGCAATGATTTATTCATAAGTTCAGATTCCACTGCCTCAGAACTAATTGGCAAACTGTTAGTAGAACGAACAATACATTTCATGTAACCATACTTAGACGCAGACAGCGAGTTTGGAGAAAAATAGGCTCTCATCCCGTTCTTTACGCGCTGTGCATATTCAAAAGGTATATATGCAACCAAATACAAACGAGAGCTACGATTAGGAGAAATTACAGCAATCTTCTCGCCGGTCCTGACAAACTCTCCAACATTCTTTAATAATTCAATCACCTCCCCCTCAAAGGACGAATGAATCCAGAATTTTTCGCTTAACAGCCTCTTTCCAGAATCCAAAAACTGCTGCTCTTGTTCAATTTTGGCTGTAATTCTGCGAATTTCCTCCTGTTCAAGTTCGGATCTCTGATTATTACCTGACATTATTTCTCTTAATAAGCTCTCATTTTTTTTGAATGACTCGTAAACATCATCCAATTGATCGATTTTATGCGGCAATTCAAGGCTGTACAACTGTCCAAGCACCTGACCAACCCGAACTTTAGAGCCTATTTTTATATTGAGATTCTCAATTACACCATCCCCCATCGAAACCACTGGCATGACAGAGCCTACAGTACTTACGATAATACCGTTGCCAACTACTGTCTCCGATATTCTTCCGTTAAACGACCAAACAATCAAACTAACAACAATAAGAGATATACTGCAGAGAAGTAACAATGTATACGGTGCACGGACTCCGGTTATTCTAGAAGGGATATTATGTTGGTTACTGATTTTGGTTTGTGTGTTTTCGTCTGACATATCAGCCCTAATTATCGTCTACGGCATCCTTCAAGTAACTGAGAGACATCGCCAATTTTTCCTTAGCTCGGTGAATTCTAACTTTTACCAAAGACTCTGATATCGACAGTTGGGCAGCTATTTCCTTGATAGACATCTCACCTAGATTAAACAGCGTATAACACTCGCGCAAGTCATCCGGCAGCTCATCAAGAGCTTTTTTTAAACACCTACGAATATACTCTTGGTATTCTTCTTCGTCAGTCTCATTGGTAAGAGTAGTTTCATCTACAACAACATCGAACTCTTCCTGTTCAACCATGAATTTTTCTCTGCGAAATCTGTCTATTCGGAGATTCTTGGCTATAGTAAAAGCCATAGCCTTGATATTATCTTCAGTAGAAAACTGATCCCGCTTACTCCACAGTTTTATAAATGTATCCTGAACAAGATCTTTAGCTGTTTCATATGTCTCTCCATTAGCAACCAAATAATTTGTAACTCTTGGAGCAATCTCTTCATACAAACCCTTCATCTGCTGTTCAGTAATCATTTTCAAACCTTTTTACTATATATTCAACATAATGCTACCATACATAAATACAATGTTCTAACACGTTTCATGCAGTATTCTATTTAATGAGAGTTTGGTAGCAATAATACTTAAAGTAATACTTATTATTACCGAAACAAGAGACTCAGAAAAAGTTAACTGAGTTAGCGTATAAGAACCACCGTAAAGAGTAGCAATATTATCAATAATGGATGTTATGCAGATTATAAAAAAAGTATTAAGCCACCAGGCAAGAAATCCGCCAATCAATCCAAGCCAGAAGCCAATATACAAATATGGTCTAGATACGAACGAATCTGTAGCCCCGAAAATTTTCATTATTTCAATTTCGTCTTTATGAGCAAGAAGATTAATCCTTATGGTATTAGCTACAGTCAGAATTACTCCTAGAGATAGAAGAATACCCACGCTCAGAGCCAAATTCCTAAGTAATTTAGCAATAGCCTCCAATTTCTGAATCCACATAAAATCGAATTTTCCCTGTTCCACCTCAGGATAAGAAACAAATTCATGAAGCATTTCCTCGGCAACTGCCTTAGTGTTGGAAATATCCTCAGATGGAACAATCTCAATCACATCAGGAAGCGGATTTTTATCAAGAAGTTCAAGAGGTTCAACGAAACCGGAAATTTTTGAAAACTCTTCCAGCCCTTGTTCCTTAGATATAAAGTTGACACTTTTAATATTGGGATTTTTCTTAATTTTGGAAATCAGGACATCTATTTCATCCTTCAAAACCCCTTCTTTCAAATATAATGATATCTGACTATTGTCATTAAGACTGTTTGTAATGATATAAGCATTGTTGTAAAAAACATAGAATGTCATTGGTACCGCTAAACTGACCGCTATGAGAACAACAGTTACAACCGTTCTTACAGGATTGCGCCCCAACGTCAAGAAAGAATCTCTCAACGTTTTCCAATGGGTTACAATAAAACTGTCTTTGACAATAGGATTCTTATTTACTGACATATACTTTACTTACGGAATATCATTTACCAATTTACCGTGATCCAACACTAACTGTCTGCAGTGTTTCCAGGTCAACAATTCATTATCATGCGTTGCCAAAATAATAGTCACACCCTGCATATTTAGGGTCGAAAACAGCTTCAATATGTCAAATGCACGTTGTCTGTCTAGATTACCTGTAGGTTCATCCGCCAATAAAAGCCTTGGTGAACGGACAATTGCTCTAGCAATGCCTACCCTTTGTTGTTCACCACCAGAAAGCATCTGTGGATAACACATACGTTTATCAAGCAAACCAACAAGATCCAATGACGCCATAACTCGTTTCTCGATATTGAACTCGTTATAATTGTCGATCTGAAGAGGTAACGCAATATTCTCATAAATAGTTTTACGGTTAATGAGCTGATAGTCCTGAAATATCATACCAATCTGACGTCGCAAATTTGGAATTTCATTTCTAGAAATATTTGATATATTCTGATCATTAAAATAAATGTTTCCTAAAGTCGGACGCTCTATTGCGGCTATCAATTTCAATAAAGAACTTTTACCAGCTCCGGAGTGACCTCGAAGATATACCATTTCCCCTTGATTAACGGTAAATGACACCTTCTGAATAGCCTGAAAGCCTCCCAAATAACTCTTTGAGACATCTTCAAATCTGATCATATTTTCTATTCTTGCTCTTTATCAAACAAAGCTTCAATAAAATCCCTTGCATCAAATGTCCTCAAATCCTCAATGCTCTCTCCTACACCGATATATCTGACAGGGATCTTAAATTGGTTGGCAATAGCAAAAATTACTCCTCCTTTTGCTGTACCATCCAATTTTGTAAGTGTTATACCCGTTAAAGGAACTGTCTCATTAAATAACTTTGCCTGACTGATTGCATTCTGCCCTGTACCCGAATCAAGTACAAGCATAACCTCATGAGGAGCCTGTTCATCAACCTTCTTTATAACTCTGACTATTTTTCTAAGTTCTTCCATCAAATTAGATTTATTCTGCAATCTTCCAGCAGTATCAACCAAAAGCACATCAATTTGCTTGGCTTTAGCAGAACAGTAAGCATCATATATTACAGAAGCTGAATCAGCACCAGTCTGCTGTGCGACCACAGGTATGTTGTTTCTGTGTCCCCAAACCTGCAACTGTTCAACAGCAGCAGCTCTGAAAGTATCTCCTGCAGCCAGCATTACAGTCTTTCCTTCATTCTGATATTTTTTAGCTAGTTTACCTATAGTTGTGGTTTTTCCAACCCCATTTACTCCAACCATCAGGATAACAAACGGTTTCTTATCAGTAATAACCAATGGTTCATGCGAGTCTTTAAGAGTTTCGTACATAACATTTTTAAGAATGTCATACAAAGCTTCAGCGTCGTGCAACTGTCTGAGTTTTGCCTGTTCAGTAACCTGTTTTATAATACTTTGGGTTGTTTCTATGCCTAAATCAGCCATAAGCAGATTAGTCTCAAGCTCTTCAAAAAGATCATCATCAATTTTCTTTCCTTTGAAAATAGCTATGAAACCATAGCCGATATTCTGTTTAGTTCGTTTCAACCCTTGGAGCAGACGTGAAAAAACACCTTTTTTTCGTTCTTCCTGTCTCTTTTTTTCACCAGGACGCAACTGAGTTTCTTCATCAAAATCAACTGCATGACCATCCGTCTGTTGATTACATAAAGCTTCTGAATAATCTTTTTCAGAAACATCACGGGTGTCTTCGTCTGTTGCAGCAAAAGAAACCGAAGTCTCTGCGACTTGCTGTTTTTCAAATTTGTCTTGCTCTGTAGTCAAATTCTGTAATTCAGAATTCGTTTCACTCTTCTTTTTTTTACCCCAAGAAAATAATCCCATATTGCTACAACCTGCGCAGTTAATCTTTTCTATATAAATTAAATGATACCTGACCAGCCTTTTTAGACTTAAGTAGAGTCCAATTCTCCGGTAGTTCAGTCGTCAGTTCAACTTCCTGTTCTACATAAATTAGAGCATTATTGCATAAAAAAGCATTATTATTCAACAGCTCCGCAATCTGGGACAGAAAACCTTTTCTGAAAGGGGGATCCAAAAAAACGATATTGTAAGGTTCTCTAGTATTTCTTTTTTGAGCAAATTTTACAGCATCACCAACAATGAGTTCTGCATTAGAAATATTCAAAAGCCTCAAATTTTCCCTGATCAATTCAGCTGACTTTTTATTCAACTCAACCATAGTTACAGAACCGGCATATCTAGACAACGCTTCAAATGAAAGCGAACCAGTACCGGAAAACAAATCCAAGCACCTAGAACCCGTGATATCACATTGTAACCAATTAAACAGAGTTTCTTTTACACGATCAGTGGTTGGTCTCAATCCTTCAGCATCGTAAACTTGAATTTTTCTGCCTCGATACTGACCGCTAATGATTCTTATGCTACCCATACTAGTAAAATGTTGTTGGTACTATATGCTCTCTCTTATTCTGGTAATTTTCAAAATAAAGAGATGTTTCACATTGGGCGTCATTCAACTGTGTTGTTGTTAAACTCTTGGAGATTTCATCTCTGAATTTAGCAATTTCACTATCACCCTTTCCGCAAGCCAAAGCCAAAGAACTCCAAATATACGCCTGCTGATTATCTTGAGGAACTCCGTTTCCCGCAGCATAAAGTTTTGCAAGTTCATACTGAGCATCTGGATTTCCTGCTTCTGATGCCAAACTAAACATCAGCACACTCTGCGTTATGTTTTTTGCACATCCAATCCCTTTAAGGCACATCAGTCCGACTTTAACCATAGACGCAAAATGCTTGTGTTTTGCTGCAAGATCGTAATATGTAAACGCTTCAACATAATCAACCTTTACACCGATACCTTCCTCATACATCTTGGCAAGACAATACATAGCGTCAGGATTTTCCTTTTCAACAGACTGTTTATACAGTCTGATGGCTTGTTCATAACTCTGAGTACACCCTATTCCATCCCTATACATTGTTCCAAGTTCAGTACACCCTTTTGGATTTCCAAGGGCAGCAGATTTGCTGAACCAGTTAAAAGCACTCTTTAGAGATGATGGGGAATTTACCATATTAAGATATAAATACCCAATGCAATTCTGAGCTTCCGCGTTTCCTTCAATCGCCACACGCTTGTAACAATTCAAAGCCTGCGCATAATCGCGTTCAACCCCCTGACCTGACTCATACATATGTCCAAGTTCTAAATAAGCATTATGATACCCACACATTGCCGCTTTTTGGAAATAGTCAACCGCCTTGAAAAAGTCTTGATTTACCCCAACACCGCGCCGATACAAATAACCAAGACGATACATGCTTTCTACATGATTTTTATCTGCCGCCTTGTTGTACCATACACAAGCTTCATAAATATTGCGTGAAACACCTTTCCCCTCTTCATAAGCCTTTCCAAGAGCAAATTGAGCTTCGGCATCTCCAGCTTCCGCGCCATATCGGTACAGTTCTATAGCTTTAAGCTGATCTACCGCCGTACCTAATCCTTCATAATAAATTTTCCCCAGCAGGTAATAAGATGTAGGATCTTTTATCTTTACCAAATCCTGCAATAATTGCATAGCCTTAAGATAATTAGGTTCAACCTCGTCGGTTCCCATATATGTTCTAACAAGCAGGCGTTTTGCTTCCAGGTGACCATCATCCGCAGCTCGCTTGAAGAACTCTATCGCCTTCTGCATATTGTGAGCAACAAGATAACTTGATGCGTACAATTGACCTAATTTAAATACGGCATCAAGATTTCCTAGATTTGCAGCCTTTGTATAGTATGTCAAAGCAATCTTATAATCTTGTTTTACACCGGTTCCCTGCTCATACATACCACCTAGGGCATACAAAGCACGAGGATCAGCGCCTTCTGCTGCCTGTCGATACCAGTATAGAGCCTTCTTTTCATCCAATTTGACCCCACATCCAGTCTCATAGCTACGGGCCAGGTTATACTGAGCTGATGGATTTCCATGTTCAGCCGCACGATTGTACCAATTAAATGATGCAACCAAATCTTGTTTTACACCTATACCTTCCTCATACATGTGCGCAACAGCATATTCACAATCTAGATTTCCCTGTTCTGCACCCTTGTAATACCAATAGAAAGCCTCCTGATCATGACGTTCGGAATTAGATGAAAGGCGCTTACTTTTAGTCCATACAACTTCCTTATTCCTTGTAGCCATGAGATTATCCAACGAATCCAAATCTATCAGATGATTTTCAATAAAATAGCCGAGTTTATACTGAGCTTCGTCAGATCCGTTTTCGGCTGCTTTTCGATACCACTGATATGCCTGTTTATTCGCATCATTGGTAACTATCTTGCCTCGCTCATACATGTGCGCTAAGAACACTTGCGCTCTAACACTTCCGTTTTCAGCTGCTTTGGTGTAGTACTCTGTTGCCAAACTGTTACTTTGCGGAATACCGTATCCGTTTTCATACAACTCACCAAGTTTATAAAGTGCTGGGTGATACATATTATCAGCAGCCTTTTTAAGTAAATCTATACTTTGCGCATATTTAGGAGGATCTTCCTGCAACAGAAGGCAAGCCAGTTTATATCTAGCCGGATCATACTGACTTTTCGCAGCCTCCACGTAGTAGGATTTTGCTTTCTGCAGATTTTCCTTCGTTTTGAACAGTCCCTGTTCGTAAACATCCCCAAGTGTTTTGAGAGATTTGAGATGTCCCTGCTCAGCTGCTACTTTAAGCCAACGTAAACCTTCCTCGCTATCATAAAATTTACTATCATCTGCGAGCAATTTCTGAGATAACATGTACTGAGCATCAGTACTACCAAGTTCCGCCGCCTTTTTCAAATACCCAAAACCTATTGATTCTGATTTTTCAACACCATGCCCGGCGAAATAAAGATTTGCCAAATTAATCATGGCTGAAGTGTAGTTATTGTTTGACGCCCTCTCCAACCATTTGATACCAAGAGTTATATCCCTGTCTATATCATCAGAATAGATGTACATCATTCCCACATGATATTGAGCTATGGTATCACCGTTTTCTGCCATCTTTTTGAGAGAACCAAATTTACTATTCAGAGAATTCCTAGAAGATACCCAAACAACTTTCTTTTCTGAATTGTCTTTGTTTTGAACTGCATGTTCATTCGATTCCTTTTCGTATAAGTAAGCAGAATCAATTGTCCAAAGGAACGGTTTTTTCTCAATTTGAACTTTTTCGATAAAAGAATCATCACCAAGTTTTATTTTTTTTGCTTCAACGGTTGCCTGATTTGATTCCATAAATTCTTTATCGAAAACTTTCTGGGTCTTCTGAGATTTCCAGGTGACTGTAGATGCAAACTCTTTCAAGCGTTCATACTCAATAATCGCCTGACCAAATCCCTGATCTGCCGATTTTTTGATCCACTCTCGCGCTTGTCCGATACTCTTTATAACCCCTTTCCCACCGGCGTACATGAGGCCAAGGTAATATTGTGCCTTTGCATCCCCTTTCAAAGCCTTTGGACGGAACACCTCTAGTGCGGTGCGATAATCACCAACTTCAAATGCTTGGACACTCGAATCAATATTATCAAATTGGATTATTTGAGTTTTTTCTTCGTGCATACTGAAACCCTTTTATATATTTAATTTAAATATAGAGGAGCTGTATCCCTCAAAACAAACACATCCCGATTGGATAGTATAGACAAAACTCGGCAGATTTAAAACAAAAGCTTATCAGTTTTGCCTTATGCTTAACGTTTAAAATTTAATCTCATATGACTATGGATAAAAGCATTACGGTTGTAATAAATTAGGTACATATATATCAAAACGATGAGATTTCGTTTCTATAAAGGAATTTGATTTGACATTGGCAAGATATTCCGCGCCCTTTGGGCGTTTTACACTCACCCGCATTCTTGCAATTTTCATTGCTTTAACAAGCAGTTTATCGGCATCTAGATCCAAACCGACGATATCATGAAACGCCTGCATATCCTTTTTTACCAACGCTGACGAGTTTTTCTTCGGATACATTGGATCAAGATATACAACATCGCACATTTTTTCATCGCCCAATTCCATAATAGTTCGGTGGGAACTTAACTGAAGACGAGCTTTAAGCATTTGTCCGATTTCCGGATCTTCATACCCTCTTCTCAGTCCGTCTGCCAAAAGAATTCGAACAATTTCGTTACGTTCAAACATCGTTACCGTACATCCTAGTGATGCCAATACAAAAGCGTCCCTGCCAAGTCCTCCGGTGGCATCAAATACACTAGGTTTTTCTTTTTTCTTAGAGAACACAGCTTTAGCAATCGGCTGTCCATTTCCTCCGCCATGTAGTCTACGCCATGCAAGTTTCCCGTTTACAAAATCAACAAATACACCACCTGATTTAGGTTTAGATAAATTCTTAAGCTCGATATGGTCGTCTATCAGCTGCAAGCAGTATGGTTCAAAAAAATCATATGAATATAAATCTGATTCTCTTACATCAAAATCATGCAGATTTACATTAACAAGCTCGATTTTGAATGTCATTTGTTCATACTTCTAATTACTTTAATCAACTCTTTTGTATCAGGCATAATTTTACGCCAAAAGTTAAAACTTTCCGCAGCTTGTTCAATTAACATACCTAACCCATCATATGCAACAGCTCCAAGAGCATCAGCATGTTCCATAAACACGGTAGGTTTAGTGCTATACATGAGATCATATGCAACGGTTCCACGATTAAAAACAGAATCAGGAACTCCTGGAAGTTCTCCTTTTAACGAACCGGAGGTTGCATTGATAACAATATCAAACACTCCATGGACACAGTCTATGGTATCCGCCGATACGTTTCCCCATCTCGCAAAATGTTTGGAAAGTAACACCGATTTTGAACTAGTTCTATTCGTAATAACTAATTTTCGCGGAGACTGTTCAAGCAAAGAACCGATAATTCCTTTGGCGGCACCGCCTGCTCCAATCACCAATATATCGCGATCTTTTATGACAACATTCTGATTATCCATGAGATCTTTTACAATTCCTGCACCATCTGTATTATCGCCATAAATTATGCCATCGCACATCATCAACGTATTCACGGATTGAGCCAGTTCAGCTCTCGGTGTTAGCTTATCGCACATATCATATGCTTGCTCCTTAAACGGGACTGTTACATTACAACCACACAGTCCGTCTTTAAACAAGCCCACCACAGTTTCTTTGAATTTATCTAATTCAATTAACTGTCTGCCGTATTCTAAATTCTGAGATGTGTTTTTTGCAAAGTAATTATGAATAAACGGCGATAAACTATGCTCTATAGGATTTCCAACTACGCAATAATGATCCATTTCAATTCCTTAAGATTTTTTTTGTTTTTAAATCCACTATTGTTGATGGTTTATCGTAACCAAGAGTAGTACCACAAACCACATAATCAACGAAATTTCCCATTCGTCTGACAGTTTCTTCGTAAGTACGGCATGGTTCCTCACTACTCAGATTTGCACTGGTTGAAATAAGCGGCTCATTTTCCATTTCACACAATTTTTTTACCAACGGATGACTAGTCACCCTGACTGCCACCGTAGGGTGGTTACCCCTAATATAAAACGAGAGCTCAGGCTTGGCCGGCAGAATAAATGTATAAGGTCCAGGCCAAAACTTGTTCATATACAGCCAATCGTCGTTGGAAATCTCATCAAAGTTCACATATTTACGAAACAACTCTGAATTATGGCTTATTAAGATCATTCCCTTGTTTACGTTTCTTTTCTTGATTTCGATTACTTTCTTGAGTGCACTGTCGCAATTAGGTAGGCAACCGATACCAAAAACAGCTTCTGTGGGATACGCAATCACATCACCATTCCTTATATATGATGATGCGATTTGAAGATTGAAATAACAAGTCATACACTAGTCGCGGAACTTTGCAAGTTTTTCCTGAAGTTTATGATCTTTGTCAGCAACTTTAGTAGCATTGTCAGCTCTTTCCTTTACGATCTTTTCTTTCAGAATGCTGTCGTTCAGTGCTAAAATTTGCGATGCGAAATAAGCTGCATTTTTAGCACCTGCTTTTCCAATAGCCATGGTTGCAACAGGAATACCACCAGGCATCTGAACTGTCGACAACAATGCGTCAACTCCGTTTAATGGTCCACAATTAATCGGAACTCCAATAACAGGACAATTGGTATTGGCAGCAACAGCACCGGCCAAATGTGCAGCAAGTCCTGCAGCACAAATATATACCGCACAGCCGCGTTTTTCTGCATCCTTTACATATTCAACTGTTTGCAGTGGAGTACGATGAGCAGAAGTTACCTTAACTTCAAAAGCAATACCGAACCCTTTCAAAACTTCAAAAGCAGGCTCCATAGTATCGTAATCAGAATCAGAGCCCATTAAAATTGCAACAAAAGCCATGATAATCACCTCAATTAATTTACCAAAACAACTTTGCTGAATTATACACAATATTTCCTATTCTTTTAACACAAATGGCCAAGAAGTAACGGGCCATGCAGGTTGCAGTGGTATTACCTTGTTTTTAACTCTGTTCAGCAGAATATGGATATTTTTCCTTACATTTTGCAGAAGGACACTGCAGATACCTTCCCATTTTATTTACTCTTACTAGTAAAATCGGGTAACCGCATTTCTCACATACTTTGGAAATTGGCTTATAACTTACTTTATACTGACAATCATGGTAATTACTGCAAGAATAAAACGATTTGCCATATTTGTTTGCATGTTGCCACAACACTCCTTTACGACAGGATGGACACAACACAGTATCAGAACTTGAATCCGATACTGTATACTTGCACTCGGGATAATTTAAACATCCTATAAACAACCCATACTTTGATTTTTTAACAGCAAGTTCACCTCCGCAAATAGGACAAACCTTACCTTTTATCGTTTTCAGGATTTTAACTCCATGGATATTTATATTTTCAAGATAATTGCAAACGGGATAATTGGAACACCCAAGAATATGTCCGTTTTTAGTATTTCTTACAATCAGCGGCGCTCCACACTTCGGACAATTCCTTTGATTATCAACAACATCATCTAGCTCAGAGACAGAAACCGAAGTATATTTTTCTTCCATCGGTACACCAATATAACATTACGTTTTCTAAAATACAAAAAAGCCAAACTCACTACAAGTTTGGCCAATTATACTAAAATAATGAAATCAAACTAATCTCTTGGGGAGATAAGTTTAGATCCATTAGGAATAAAGTCTGTTGCATCAAGCACAATACCAAGTGACAACTTGTCATATGCTTTGAATACCATTACATGTCCAACTGTTGTTGATGGCAGATTGCTGTACTGAGACATTGCAGAAACCAATCTATCCTTTGCAGAACCTAAATCAACATAACTTACAGAATCAGCACTCGCGCCAGAGATCTTAACACCTTCTTTGTATATCTCAAAAACATCACCGTTTGATACACCAGTTGCTGTTCCTTTATTGATAACCACAACCTGGTTCTTGCCCACATATCTAGTATCGATAACGTTCTCCAAGATATAAGCCTCAGGAACTGTGGCTGGCTTAGGATAATAATATGCATCATATCCATCTACAGATGCCAAAGGAATTACTCTCTCACCCTGCTTAACTTCTTTTACAGTCTTAACCAAAGTAACCGGGGTTGCACCCTCTCTCTGAGCATCAGCAACACCAACTCCTGACAATGCCGCTCTGTAACCAAGAACTTCTCCTGTTATAGGATCCTTATATTTCTTAGGAGAAGAGTAAATACCATACTGTTCACCCTCCTGCAGATTTCCCTTCACATATACGACGGAAACATCAACCATTGCTTTATTGTTGCTATTATCACCCAATACGTAAGGAAGAGAGTCAACGCTTTCTGCATTAGGGAAAATATAATCTGATACCAGGAACGGTTTGATAGACTCGATATCAATTGACTTCACTGCATCCTGAGCACCTGACGTTCTTATGCCAGGAGATAATTTCTTCACTCCCGTTACTAAACGTGGTTGTCCATCAATGTAAACCAAATTAAGTACATCACCAGGATAAATCCAATGAGGGTCCTTAACTTGCGGGTTCACCTGCCAAATCTTTGGCCAATACCAAGGCTTCTGCAAGAAAACTCCAGAAATATCCCATAAAGTATCACCTTTTTTTACAGTGTATGTATCAGGATGTCCTTCTTTTAAGGCTAAATTATCAGCACATGCGAATGTAGCCATTAACATACCAGCTAAAAAAGCAGTTAATTTTTGTTTAATCATAATCGTCCCTGTCCGTGACTGCGATATCAATTTTTCCGTAAACCTTGCCATCTACTCTCTTTAGTACGAGCCTACTAGAAAAAGTAAACTTCTACTGCCGCAATGTCTGAAATCTAATAATAAGTATCATCAAACATTGCCTTAATTTAATAATAGTATGACTAATAATAATTAAAATTAGCACAATCGCTAGAATAGAACCATAAAGCATGTTCGTCAATATTGACTTTGCTCTTTTAAGTCACCGATCACACTTATTGAACACAAACAACAATAAAATCGACTGTTTTTTATTCGGTCCCTAAAAACATTCCTATCAAACATTACCATCACTATACACCTTGAAGTAGAATAACACCTGTTAAATTTCGCTATTTAATATTTGTACTCACTTGAAATATAATCTTAACCATTCCTTCAGTCGAAAACATTAATCATTAGTAAACGATCCATAATAACCTTTAAGGTAATTATGGCTTTTGCTTAGTCTAAGTGATTTCGCTGAAAAGTGAATGAACTACGTTATGAGAGAATGAATTTATGCAA
>JAEEGJ010003243.1_pt1 | contig 64779 bp, 52 predicted proteins | sample 8958761 | NCBI WGS metagenome assembly JAEEGJ01 (sample SAMN16246546, study PRJNA631951) | gut metagenome | biome: gut microbiome; feature: rumen; material: RS-attached | host: Bos | place: Iran: Karaj | collected 2018-10 | reverse complement strand
GTACACTGCAAAGTGGGGGTTACGGAGCTGGAATAGACATACCCATCGCTGGGCGATGACAATATGGGAGCGTCGCTGGTGGTGAAACGGCGCACTGCCGACCAAGCCGAAGTGTCGCTCTCATTCGTATTGGTGGCCTTCATTCTCAGGTAGTAGGTTTTCCCGAAGTGCAATTGGTTGGGATTGGCACCGCTAGAGCTATATCCTGTATAGGTATAGGTCAAACACATTGGCGAATCGAATGATGAACTGGTGTCGCATTGATAGATGTATTTAGAAGCACCCGTTATCTCTGTCCACCTAATGTTGGGCTTTACACTATTGCTAAGGATGGCTCCGTCGCTGGGGGAAGTCAAGGTGGGTGCTCCGCAGGTAGTAAAATGTCTCATTACTGACCAAGCCGAGGTGTCGGTGTTGTTCGTGTTTGTGGCGCAAACCCTCCAGTAGTAGGTGGCGCTGAATCTTAAACGAAGTTTATCCACACTTGTTGAAGTGGTAGTGTTTGTTTCGGCAAGGGGGGAGTCAAAGGTGGGTGTCGTGTCGCATTGATAGATATATTTGGAAGCTCCCGTGACGGAATTCCACGAAAGTGTTGGCTTTATGGTGGATGAATATACTGTTCCGTTGCTGGGGGAACTCAAGGTGGGTGCTCCGCAGGTGGTAAAATGTCTCATTACCGACCAAGCCGAAGTGTCGCTCTCATTACTATTGGTGGCGCAAACCCGCCAGTAGTAAGTGGCGTTGAATCTAAGGCTTTGTTTTTCCACACTTGTTGAAGTGGTAGTGTATGTCTCAGCAAGGGGGGAGTCAAAGGTTGGTGTCGTGTCGCATTGATAGATATATCTGGAAGCTCCGGTGACGGAATTCCACGAAAGTGTTGGCTTTATGGTGGATGAATAGACTGTTCCGTTGCTGGGGGAACTCAACGTTGGGGCATCCGTGGTGGTGAAAGTCCTTACGGCCGACCAAGCCGAAGTGTCGCTCTCATTCGTATTGGTGGCCTTCATTCTCAGGTAGTAGGTTTTTCCGAAGTGCAATTGGTTGGGATTGGCACCGCTAGAGCTATATCCTGTATAGGTATAGGTCAAACACATTGGCGAATCGAATGATGAACTGGTGTCGCATTGATAGATATATTTGGATGCGCCCGTTATTTCCGTCCACCTGATGTTGGGCTTTACACTATTGCTAAGGATGGCTCCGTCGCTGGGGGAAGTCAACGTGGGCGCATCTGTGGTAGTGAAGCTCCGCACCGCCGAAGCGGCCGACGTATCGGCATAGTTGGCCGTGATGGCATAAACCCGCCAGTAGTAGGTGGTGCCGAATTTCAATCCGTTCACGTTCAATCCCGTGTACGAAGACGACATGGTGTAGCTGTCGTAGGTGGAAAAAGTTGGGTCCTCCGACCAATGGAACATATAGTAACTTGCTCCTGAAACGGAATTTATCTTCAAATTCGGCTTTACCGTGCTGGGATATACGTAACCGTCGGCGGGTGAGTTCAGCGTCGGCGCCGCAATCTGCGCAAACACAACATTCATCCCTGCACACAGCAGGAGCATCAAGAAGGCAAATTTTTTCATATTGTAACCTTTCAATTTTCAGCTTTCAATTTTCTGTTTAAAAAGAAGTTGCAAAAGTACACTTATTTCCTGAATATTTATCCCTTCACACCAGAAATGTGAACCCTCACCACAGAAAAAAGTGTTATATGCGGGGAATGGGGAGAAATTTGTGGAGGGGGAATATCTTTTCTTAAACACCTTGCAGCCATAAGCCGAAAAAGGGGGCATACACCATATATGCGGACTTTTCCTGTGTTATGAAATCTTTTTGTATCAATAATTTGCAGGTATAAATAAAACTTTTATCCTAAATAGGATAATCCTGATTAGGATAATTTTTTTCGCAACGGAATCCCCATTTTATTCCGTCAATTCTTTGGCCTCAACGGTCTCTATCTTCTGAAATCAGCAACATCCGTCATCCTTTTTTGCGTGCCAAAGGCACGCCATCCCAGTAACTCCACACAAACGAACATAGTGAGTGCAGTGTGGGGTGGGCAACAGCGCTGGTAATCAGCGTGCCAGCGGCACGCTACTTTGTTATACAGCGTATACTAAAAATTATCAGTTATCGTTAATTTAACATGAGTTATACTACATCCAACTTCCACATTGTCTTCCGCACCTACCGTAGCGAACGAACAATTCCCATAGAGCACGAGAAAGAACTCTATGCCTATATTTATGGCATCGCCAAAAACCTTCACTGTCAGACCTATCGCATAGGAGGCATGCCCGACCATATTCACATACTAGTATCGCTGCCTGCCAACCTGTCACTTGCTGCTTTCGTGCAGAGGGTGAAGACAGACAGCAGTAAATGGCTGAAACTCAATCCGAATTTCCCGGCATTCCGTGGTTGGGGTAGAGAATATGCGGGATTCAGCTACAGCTGTAAGGACAGGAACAACATCATAAACTACATCATTCATCAGAAGGAACACCATCGTAGAACTCCCTTTGCCGAGGAGTACAGGGCTTTTGTGGAAGAGAATGGTATTGTGGTGGATGAAAGATACTTCCTGCGAGATGATGAGTAGCGTGCTGACAGCACGCCTTTGCCGTTACGCTTCTCTGCCCCAGACTGCGGCCTAATGGCCTTGTCAGGGGTTACTGGAATTTCGTGCCTCTGGCACGAATACCTGCTTTTCAACTACCGACTATCACCTTCCTACCGTTTCTTGAATCGCTGGTTGTAATAGAAACCCAATGCGGCGCCGTGGAAGAATAGTAAGGCGTACATGATAATCGCTAACCACAAGCCCCAGGTCATCACTTCGTGCGAGAAGGCGGTCTGCGATAAGAAGCCAACTGCAGCAAAAAACAGAGTAAGGATGGCCGTCTCTATATTGGCCCTTCTGTAATAGGGAGCAAATCCCTCCGGCATCTGATAGTCCTTCCGTTTGATAATCATAACGGTATAGACGATGCCGGCCAGAAACATTGGTATATACACCCAGAATTCCGGCATTTGGGGATGAAGGTACAAGAACAGACACCATACAACAAGGCCGATGATGCCCTCAACCATCTCAATAAAAGCTTGTTTGTTCATGAAGATGACAATTTGGTGGGACTTCAATAATTGAAAATTGTTTCGCTCTCAGTGTGCGTAAAATGTCCACCCTTTGTACTTTGCGGAGTCCCGTTCGCAAGTCCTAAAAGTGAACTTGCAAAATTAGAAAATATCGGGTTCATTTCCAACTGATTTTCAAAAATTTACTTCTAATCTGGGGAGGGTAAATAATTGAAAATTAACAATTTATAATTAACAGTGACATGAAGTGTACAAAAACACCACCGAAACGGGGGTGAAAATGGGAGAATTGGGGAGGAATTCCACCCATATTTTATTCCGTCAACTCCTTGGCCTCAACGGTCTCTATCTTCTGAAATCAGCAACATCCGTAATCCTTTTCTTGCCATCGGCAGCTGGCAACTTCAAAGTGTTACAATTTGTAACGCTTTCATTGCCCTCGTCACGAAGTCTTTTTTTTAGTACTCTCCAGTAAGTTTGTGGATTGCTACTTTCTGTTAGCACTTGCACCACGTCCACCACAGAGAAGTAGTATTTTTCCTTTTCTGCGTCCCAAACCACACGCACCTGTCTGTTCTCAAATAGTTGAATTGCAAAATTTTTATCCATAAATAATTAATATTTTACCGCTGCAAAAATACTACTTTTTTTCTTAATATTAAAAGAATAATTTAATAAATTATGTAAAAATCTCTATTATTAATTGGAAGGATAAAATATTTATTTTATTTTTAACTCTTAACTCTCAATTTTTAACTCTCAACTTTTCACTTTCCTCCACATCACCACCCCATACACGCAGTTTGCCGTCCAAAACAAGTACTGCGCCGCCATGCACCAGTTGCTGGCCATGATCCACATGCACACCGCCACCACATCCACAAAAATCCAGTACCACCACTGCTCCCGGAAACGCGTCACCATCAGAATCTGCGCCACAAAAGCGGGCACGGTCGTCAAAGCGTCCATCACAGGATGCTGGTCGCTGGTCTTCCACAAAATCCAAGCCACCCCGACTGTGAAAAGCAACGTTACGATCGGCAGCAAAGTGTTCGCCCATAGGGGCAACTTCCTCGTCTCAACCACCCCGTCATCATACGATCTCGCCCAATTCACACACCCGATCACCATCGTGACGAAATATACCAGGTTGATGACACTCTGTCCATACAACTTCGACTGGTAGGAGATGATGATGTAGGTAATCACCTGTATGAATCCGAACACATAGTACGAAATCTTCCGCCGACTGCACAACAGCACCGACATCACCCCACAAATGCCGCTGAATAACCACAAGGCATCACTCTCCGTCAACACATACGTCACCACCTGCGTCAGCAAGCCTAAGCCGAGAAATAACCAATAGGCAAGGTCTCCTCCTTCTACAAATTCTCGATATAAGATTCTGCCAATTTTTTTCATAGTCAGGTGCTTTTTTGTGAGATGCAATTTTTATTAATGATTTGTGAGATAGAATTTTATACTAAATCTAAAATTTGCGAGAAGGTCACGATTTGAAACATTCGCTCATGCTCGAAATGCTCAATGATTTCATGCTGCCACATCACTTCCGAGGGGATGTAAATGGCCGATGCACCCACCTCTAACGCGGGCTGAATGTCCGACCGCAGCGAGTTGCCCACCATCAGCAACTCCTCAGGGACAATCCCCATCTCGCGACACACTTTGCGGTAGTCGTCCGGCTGCTTGTCGGTGGTGATGAACACGCGGTCAAAATAGGGGAGAAGGCCCGACCGTTTCAACTTGTTTTCCTGCGTCAGCAATTCCCCCTTGGTGAACACCACCAGCTGGTATCGCCCGCGCTGATGGAGCTCTTTCAGCGTCTCCGCCACTCCCGCAAGTGGCGTTGCACTCAACCTCACCAATTTCCGCCCCAACTCAATGATTCGCCCGATGTCGCTGGCCGAAATTTTCCCATCACTATATTTTATCGAGCTCTCTATCAATGACATAGTGAACGCCACCGCCCCATATCCGTAGTCGGGCATGTTGTCCATTTCAATCCCAAAAAGATACTCCTTGAAGTCAGAAATATCCCTATACTCTGCCATTATTTGGCAGAGTTCATCCTCTGTTTGACGGAAATAGGGCTCGTTGTCCCACAGGGTGTCATCGGCGTCAAAGGCGATGACTTTTATCGCTTGGTTGATTGGCATGCTTTAGTTTTGGTTGATGATTTTGATTCTGCCTGCTGTCTCTTCACGCTCCTTCCCAACTTTCCCATTCAAATAATCGGTAATGTACTTTTCTAACACTTCCCGTGTGGTGCCGAAGCCCCTTTTTACAATCGTGATGTGAGGGAATTGGAGTCCGTCGCCGTTGTCCACCATGCTATAGGAAGTGCCGGCGATGGTATATTGCTTTTTAGGGGAAAGTTTCACGTATTTTCCCTTTTTAGGATTGAAGATTTCCACATTTTTGATGCGTCGTGGACCTTTCTTCAAGTCGAAAACTTGTGTTGTGGGGTTCATCTCCGCGGGGGAGGCCACAGAGGGGTCGATCTCCAATCGGAATCCGGCCACTTGCGGGAACACACCGCCTTCTGTGGGAAGGTACGACACGGCCATCTCTAAGGCATCCAGCAGATCTTGTCCGGTGACTTTGCACAGATATACCTGATTGTCAAAGGGAAATGCGGTGAAGATGGAGTTAAAGGTGATGGTGCCCGCCGGTATGTTGCTGCGGCAGCCGCCCGAGTTCATCCAAGCAATTTCAGCTCCCGTCACCGCCAGCATGGCGTCGGCTACAAAGTCGCCCAACGAACACTCTCCTGTGCGTACCAAGCGCTTTCCGTTGGGGTAGTTGATGGTGAGGTTGGCCTCGCTGTAGCCAATCTTTCGGCTTCCCACTTTCTCATATTCTTTGTAGATTTCATCAATTTTTTGTTGCACTCCGGGATGGATGAAAGGGATGTCGGAGCAGGGGAGAAGTCGGGTCACCATCGTGCCATCTTCGCGAATCACCAGCACCCCAATGTTGGCGAAAGCGGTGCCCGTGGAGGTGAGGATGACGGGATGCCCCTCTTTGTTGTTGAGGGTGCGCTCTTCAATCACGCTGTGCGAATGTCCATCTAAAACCACGTCAATACCAGTGGTTTGTGCGATCAATTCGGTGGAGGTGATGGCGGGCGGATCGATGCCGAGGTGGGCGAGTGCCACCACATAGTCGGCGCCCGCATGGCGAGCGGCATTCACCTGCTCCTGCACCTCATCTACCAGATAGTGAGGCGCATAGGGTGAGTTCTCTTTCCCAAAAGTATAGACAAACCGCTGCTGGTCGTCCTTGAAGTAGGAGGGTGTGCTGCTGCTGATGGTGCCCGGCGTGGCAATCCCGATGAAGGCCACCTTTTTACCTCCGAAATTTCGAATCTCGTAGCCATCGTACATCGGAACGCAGGTGGCCTCATATCCGGTCGAAATGTTCTCTATCTTCCAAAGGTTGCAGCATACCACCTTGCCGTTCAGCTCCTTGAAAAGATGCGTCATCTGCGGGATGCCGAAGTCGAACTCATGGTTGCCAATCGTTACATAATCATAGTGTACGGCGTTCATCACGTCAATGATGTATTCGCCCTGCGAAACCGATCCTAACGCCCTCCCGCTCAAAAAATCGCCGCTCGACACCACACACACATTGGAGGTGGTTTCCAAAATATGGTCACGTTCGCCCGCCATCTTGGCATAACCATCGATGGCGCAATGCACGTCGTTATCGTACAGAATAACAATGTCTTGCGATGCAATTTGGGGCAGCTGCGGTTGCGCCGATAGGCACACCATTGTGAGCAATGCGGCCAATGTGAGGAGTACGTTGCGGATGAATTTCATAAATGTGATGGTTTTAGGATAGCGTGCAAAATTACGTTTTTTTGTTCAATCTGGAAGGGGGAATGGCTATTTTTTCAAGATAAAATTACGTATTTTTGTCAAGTGATAATTGTGCGATAGTTTAGTTTTTATAATATTGATAATTAATAAGTTAATAAATTCATCATGAAAAAATTTTTCTTTTTTAGCGTGATAGTTCTGAGTTTGGCTCTCATGATGGGCTGTGGCGAGAAGAAGGGTAACACAGATCAGCCGACCGCCAAGCAGGAATATAGTGACAATTACAAGAAAGCCGAAAAGTGCATCCTCGATTACGAGAAGGCCATCAAGGCGGCGAAGAATTGCAATGAATTGGAGACGGCCACTTCCCGTTTCTATGAAGAGCAGGCTCGTGTAGAGGTGCCCGATTCCACAGAACGTGAGGCACTGAAACCGCTGGTGGTCAAAGCCCAGAAGGCTTTTGTGGACAAATTCAAAAGTTTGGATTGCGCCTCTCAACCGGAAGAGGGCGAAGAATAAAGCTTTTTTCAGCCTTATTTCTTGAATAGCAGCCAGTTGGTGGCGTACCGAATGGGCTTGCTGTTGGTCTCGATAATGTCGTTGTAGTTGTCGCGGTACCAGGCGTGGCTCCATCCTCCCATGTCGAGGTTGATGGCGTAGGTGACGCCAAAATCTTGCAGATACTGCGCGAAAGTTCCGTATGGAATTTTCTCCTTACTCTCTATGATACAGAGTTTTCCATCTTTTTCGCACAGTGCGCGAAAAACATAATCTTTGTGAATCCAGAAGTCTTGGTTGAGGGTGTCGGTATAAACGATTTCACCCTCAAAGATGGTGAGCACCTGGCAGAATCCCATCCCTTTGTGGTGGGCCGCCACGTGCAGCACCGAGTCGCTGATGCGGTCGAAGTGTCCCTCTCCGTCGTAGAAGGTGAAGGCGCCGTTGCAAACCGGCTCGTCGGAACCGTGGTAGAAGTGTCCGTTGTTTACGTGGTTGCAGCGTATATTCGTGTGGGTGAAGTGTTTGAGACATTCTGCCGTGAAGGCCGCGCCGCAGCAGAAGAGGATGTCGTCGCCAGTGGGCACGGTGCTGCCGTAGGCCATTTCGATGGTGCTGAAGTTGGGATAATAGACCGTGAGGAGGGTGTCATAATCCTCAATGGTCATATTGTCGTATTCCGGTCGCGGGTCGCCGGGCGGCGTGGAGTCGCAGGAGGCCATCAGCAGGAGCATCGAACAGATATACAGCAGTTTCATGGTTATGGTTTTGGGGTGAAAACAAAAAACCGAGGGGATTTCCCTCGGTTTATCAAACGTATGTTGAAGAAAAATATTATGCTTCTTCAGCCACAACCTCAATGTTGAGGGAAACTTTGAACTCTTTGTGCAGGTCCACCATGGCGGTGTAGTTGCCGAGTTCTTTGATGTGCTCGTCCTTGAGGCTGATCTGGCGGCGGTCGATCTCGATGTCGTGCTGGGCTTTGAGGGCCTCTGCAACGTCGATGTTGGTGACGGAGCCGAAGATGGTGCCTTTGTCGGAGGTCTTGGCGGCGATTTTCACCGTGAGGCCTTCGATCTTGCCAGCGAGGAATTCAGCTTCCTTGCGAATCTTCTCGGCCTTGAAAGCGCGCTGCTTGATGGTCTCGGCCAACATTTTGCGGTTGGGCTCGGTAGCCAGAACGGCATAACCTTGCGGAATGAGATAATTTCTGGCGTAACCGTCTTTTACTTTTACGATTTCGTCGGCGTAGCCTAAATTCTTAACGTCTTGTTTTAAGATAACTTCCATGATAATGCCCTCCTTAGTTGTTAGATTTCAAATTGTCCGTAACGAAAGGAAGTAAAGCAAGATGTCTGGCTCTTTTTACTGCCTGTGCCACTTTTTTCTGATATTTCAATGAGGTACCGGTGAGACGGCGGGGCAGGATTCTACCCTGTTCGTTCACGAATCTCTTCAAGAATTCACCGTCTTTGTAGTCGATGTACTTGATACCGCTCTTTTTGAAACGGCAATATTTCTTCTTTCTGATGTCAACCGCAATGGGGGTCAGATATTTGATATCGGTTTGTTGTGCCATAATTCTTCCTCCTTATTCGTTATTGGTGTTTTCAGCGGGCTGCTCAGCTACAGGTGCGGCTTCGGTTTCAGCGACTGCTGCTCTCTCTTTTCTCAGGTTGCGTCTCTTCTCGGCGTAAGCGATTGCGTGCTTGTCCATGGAAACGGTCAGGTAACGCATCACCTTCTCGTCACGACGGTATTGAAGCTCTAACTCTTTTACCACGCTGCCTTCAGCAACAAATTCAAAAAGATGATAGAAGCCCGACGTTTTTTTGGCAATCGGATACTCTAATTTGCGCAGGCCCCAGTTCTCCTGGTGCACGATCTCTGCTCCTTTGTCGAGAAGTACATTCTCGAACTTTTTAACCGTTTCCTTCATCTGTTCTTCAGACAAAACGGGAGTCATAATGAAAACGGTTTCGTAATGATTCAACATGTTTTTACTGATTTTTTTGTTTATAATTTGGTTTGTAAAAATTGGGCTGCAAAAGTACAACTTTTTTTCATACAAAAAACACCCTGTTTTTATTTTTTTTCATCCCCATAAAAAGCGGCTTTAAATAAGCTTATTTATTTCTTTTTTCATATTAAATGCGCGAGAAATCGTACACTTTTTCCCAGCGATTTTGAAATTGTGGGTTGTAAGCCCATTTTTTGAGGCGAAAAGATGGGCGGAAAATCGTTGATTATTCCGTCTTAATTTTATATAAATTATTGATAATAAAATTATTATAGGATTTGAAAAAGGGTTGAAATATTAACAATAAAATGTTTGTTTTATTTAGTAAAAAATAAGAATGAAAGGGAAAATAAGAAGTATCTTTGCAAGTTACTAAGTTTATCTGCCGCTGTAGGGTGGTTGTTCCCCGAAAGCTACTCAGAACCTGTCCCCAAAAAACCATTATTACCTGCCTTTAATGAAGAAACTGAAAAGCATTCTCGTGTTGTTGCTGCTTGTCGCTGCGGTCGCCTTGGCCGTGGTGGCGGGAGTGCGCTATTTCAATCTTCCGTGCAGTGAGATGAAGGTCGCTATCGCCGACAAGAACAGCCATACCATGGTGACGGAAACTCAGGTGCGCTCGCTCATCCTCAACTCTTCTGCCAACCCGATCGGACAAAAGGTACGCAAGTTTGACCGCAAGGCCATCGAGCAGGTGCTGAAGCAGAACCCGTGGGTGCACGGCATCCAATCTACCGCTATCAACGGTAGCTGCCTCACCATCACCATCACCACCAACACGCCGCTCGCTCTGGTGTTCCCCTCCGGACAAGCCCCGCTGGTGCTCGCCGATAACGGACAACTGCTCGCCGACGACTCGCGTTGCACCAACCTGCTGGTCATCAACGGCAATGTGGGCAACTGCAAGCCCCGCGCCTTCGTCAAGAAGAAGAGCCCCCTGCACGCCGCCTATACCGTGGCCAAAACGATAGCTAACAACAAGGACTACGCCGCCCAGTACCCCGAAATCTTCGTGCGCCCCGACGGCCAGATCGAACTCTATAGTGTCCTCGGCGGACAAACCATCCTCCTCGGCAACACCGACCACCTCTCCGACAAACTCGCCAACCTCGACGCAGCCTACTCCCACGGACTCCTCGACGCCGGAACCTACACCTCCCTCGACCTCCGCTTCAAAGACAGAATCTACGCAGTTAAATAGAAACCAATTAACCTTTTTATGGACAACAATATACAATCTCAATCCTCCCCCCTCAAAATGGTTGTGGGACTCGACATCGGTACAACGAAAATACTGATGGTCGCCGGATTTATGCACAGCGACGGCAAAATCGACGTGTGCGGCTACGGCAGAAGCCAGTCCACCGGCGTTGAAAACGGCCGCGTGTTCCGTCCGGGCAGTACCATACAGGATATCAAGGTGGCCCTCAACCAACTGGCATCCAGCATCGAAGAGCCTATCAGCGAAGTCTATGTCGGTGTCGCCGGCCGCCATATCAAAAGCATGGGCTGCACCAACAGCTGCTTGCGCCCCGACGGCCTCAACAATATGGTGACCGAAGAGGAGGTGGAGAATATGCTCAGCCAACTCAGACTCATGAACGTGAAAGGTGCCGAGGTGATCACCGTCATCCCTCAGTATTATGAGGTGGAAGGCAAACACCTTCCCGACCCCGTGGGCACCCTTTGCCAGCACCTCATCGGCTACTACCAGGTGGTCACCGGCGATGTGGAAGAGGTGAGAAGAATCACCTTCAGTGTCAACGGCGCCGGACTGAAAACCAAACGGCTGATGCTCGAACCTATCGCCTCCGGCGATGTGTGCCTCACAGAACAGGAAAAACTTAACGGTGTCGCCCTCATCGACATCGGCGGCGGTACCAGCGACCTCGTCATCTACCACCAGGGCTTCCCCGTCTGCGTCAAAGTGGTCCCCGTCGGTAGCCAGGCCATCACCACCGACATTGAGAATATTCCGATTCCCATCGAACAGGCCGAATATCTCAAGGTGAACCACGGCAACTGCCTCCCCGAAATGGCGAACCCCAACAACTATATCACCATTCCCGATAGTTCGGGCTTCGGACAGTCGCTCAAGATCAACGAGCGCGACCTCGCCACCGTTATCAACGCCCGCGTGGCCGAAGATATCCTCAAACCCATCAAGCGCGCCATCGACGAGTCAGGCTATGCCAACTCCGTCAAGACGGTCGTGCTCACCGGCGGCGGCTCCCAACTCAAAAACCTCACCAACCTCACCGAATTTATCCTGCAACGTCGCACCCGCATCGGCTACCCGATCTACGGACTGACCAGCACCATCGACAACGCACTTAAATCTCCCACCTGCTCTACCGCCCTCGGCCTCCTTCGCTTAGGCTGCCTCTCCGAACCAGAAGCCATGCAGCAGGAAATGGAACAGGAAGAAATGGAAACTCCTTCACGCAAATCTTCCACTAAAAACAAAGAAAAAGCACCGAAGAAAGAGGGTCCATCCCTGATCGACAAATTGACCGATTGGTTCGGGGGTATCATTTCCATGCCGAACAAGGAAGGCATTAACTAAAAAACATCACGATTTATAGAAAGCAAAAGACAATCATGTTAGAAGATATCAGTTTTGAAACCAGCTACGGCGAACAGAAAAAAGGTTCTATCATCAAAGTAATAGGCGTAGGCGGCGCCGGCAACAATGCCGTTCAACACATGTATAAAGAAGGTATCGTGGGCGTGGACTTCCTCGTCTGCAACACCGATAAAATGGCCGTTGAGAGAAACGAGGTCCCCACGAAGCTTGTCTTCGGTGACACCGGCCTCGGCGCAGGCGCCAATCCGAAAGAAGCCGAACGTCTGGCTGTTGAGAGCGAACAGGCTATCCGCGACCTGATCGGCTCCGAAACCAAAATGCTCTTCATCACCGCCGGTATGGGCAAGGGTACGGGTACCGGTGCCTCCCCCGTGGTGGCCAAGATCGCCCGCGAAATGGGTATCCTCACCATCGCCGTCGTCACCTACCCCTACGACCTCGAAGGGAAAAAGAGTTTCGACAAGGCCGACAAGGGTATCGAAGAATTGAAAAAGTATGTCGATTCCCTCATCGTCATCCAGAACCAGAAAATCATGGAGATTTATGAGGATGAAACCCTGCGCGTGGCCCTCGGTTATGCCGATGACGTGCTCAAAAACGCCGTCAAATGTATCGCCGAACTGATCACCCTCGATGGTTATCAGAATGTGGACTTCAACGATATTCTCACCATCATGAAAGACAGCGGCGAAGCCATGCTCGGCCTCGCAGAAGCCAGTGGCGAAGACCGTATCGAAAAGGTCGTCAGCGAAGCCATGACCTGCTCCCTCATCGATGATGCCAATATCGACAGCGCACAAAACTTCCTCTTCTTCGTTCGCTACGGTGAAGGCAATGAACTGAAGGTTTCCGAACTGAAGAAACTTGCCGATGAGTTCGACAAATACAGAAATGACGACACCAACGTCATCTGGGGCCATGCCGCCGAAAAAGACCTTGGCGACAAAATCAAACTCTCGGTCATCATCACCAACTATACCCGTCAGGGTAAGAAAAAGGATTTCGGAGAATCGATTATCGACAGCCTCGAAAAGGATATTGAGCGAAAGATTACCCCCCCGTCTTTCGGCTTGCCGGAGGAACGCATCGTGACCATCCCGCCGCAAGAACCGGCTCAGGATACAGCCCCGTCAGCTCCCGCTGCAACACCGTCTATCGACACTGCCCCCGCAACTCCCGCTCCCTCCGCTCCTTCCACTGATTTTGGGACAGGAAATGTGACGCCCAATACCAATCCGCAGCCCGACCTGTTCGGCAATGAACGCCCTACCGACTCCATACAGAACCCGTCCTCTGGGGTCTTCACCTCCCCTGTGGACCAGTTCCCGTTCCTCGCACCGCAGCAGCCTGTACAACAAGCTGCCCAGGCTGTGGCTCCCCAAACTGCCACAGACGCGGTTGTGATTGACCTGAACGTGCCGAACAATACCGTTACGCTCTCGCCCGACCACAATGACGATATCTACGACAATGACGACTCATACCGCGAATTGTTGGGAACCCCCACCTTCCGTCGCATGCAGGATATCTCGTCCGTGCAGGCAGAACGGGTAGAGAAACTCGTTTCCCCGGGTAACGCTATTCCTCAGGCAAGTTATTCCCAAGATTTCTTTTTCACGGTAATACCTTCCGTTGATTAAGATGGTTCGCGGCCTCTGGCCCAATGTTAAATAACAGGTCAATTACCGATACTCGGTCTGTAAAAGGCTGACGGTCAGCAAAAACCTGCGGGTAGGGTAGAGGCTCGGTTAAACGCTCCCTCTTGGGATGCAAGGCTGAACGCAAATCTGTTCGATTATCATACTCTTTCTCGAAGGCCTCCGTAATGATGGGGGCCTTCTTGATTTTCAGCATTTTGAGTAATAAAATTGTCAGCTCAAGATTGTAGTCGAAAAGAAATTCATACTTCTTTTCAAAAAAAGGTACAATGAAGTCCCTATAATATAAATAGTAGGGCGTGCCACTATAAGCGGTTTCGATGGCACGCCAATGCTTTAACTGCCAATTGTCCTTATTGTCGATGCGCACATCGCGGATGATGCAACGCTGGGTGTCGTGCCGTGTGGGCAGAATCAGCGACTGCACCCCATGCGCCGTCATAATATAGGCGCGATTGCGGTAACTCTGCTTCTGAAAGGTCTCACACCCCTCCATAAAAAATACTTCGCTTTTAGCAATAAAAGCGAAGTATTCGATGGAGGGGAGATAGGCCGTCGAAAGGACGATTCTCTCCGTGTTCATTATTTGGAAATGATGATTTTTGCGCGTGAAGTGAGGTCATTACCATTGATTTCCAGCATGTACATGCCAGGAGTCAACTGGTTGAGGTTGAGGGTGAATTCAGGAGCCAACGTGATGTTGCGATTCATCACCAAGTTGCCCATCATGTCATACACTTTGCAAACGCCTTCGCCATCCGTGAAAGCACCACTGATGGTCATGATACCGCTGTTCGGGTTGGGATGAACATTCAGGGCATCCACCACCTGCGTGTAGTTATTGATACCTACGGTGTTCAAGTATTCGCCCTGCAAAGAAGTAGCACCAGTGTTGTTGGGATCCAACCACGGTTTCAACTTCTTGGCGTTGCTGCTGTTGTTGTTGTTGGTCCATGAGTTGGAAAGCTTGCCGTACAAGTCCCAACCGGTGGGGTTGGTGCAGCTGCTAGAACCTGCATACAGTTGGCCTACAATGAGTTTGTCTTTGTTGAAGAGGGGAGAACCAGATGAACCCTGTTCGGTAGCACCTGTAGCCGTAGCCCAATTGGCCAGCCAGAACTTGGGATATCCGCCCAAACTTCCATTGTTGATGTTCTGGGGTACGCTGAACTTCTTGATGTCACCACCAGGATGGTGAATAGCACCGCACTGCGTAGGGTTGGTGGGAGCTGTCGTGGTGTTGTTCCATCCCGCAAGGAATACGTTGAAATTGGGATTGATGGTTCCCGTGATTTCCACCAACATGAAGTCAGAGCTGCTATCGCCGTTGTCTTTTGCCTTGAGGGTGTAACCAGTTGCGGTTTTTATTGTGGAGCCGTTGGTGCCATTGCACGTGGTGGCCTGATAGTTGAAATAGAACTTCCAGTTTCCGGCTTCGTAGCAGTGGTTGGCAGAGAGCAGGTACTGCTTGCCGTCGCGGGCGGTGTTGTTAACCATAGCGCCACTGCACATATATACATAGCCTCCTGAGGTCATGGTGTAACATACTACAGATTGGATTTGATCATGCCATTGAGCATCGTAGCAGATGGCGTTGGGATGGCAGGTGCCTTCAGCATTGCCAAGACCGCCTTCCACATCTTTTTCATAAATATGGAAGAAATCATAATAACCTTGTGAAATCTGGTCAATCACTAACTTGCCGGCAAAGGCTGCGTTGGCAGGCTCGTAGTATTCTACGATAATCTCGTCACCCGGCATCTCCTGCGGATAGAAAGTGCCATCTTCCATGAGGTTTGCATTCGTGAATTTCCCAATCACAGTCTCTCTGTCTGGGGTATAGAGGAATAATTCTGCACCATTCGGAATTTCAAAAGTGGAAAAGTTCATAGAAGTGAAGGTTGCGCCTTCCATGTGAAACATCAGTCTCCAGATTTTCGAACCGTCGGGAAGCAGGTCGATGCGACCTGAGTTATAGTTGGTGTACATCACATCCTTGGTGACGCCAATACGCAGAGGATGACTTTTGCCTTCAATCGAAGCGTCTTCTGCCAATAATGACTCTACGTCTAATGCTTCAATCTCAACTGTGGGAATGTTTTGTGAGAGAGTGTGTTTGAAAGATTGGGGTTCTCCACCATAGCTCATCTGAGCCATGACTCTTGTTCCAAAAACGCACAGCACAACTGCTATGCAAATGGGTAAAAGCTTCTTCATTTTTGTGTGTTTTGATTATTTGATGAGTGAAATTTTCTTGGTGATGGTTTGGTTGGAAGTTTGAATGGAGATAAGGTAGAGTCCGCTTCTCAACGAAGATAGATCAAGGGTGAGTTTGTCGTTGCTCATGGTGGGAACAAGGTTCACCAGCTTGCCGTTCATGTCGTAAACCTTGACAATGGCGTTAGAAAGTTCGTTGTCGGCAAGGCGGATGGAGACAATACCCGTAGTGGGGTTGGGATAGATGACGCTGGAGTTGTCAAACTCTTCAATATCAGTAGTTTCAGCATTGTCGCACAATTGCGGGAAAAGGGCGTGGGTGAGGGCAATTCCCCATGATGTTGAGTCGGAATATTCCACCCATGTGGAATCGTGTCTCATCTCCCAGCCGGTGTTGGCTGCCTGGTTGCCCGTGTTGGTCACCAGCGCAAACTGTCCGCTGGAGGGAAGCATATAGCCTGCGAAGAAGTTGCCACTGATAGCGACAGAGGGAGAGAATTGGCAGACGTAGCGGCGCTTGAGTTGCGGGTAGGTGGTGGGCATCTGCGGGTCGTTTTCAGTATAACATTGTGATGCTATCGTGCTCAGCGATACGGTTTTGCTTGCAATCAAACTGCCTGGACGACCGTTGTTGTCAGCCCAGATGCAGAAGGTCACATTGCCGGTTCCGCTCACCACACCCACATTCATTTTCAGGTTGACAAGGTACTCAGTAGTGCTGTCTTTCTGGAAATAATCGGCTTTGGCGAGGTCGCCGTAGGTGTTCGTGCCGGCTAAATAGCCTTCATCGGGGGTGCGATAAAGGGTGAGAGTGCCGCCCAGCGGGTAATGCAGTCTGTGGCAGTTCCCAGGAATGATGGGAGTACCTGGATCGTCTGGATCATCAGGGTTATCTGGATTATCAGGATCATCTGGATCATCAGGATTGCCCGGGTCAATCGGGTTGTCGGGATTGTTGGGATCATACATGGGACAGGTGGTGCTTCCCGTGTTGTTGGGGTCGAGCCAGGGTTTGGCCTGCTGGTCGCTGGAAGAACCGTTCTGGTCCCAGTGATAGTATAATTTGCCATAATAGTCGTTGTGAGGGTTGCTGCACGTGGCAGCACCGCCTGTCAGCGTACCTACAAGATACCCATCCTGGTCGAAAAGTGCTGAACCAGAGGAGCCTCCTTCCGTAACACCACGGTTGGTGGTAGTCTGCCGCCAGTCGGTGATACGCCAGTGGGCATTGGAGGCACAGCCAGAGTACGAACCCGTGGAAATGGTGGTAGAAGAGGAGATTTTCTTCACGTCACCCGCCGGATGGTGGATGCCCGTTGCCGTGGTGGCCGCCGTGTTGTCACGCCGCCATCCAGCGTAAATCGGATTCCAAGAGCTGTCGGGTGCCTGGTTGAGCTGCAACAAGAAGAAGTCGGAACCGCCATTGATGCTGCCGTAGGCTTTCTTGGAACATCCTGTGCGGTACTGCGATGAGGATTGTACCGTAGTGCCCGTGCAGGTGGTGTACTCCAAGTTGAAATAGAAACGCCACTGGTTGAAGTTGGCCGCAGTTGCGTTCGGTCCACAGTGGTTGGCCGTCAGAATGTACGGCGTGCCATCGTTGGCCAAGTTGTTGATGAGCGTGCCGGTGCACCAGCCTCCAGAATTGCCTTCCACCACGTAGATGCGCACTACCGACCGCTTCTGCATCTGCCAGTCGTCACCTTCCGGACAGTTGACATTCACTTCGCAACTCTCACTATCTCCGATGTCCTTGGCGTGCTGGAACTCAGCAACCCCGCGGAAAATATGGGAAACCTGCGAAATATGGATGTCGGGCACGATGACCTCTGTGTTCAAAATGGCTTTCTTCTCGCCAGGGGTCAAAAGCGGAGGTGCCACATATTCAGCAATCAACACATCTCCAACAATCAATCCTATCGAATAACCCTTGTCATCTGTGTTGTCCAATTCTGAAAAACCTCCCAAAAGTTGCGTGCGCTCTTCGTCATATACGTAAAAACGCCCGCCATCCGGCAGATTGAACCGGTCGAAATGAAGTGACAGCGCCTTCGCACCCGGAATGGTGATGCGGATTCGCCAAATCATTGTTCCATCTTCCAACTCCTCCCAACTGCCAGCATTAACAGGACTTAAATCAACATCTTTCAATTGTGCGATGACATACATCCCACTTTTGTCAGTGTTGTTCATCGCCGCTGCAATAAAATCGGCATCAGCAGGCGCAACCACCGTCTCGTTGATGGGCGCAAACATCAATGCACTCTCATAACTGGCAGGATGCGTGCCGGGCAGATGCTGGGCAAATGTATGATTAAAAAATCCTAATACGCTGAAAATCAGGCAAAAGATAAAGGTGTTTAAGTGTTTCATACGCAGTTTTTTACACATAAGAAAACAAGCTGGCAAAATTAGACATTTTTTTTTAATTTTGAATCATTTGTTTCAATTTTTAAGGTGCGAAAATCAATTTTATTTTTGTAATTTTGCCCGCTAATTATAAAATAGGTAAATGGGTAAAATTAAAGTCGCTACTAAGAAAAAAGACCTCTTTAAAGGGGATTTGAGTGAACTGATTGTCCAAGCTTTGATGGAGAAAAAAGGGGAGGACATCGCAGTTATCGATCTGAAAAAAATCAATCACGTATATTTTGACAAGTTTGTCATCTGCTCGGGCACTTCAAGAACACATATTGAAACGCTTTGCGATTATGTACAAGAAGTTACCAAGCGCGAGGCAGGCATTCTCCCTACTTTCGTAGAAGGTGTCGCCAATGGCGAATGGATTTTGCTTGACTATTTTGACATTATCGTCCATATCTTCCAGCCCGAATTCCGCGAGTTCTACCAGCTGGAAAGCCTCTGGAGCGATGCCGATATCCAACATTTTTAATCTCACCACCACTTTTTCATGATGGAAAACAATAGAAAGCCACAACCGGAAGATAATAATAACCGGAAATTCAAATTCAACTGGACTTGGATCTACCTGATAATCGCTGCGATTCTTATAGGGTACTATTTTTTAGGCGGCCGCAATAATGTCAATGTTAATACTATCTCCGATAAGGAATTGAAAACGTTTGTGCTAAATAAGGATGTTAGTAAAGCCGTTTTTGTGCAGAAAGAGGAGAAAGTGCTTATTTATATCAAAAAGGAGAGTATTGATGCTAAAAGCGAGTTTGCCCAATTCCGTGAAAAGAATCTTGATGGACCGCATTTCTCTATAGAACAGTCAGATTATAAAGTATTTAAAGATGATGTGAAGGATTGGATTGCGAGAGAAACACGGATGCGTGCACGCGATTCAGTTAGATTACTGGAATCACAAGATACCGCTTTAAGAGCAGTCACGAACAAGTCGGACATCATTAATGATTGGGCTGATCAGTTGGTGAAAGATTATGAGTTCCCCATCACAGAGGATACCAGCAAGGCATGGGGGGGCGAACTGCTCCTCTGGATGCTCCCCATGGTGTTCATCATCCTGCTCTTTGTCATGATGGCCCGTTCTATGCGAGGCGGCATCGGCGGCGGAATGTTCAACATCGGCAAGTCCAAGGCCCAAGTGTATGACAGTAAAACCGCGCAAGGGGTCTCTTTTAAAGATGTGGCCGGTTTGGAAGGGGCGAAAGAGGAGGTGGAAGAGATTGTGGACTTCTTGAAAAACCCCAAGAAATATACAGTTTTGGGCGGTAAAATTCCCAAAGGTGCATTGCTGGTAGGCCCTCCAGGCACAGGTAAAACCCTGTTGGCCAAGGCCGTTGCCGGAGAAGCTAAGGTGCCGTTCTTCTCTTTGTCGGGTTCCGACTTTGTGGAGATGTTCGTCGGTGTGGGTGCCTCCCGCGTGCGCGACCTCTTCAAAACCGCCAAGGAGAAAGCCCCCTGCATCATCTTCATCGATGAGATTGACGCCATCGGTCGCGCACGCGGTCGCAACGCCATCAGCGGTGCCAACGACGAGCGCGAGAATACCCTCAACCAGCTGCTCACCGAGATGGACGGCTTCTCCACCAACGCGGGGGTCATCATCCTCGCCGCTACCAACCGCGCCGATATCCTCGACCGCGCACTCCTCCGCGCAGGCCGCTTCGACCGACAGATCCATGTCGAACTCCCTAACCTCAACGAACGCAAAGGCATCTTCCAGGTTCACGTCCGTAACCTCAAACTCGATGCCGACGTTGACCTCGACTTCTTCGCCAAACAAACTCCGGGCTTTTCAGGCGCCGACATCGCCAATGTGTGCAACGAGGCCGCTCTTGTCGCTGCCCGCAACTCGAAGAAATCTATTGGGAAAGAGGATTTCCTCGCCGCCATCGACCGCATCATCGGCGGTCTCGAGAAACGCAGCAGCATCATCTCCCCACAAGAGAAACGCGTCATCGCCTACCACGAGTCGGGGCACGCCACAGTCAGTTGGCTGCTCAAACATGCCTCCCCACTCGTCAAAGTCACCATCGTGCCGCGCGGCAAAGCCCTCGGCGCGGCCTGGTACCTCCCGGAAGAACGGCAGATTACCACCTTCGACCAGATGTTCGATGAACTCTGTACCCTCGTGGCCGGCCGCGCCTCCGAAGAGGTTAACTTCGGACAAGTCTCCACAGGCGCCCTCAACGACCTCGAGCGCGTCACCAAGATGGCCTACGCCATGGTCGCCTACTACGGCCTTGACAAAACCATCGGCAACCTCAGCTACTACGACTCCACCGGCCAGAGCGATTACGCCTTCCAGCGTCCCTATAGCGAAAAAACTGCCGAACAGATTGATAATCAGGTACACCAACTGGTGGAATCGGCCTACGCGAAAGCAAAAGATATTCTCGAAACCCATAAGGACCAACTGAATGAATTGGCACAAATCCTTATCGAAAAGGAAGTGATCTTTGCCGATGATTTGGAGAGAATCTATGGCAAGCGTCCTTCCGATGAGACCTCAGAGACTCCTGCTAATACGGAGAATACCCCCGAAGAGAGTAACGCAGATCAGGTTTCTACCGAACCCAATATGCAAGATAATACCAACCAAGATGGAAAAGAGTAATTCATACGAAGGCCTGGGTAATGCCAAGGATAACATTTGCCAGTCCATCCGGAAAGCACTGGCAACACCGGTGCATGTTCCCGATATTAACATGGATCAGGAACTGTTTCCCCCTATCCCCAACATGTTGGAATGCTTCCAACAGAATTTTGAAGCGGCAGGGGGCAAACTCGTGCCGTTCAAGATGGATGTCAGCCGAATGAACGACCGCGCCTACGCCTCCCACTTTCAGAAAAGTGTGTACGACTATCTGAAAGATTATGAACTGGAGACCAATCGGTGTATGACGGTGCTCAACACCTCCTCACAACTTGCTCCGGTGCTCGCCAATTTCAATATCCCTACCATCGACTACATCCGCAACTCCGAACCTGTAGATGCGGCCATCGTTTATGCGGAGTTCCTCATTGCCCGCACGGGCAGCATCGTGCTCTCGCAGCGCGGCGGCTTGATGCTCTACCCCTCCATTCGTAACCTCGCTCGCCATATCATCGTGTTGAGTCAGTCCTCCCGCATTATCCCTGATCTGCACACCCTTACCCAACTCACCACGACCACCCAACAGAAAGAAAACCGAATTGAAGAATCCGACTTCAATTTCGACATGCTTGAAGTTATTCGCCCCTCATTGGTGGACGAAAATTCCATCTCTCCCACTGCTCCCCATTTCTCGCTCCTGCTTGTCGTAGATAATTAATATTTAATATATACAATAAATAATTTAGGTTTGAAGAATCTGCTCATCCGTACGGTAACAGGATTGGTCTTCATCGCAGTTGTGGTGGGTTCGTTGCTCTGCTATGAGAAAAGTAGTGTCTTTTTCTACCTGCTGTTTCTTTTCTTTACCGTGGTGGGCACCTACGAACTGGTTCGGATGGCGCGCAATGTCGGGTTGGAAGGCAATCTGCCGATGGCATTGCTTTTGTCGATGACCTTTTTTTCCATTTTCCAGGTGATGGTCGCCCTCCCAGGTTTGTGGGAGACGTATGTGCTGGCAGCAGGATGTGTGGTGCTGCTTCTTCTCGGGGTGGTGTTGCTCGTCGTGGAACTATTCCGTGGACACGCCAACCCCATAGGCAATGTCTCTCTCTCACTTCTGCCAATGCTTTGGGTGGCGGTGCCGTTCTCTGTCATCGGTTTGTTGCTGGGCTGTCAACAGGTGGCGGTGGCCCTCTCCATCTTTATCATTATCTGGCTGGGCGATACCCTGGCCTATTGTTCGGGCAGACTTTTCGGGAAACATAAACTCTTTGAGCGGATTTCTCCTAAGAAAACCATTGAGGGCTTTGTCATTTCCCTCTGCCTTACCGTGGCTATCTCCGTCAGCTTCTATTGGATCCCCTTCTTCCACGGGGTCTTTTCCTCCCCGTGGCACTGGACGGGTTTCGCTTTCGTAGTCGTGCTGTTCGCCACGCTGGGCGACTTGGTGGAATCCCTGTTCAAACGCAGCTGTTCCGTAAAAGACTCCGGCTCGATCCTCCCCGGCCATGGTGGTGTGCTCGACCGCTTCGATTCAGCCCTGCTTGCCATCCCCGTCGCCGCCATCTATTGGCTTGCCTGCGTGTTGTTGGGGTAACAGAGCCCTTCGTTTCCTTTATGGGTTAGGATTTCCCTTAAACTTTAAGGGAGAAAAATCATCTAAACGACCTATTTTTTGAAGAAAAAGGGGTGGAGTGATAGTTTTTTTTTCACTTTATCCTGTTAACAATCGATTTTAAAAATGAAAAATAACGTCGTTAGTTGCTCATTTTGAGGCAGAAACATGATAATTCAAGGTATTCAAAAAAAATCCAATTCAAAAAAAACGCTAACAAATAAGAAAATTCAGCGTATTTAAGAAAAATGTTGTATTTTTGCAGAATTGGTATAAGAAAGATAAATTTGATAAAATAAAATCATAAGCTATTGATAGATAAGAAGAACAGGAATAAAAATAAAAATAATATAAATATCTCGATTATGAAAAAAGTTGTATCTTTTTGCATTTTTAGTGTGCTTTTGGCTGTGCTCAGCCTTGGCGTGAAGGCCCAAACCCCGTCGGGTTTGACGCTCTCTCCTGCCAATGTCACGCCTCAAGTGGGTGTTCAGGACACGGTTTATCTGATTCCCGATGCCTGCTTCGATGCGCTGGGGTTGACTGACGATGACAAGATTTCTATTGAATGGGAAATCTTGAAAGACGGCGCCCGTATCGAAACTGACTCCCTGACTCGCTATTTCGTGGAGTTCAAATTCGAGACGCGCTACAACATCGGCACCACTGAAAGATGGTGGGGACGCTCCTACACCGACGACTATTGCTATAACGGCAACGGTTTCGGTAGCTTCCCGGGTGCTTACACTCCGCTCCTCGACTCTCTTGGTCGCGAATGCGCTCGCAGCGGTCACTTCTGTATCACCCTCCCCGGTCAGAACAACCCTTACGAATTTGACTATTTCTATGTCAAATTCTTCAAAGATGCAGCTAACACTGCCCACCGTCTGATCTTCGAACCCAGAGAAGATGGCAACTACGAAATTGTCATCCACCTCTATCGGAGATGTAACGGTACCAAATGGGATAATATCAACTGCAATAACGATCAGCGCTACTACGTGGGCGGTCATACCAGTGACCTGTGTGGCGAGCTCTCTTCAGATACCCTGAAGCCCATGCCCGACACCATCCCGATGGAAGTCTCCATCTGCGTGGGTCAGACCTATACCTTGAATGGCCAGACCTTCGACCATGACACCACTGACGCTTTCGTTCCGTTCAACGGCGTTTCATCCTGCGGCAGCTCGATCGACAGCGTGATTAACCTCACCCTCCATGTCATCGACCCGCTCGTTCCTATCTTTGACACGCTGAACAGCACCACCCAACTCTGCGACTCCGGCGACGTGACCCTCGTGGCTATCCCGCAGAACGCTGGCGCAAGCGGCTCCTGCATCTGGTATGATGCCCTTGGCAATGTCATCGACACCAATACCACCATCACGCAGCACATCACCGCTAACGCTGAGTTCTATGCCTTCTCCTATAATCCGGAAGGCGGCTGTACCAGCCTCGACTCTGTACGGGTGTTCGCTGAGGTGTACGCCACCCCCAACCCGCACGTAACGGCCGACACGACCGAACAGTGCGAAGAAGGTGCCGTCACCCTCACCCTTGACCAAGCATACGATACCTTCAATTGGTTCCACGGCGACAATCAGCTGACCGAGACGAGCACCACGCTCACCCTCGATCCTATCGCCCTCGCTGACTCCGGCATCTACTACGCCACCGTCATCGACACCAATTACCATAGTGTTTATAACACCGCCATCCCCTGTCCCGCTATCAGCGACAGCGTGAACATCGTGGTGTATGAACACGCTACCGCCACCATCGTTACTTTCGATGGCGATAGCATCAACACCGCCGATAACGGTATTTTCTGCATGACCGACATCCTGCATGTCGTCACGGCTGAAATCACCGGCGGTACCGCTCCCTACACTTTGAACTGGAGCAACACCTCGGCTTACGTCACCTACAACACCACGGGTGACACCGTGACCTTCTCGCCGAATCCCACCTGCGATACTACTATATATAATGATACTATCATCGGTGGTACCGACGCCCACAACTGCTCCATCAAACAGGGTGCATTGGTGGATGTCTTCTTCACCTTGCAGGATCAGGACGTTCCTCATATCTACGTCAACGGAGACTCCGCCGCTGCCTTCCCATCAACGAGCACCAACTGCTCTTACCTGATGCCCGACCTTACCTCACTGATCGACTCTATCGTCGATGCTTGCGGTACCACTACCTGGGCACAGACCATCGCAGCTAACACCGAGATCTTCAGAGATACTACCGCATGGATCGTCGCTACCGACAACTGCGGTCATCAAGACAGCACCGAAATCCGTATCGCTATCCAGCCCAACTTCGCTACCGTTACCATCACCACTTTCGATGGCGATAGCATCACGGCTGCCGACAACGGAATTTTCTGTATGAACGATGTTGACCATGTCGTCACCGCTGACATTACCGGCGGTACCGCTCCTTTCACTTTGAACTGGAGCAATGCCACCGCTACTCATACCATCAGTGGCACCATCGCTACGGTGAACTTCACTGGTACTCCGACCTGCGACACCATCACCATCGCTGATACCATCCTTTCTGGTACCGATGCACGTGGTTGCGACATTATCATGGGCAACCTCATCGATGTTTACTATGTATTGGAAGATACCGATGTGCCTCATATCTATATGAATCGCACCGACACCACTGCAGAACCCGCTTACGCAGGTGACTGCTCATACTTGGTTCCCGATGTTACCGCTCTCGTTGACTCTGTCACCGACGCTTGCGGCACCGTTACTTGGGCTCAGTCTATCGCTGCTGCCACCGCTATCTATAGAGACACTACTCTCTGGGTGGTTGCTACCGACAACTGCGGTCATAAAGACAGCATCGAAGTAACCGTTACCATTCCTTACGTTCACGTTTCCGCTACCGACAGCGTCTTCCAGCATGTGATTTGCTCCGGCGATGCTAACGGTATTGTGGACATTATGGTGAAAGACGGCGTTCGTCCTTACAGTGTTACCATCAACCTCGTGGGTGAAACTGCTACCTACACTCAGACTGGCGGCTACAATGCCGACACCACCTTCCGCTTCGAAGGCCTTGTCAAGGGTCTGTGGGCTGTGGCCATCACCGATGCTAACGGCTGTACTTATCAGGCTGACACGCTCGACGTGAGCTCACCGAATATTCTCGAACTTGACACCGCCAATGTGACGAACCTTACCTGCTGGAAGAACGCCAGCGGTTACTTCGATTATCAGCTGACCGGCGGTAGCATGCCGTATGTGGTGAAACTCGAAGGCCCTGTGGCAATGGACACCACCATCAACGACAATAACACCTACCATGTTGGTAACCTCGACGCAGGTGCTTATGTACTCTCTGTTGTCGATGGTCACGACTGCAAAGATACGATCAGATTCACCCTTACTGAACCTGATTCACTGCAGATTACCGCTCTTACCATCCTCAACCATGTGAAATGTTATGGTGAGTCTAATGGTAACATGGCCGTTGCCATCGCTGGTGGTACTGCCGACTATACCTTCACTTGGAACGACAGCCTCAACAACGCTGTCCGCACTGAGACCAGAAGCGACCTCGCTGACACTACAGGCCGTATCCTTCCTGCCGGCGTTTACACCATCCATGTCACCGACGTTAACAACTGTCCTTGCGTGGATTGGAACGATACCATCAAGCAGAACGATAGCCTGCAGGTGGTCAGCATCGTGACTCCCAATGCTATCGAATGCCCATATCAAGGCACCTACGATGTGACCGCTACCGTGGCTGGTGGTACGACCAACCACACCTTCACTTGGACGATCAACGGCACCGATTCTACGGTTGCCAGCAATGCAGACCTGACCAGCATTTATACTTATACTGAACCCAATCCCGCTGTCTGCGATACCACGTTCAATATCACCTTTAAGGTGGTGGATGACTCTCTCTGCGAGGCCACCAAGAACGCCGACCAGTTCCAGATTGTTGACAACACCAATCCTGTGATTGCCGGTGCTATTGCCGACACCATCGTGATTGGTTGCGATAGCCTTGCTGCCACTGTGCCGGCTCCGGTTGACAATTTCGCTGACCTTATCGCTCTCGGTTTGGACACCATCACTGATAATTGTACTACCGTAGCTACAGACTTCACGGTTACGTACGCTGATGATACCACTGGTGTGGCATGCACGGAAAAAACAAGAGCTATCATCCAGAGAACTTACACCGTGGCCGACAGATGTGGTAACACATCTACAGTTGCTTATCGCATTACGGTGAAAGATACGGTGGCTCCCACCTTCACTCGTCCTGCTGACATCACCGTTTATAAGGATTCTTCCTGCAATGTTGATATCACTGTTATTGCTACTGGCGATGCAACCAATGTGTATGACAACTGCTCTAATGGTTTGACTGCTACCTACACGGATGAAACCATCGCTTCTACCACCTGCGTGAATACGGATACGATTAAGAGAACATGGCATTTGGTGGATGAGTGTGGTAATGCAGCCGCCGATCAGGTACAGACGATCACTGTTATAGATACTATTCGTCCTTGGTTTACTCTCGCTCCCCAGAATGATACTTCTTATTGCGAGGATGACGACCTCGATATGGTTCGTCAGCGTTTCCAGAATTATCCGACCTATACCGATAACTGTGCGAACGTTACGATGACCGTTGCTTTGGATAGCATTGATACGCTCTGTAACAATAAAACTACGATTGAGTACTATACCTTCACCTTGACGGATGCTTGTGGTTTAGTCACCACGGCTAAGGCTCAAATCTACACCTTAGATACCGTTCCTCCAGCGCTCGTCCGCCCGTGGTCGAATGTGACTATTTATGACTGTAGTACTTCTGAAGCCGATTACCTGGCATGGAGAAACAACATTCAGATTCGCGACTATTGTGCTGATACCTGCTGGTTAGTGAGATTTGATAGTGTGATTACCTATCCTTCAGCTCCGTGTTTGTCTTCTTATATTGAAAATGCTACATGGTACTTTACGGATGGTTGTAATGTTGATTCTGCCAAATCGGTCTTTGTGATCGATGATAATACGCCTCCTACCATGGTGGTGGGTCCTGAACTTGAGGTTTTGGTGGATTGCGACGGCGCAGGTAACCTTGACAGCCTCAAGAGTTGGATTAATCATGTTAAATATATTGACGCTTGTGATGGCGAAAATGTCACTGTGACGCTGTATGTGCAGCATAATGGTATCAGAGAACTGTTTGATACCACCGCGCTTACTCCTGATGGAAAGCACTTCAATGGTTATGTAGGCGATGATTGCGATGGTTCCTACACGATTGAGTGGATTGCTGAAGACTGTAGAGGCAACCAGTCCACTCCGGTTATTGAACATTTCCGTATCGTTGACTTGACGGGTCCCCAGTTCACGGCTCCCGATAATGATACCGTTGATTGCGCTAACTGGGAGGCTGACCTTGCCAACTGGTTGAATGTCCCGCAGGCCTTCGACCAGTGTCACCAGATCTCTTATGATGTATTGAATGATTATCCAGGTATTGAGGCTTTCTACAGCGGTTGCGGTACACCAGCTAGAAATGTGTTTGGTACGACGTGGGTCCACTTCACCTCTACTGATTCATGTGGCAATGCTACGACTCAAGAGCGTACATTCACGGTCATTGATACCGTTGCTCCTGTAGTTTCATTCGATAACGGTACTGGTCTTAAAGATCTTAATATCTATTATGATATTAATAATAATTGTAATTATGATCATTTCACCCCGGCTGTTTCTTGGGTGATTGATACTCTTTCTACCCATACCGGTGCCAATGTTTATCATAGTGTCGCTGAATTCATCGCTGCTCATCCCGAATTGGGCATCAGCGAGATTACTGATTGTGGCTATCCGTGGGGTTATCTTACAGTGAGACGGAATGTCCTCGGTTTGGATTTGGTGAGTGAGGATGCTTGTGAGACGCATTTCCGTATGGATTACATTTTCAGAGATTATTGCGGCAATGCTGATACCATTTATCAGAATGTCATTCTCAGCGATACTACTAAGCCTGTGGCTTCCAACTTCCGTTCGGATACGGTGTGGGTCGCTGAAGATTGCAGTATTACCCTGCCCGAATACACTACCGTTGATGCTTTGAGCGCCGCTGGTGCTGATATCCGCGACTGCTCAGAATTGACGATCTCTGGACCGGTTGATACCTATAGTGGTAGCTTGGCTACTTGCGATTCTACGGTATATCGTACCTACACCATCACCGATGCATGTAACAATAGTACTGACGTTGTTGATACTGTCCTTATTAAAGATAAGATTGCACCGGTTGTTACTGGTCCTATGCCGAGCGACACAGTGTATATGAATGCCACTTGCGATGCCGTTACTGCTGACACCGCTGCTCGTTATGCCGCTTTGATGGACACCACCACTTATCGTGATCACCAATGGAGTATGACCATTGCTGATTGCTCAGGCATCACCATCACTCGCGGTATCAGCGCTGTGACTGAGGCCGACTGCCCCGAAAAGACCATCCTTACCACCTTCTATGTGACTGATGGTTGCGGTAATGCGAGCGAGTTTGTTGATACCCTCTACATTATGGATTCTGTGAAACCTGTGGTTTCTAATTTTGAGCATAATGACACCATCTACTTGGTTGAACCTGGTTGCACCTTCACCGTTCCGGATAACATTTTGGCTATTGCTTCTTACAAAGACCTCTACAATATTGACAATCGTTATGCTGTTACCGAGTGCAGACTCGACAGCAACGCTATCGTGACCGCAGCTGATGACGCTACTCTCGTTAGCGATACCACCGCTCCTGGTTGCTCACGTATTGTACATCTCTACTATAAAGTTCAAGACCTCTGCGGCAACATCTCCGATGGCAAGTTCACTTTGAATGTGGTGATTGTTGACACTACCAGACCTGCTATTGAGTTTACGGCTATTGATAACGATACGGTTTATCTGACTTCTACTTGCCAGGTGCCTGATTTGATCACCACTTACTGGGCGGATGGTAGTGATGCTATCGATCACGGCTACTCTATCACCGATTGCAATATCAATGCCGCTGATAAAGAACTGGTACGATACACTCAACGTCAAGAGGAAGAAGGATGTAACAATATTAAGGTTACAGTTCCTTACACTATCGCTGACTCTTGCGGTAATGTGTCTGATACCCTCTATCAGTACATCATCGCTGTTGACACAGTGAAACCTGTTGTTGATGACTCTTATATTCATACTATTGATACCGCTCAGGATGCTGACTGCGGCGTGTATGCTTTGGATACGGTTCTGAACATTGATACTTACAAGAAATTGTATGATTTCGATAATGGCTACTATGTTACGGAATGCAAACTTGACAGCACTAAGCTGATCACGGATCATATTGACACTACTGACGATGCTTGTGAGCGTTACATCCATTACTACTACAGAGTTCAGGATGCTTGCGGTAATATCTCTGCTAACATGTTCACCCTGAGTGTGAAGTATGTTGACAAGCTCGCTCCTGTTGTAGCCGCTCCCGCTACTTTGAGTGAGGATACCGTTTATATGACCTATCCGGAATGCACCAATACGGATACCACTGGTTTGCATTGGCCCAACTTGGATAGCGCCCTCGCACATGGCTACACCTTCACCGATTGCCATCTCTTTGCTACCACCTTCGCACAGACCCGTACTGCTGGTTGGCAGCACATGGGTTGCTACTCCGTTGATACGGTTTACTACACTGTTGAAGACTCCTGTGGTAATGTTTCCGAAGAGTTTGTACAGGCTATCCGTATGATGGATACCTCTGTGCCGGTTGTGGTAACTACGGAAATCCGTGATAGCATTATCGAGATGATTGAGACCAGCACCGATTGCTTAGGTCAAACGGTGGATCCGTTCACTACGGTTGGTGAGGTAATTGCTTTCAACGGCAGCTTAACGGTGAACGATTGCAATGTGGATAATAATTCTGAGGTGTTTGTATATGATGCTGACACTGCTGGAATTTCCTGCGAACGTGTGGTTACTCGCGTTTACAAGGTGATTGACAATTGCGGTAATGTTTCTAATACAACCTTCACTCACAAGATCAAGATTCAGGATGTTACTGCACCGGTTCTCAGCTTCACCGAATTGCCGGGCGACACTACTTACATGAACGATCATCCGGATTGCGACCTCAATGCTGATGCTGAGTTCACCACCGTTACTGACCTGTTGGCTGCTTACGCTAATAATACGGTTACCGATTGTAACTTGGATGATAATATGACTTGTGTGGCTGATACCACTTACACGGCTACTACCAATCTGCCTTACGTTGCCTTGATTCACAGAGTTTATACGATTTCCGACACCTGTGGTCATAGCACCAACTTCACGCATGACATCTTTGTCCGCGATACGAACAGCCCGATTATTACCACCGTTGAGACTGATGCTTTGACGAATCTGCCGAAGGTCCAGGATTCTATCGTGTTCTCCACTGCTACGAATTGCGATCCTGACGTTCCTGCTGCGTTTACAACGGTTGCCCAGGCACTTGCTTATCCTGGCATGACCAACATCGTGGATTGCGAATTGGATTCCACGCTGACTTCCACCTATACTGAAACTGACGGTTCCTGCCCCGATACGATTGCAAGAACCTACACGGTTGTGGATAGCACGGGCAATACGGCTCAGTTCATCCAGTACATTATCATCCGCGATGAAGTAAGCCCTGAAATTTCGGGTACGCTGCCTTCCGTTTTGGTCTATACTGATGACAACTGCGACTATGACCTTTCTGGTGTTCAGGTTTACGACGACACAACTGATCTTGTGGGCGCTGGTTTACACATCGTTGATTGCCACGACATCACCAGCGTGACCTATAGTGATGTTCCTACTCGCAATTCTCAAGGTTGCGAAAATGATAACTATGTGACCAGAACTTATACCATAACCGACAAGTGCGGTAACTCCAGCACGGTTGACCAGATTATCAATATCAAGGATACTACTCGTCCTCAGATGGATGTTCCTGCTCTTGATGATGTGGCTGCAACCTCTGTTGGTGGCTGTAAATTTGCTATTCCGGATTTGTCGAGCATCATCAATGCTCACTACACCGATAACTGCACCAGTTTGCCCAAGACGATCACTCCTGACCATGCTTGGGGAGAACTGATCAGCGATACCACTATTGTTACGATTACCTATACTGATAGTTGTGACAATGCTAACACCACTACTATCCGTGTTAACGTTCCTGCTAAACTCGTCATCGACTCTGTGAAGATGGATAGCGTAAGCTGCCACAGCATGAGCGATGGTAGTATCTTGGTTTGGATTTCCGGTGGCACCGATAATGATACCGTTAGCATCTGGCAAGGTACTACCCAGGTTTTGGGCGACTCTATTACCGACAACTACATGGTATTCCATGGTTTGGCTGCTGGTACTTACACTGTCCAAGCTATCGATGCTGACAGTTGCGAAGCTGTTCCTCAGAACATTGAGGTGCTGCAGCCCGATACTTTGGTGGTGGAACTCAATATCACCACTCTCGATGACATTGACACCGCTTCCCTCTGCGATAATGATGGTTTCCGTTTGGTGACCACCTTACCGAATGTGGGTCAGCAAGGTACTCCTGATTATGAGTACAATTGGTACTATGTCAAGAATGGTGTGGATACTGTTCCTGTATATCAGGTTGGTCCTACTAATGCTACTTCTACCACCTATGGTTATACTTCTACTCTGGAGGCTGGTTCTTATAAATTCGTTGTTGAGGTTGTGGATGCTCGTGGTTGTACCGATACCGCTTCTGCAATGCTCACGATTGATTCTACTTACGAATTCCACGATACCGCCCGCGTGTGTCTGTCTAACCTGCCGTTTACTTGGCCTGGTCACACCGATCGTGCAATCAATCCTCTTGTGATTGACAACTCTCTCATTACGGTTAACGATACTGTGTATGTCATTTACGATAGTCTGCCCAGTATCCACGGTTGCGACAGCGTTTGGATTCTCCATCTGACGGTCACCGACAAGGCGTTCCTCACCATTCGTGACAGAAACGACAATGCTGATGAAAGCAGCTTGCAGGAGCGTGAAATCCATGCTACATTCGAAACCGGCAACTATGCTGACGGTCTGAAGGGCTTCGAAATCTTCGTGGATCGTAACTGTATGAATTGTACCAACGTTAAGGTGGGCTTCCACTACACGCTCTATCGCATCGAAGGTACTGATACCATTGAGATCACCTCTGATGTGGACGATTACTTCACACCGAACTATCGTACTTATATGGACCAGTACTCACTGAATGCTCAGACCATTACTACCGGACCTGTTGTAATTCCTCAGCAGTATCCGACTATCGGTATGGGTGTTGCAGCTGGTAACCATTACGATTACTTTAACCTCTGCTGGATGACCCCGAGATACAACTGCTCATTCGGCCCGTTCTTGACCAACTCTGGTATTGGTTACACTTACGGCCGTGCTAATACCATCGGCTTCACCCAGTTCAGAACTCCTGGTGAGTATATGATTACGGTTGATATGGTTGAGTACACCGGTGGTAGTGGTTGGAATGGTGAAGGTTATTGCCACGATGATGGTAAGGTCGGTGGTCAGAATGCTACTGCCACTACTAACATTATCTCTTCCGTCACTATCTACATGACGGTTACTGGCGATCCGCTGTCCGCTTCCGCTCCGTTCGTTAATCCTATGGAAGGTGTGGTTACGGTTGACGCTATGGGTAATGTTCCTACCGTGACGGCTTACCCGAACCCGGCTCGCGACTTTGTGACCGTTGAACTCAGCGGCTTCCAGGGCGAGACCTCCGTCATCCTCTCCGATGGTAATGGTAAGGCTCTCAGCAACACCAACCTCAACATCGATAGCGATGCTACTCCGATCATCAAGATCAACACCAGCGACTTCGCTCAGGGTGTGTATATGGTGACCGCTCGCAACAAGGATGTTGTCGTGACCAAACGTGTTGTGATTGTCAGATAATATTCTGTTCTGAATACCTCAAGGGGCTGCCATCCGGTGGCCCCTTTTTTATTGCCCTTCGCTCGCCGATTTTCTACATTACCTTGTTTATAATTTTTCAACTATCATTATTCATTTCCCATTCCAATCCTTTATCTTTGCGGAGATTTGATAAGTTATGTTTAAAAGGCTGATTTTTATTGTCTTTTCTTTGATTCTCTTTGTGAATGAGAGCGTTACGGCTCAAGATGTCGCTTCGCAATATAGTGCTTTGTCTCCTGAGGCGAATCACCGAATTGACTCTATGGTGCAGCGCTGTATCGACAAACATATCATCCCGGGATGCCAAATTATGGCCCTCTATCATGGGAATGTGATTTTTGACCGTAACTTTGGTTATCAGACTTACGACACTACTTTCCCCGTCAATGATGGCACCATGTACGATGTCGCCTCCATGACCAAGTCGTTGGCCACCACCTTGGCGGTGATGAAACTCTATGATGACCACCTTCTTCGTATCACCGATAAGGTATCCACCTATCTGGATTATACAGCAAGCACGGCAGTCGGAAATCTCACGATTGCCGAACTGATGACACACACCTCCGGATTGTCGGCTTTTATCCCCTTTTACCGTGATATTTCGCCCAAAGGAGTGTGGGATGCCCGTTACCTCCATGCTGTCCCCGATTCGCTATTTTCGGTCAAGGTGGCCGATAGTGTTTACCTCCGTTACGACTTTCCAGACACGGTACTGCGTAAGATGGCCATCTATAAATTAGGGCAAAAGAAATATGTATATAGCGATTTGGGTTTTATCCTGATGAAAGAGATTGTGGAGAAGGTCGCTGGCGTGCCGATGGATCAGTTTTTGAACGACAATTTCTACATGCCGATGGGACTGACTCGTACAGGTTTCAACCCGACGGAATGGACTTCTGTTGAGAATATCGCGCCTACTGAAAACGACACCTATTTCCGCAAACAGCAACTACGAGGGTATGTGCATGACCAGTCGGCGGCAGTGTTTGGCGGCGTATGCGGGAATGCCGGCCTTTTCTCTACCGCCCATGAGGTGGCCGTTATCTTGCAGATGCTGATGAATGGCGGCGAGTGGGAGAACCATCGTTATCTCTCCGAAAAGACCGTCTTGCAGTTTGTGAGCACCTGCCCGATGCACGGTTGTCAGCGCCGTGGATTAGGCTTCGACACACCTTCGTATGCCGGTCCGAGCGGATTACTTCCTGCCATAGCAGGGAATAAGACTTACGGTCATCAGGGTTTTACGGGAACGGTTTTTTGGTGCGACCCGCAGAACGATGTCATCTATATCTTCCTGTCGAACCGAGTTTATCCGAGCGCGGAAGAAAATCTGTTGTCGAAAAGCCGATTGAGACTGTTGGTGCAGGAGGAAATTTATCTTGACCTGTTTAAAAAATAAAGAAATACCATAAGAATGGAGAGACCAATTATCACATTGATTAGCGACTGGGGATGGGACGATGTGTCGTTGGGGTTGATGAAATGGGAGCTGTACCAGCGTTTCCCCAATGCTTGTGTGGTTGATCTTGTTCATGATGTGGAACTGTTGGATGTCAACCAGACGGCTTTCATGATGTCTCGTTTGTACCAGCGTTTTCCAGTGGGTAGTTTGCACCTAATGCTGACGGGTGTTTCTCGTTTATCCAACGAAACGCCTTTGGTGGTGGAGATGGAGGGCCACTATTTTATTGGTCTTGACAATGGCGTTTTCCCAGCGTTGTTCCCTGACGGCACTTTGCAGGTGCGGCGTTTGAAAGAAGGTGTAGGTGATTGCTTAGAACAGATGAGCGTGTTAGCTGAGGCTTGCCTGACGCATCGTTGCCAAGAGGTGACGGAAGAGGCGGAGTTGCTTTGTGAGAATTACCTTCTAAGGTATGTTTATTCAGGCGCCGAGAAGTCCTTTTTAGGCCATGTGATGTATATTGATAGTCATCACAATGTGGTGACGAATATCCCAGCCCAACTATTCAAGGATGCTTTGGGAGATCAGTCGTTTGAACTTCGTTTGAGTGGATTTGTGATTCGGAAGTTTCATGATCGATATGTGAAGGAGTGTGAGCCTTATTTGGTGCCGAATTCGTTAGGGGTATTGGAGATTGTGAGTTATGGGGCGAAATTAGTGTTGGTGCCGAAGTGGAATGTGGGGCAGGCGATACGGATTGAATTTGTGGAATCAAATGAATAAAATATGAAAAGAGTATTATGTTTTTTGTTGACGATGATTTGTCTTGCTATGCAGGCACAGTCGGTAGATTATGAGTTGTTGGGATTTTTGGACAGCCGTGATTCGTTGGTAGAGGAGCTGGTGCTGACGGCCAGTGAGGATTTCACGCCGTCGTTGCGTTTGAAAAACAACGGATCTGGCATACCAGCGACTACCGACACGGTGTATTTTGACATCTATTATAACGGCAGTTATGCCACCTATTTCTTTTTGAGGGGGAACCAGTTGCAGGGTTTGGTATCGGGGCAGGAGGCCACGGTATCGTTGCCGCAACCGCTGATGACCGCCGCTGCGATGGATGAGAGTGTCATCACAGCATTCCAGATCTGTATTGAGGTGCGGATTGCGGGCAGTGCCCATGACCCCGTGGCAGACAACAACCGTGCCTGTGTGCAGGTGAATCGCCCGCTGCCCGTGCCCGAATATGCGGAGGGTGACTTCCGGGTGGGTCCCAACCCGGCTCGCGATGTTCTCAGTGTGCAGGCACCCGCTGGCACACAGGTGGAATTTTTCGATATGTCGGGCCGAAAGTTATTGAATGACACTATGATAGAGGATGATTTTTCCTTTAGTGTTTCGAACTTTTCTGCGGGTATCTATTTTGTGAAGATGACCAACGGAAAATCAGAGACGGTACGGAAGATTATTATAGCGAAATAAATCATTTTTTTAGCATTTTTAAGAATAATGTTTTAGAAAAAAATGTATTTTTGCAGTTCAAAAAATTCATTTTATTATTAACCAAAACAAAACATTATGAAAAAACTTTTTACCCTTTTCGCAGCTATGTTTGCTGTTGTGGCAATGAACGCTCAGACTGTTGACTACTCTCTGGATGGATTTTATGATGGCACATCTGTTATCAGCACTTTGAATTTGGGAATGACAGAAGATTTCAATCCGAGTGTGATTCTGACCAACAATGGTCCGGATGTTCCTGCTGCTACCGATTCCATTATTCTGGATATCACGATTGAAGGCATGAACTTGGGTTATGTGTACCTGCTTGGTGCACAGGCTGCTTCTCTTACTGCTGGAAACCAAACGGCATTGGGCTCTGAGACTCCTTTGTTCACCGCTGCTGAAATGGATGAGGCTGGTATTGAGGGCAGTTTCCAATTCTGCTACAACCTCCGCATTGTCGGTGCTGCCACTGATCCTGACCTCTCCAACAACCAGGCTTGCCTCACCGTCAACCGCGGTGTGAATGGCATTGAGAACATCGTTGCTGGTGAAATCAATGTTTACCCGAACCCCGCTACCGATGTTATCTATGTTGCCAATGCTGAAGGCGCACAGGTGAGCGTATTCGACATGAACGGCCGCATGGTCAACAGCGTGGAGAGCGCTTCCGCTAACCAGGCTATCGACGCTTCTTCTCTCGCCAAAGGTATGTACATCGTACGTATCGTTGACGGTCAGAATGTTACCACCAAGAAAGTCAATGTGGTTCGCTAATCACTAACTTTTTTCAGTCTAAAGGGCCTGCATGAAAATGCGGGCCTTTTTTTATGACTGTAAATGATAATCTATTGGGAAGATTGGCATTTTTTTGTATTTTTGCACCATCATTTATAGAATTATCAATAATAATCATATTATGAAAAAAATTATTTTATCCGCCTCCTTATTAATAGGATTGGCAGTCGTTTTTACCGCCTGCACGGGCAATTTTATGCAGGACATGTTTAACTTGGTTTCAGGTCACGCCTCCAGTACAGTTAGAGGTAGTGAAACGGAAGAGTATGATTCGAGCATTGCAATGAATCTCACGGGAATTGAGCATCCTTGCACGATGGGACTGTGCACCTCGATGGATATTGATGAACTGCAGAATATCAGAAACGAAGAGGATATTGAATTTCCCTTCATGGTTTACCGTTTGGTGGGCTCGAAGTTTACTTCGGGTTCTGACCTCACCGTCAACAATGTGCTGACGGCGGAAGATGTTGAGGATTTCGATTATAAGAGTCTGATTAACGGAAGATTTGCCGAGAATAATGTGGTGGCGGTGGCTGTCAGTGCTACCCAATACTACGTGATGAGCACGGGCAGCATCCATCTGAAGAAAGTGAACAACAACAAGGTGGTAGGCGATTTTTCAGGTAGCGCCTACGTGATTGATATTGAAGCTGAGCCTAAGTTGTCGGAAGAGCAGGTGAGCTTTTCTGGTGATTTCAAGAGCCGCGTGATTCCAGTGATGGATTGGCTTGTTCGTTTGCAGGATAGTATTCAATAATAATTTTAGAAATGAAAAAATCGCTGATTCTTTGGTTGTTAGGTGTTCTTCCTCTGTGCTTGTTGGGCCAGCAGGTAGAGTTGTTGAACCAAGCTTATAGTCAGGTGGAGAGTGTTCTGACTCCTGAGGATGAGGCGATGCTGCGCGCTTGTCCGGTGCTGAAATTGGATGCCCACCAGCTGGCGCGTCCGCTGCCTCCAGAGGTTGACAACTCGCTGTTGCCCTATATGACTCCTATCTACGGGCAGTCGGCGTTGGAGTGTGGACAGGCTTCGAGTATAGTTTACACTTTTTCTTACGAAATCAACTGCCGCAGAGGCACCAACAACGACAATTTCAACCGTCGCTACCCAACCCATTTCGCATGGAATTTCTGTAATGGCGGTGCCAGTGCGGGTGTGAGTTTCTTAGACACCTGGGAAGTGATTCGCACGGCGGGCACCCCCAACGTGTCTGACTGGGGCGGCTGGTATAGCACGGGCGGTCCGGCACGTTGGGCCTCTGGCTACAACCTCTACTACAAGGCCATGCAGAACCGTATCGTTGAGTTCCTCGCCATCCCCACCGACTCGGAAGAGGGACTGCTGACGCTGAAACACTGGCTCGACAACCACCTCTGCGGCGACGAACATGGCGGATTGGCCAACTTCTACTCCACCCATGTGCCCAATGGCAATGAGGAGATGCTGCGCCAGATTCCGGCCGGTACCCCACACGCCGGAATGTGGATCGTGCCCAACTTCAAATCCAACGTCAACCACGGACAGACCATCGTCGGCTACGACGACTCTATCTGCTGGGACTACAACGGCGACGGCCTATACACCAACGACCGCGACCTCAACAGCGATGGTGTGGTCGATATCCGCGACTGGGAGGTCGGTGCAGTCATCTTCTGCAACTCTTTCGGAACGGGTTTCGCCAATGAAGGCTACTGCTACTTGCCCTACCGCAAACTGGCAGAATTGCCCGCCAATGGCGGCATCTGGAACAAGTGCGTCTATGTGGTGAATGTGAAAGACCAAGTGATGCCCCGCCTTACCTATAAGGTGACGATTGACCATACCTGCCGCAACAAAATCAAACTGCAGGCCGGTGTCTCTACCAACCTGAACGCCACCCAGCCCGACCATACCATCGACTGGGCCGTGTTCAACTACCAGGGCGGAGAGCATTACATGCAGGGCGACTCCACCGACGAACAGCGTATTCTTGAACTCGGACTGGATGTGAGCCGCCTGTTAGAGTTTATCGAACCCAATCAGTCCGCCAAATTTTTCTTGCAAGTAATTGAAAATGACCCGGAGAGTGCGGCCGACGGGCAGGTGATTGACTTTGCCTTGATGGATTATAATGGCTCTATTTTGCCTGTTCAAACCGTCTGCTCGGATGCGAATGTGCCGTTGGTGAACAATGGCACCACTACGCTTTCGGTGGTGAGCAGCATCAACTTCTCCCGTCCGCAGATGCAGCCCAACCCGCCGGTCATGGAGGCCTTCACCGACTTCCAATATCAGATTCCTGTGACAGGCGGCAATGCGCCTTATCGGTTTGAGTTTACCAAAGAGTACGGTATTGAGGAATTTGCTGAGTCGATGCCGACGGCTACCGGTTCAAATGTGTCTCTTTCCAATACCAACAATGGCTATGCATTGGTGAATTTGCCATTTGAATTTCCTTATTATGATGAAAAATACAGCCAGCTCTGCATCTATGCCGATGGCTATATGAGTTTCCGCTACGATACCTACAACTGGCCGTTTCTCAAAGACCCAGAACAGCAAATTAAGGCCACTCAGATGATTGCACCTTTCCGTGCAGATCTCGTTGTGACGAGTGTGAAGAAGAGTCAGAGTTCGTCGGAGGTGACGATCTTTGTGCAGGCAAAAATCAACGGACAGAGTTCGAGCAACATTTCATACGCCGTAAAACTCTATCCCGATGGTGTGATTGAATTTTACTATGGTTCAATGAGTTATACCGGAGTTGGCGGTCTCTCCCTCATTTCGCGTGGCGATACTCGTATTTACCAGAAGACTTCCGTTTCAGAGGGTTTGGCCGCACAATTCGCCAATCGTTGTTTCCGTTTCACCCCACCGCAGCGAGTTGATTTCTTGCAGCTGAGCCGCGATGGTGTGCTGTCAGGTATGTCGGAAACGGCCTTCACCCACCTGCCGGTGCCCGTCACCTGCTTCGACATCAACGACCAGCGGCACGATACCCTTGTCTATCTCAGTTGTGAGTATGGCAATATGCTGGTGATTACCGATATGCATGTGGATGCAGGCGGCGATGAGGTGATTTCTGCTGGTGAGGAAGTGACCTTGTCGTTCACTGTCAGGAATCTCGACACTGTTCCGTATGCGGATTGCTTTTTGCGCTTCAGCACCCCGTGTCCCTATGTGGAGATGGTTGACGATAACGAGTATTTCGGTTATATTGGCGGCGGCAACGCCTACACGCTCAACCATGCTATCCGTTTCAGGACAGCACCCGGAACGCCCAACATGACCATCGCTGACTTTGTGGTCACCCTTTCCAACGACCACTATCCGATGACGACGGTGATGCCGTTCACTATCTATTCTAACTGGTTGGAGGTGGTGTCGTATGCTGTCATGGACGGTGGCAACCATCGGGTGGATGCCAACGAGACCGACACCTTGCAAGTATGGTTTAGAAATGCGGGTCCGGAAGCCCTCGTCGATCTGATGTTCGAGATGCGATTGTTGGAGGAACATATTATCCCATTGGATATTCGGGATGACTTTTATTTGTTGGAGCCCGGCGAGGTCAAGATGGCCGAGTTTGTGTTCCGCACGGATGCACAATACCAGACACTCAGCGCGTTGGATGTGCTGATAGATGTTTATTCAGGCCTTCAATATAGTGATACTAAAGTCATTACCCTCATTGGCGAAAGCAATTGTGAGAGTTTTGAAAGTGGCCTTCCCGAAGGATTCTCCTACGCCAACTACGCATGGTATTCTACCTCCGATGAAGCGGCAGATGGAGTGTTTAGTCTTTGTTCGGGAAATATTACTCACAACGATACCTCTACTGTGATTTGCCAGTTTACTGCTGTGCGAGAGGGAACAATCTCGTTCAGCTACAAGACCTCCACGGAGAACAACTACGACTGGCTCTATTTCTTCATCGATGGCACGCAGCAGATGCGCTGGTCGGGAGTACACGACTGGGAACGCTATGAGGCGCCGATTTTGGTGGGCGAGCATACTTTAGTGTGGAAATATATCAAAGACTATTCGGTAGATGGCAATGCCGACAAAGTGTGGATTGATGATGTGTGTTTCCCCTTGGAGAACGATGCCATGCCTGAGTTGCAGATTTCGCCGAATGTAGTGGAGGTGACCGCTGGCGTGGAACAGGTGGATATTCCGTTGCTGTACGAGTCGGTGACACCCATTTACCTCCTGTATGAGAACCGCATTGTGAATGAGGACATGCAGCCCGTCGGATGGGCATCTATCGAGTCACCGGGCGGCAGCCTCAATGCGTTGTCTTCCCGCGAGGTCAATCTGAGCCTTCATCTGGCGGGAATGCCCGATGGTATTTATCGTGCCAACCTGATGGCTACGGTACAGGAGGGGAATACGGTGCTGGTGCCGATTACCGTGGTGGCGGTCAACACCGGCGTTGACGAATATACCGTGTCGGACGGCACCGTCAAAGTGTATCCTAACCCCACTACGGGGAGTGTGACCGTGGAGCAGCAAGGTTTTGACGGACAGCGGGTTCAGTGCCGGCTGTTTGATATGTCGGGCCGCCAGTTGCGTTGGTTTGAGGAGAATAACACCCAGTTTGAAGTCGATTTGGGTGATGTGGCGCAAGGTATGTATTTCTTGCAGATGCGTTGGGACAGCGGCGAGGTACAGGTGGTGAAAATTGTGAAAAGATAGTCCCCCGTGGTTTTCAGTACCCCTATATTTCTTTTTGTTTTTCTTCCTATATTGTTGATAATCTATTGGTTATCACCATATAAGATAAAGAATTGGATTTTGCTGTTAGGCAGTCTATTCTTCTATTCGTGGGGAGAGCCGTTTTTTGTGATGGCGGTGGTGGCGGCGATTGTGGCCGACTATTTCATTGCCCGGAAGATGGCGGCCAGTGAGGGACGTAAGCGAAAGGGATTGTTGGCCTTGTCGTTGGTGCTGAATGTGGGGCTGCTGCTGTATTTCAAGTATGCTAATTTCTTCGTTGCCAACTTGCAGGCGCTCTATTCCCTGTTGGGAGCGCAGCCCTTCCGCTGGGTGGAGGTGGCCTTGCCGGTGGGTATCTCGTTCATCACCTTCCAGAAGATTTCGTACATGGTGGATGTGTATCGCGGTACGGTGGAGCCGCAGCGCAAGTTGCAGGACCTGATGCTCTACATCCTGATGTTTCCGCAGCTCATTGCCGGTCCAATCGTGCGGTATAAGGATATTGCGGGGCAGCTTGCCGACCGCAGGGCCGATGATACTTACGACCGTCGTGTGGTGGGCTTTTCGCGTTTTATGTTTGGATTGGGGAAGAAAGTGTTGATTGCCAATGTGTTGGCGGAATATGTGGATGCGGTGTTTGCCGCCTCGCCCGGCGACTTTTCCTCAGGCACGGCGTGGATAGCTATTTTGGCTTACACTTTCCAAATTTATTTCGATTTCTCAGGCTATTCCGATATGGCTTTGGGTTTGGGGTTGATGTTGGGATTCAGATTTCCTGAAAACTTTAACTTCCCTTATATCTCGCAGAGTATCACTGAGTTTTGGCGCAGATGGCACATCACTTTGAGTTCTTGGATCAAAGATTACTTATATATCCCGATGGGAGGAAATCGGGTGGCGGTGCCGCGCATGTACTTCAACTTGGTATTTGCGTTTTTCATTTCCGGGTTTTGGCATGGTGCCGCCTGGACCTTCATCGTATGGGGACTTTACCATGGTTTCTTCTTGATTTTGGATAGATTGGGTTTGAAGAAAGTATTGGACAAGATAGGGAAGTTGCCAGCCGTTATTTGCACCTTTTTTGTGGCGATGGTGGGCTGGATTTTCTTCCGTGCCGACAATCTGACCTATGCTTTTGCTTATCTGCGCCGCATGTTTGCTTTCGATGGGCGGTGGGATGAATTTTATTGCGACAGAAGATTTCTGTTTGTCTTTTTCGTGGCGATAGTGGGTTCTTTTTGGGGGATTTTCAAGAATGGCGAGCAGTTCCAGTACAAGTTTTTTGCCGAACAGCCTGAGCGGAAGTGGCTGTTGGTAGGGTTTGGAATGGCGGTAGTGTTATACGTGCTGTGTGGCGGTTCGTTGTTGGCCGGCGGCCTGAATCCGTTTATTTACTTTAGGTTCTAAAGGAATATTCTCCATAAAGGTTTAATTTTGAACTTTTACGTGGTAAAAACACCAATAATAGTTCAAATCTAAACCATTAAGTGAAAGATTTTTTCATTCGCGACTGGGCACAAAAAAAAGCGGAAGAGTAATCTTCCGCTTTTGGATGAATAAGCAAAATCGCTTAGTTGTTTTTGCTACCACGGCCTTTAGAAGCTTTGCTGGCCTGGCTAGCAGTGTTGATGATATCGGTAGTAGCTTTAGCACCAGCTTCGATATCTTCTTTGATTTCATTTTTGTCTTCTTTTTTGGGAGTAGTAGTTTCAGTCTTGGGTGCCTCCTGAACATTAACGGTGGTTTCGGGAGCGGTAGTTTCTTCCTCAACGGTGGTTTCGGTTTCGGTTGTTACTTCTTCTTCAACGGCTTTGTCTTTAGTGTCGTTGCTGCAAGCGAAGAATAAACCAGCGGCTAAAACTGCTAAGAATACTTTTTTCATTTTGATAAAATTTAATGGTTAATAATTGTGTTCTCTAAAAATATTCAACTTATTTTGCGGGCTCGTAAACGATGTCAACCGGATATTCACCAACTGCGATATCTTTTGCAGGATCAGCAACGATTTTCAGAGTGAAAGTGAGTTTCATTTTGTCCTTATTCAGAGTGACAGCTTTGCAGCTGTAAGGCTCGCCGTTGTTAGCAGGGCTTTGAAAATCATATTCCCAGGGGAAATGGGTGGTGAGGATGTCGTTCTCTTCGTCGAGAGTCCAAGTGCCCATAGCAGTTTCTTCGCTGGGATAGAGATCCATACCTTCATCATTTACGTTCTTTCCAGGATTGAAATAAACATAACCATCTTCTTTGAAGGTGATGATGTCATCCAATTCGCAATCAAAGAAATAGCCATCCATCAGGTTGAAAATGGTGGTGTTATCGGTGGTAGCCATACCATTTGCGCAGGTAGCCTCAACCATTTTCCAGCCCTTGCTTTGGGTAAGAACGTCCTTTTTGGTTTGCTCTCTGTTGCAGGAGGTGAAAGCAAATACACCAACCAATGCAATTGCGATAACGCTTAAAATGCTCTTTTTCATAGTTTTGAATTTTTGGTTAATAATTAATGTTTAATGGTGCAAAAATACTACATTTTTTAATTGTGGTGCAATTTTATTTGAAAATTCTTTTTATTTAACTTTTTTTATATTTTCGCGAAAACTGGAAGGATAGACGAGAGTAGGGAATGGGAGTTTAATTGGGTAAAAGGTTTTTAGGTTTTTTTTAGAGATGAGGGGCTGTGGGGATTCCGTCGCCAACGGCGACGGAATGGTAGAATGAACTAATAATCAGACAGTTGGTTGGGCGGGAACATCGGAGGTGCGTTGGAAGGCGCGGAGGTGGAAGTAGGGGAGGATAGCATAGAAGTGGTCGAAGATGTCGGCCTGCAGATCTTCGTAGGCCCGCCACTCGGTGGCACGAACGAAGCAATACAGCTCCATCGGCAACCCGTTCTCGTCGGGATCGCGGTGGCGCACCATCAGCAGGGCGGTCTCATCCACCATGGGGTGCTGCTGCAAGTAGGCCACCATGTATGCCCTCAACACACCGAGGTTGGTTTGGAACTCGGCGTTGGGAATGTCGGGACTGGTGAGGTTGCGCTCGCTGTTGATTTTGTCGATAAGAGCCTGTGTGCGGTCGATGTAGTCGCGCACGAGGTCAATTTTGCGAAACTCATCCAACATTTCGGGCGTGCAGGCCTGTATGGAGTTGACGTCGAGGTGGATAGAGCGGGTGATGCGTCGGATCTTGCGTTCGCTCATGCCGCGCCAGTTCTGTATGTCGCTGCCCACCATGGTCTTGATAGGCACGGTGACAATCGAGTTGTCGAAGTTGCGCACCTTCACTGCGATAAGGTTCACTTCCTCCACGATACCGTTGGCTTGTCCGTTGGGGTCGGTGATCCAGTCGCCGATGCGCACCATGTCGTTGGAGGAGAGTTGTATGCTGTTGACGAAGCCCGTGATGGTGTCTTGGAACACGAGGAGCAGCACGGCAGAGAAGGCGCCGATACCGGCGATGAGTCCTGCCGGCGACTTGTTGACGAGGATGCAAGCGATAAGGATGACGGCCAGCACCCACAACACAATCTTAACGACTTGCTGGTAGCTTTTGATGGGCTTACGATGGTGTTTCTCTGCTGCTACACTCTCCAGCACGTCGAGGAAGGAGCAGATGCATCGCACCAGCATGACTAATATATAAATATTGATAACCCCTCTGAAGAAGCCGCTGCTAAGGCTTTCTGGTTCAAAGATTTCGCCCGATAGGCGGAACACGAAAAAGGCGGGAAGCAGCATGGAGATGCGGGCGAAGAATTTCTGCTCCAGCATGGCCTGCAGCCAGATGTTGGGCTTCCGTTTCAGGCGGAGTTTGGCGGAACCGACAAAAAGGAGGCGTAGCAGCTGATATACCACCAATCCGAGGAAAAGGGTGGCGGCGATAATAATCAGCAGGGTACAGAGTTTGCCCAAGTTTTCCGGGAAATGGAGTTTTTGGGTGAAGAACTCGATGAAGAAAATGCGGATAAACTTGAACATGGCCTTTGTGAAGGGTTACGGCTATTCCTCTTTTTTCTCTTCTCTCCTTTCCGGTTTCATCTGAGGGAAGAGCAACACATCTTGGATGGAAGGCGAGTTGGTCATGATCATGGCGAGGCGGTCGATGCCGATGCCGAGACCTGCGGTGGGGGGCATGCCGAACTCAAGGGCGCGGAGGAAGTCCTCGTCGAGCACCATGGATTCGGTGTCACCGCGTTTGCCGAGTTCGAGCTGGGCTTCGAAACGCTTGCGCTGGTCGATAGGGTCGTTGAGTTCGGAGTAGGCGTTGCAGAGCTCCTTGCCGTTGCACATCGCCTCGAAGCGCTCGGTCATGCCGGGCTTGGTGCGGTGCATCTTGGTAAGCGGCGACATCTCAACGGGATAGTCGTATATGAAGGTGGGCTGGATGAGCTTCGACTCGGCGGTCTCGCCGAAAATCTCATCGATGAGTTTGCCCTTGCCCATGGTGCTATCTACGGCCACACCCACGCTCTTGGCGAAGGCGGCCAGCTCCTGTTCGTTCATGTTGGAGACATCGGTGCCGGTGAAATGCTCGATGGCTTCGAACATGGTGTAGCGTTTCCACGGACGTTTAAAGTCAATAATATTTTCGCCCACCTGAACCTTTGTCGTTCCGTGCAGCGCGATGGCCACGGCTTCCACCATCTCTTCCACCAAATTCATCATCCATTCATAATCTTTATAGGCCACATAAAGTTCCATCTGGGTGAATTCAGGGTTGTGGAAACGGTCCATGCCCTCGTTGCGGAAGTCTTTCGAGAACTCGTACACGCCGTCGAAGCCGCCCACGATGAGTTTTTTCAGATAAAGTTCATCCGCGATACGGAGGTATAGTGTCATATCGAGGGTGTTGTGGTGGGTTTTAAATGGACGTGCCGCCGCGCCGCCGTAGAGAGGCTGCAGGATAGGGGTTTCCACTTCGAGATAACCCTTGTCATTCAAGAAATTACGCATGGTGTTCACCAGCTTGGTACGCTTGATGAAGGTCTCCTTCACCTGCGGGTTGACGATGAGGTCGAGGTAGCGCTGGCGGTAGCGTTGTTCGGGATCGGAGAAGGCGTCGTAGGTGGTGCCGTCTTTTTCCTTCACAATAGGAAGGGGACGGATGGATTTGCAGAGCAAAGTGTATTCCTTGACATGGATGCTGATGGCGCCGGTCTGTGTGGTGAACACGAAGCCCTTCACACCGATGATGTCGCCGATGTCGAGTTTCTTGAAGATGGAGTTGTACATCGTTTTGTCTTCGCCGGGGCAAATCTCGTCGCGTTTGACGTAGATCTGGATTCTGCCGACGGCATCCTGGAGTTCGTAGAAGGAGACGGCGCCCATGATGCGCTGGCTCATAATACGGCCGGCGAGGCTCACATTCTGGAAAAGGGAGTTGTCGGTCGGATATTTTTCAAGGATTTCTTTCGAATTGGCATTCACCTCGAAGAGAGGAGCGGGGTATGCGTTGATGCCTAATTGTGTGAAATCGTCTAATTTTTTTCTTCTAATAACTTCTTGCTCTGATAATTCTGCCATGATCAATAGGTCTTAAAATTCGGCTGCAAAGATACGAATTTTTTTTGGAGAAAGAGCAAGGAAAGATGACGGAGTGTTAACCTGCGACGGCAGTGAGTGCGTAGGCGAGTGCGACGCCGATGTAGGTGCCGATGGCGTAGCCGATGAGTCCGATGACGATGCCGCTGATGAGCACTTTTTTGTTGCCCATGGCGCCAACTACGGGCGGCACAAACGGCGGGGAGCAGAGCAGGGCCACGAGGGCGACGCAGAAGAGGTCGCCGCTGACCTTGAAGATGCGGCAGAAGAGCAGGTGCAGCAGGGTGGCCACTACCACGATGAACAGCAGGAATCCGCCGATGGCCAGCGCTCCGCTGTTGAGGGTTTGGATGTCGAACTGGGAGGCCACTACAACGCTGAAAACGAGGATAAAGAACATGCCTAACTCGAAGGTTTTGGGAATCTCGCGGATTTTTTTGGAGAAGGAGGCAATGATGGAGAGTGTGGTGATGGTGAGGATGATGACCAGCTCGTTGAGTCCGCCGGTGATGAGTAGCGATAGGCCTGCTCCGATGGCGAGGAAGCCGATGGAGATGGCGAGGCCGATGAGCGAGCGCAGGAAGATGCGTCCTTTCAGCAGGGCGCCGTACTGCTCGATGCCGTGGTCGAGGTCGCTGCCGGCATCGGTTTGCTCGGAGGTGCTTTCGTCGCTGTAAGGCAGCAGTTTGCGGAACAGCTTGTACCCGCCGCCCACGATGAACATGATGACGGGGAAGGTGACGACCATCTCGAAGGCCAGCACGGTGGCGATGGTGGTAGAGTCCACGTTCAGCGCTGCGCCGAGGGCGTTGAAGTTCATGGTGCCGCCGGTGTAGATGCCGGTCATCATGGCCGACACGTTGGCGATGTCGCTGATGCCGACGTGACGGAAGATGAAGAACCCGCTGATGATGGCCGTCAGCACGGCGATGATTCCGCCGGCCAGCGCGGCGGCGGTCTTCGGCAGCGACTTGGTCCACAGCTTGAAGTTGCAGTTGAAGAGCATCAGCGGAATGGCGATGGGCACGGTGATGTTCATGATCATCTTCTGGATGCTGAGTCCCGTGCTACCCTCCTCAAAGTGGGTGAGTCCGAAGAGGGCGGGGATGATGCCCACCGCGTAGGCAAGGATGACGGTACCCGCCGCTTTCGCCCACTTGTAGCGGCTGAACAACATGATGATAATGATGGGGAAGATGAAATATCCGGCGGTGATAAGCGCGACTTTCATGATGCGAGGGTTTTGTTGTTAGAACATATAACCGATTTTCACGTAAAGATTGGCCATACTGGCATTGTCCTGCTTGTTGAACGGTACCGCCCAGTCAACGGAAAGCACGAAGTTGTCGTTCATGGCAATCTTCAGACCGAGACCGGCTGAGAGGTGCGGCCGGTAGATGGCTTTCCTGTCGAAGTTGAAGTAGTCGGAAAGCTCGTTGAGGTCGAAGTCGGGATCGTTCTCGGCAATGTTTTTCCGCAGCTCGTTCTCGTCGATGTCGTAAGGTTGCAGCACCATGCCGGCGTCGAGGAAGGGGGTGAGGCCGATATAGAAGTTCTCTTTTTTGACATGGAATTTGCACACTTTGAAGCGGAACTCGAGGTTGGCGAAGGCGAAACCGTTGCTGAGTACGCGGTTTCGCAATAGCCCGCGAAGGGTGTTGCAGCCGCCAAGTCCTTCATACAAAACACGTTGTATATAAAGCGTATTCCAATAGTTGTTCATATAGAACGGGCTCTTGCCTGCCACAGTCAGCTGGGTGGCGATACGATAGGCGAAGGCGACATAGTCTTGATAAATCGGCACGTAGTGGCGGAAGGTGAAATTGAAGCGGAGGTTGTTGAACTCGCGCTGGTCGCCGAACTTCTGGGTGTTGAAGCCGGCCGAGTAGGTGAGGAAGGCGTCGGCGTAGATGCCGTGGGTGGGGTTGGTCTGTCGGTCGCGGGTGTCGTAGGTGATGCCGCCGCGCAGGTAGGGGTGCATGCCGCCGTTTTTCTCGTTGGCGCCCACCATGCCCCACTGCACAAACTTGTCGTACAGGCCGGGAACGTCGGGCAGTTGCTTAGCAGGCTTCTTCCCTTTGTTGAGCATGTCGATGTCTACCGAGTTGAGGAGGTAGCCGAGGAATCCCACGCCACCGTTCCAGTACCAGTTGCCGCCGATGGGACCTTGGATGTCGGCAGCGGCACGGAAGAGGTCGCGTTTCATCTTGTAGAAAGCGCGGCTCTTATAGCCCTCTTCTGCGGTAAAATGTTTGGAATCACGCCATTCGTTGTGGTAGAGGGTGGTAAAACCGTTGTAGCCGTAGAAGTCGCACATGGCATCGGGCATATAGACGAGGTCAACGGTGAGACGGTGGTTGGGGATGGCGTATTTGGAGTCGTACGACAGGCGGAAAAGTCCGTAGTTACGGGTGGTGTAGGCGGCCTCCACATAGAGAGAGTGCAGGTATTCTGGATAGGAGCTTCCATCACCGAAGTAGTAGATGTTGGAAAGAACACCGTATTGGAAACCGAGGTCGGCATCGTAGGCCACGCTCGGCAGGATGCCGAAGGTCCATCCCGTACGTTTCCGGTCTGGATCTTTTTCTTTTTTTGGTTTTCCTTTGGCTAACTCCTGTTGCTCTGAAACGATTTTCAAACTATCATTTTCTGAAGCATAAATTTCAGAAAAACAAATAGATAAGATAATTATCAAGGCGTAGCGAACCAATTTCATTTTAAGTTTTTTTAAGATTTGCAAAGATACTATAAATTTGATAATAGCCAATTTTTTGCCGAATTTTTCGTTTAACCTATGAAAAAGTCGTATTTTTGCACTTTCTTAATGTCCGATCATGAGTCTGTTCACGTCTACTAAAATTGGGAAGGTGGCTGAGAAGCTGAAAACCACCCGTAAAATTACGATCATCTCGCATTTTAATCCCGATGGCGATGCCGTAGGATCCTCATTAGCCCTCTACCAATATTTTATTCGAGAGGGCTATGAAGTGAGAGTGGTGTTGCCGAATCCGGTTTCCGCTTTCTTGTGTTGGATGCCGGGGATGGAGAAGGTAATTATTGCCGAGCGGGCCATGAAGACCGCCGAGCGGGCGTTGGCCGATGCCGACATGCTGTTTGTGGTGGATATGAACGCTTCGCACCGCAGCGGCAATGCCCTCGAACCCTCTATCGTGGGCAGCAAAGCCTTCAAGGTGCTGATAGACCATCATTTATCTCCAGTTATCGACTGCGATGTGATGTTTTCTACCACCAAAACCACCTCCACTTGCGAGCTGGTGTATCAGTTTCTTTCCAAAATCGCTGATTCCAAAGAAAAAATCACCAAGGATGTCGCTGCCTGCATCTACGTGGGCATGATTACCGATACGGGTTCGCTCAGTTACATGTGCAACAATCCCAAAACCTACAACATCATTGCTGAGTTGATGAAGAAAGGGATTAACGGCGAGGCCATTCACCGTCAGGTGTACGACAATTATAACGAGAGCCGAATCAAGTTGCTCGGCCTCTGCCTGTCGCAAAGATTGAAGGTGATGCGGCCGATTTCTACGACCTATATGTATCTGACTATGAAAGATTTGAAGGAGAATGGATATGTGGTGGGCGATACGGAAGGTTTTGTCAATTATGGACTTTCTCTGAAAGGAATTCAGTTTACGGCTTTCTTCACCGAACGAGAAGACCGCATCCGTGTCTCGTTCCGTTCGAAAGGTAATTTCGATGTTAACCAGTTTGCCCGCAAGCATTTCAACGGCGGTGGTCATAAGAATGCCTCCGCTGCTTTCTGGTATGATTCGTTGGAAAATACCCTGAAATATTTTGAGAAGGTGATGAAAGAATATCGGGAAATATTGGGTCCTGAAAATTTTGAATAATGAATAAATTACTGGTATTCATTTTGTTAGCATTTCTTTTTGTTTTTTGTGGATGTCAGGAAAAGAAAGATTCTGACACTACCGATGAAAAGTATGCGGAATTCGAGTCTAAGTCGCATCAGAAGAATGGTGAGGAGGCCGCGATGGATTGGAACAGTGTGAATGCTGCCCGCGAGGATGAGGACATCGACTTTTTCTTGCAGCGCTATGGCTGGAAGGCTGAACGGCGTGGCAACGGACTTCGCGTGGAGGTGTTGGAGGAGGGGAGTGGTCCTTTTGTGAAGTCGGAAGATGTTGTCACACTGGAATATACCACTTGCTTGTTGACGGGCGACACGGTATATACTTCGAAGGTTAAAGGCCCCAAGGAGTTCAAGGTGGACAAGTCTGACGAGGTGGTGGGATTGAACGAGGCGGTGAAGTCATTGCGGAAAGGAGGGAAGGCGCATGTGGTGATTCCTTCGTTTTTGGGGTATGGATTGGCGGGTGATGGAGAGCGTATCAGGGGGAAGGTAAGTTTGGTTATGACGATTGAAGTTACTGATATTCAATAATATGATGAGAAAATATTTGCTATGGTCGCTGTTGGTGCTGTTGTTGGCCGGCTGTAACTCCGACAAGGAGGCTGAGCAGCCTAAGCCAGTGGGATATTTCCGATTGGAGTTGCCGTCGCAGGAATACCAGAAGTTTGATACTGCCGTGCTGCCCTTTACTTTCGATTATTCTCGGAGTGCATATTATGAGGTGCCGAAATCTTCCGACACGGCCACGTGGGTGTTGATTCATTACCCGAAGCAGAATGCTTCGATCGAGATGTTGTATAAGTGGGCGAAAGACAGTGCGGATTTGACGCGCTTGATGTTGGCCGACCGCGATTTTGTGGAGTTTCATTACCAGAAGGCCTCTGGGGTAACCACCCGCGACTTCCGCGAGCTGGGGGCTAAGGAGCATGTGAGCGGACTTTTCTATGATATATATGGTAAGGAGGTGGCTTGTCCGTTTCATTATTGGATGACCGATGAGCAGCATAATTTCATGCGCGCCACTCTCTATTTCCATTTTACGCCCAACAACGATTCGGTGCAGCCGGTTATCAATTCTATCCGCGAGGATGCCCTGCGGATGATTCAAACTTTTGAATGGAAAAACAATGAATAAGAAGAAAATTTTGATCATTGTCGGAAGTGTCATCGTGGTGGCGCTTGCTGTTGTTTTGGTGTTCTGGTTGGTGAATCGGAACAAGAAGGAGAAGCACGAGGGGTTGAATCAGCGCAAGTATCAGGTGGAGGCGAAGGCGGTGCAAGATACCATCGAGGATCTTTATCAGAAGACTAATGTGAAGATTCTTCGATTTGATCAGGATGTTTACCACTTGGATACCAATGCGTTGCAGGATGGAATTCAAAAGTTGGGAAAGAAATATCATGGCATTTTCATCGACTCTACGGCTTGGCATTATCCTCAGGCTGTTGCGCAGATGAAGGGTTTTCTCGCCGACCCCTATTTTGTGGAGTTATATAAATATGTCAATCGTCAATATGCGAATATTGGAGAGTTGGAAGATGAGTTGCGGCACGCATTGGCCTATTACCAATACTATTTTCCAGATGCAAAATTGCCTATTTTCTATAGTGTTGTGGGCGGCATAGATCCTGATTCCTATACTAAACTTGTTGAAGGACAAGTGATTGGTGGGAAATTGGCCTTGATTCTTCATTTGGATTGGTATTTGGGGAAAGACAATAAATATTATGGGGCCTTGCCTCAATATATCCGCCGTCAGTGCGACAAAAAGTATCTTGCTATCGACTGTTTCCGCAACGTGCTGGTGTGGGATCAGTTGCCGAACAAGGAGCCTATCACCTTGTTGGACAATATGTTGATGGCGGGTAAGGTGCTGTATTTCACCGAGATGTTATTTCCCAACCGTCCTTTGGAGGATGTGTTTGCCTATACAACCGAAGAATTGCAGTGGGCTGAGCAGCATCACGGAGATGTGTGGAATTATCTGATTGAAAATGAGTTGGTATATTCCAAAGACGCTACTGTGGCGCAGCATCTGATTGATGTGGCTCCTGAAACCAAGCCTTTCAAGGGGTCGCCTGGCAGGATGGGAGCGTTTGTCGGATGGAAGATTGTGGGCCATTTCATGGAAAATAATCCGAAAATTTCATTCCAAGAGATGATGAAAATGACGGATATGAATGAAATGTTAAAAAAATCGGGATATAAACCACAGAAATAGAACGAGTTAAAATTTTTGTAAAAATTTGTTGATAATATATCAAAATTAACAAAAATATATTATCTTTGCAGCATCAATTTATTACTAACTAAAACTAATTATTATGTCTGGAGTTAACAAAGTTATTCTCATTGGAAATGTGGGCAAAGATCCCGAAGTTCGCGTTTTTGAAGGCGGTATGAAGAAAGTCAGTTTCACGCTGGCCACTTCTGAAAGCTATAAAGACAAGCAGGGCAACCGCAAGGAGTACACGGAGTGGCACAACATTGCGTGCTGGCGTTCGTTGGCCGATATTGCGGAAAAGTATTTCACCAAGGGCAAGCTCCTGTATGTAGAGGGGCGTCTCCGCACCCGTAGCTGGGAGGAAAATGGTGTGAAAAAGTATTTTACTGAAATCATCGCTGATGCGGTCACCATGTTGGGTTCTCGCAGTGATGGAAAATCCACGGAGCAGCGGGTGGAGAATGCCGAGCCGGTCAGTTTCTCCAATCCCGAACCGACTCCCGGCGACGATTTGCCATTCTAAACCATCCGTCTGCGGATTCCCTTTTCAAGGCGAAACAGTTCATCCCTCAGTCTGCTGAGATCTTCAGTGGTCCACTCGTCTAATGGGGCATTGTAGCAGTTAAGGAGAGTCTCTTCGATTTCGATGGCGCTATCGTGTTGGGCTTCCAACATAGTGTTCTGTTGTTCCATGTTTGTAGAGTTGAGTAGTAAGTTTAGTATTGAAGTGCTGTTGGTTTCGGGGAGCTCTCTTTTTAATTCTTGTGGGTAGTCTTGCCGCAGGAACTGCAGGATGCGCAACCCGTCGGCTTTCTCGTGGAAGCTGCGGCGGAACTGCTCTACGGTGCGGGCGTTGGCGCGCAGCGGTCCCCACAGGTCGTCGGTTTTGAACTGTGCTTGAAGGAAGCGGGTGAAGTCGTTGTCGATATCCTCCGTGTAGAGGCGGTTGATGAGCTGGTAGGTATCTGCCACCTTTTGGAAGGAGGCCGGACTGTAGAGCGGGTAGCTCTCCCAGTTGCCGGCGGCGCCTTTCATCATGGCGGGACCGGTACCGAAGGCGACGCGGTCGGAGAACCTGGCGGCCGGATAGACACACTCCTCGTTCCAGCTGCCCACCTCGCCCATCTTGCGGAGCTTTTGCAGCAGGTAGAAGTCCTCGCCGCTCTGTACTGGCGTGATGCCGCCAATTTTTCGCAGCGAAGTTGCCCGTACTACGATAGCGCTGCCGATGGCCGTGAACGAGTACGGACTGCCGATGGTCAGCATGTTGAGCGCATAGTGCCGCATGTAGATTTCGTAACGCAGGATGGCACGGTCTTTCTCCTCATCGCCGGTGAGGCGGTGGTAGTAGGGAACCGACAAGGCCACCCATGCGGGATGGCGTGTGAGGTTGCGGGCGACCGACTCGAAGTAGTCGGGGCCGAACTCGGTGTCGGCATCCATGCTGATGACAAGGTCGTGGCTGTTGGCCACCAACAGGATATGGTCGAAGAGGGTTTTCCGTGCCCAGCCGACACCATGTTTCTTGCCGTGCCAGCCATTGCCGTGCGATGAGCGGTCGATGATTTCTATCGGGAAGGGGGCGTGCGAGCGGTACTCTTCCACCCACTGCAGGAGGTCGGCATTGTGGTGGCATATCTCTACCTTGTCGGCGCTGTCCCACCATTCGTTGGGCTGGTTGATGCAGAGATATACGGTGAACGGATGGGAAGTGCGTTGCTGCGCGATGCAGTCGAGGGTGCGGGGCAGCCATTCCCGCTCATCCATGGCCGGTATGGCCACGTGGAGGTGGACTTCTGGGACAGCCGCAGGCAGATGAGGCTTATTTCCCTGCACGTTTTAAGACAATTAAAACTGTGTAAATGAGAATCTTGAGGTCGAGTTGTAACGACATGTTCTCGATGTAGAGAATGTCCCAACGTAGCCGTTCAATCATCTCATCCACATTTTCGGCATAGCCGAACTTGACCTCTCCCCATGAGGTGATGCCCGGGCGGATGCGGAACAGCAGTTTGTAGTAGGGGGCCTTCTCCACAATCTGGTCGATGTAGTATTGCCGCTCGGGACGCGGACCCACCAGCGACATGTCGCCAATCAGCACGTTGAAAAACTGCGGGGTCTCATCCAAGCGGGTTTTGCGCATGAACTTGCCGAATCGTGTGATACGGGGGTCGTGGGTGCTGGACAACTGCGGGGTGCTCTGTTCAGCATTCTCCACCATCGAACGGAATTTGATGATTTTGAAGGGTTTGCCATGCAGTCCGATACGTTCTTGCAGGTAAAAGACGGGGCCTTTCGACGAACTTTTTACCCCGATAATCAAGAAAAGATACACCGGCAGCAGGATGATAATGGCTAAAAGAGAACAGAAAACGTCACAGCATCTTTTCAGGTGCTTTTGCCAGTCGGGAAGGTAGTCGGGGGTGATGGAGATGAGGGGTTCGTAAAGAACGGAAGATACTTTTACGGTTCCCATCAGCACGTCCTGCATCTGCGGTATGATCTTCAAATTCACATCATAATCCATGATCATCGTGATGATGGATTCGATATGTTTGCGCTTCCCGTTTTGAATGGCAATTACCAACTCTTTGATTTCCTGCTCTTTGACAATTTCTACCAGTTGGTCGATAGTGCCGCAGCAGGGCAGTACCTGTCCCATCACATCGGGGTCGTCATGGGCCATTTTGATATATCCGACGATGCAGTTGCCGGCATTGGGGTTGCGTTCCACAATGGCTTTGTAGGTCTGCATGGCCACTTCGTCGCTGCCGATGATAAGGGTTCGGAAACTGATTTTACCGCTACGGATTTTATTAATGGTAGCAGTGGTGATGCACACACGGGGGATGTAGGTGGTGAAAAACTGCAGTCCCAGCAGAATCAAGAAGTACAGAAGGTAGTCGTTGTAAACAATGACATGGTCATCCAGAATGAAGGCAAAGAAAAAGAGGAGGCATCCGATAAGGGTGACAATCAGGGTGTTGCCGAGTTCTTTTAAGCGCGATTTTTGGAAAATCTTGTTATAACAGCCGGCGAAGGCATGCAGAAACACCCAGTAGAGTGGGCAGGCTCCCAGTCCGATGTAAAATTTGTAGTCGTTGAAAAGGGACTCGTTAAGATGCTGGAATACAGAGTGATCTACATTGTATTTTCGGAAAGTGAAAAACAAGCACCACGTGATGATCGAGGCTAAGATATCGAAGAATAGATAGAGGAAGATAACTTGTTTTCTATGTGACATCGCGGATTAGTAACTGGTGATGTAGATAACTTTAATATTGTCGAAATAAAGGTGTACAGGGTTGCTGTCGTCGCGGCCTCCGGAGAGTTGCACTCGGTAGTTGATGGCATTCAGTGAGTTGCGGTGTACCGACTTGGTGAGATTGACATAGATTTTTTTCCATTGTGGACCGGCGTTGGCTACTACGAGCGGTTCGGAGGTGGTGACGGAGGTGGTGGACTTATCCACCAGCATGGTGACGGTGAACTCGGCGGACTCCACATCGCAGCGGTAATCCATTTCGAGGAAAATGTCGGCAGGAAGCACGTTGCCAAAGGTCATGTCGCTGGAGATGACCTCAAATTCGGTGATGGAATCCACGTCCATGGAGATTCTGCCGATGCGGTTGATGGGCTCTTCCGGGTCGGCGATATGCTCAAAGTTGATGCCGTTGTCTTTCGACGGGTGGAAAACGCTGTTATAGTCTTTGGTGAAGTTTTCGATGAACTCGAAATGAGTGGTCGGAGCGTATTTGAAGGTGATATTCTCCACGTCAAGGATTTCACCATTATGCAAGCTGGCGGTCATGGAGTAGGCGTTCACAAACGGGTAGCGGGGGCGCATGGTGGAGACGCCGTTCAACTTTACTCCAGGAAAAATGGAGAAAACGGTGCTGTCGCTATTGAAGATGACGGGTACTTTGCAGGGCATCTCCCATGTGCCGAGGGTGGCAGCGTTGGCATATACCCATAGGTCAGGGAATTTCTGATTGGCGATGGAGGCCAGTTCGCTGGCATCGTAGTTGGTGCCATGCTCTTGATTGAACGTGCTGACATCCATAGTGATAGTGGTGGATTCACTGAAATTAAGGTAAGCGACCTTGATTTCCTCTCTATGGCAGCCCGCAAGAAGTCCTGTGAGAAATATGAAAAGTAGTAGCGCTTTTTTCATGTTGTTACAACGAGATTTTCAACCTATTTATTTTATATTAGATGGAATCGGTAGAAATTTCTTCTGGTTCTAAGATTTCCTGTGGTTCTCTGATTTCGCGGGCATCGGGCAGGGGAGAAGTTTGCGGGGTGATAGCGTTTGTGGGGATGGGAGTCCCAGGAAAGAGTTCTGGCATTTCGGGGGTGGGGGTGGTGTCGGGAATATGACGAAGATGGGATTTATGCAGGATGATAGCGATAGGTTTGTTTTCCACATATATCTTTTTGATGGCTCTGCGGTTCTCCCAGCGTTTGTTCAGCAGTTGCTGGGCAGGCACGGCATTCGCAAAGGAGATGAAGTAATCCCATTGGGCGGTGTCGCTTTTTTGTAAAGAGGTGTGGGTGAGGGAGAAGATGTCGTTGTATTGGCGGAAATAGTAGTCGCAGCCTGCGTTGCCGTCGGTGAAGACCTTGATGCGGGCGGTATCGTGATGGATAGTAGCATTTTCGATCAGCCAGCGGCAGACGGCCTTGTTGGCATTCTCCCCTTCGTCAATGGCGTATTTCCCGTATGCGTTAGCGATGCCGCCTGACAATTCGTTGAAATATACCTCGAGAGTTCTGTAGTGGAAGAAGATGTGGCGCAGAGGCATCAGGCATAACAGCAGCACTAAACTCACGATGACAAAGTTGGTATATTTGTCGTCGATTTTGCGAAGAATGCCTTCGTAGCCGGCCGCTGCGAACATGACGATAAACGGGTATATCATCAGATAGATGGCCCATCCGTCGTAAATCTCGCAGGTCTCGCCTTTAAGAGTCCACAGCGGGTGGAGAGTGGCGAGCAGCAGAATGATGATGTTGGTGAAGTGAATCTTTTTCACCACCTGCTTGACTACGGTCAGATGTACCAGCGCGCCGATAATCACTAACAGCGGCACGGTAAACTGCATTCTTTGCAGGATGAAGCCAACCGTGAGGTCGTGGGTGGACACCATCTGTCCGCCCCACAGGAGTTGTGTAACGGGTTGGTGCTGTGCCATCTTCAGGATGCCCGAACTGGGGAAGAGTGCGATGGAGCCGATGCCCTGAAGCGGACAAAGCAGGTAGAGTACATAGACGGTCGCTACCACGCCAATCATGATGAGCAGGAGCTTTCCAAAATTGCGGAAGTAGCTTTTAGTGAAGAATTTGGAGATGGGGTTGGCGAGGATGAAGGAGAGGGTGACACTGATGAGCAGGTAGTGCAGCAGAACGAAACCGCCCACGTGGATGGCGTTGGCCATAGCGATGCTCAGGACGATGAACACCAGTCGCTTCCATTTCAGAATGGGCAGTTCACCAATCAGGATGAAGATCTGGTGGACGGCAAGGAGGTAGAAGAAGGTGAAGGAGATGTCGGCGAGGTTGCCGAACGACTGTCCGAAAAAGTGGGGCGACAAGGCGAGCATCAGCCCGCCGAAGAAGGCGGCCCGCCATCTGAAAAGGTTCATCAGGAACGAACCCATCACCACGATTATGAGCCAGGCAAACAGGGCGCCGATGACGTGCCGGAAGTCGTAAACACTCTCAATATGAAGCCATTTAGTAGTGCAATAGCACAGAAAATCAACGATTTGCGTTTGTGTTTTGGCGTTGGGATATTGAAGGATTTCAGGATTGTCGTCGGCGTAATACTGATAAAGCAGCTCGGCACGGTGGTGCTGTTCGATCTCTTTATCGGAAATGCCGTTCTTCACTCCGATGATGGGAAGCGCAATGAGCAGCACGAGGCACAGCAGGTAGTACAGGTATTTGAACACATCATCTTTCCCGTTGATAGAGATGGAGAAGAAGTCTTTCTTGAGATGTTGGAACTTGTACCGGCGTATGTTTTCGTTGGAGATTCGGATTTCCGCCACCTCATACTCGAAGACACTCCTCGGGTAGAGGATTTGGTACTTGAGTTTCTTCAGCTTGAGTTTGATGGAATCCTTGATGCTCACGGAAATGAAATTTGGAGCGACAAATTTACACTAATTTTTTCAAATGCGTGTGGGGTGACGCAAAAAAGACTTGCCGCCGTTGGTGGCAAGTCTTTTTCTAAAGTGTTTTCAGAAGACTATTCTTTGTTCTCCTGATTATTTTTTTCGTGTTCTTCTACCAATTGCTTGTCGATGAAGATACGACCGCAGGCTTCGCACACGATGATTTTCTTGTGCAGGCGGATGTCGAGTTGGCGCTGCGGGGGGATGGTGCTGAAGCAACCACCGCAGGCGTCACGTTCAATCTGCACGATGGCCAGACCGTTGCGGGCGTTCTTGCGGATGCGCTCGAAAGCGTTGAGCAGACGCGGCTCGATTTTGGATTTGTAAACTTCAGCCTCTTTGCGCAACTCGGCCTCTTTCTCTTCGGTTTCGGCCAGGATGCCTTTCAGCTCGCCTCTCTTTTGGTTCAGAATTTCCTGCAACTCATTCACTTTCTCTTCAAAACCCTTAATCTCTTCGGTCTTTGCTTCGACAGTGGCGTTGTGTTTGGTTTTGTTTTTCTCAGAAAGTTGAATTTCAAGGGTTTGGAATTCGATCTCCTTGGCCAAAGACTCATATTCGCGGTTGTTGCGAACATTCTGCTGCTGCTCGGTGTAGCGTTTGATGAGCGCTTGGGCTTCCATGATCTTGGCATTTTCGCCTGCAATCTTGGCCTGGATCTCCTTGATATCGGCCTGGTATTTGGCGATACGGGTCTTCAGACCTTCGAGGGCGTCTTCCAGATCGCGCACCTCGTTGGGGAGCTCACCTCTTTCCACCAAAATCTTGTCGATTTTGGAGCACACCTGCTGCAGATAATAGAGGGACAGCAGTTTCTGGGCGATGCTCAGCTCTTCTTGAAGCTGTTCGGCAGTTTCTTCTTCTTTACGCTCAATAATAATTTCTTTGGTGTCGGTCGAGGGGATGGTTACTTCGACAACTTCGGGAGCCGCGGCTTCTTCGTTTACTTTCTTCTTTGCCATACTATTTTCTGTAATATTTTGATTAACAATATTATATGATGCCAATTTTCATTTTTTCCACTTCTGCAAATGAAACGGCAAAATTACTAAAATTTTCTTTTAATTCGTTATAAATTATTTCTTTTACAAATTGTTCACTTTCGAGGTGCCCGATGTCGGCGATAATCATCCTTCCGTCTGCGGTATGGAAGTCGTGGTATTTGATGTCGCCGCTGATGTAGATGTCGGCTTTAGCGGCCATTGCGTCTGAGATGAACGAGCTGCCGCCGCCCCCGCACACGGCCACGCGCCGCACCGGTTTCGACAAATTTCCATAATATTTCACCGCCTCCACGCCGAAAGTCTCCTTTACGTGGCGCAGAAACGCTTCCCCCTCCACTGCCTCCGCCAAATTGCCCACTCGTCCCAGCCCGACTGTACGGGAAGGATTCTCCAACCGATAGATGTCGAAAGCGGGTTCCTCGTAGGGGTGGTTGGTGTAAAGTGTCTGTATGACTGTGCGTTGCAGATTTGCTGGGAACACCATCTCCACACGTTCCTCTTCTACCGTCTCGCGTTTTCCAGCCGTCCCGATGAACGGATTGGCCGCTTCGTTGGGAAGAAATCCTCCTTCGCCATGTACGCGGTAAGCACACTGCTCGTAGTTGCCCAACCGTCCGCAGCCCACAGCAAACAAGGCCTCCTGCACCTTCTCGCAGTGGCTCTCTGGCACGAAGAAGGCAATTTTTCGCAGGTTGCCATCGGCGGGACTCAACACTTCCACATCGTGCAACCCGAGTTTGGCGGCGAAAAGGTCGTTCACCCCGCCCGGCGCACTGTCGAGGTTGGTGTGCATCGAGTAAAGTACCATCTTGTGTTCCAGCGCCTTGCAGATGATGCGCCCCACGCGATGGGTGGGCTCCACCTTCATGATGCCCTTCCGCAAAATCAGCGGGTGGTGAGAAATCACCAAGTTGGCACCGAGTTGGATGGCCTCGTCGATGGTGGCATTCGACATCTCAAAGCAAACCAATACCCCTGAAATTTCGCGCTCTTTGTCGCCGCACTGTATGCCGCAATTGTCGAAATCCTCTTGATAGGAGAGGGGGAATTTTTGCTCTAAGTGTGATAATACTTCCTTGATTTTCATTATGTTATAATTATTTGGCAAGGCTGGCAAAAATGATAGACAGGATGCCGGCGGCGGCGCAATAGACGGAGAACCAGGCGAGGTTGGCTCGCTTGACGAGGGCAATCATCCATTTGCAGGCGAAGAGTCCGGAGATATAGGCGGCCACAAAACCGCAGATGAGGGCGGTGGCGGAGATGCCGGAGCTGGCCACGCTGAAATCGCCGCCGATGAGGTCGAGGAAGCATTCGCCAAGGATGGGGATGATGACCATGAGGAAGGAGAACTGTGCCACCTCCTCTTTCTTCACGCCGAGGAGCAGTCCTGTGGCGATGGTGGTGCCGGAGCGTGAGAGTCCGGGCAGTACGGCCACGGCCTGTGCGATACCGATGATGAAGGCTGACAGGTAGCCGACAGGCTTGCTCTCTTTGAATTTCACAAACTTGGTGAGGGCGAGCAGCAGGGCGGTCACCAACAGCATGATGCCCACCAGCAGCAGGCCTTCGCCGAAGAGTGCTTCCACCTTGTGTTTGAAGAACATGCCCACGATGAAGACGGGAATCATGGAGAGGAGGATTTTGCCGACGTAGTGCGTTTCGGGACTCCAGTTGCAGACGCGTTGTTCCTCGCACCATTCCAACTTGAGGAAACGGGTGAGCAGTCGCCACACTTCGCGCCACAAAACGGTGAGGGTCGCTAAAACGGTAGCTCCGTGCACGATGGTCTCAAACACCACATTCTCAGAATGTTCCACCCCGAGAATTTCTTGTCCGATGATGAGATGTCCGCTACTGCTGACGGGCAGAAATTCCGTCAGACCTTGTATGATGCCTAAGATGATGGCTTCAAACCACTCCATTATTGTTCAGCTGGTTGGTTGTCTTTTTTCTTGTCGGGGAAGCGCAGCATGATGGCGAAAACTTCGATGACCAGGCCGGCGAGGATGGTGATGGGGGCCACCACCAGTCGGCGGGTGTCGAAGATGTCGGTGCTGAACTGGTTGGGGTCGTCGGAGCCGCCGCCGGTGAGCAGGATATAGCCCACGAAAGCGACCACCACGCCGATGCCCATCAGGATATAGTTGGGCATTCTGAAGAGGGGCGTTTTAGGACCTTGTTCTTTTTTGCCGTACACGCGATAGTTGGTCTGTGCCGTGTTTTTGGGTTCGGTTTTGATAACGGTTGCCATAGTTATAAGTATAAGCTATCGGGATTGATTTTAATATATCGGTTGGTGAAAATGAGGGCGGAGATGGTGGTGAAGAGGATGCTGAAGCAGAAGAGTCCGCCGAGCAGGAGGGAGAGGTAGAGGTATTTTTCAGTGGAGGTGAATTGGGCGAAGTTGATGAAGTTGGGGAGTATATTTTGTCCGGCGATGAGCACGAGGGCGATGCCGGCAGTGGCGATGGCTCCGCCGATGAGTCCTTGAACGAATCCTTTGGTGAGGAAGGGTTTGCGTACGAAACTGCGGGTGGCGCCGATGAGCAGCAAACTTCTGATATTGAATCGTTTAGCATAAATATTGAGTCGTAATGAGTTGCCGATGAGGATGAGGGAGATGAAGAGGAATACGCCGCAGATGCCGAGCACAATCCATTGGGTGGTGTACAGGTTGGTCTGGATGAATTCCGCGATAATGTCGGGGTAGGTCACCTCCTGCACTTTTTCATTGCGTTTGATGAATTGAACGACTTTGGCGAGCGAGTCGGCATTGGTATATTCGGGTTTGAGGGTCAGGATGATGGAGGCGTTGATGGGGTTGTCGGTATATTTTTCGAAGTCGTTGCGGAGGAGTTTCTTGGTGATTTCGATATTTTCGGCGCGGGAGGAGAAGCGGGAGGTGGCGACGAAGGGCTCGCGTTTGAGGGTGAGTTCATAGTCGCGGATGTCGGATTCTGGGACGGCCTGGTTGACGGTGGTGACCACGGTCGCGGAATCGACGGTGCTGGTGGTCTGCTGCGGGGTAGTGGCGAAGAACAGCACCTCGAGTTCGAGGTTTTGGGAGATGTTCCGCAGATATTGGGTGGAGAAAAAGGCCAGAACTGCGATGAGCCCCACGAAAAACATGGTGAGGGCGATGCTGCAAATGGATCCTAAAGAGGAAAATGCCAATCTGGCTTTGGTAATTTTATCTAATGATTCCGGTTGTTTTCCCATTATTTTTCTTGTTTTTCTATTAGATATTTTTATCCAATTTTTGAGGCTGCAAATATACGGCATTTTTTTCAAAAATAATGATGATAAAAGTTGTAATTTTGCAGCCTATTTTCTGCCATTTATGTCAAAAGAAACTTTAGATATTTTTAGTGCGAATTCGGATGCTGCGATGGAGCAGTTTTTTGTGGATGGCGGCGTGAAGGCGGGCTTTCCGGTACCCTCTGGCGACGATATTTCGCAAAGTCTCGACCTCAATAAGGTGTTGGTGCAACATCCGGCGGCTACTTTTTACGCTCGTGTGGTGGGCAACTCGATGGTGGACGCTGGCGTGGAAGAGGGCGACCTGCTGGTCATCGACCGCTCGTTGGCTCCCCAGAACGGCAGTATGGCCGTCTGCTTCATCGACGGCGAGTTTACGCTGAAATTCATTAACTTAGATGAAAAAGAACGGGGCGTAATATGGCTCCAGCCCGCCAATGACCAGTACCCGCCCATCAAGGTTACCCCCGACAACGATTTCATCGTGTGGGGCATCGTGAGCTACACCATCAAATGCCGTTTGAAATAAACCGCCATGTTCGCGCTCGTGGATTGCAACAACTTCTTTGTCAGCGCCGAGCGGGTGTTTCGTCCCGACCTGCGCAACCGTCCTGTCTGTGTGCTCAGCAACAAC
>JAEEGJ010003242.1_pt1 | contig 64812 bp, 60 predicted proteins | sample 8958761 | NCBI WGS metagenome assembly JAEEGJ01 (sample SAMN16246546, study PRJNA631951) | gut metagenome | biome: gut microbiome; feature: rumen; material: RS-attached | host: Bos | place: Iran: Karaj | collected 2018-10 | reverse complement strand
GGTTCAGCTCTACCGTCTCACCATTTACTCCACAGCTTACAACGCTGCGTGCAAGAGCCGGAGAGATGCTCTCTGCAATCTGGAAACCAGTTACGCCCTGCTCATACGAGCGAACAGATCCGTCTGGGAATGTAATGTTAATCATATCTACAATATATGTTTGAATTTGAAATTGCGTGCAAAGATACTACAAATTTTCGACATTGCATACAAAATGAGGATTTTTTTCATATTCGACGATAAAGAGGACGCAGATCCCTCACTTGTGCTCTCGGTTTATTTGGCAATATACTTTCTACCATTAGAAAGGACAATTCCCTTATATTCTGCATCGACCTTCTGACCTTGCATATTATAAAGTTGAACTTTATCAGATGGGTGATATGCCGCAGTTCGGATGCCAGTAGAATTTCTGTATTTGTAATCGGCAATCAGTGATTCAATCAAACAATCCCATTTATCCATAATCTCAGGCTTGTTATCCCATGTGATAGATAAGGGATGAGACTCCTCAAACGTAAAATCATTTGCAACCAAATCCTTCTTTCCCAACAACAGCCAATTATGATTTTCAAAGCCAGAAATCTTTTCTTGTTTTGACTTTACTACCGGATCGTTCCATGTCACATCGACCGCATACCATTGACCATCGTCCATTTGCGTTTCGTTCCACACATGCGATTCGCCTTGAGCCTGAAGTTTATTACCCTTAGCATACCCCGAGGCAAGGACGCAAGGTATATTCAGTTTATCGCAAAGTATCTTAAATGCCCTCGCATACGCCTCACAAACAGGTCCGTCAGCATCAGACAACCCCATAAAAGCACTATATGGACTCCAAACTACATGATGTTTCATATTGTCTGGAGTACCGGAATATTCGGGATTATAGCAATTATGATGCGTCAGCCAATCATTCAAATACGCGACCTTGTCATAACGGCTGCCATCGGGGCTCTCACTTATAATGCCGTTAACTTTCTCAGTGATATCTGTCACAGCAGAATATACCAATATGGCATCATCCAAAAAATCCAATCGCCGATCAAAATCATCGGCTTTTAATACAAAATATATTCTTTGAGAATACTCCGCTGTACCTTTGCCACTGGTTTGACTATAATTGTATTGCCAACTATAATAATCGCCCCATCTGAAATAATTACGTAACCAGAATGCTTCTGGATAATCATAACTCAGAGCAATTATCAGATAGCGTATGAAAGAATCAGCATCAGCATACTGAGATTTACAAACCTCTTGTACTGCATTTCTACAACTCTGTTTTATAACTTCCGCTGATGCATCTCTGGAGAATGTAAAGTCGACCGTCCCCTTGATAGTCGTTAGCGTAATATAATAGGAATTATTGCTCTCATTATAATCAGCCAGAGCAGGATCTGCAGTCCAATTTTGTTTTCCATTAAGAACTTCATGAACTTTATTCCCATAAAGATCATAAAAGTCCCTTAAATAAGTCGGCATATTTGTGATACGGTCAATCCACTTAATAGCAGTTACATCTGTTCGTGTTGAGTTACTTCTCATGCCGACAGTCTGTTCGACAAATGGTTGCAATGTGATATTGGCCTCAACAGTTACTTCATGCGGTTCGCTATAAAAAGGTCCACACGCTATTAGTTCTTGTGCTGGTAATTGACATATGTTCAGCATGACAAGGGCAATAACAACTAAAATCTTTTTCATAAGAATTTGGGGCTACAGATTAATTCTTGCTGCAAAATTCTATTTTTCGCGGTACTTTTTAATCACACTATATGCCTGATAGAGGCCAAGTTCACCTGCTTTCGAGAGGTCTTCTATACCCTCATTTACGCGCTTGACGTAAATCTTTGCAAGACCACGATTGAACCATGCCTCAGCAAGTCGTTCTTCTAACTTCAACGCACGCGTATAATCGTCAATAGCATGCTGATAATCGTTGCGCTGGGCATAGAGGTTGCCTCGATTGTAATATAGATAGGCATTTTTCGGCGACTGCTGGATGGCCTCGGAAAGGTCACCCATCACATTAGCCGACTTAAGCTCGATATTGGTGCCCTGTGAGGCGTTGAACTCATTGATCTTGGCCTGACATACAGCACGCTGCCAATAAGCAAGCGACGAGGTAGAATCAATCTGCAGGCAGATACTCAAATCATCGATGGCATTGTCGAAATTCTGAATAGTACCATAGGCTACTGCACGGAGTAATAACAGAGGCACAACTGCGGTCGTAGTCTTGGCCTCGTCAATACGAGTACTAAGCGAGTCAATATAGGAAAAGGTCTGTTTCATACGTTCCTCGCTGAGGTTACGCTGTTCGCAAGACACAAAGACGGTATGAGAACCTGAACGCTGGTTGAACTGGTCAACAGTAGACTCATAAGGGATTTCAATCTTTACATCGTTTTGGGGTTTAATAAAGGTGAGGCCATACATGGGCTGCCATACAAGTTCAGCCTTGCGATTCTGTACGCGTCCGCGATAATCGCTTTTATACTCGTGCTCAACCTCCTGTTCATCAGCCACAACTAGCTGATTATACTTCTCAAGGTCTTCATCGCTACGTTTACGCATCTGTTTCTTTGAGAGACGGGGTTGCTTGCCATAGCGTTTATCCATCTGAGCCTTCAAAATACGGAATTCATCGAGTTCTGCTTGTTTGGTATTACCCAAACGGCGATAACAAGAGGCACGATGCTGCAAGCCAAACCAGAAATTAGGATATTCTTCGATAACCTTGGAATAATCACGAACAGCACCACGCAAATTGCCCGTCTGCTCCAACAACAAGGCACGATTGAAAAGAGCCATCAGGTTGTCGGGCTCAAGCTTCAGTACAAAGTTAAAGTCTTCAATTCCTCGGTTGTCATCGCCCACCTGTGCACGGAGAAGGCCACGATTGTAGTGACCAAGGAAGTTATCAGGGTCAAGGTCGAGGGCCGTATCATAGTCGGACATCGCCCCACGAAGGTTGTTCTGATTGTAACGAGCCATAGCTCGGTTGATATAATTGTCTGAATGTTTTGGAAGAAGATGGATACTCTTGGTAAGAAGCTCCTCACCTTCTTTCCACTTTTGACGGGCCAGACTGATGATAGCCCGTTCGGCCCAGAGGCCACCATCGTAAGGATCAAGTTCCAGGCTTTTGTCGAGCGACTTGACAGCCTTGGTGGTATCTTTCTGCAACAAATAGATTTCGGCCTCCATAGCATAGGCCCGAGCATAACGCGACCAGCGAGTGGTCATGGTGTCGATCTGAGCAAGCGCACGATCGTAATCTTTCTCCTGGATCAAACAAAGAATACGATTGTGCCAAAGCCCCTGATTCTCAGGATCATAACGTAATGCACGATCATAGTCGCTCACGGCCTCGGCAAACTTCTTCTGATTGATGCGGCTTAGGCCTCGGAGTTCATAGGCACTCACCACATATGGATTGCGTTCGATAGCTTCAGAGCAGTCAATCTCTGCCCCACGAAAATCATCGAGGTAAAACTTAGCTACCCCACGAAAAAACCAAGGTTCATAGAGCCACGGCTTCTGGCTGATAGCCTGATTGAAATATTGAATTGAGAGGACATAATCCTCATAATACAATGCCGATCGTCCTATCATGACAAGACGGTCGGTATTAAACTGCGCCCGCGCAAACAGCGGCAGAAGTGAGAGAAATAATAAAATGCGCCGCATTTCAATCACTTTCTCACCACTTTAGTACGATAGCCGCAACGGAATCGACCTTGAAGCAGGGCACGAAGCTTGCTCTTGATAAGCTGCTTACGGAGCGGGGAAATACGGTCAATGAACATCTTTCCGTCGAGGTGATCGAACTCATGCTGCATGACACGGGCCAGATAACCTTCAATCCACTCATCATGGTGCTGGAATTGCTCATCATCCCACTCTACATGAATGCGCATTGGACGTACAACCTTCTCATGAATAGCAGGGAGCGAAAGACAACCTTCTTCCGATGTATCGGTCTGGGTCTCATCGTACTCTATGATATGAGCATTGATAAACACTTTACGGAAATCCTTATACTCAGGCAATTCATCCGACAGCACATCGAGGTCGATTACAACAAGACGGATAGACTTGCCAATCTGAGGAGCAGCGAGGCCGATTCCTTCTGACTCAGCAAGCGTCTCCCACATATCACCAATCAATTCCTTGAGTTGTGGATAGTCAGGAGTAATATCTTCGGCCACCTTACGAAGCACAGGTTGACCATATATATAAATAGGTAATATCATTGTCTTCTATAAATTATGAATTGAGAGTCATTTGCGAGAACGGAGATAGTCTTCAAGAATGATGGTTGCACTAATCTCATCAACTAAAGCTTTGTCTTGACGGGCCTTTTTCCTCAGGCCGCCATCAAGCATAGCCTGATGGGCCAGAACAGAGGTAAAACGCTCGTCGAAAAACTCAATGGGCACTTCGGGAACGGCCCTGCGCCAACGATTAACGAACTGCACTACGCGCTGCATATTCTCGCTGGGCTGACCATTAGGCTGACGAGGCTCACCGATTATAATACGTTCAACAGGCTCCTTGGCCATATAAGCTCGAAGCCAATCAAACAACTCCGATGTAGAAACAGTCGCCAACCCTCCAGCTATAATCTGAAGAGGGTCGGTGACTGCAATACCGGTACGTTTCTTACCGTAATCTATTGATAATATACGCGCCAATCTCGTAAATTATTGGGCGTTGTAGAGCAACCATGCATCCGGATAAGTGGCACGAAGCTGATCACGACTATTGACAGCACCCAACTTATCGGTAAAAGTAGAAGCTACAACACGGAACATGTTGTTAGACTCATTCTTCACAATCTGTGCGTCATAGCCTGCATCTCTCAGACGCTGCTGCAGACCATCGGCATTAGCACGAACGCTGAAAGAACCAACCACTACGCTAAAAGCCTTCAGACCGCTACCACTGATGAGCGACACATTCTCGGAGCGAACAGAAACATTGTCGAGATTGTCTACTACGCGGGTTTCATTGGCTGGCTTTGCCTGAACAGGAGCCACAACGGCCTCCTGAGCTGCAGACTGCTCTGGAGTCTGTTGAGCAGTATCATACTGCTTAGCCTTCTCGTATGCCTTCTTATAGGCACTCTCGTTAGATTTACAACTTGTAAAAGCCATTGCTGCGCATAATCCTACGCACAAAAGGGTTGTTTTCTTCATTTTGTTTTTGTTATTTAATAAAGTTATAAGTTCAATAATTGCTGCGAAATTACTAAATATCGAGCAAACACGAGCAAAAAAGGCACATAAAGTTTGTTAAATCGCAGAAATCACAACTTTTTTACAAAAATTTTGGCTCTTTTTTGCTTTACAAACGAAAAGTTTCGTATATTTGCAGAACAATTCATTACTATTAATATTATAAACGATAATAATTATGAAGAGTCTAGGTTACTTAAGCGCATTTCTTGGCGGAGCTATCGCTGGCGCAGCTCTGGGCATTCTGATGGCACCTGAAAAGGGACAGGACACCCGCGTAAAAATCACTGATGCCGTTGAGGACTTTCTGAAGAAGCACAACATCAAACTCAGCCGCAAGGAAGTTGTTGACCTCGTTGACGACATTCAGGACGCAGCAGAGGAGGAATAAGAGATGCTCTCCAGCGATAAGAACGTTGAGACAATAGCACAACTTATCGAAGTGCTAAAACATTATCTCGGACTTCAGAAGGAATATCTGAAGTTTGATGTGATTGACAAGGTAGTACGCCTATTAACGGCGGCTGCCTTGGCAGTTATTTTCATATTAATCATTATTGCTGTACTGATGTATTTCTCGATTGCCCTTGCGTTCTGGTTGGCAAACTTCACAGGTACATCTGCGGCGTTTTTCATAGTGGCTGGACTACACCTGCTTATCCTTATGTTTTTCGTAATTTTCCGCAAGTCGTGGATAGAAAAGCCGTTGGTGCATTTTCTGGCCTCATTACTTCTTGGCAAATAAAGCAATAATCCCTCTACTTTATGCTTCCAGTAAAGAAACCAACTACAGAATATCATACGCTTGACGAAATAAGACAACGTAAAGATGAACTGCTTGATCAACTCCAGCAGGACAACACGAAATTCACGTCACTTTGGAATCAGGTATTTCTAAAAAAAGAGGAAAATTCAAAGGGCGACTATATTGCGTCGCTCATAAGCAATGGCTTTGTGGCAGTAGACACTTTTCTGCTAATTAGAAAACTGATGAAAGGGTATGGTTTCTTGTTTGGAAGAAACTCCTTATTTGGAAGAAAGAAGAACAGAAAGTAGAATCAAAGCGACATACATGAAGGATTAAAATATAAAAAAAGGGTCACCGCTGTGACCCAAACCTTTGTTAACCTTAAATCTAATACTATGAAAAACACATGGCAAAGATACGTTTTTTTTAAATACCTCCAAGTGTTTTACCATAAAAACAACATAAATTTAAGCTATTTTAACAAAAACACGTATTCTTCGAGCTAATTTGGCTGAATTTAGAGAAAAACAGCCTGTCCGTCGTGAGCAAGTTCAATACCTTCAGGCAGAATTCGATTCACTTCTTCATGCAAGCCTATATCATGGCACATATGAATAAGGAGCGTACGAGGAGCTTTAATCTTACGGGCAAAAGCTATGGCATCGTCGACTAGTTGATGAGAATGATGCGGATTGTCAAAACGAAGCGCATTGACAACTAATAATTCTATGCCCTCGAGATATGACATTTCCGACTCGGCAATGGTTTTCATATCAGTAATATAGGCTAACTTACCTATACGATAGCCTAGAATGGGCAACTGACCATGCATCACCTCAATAGGCATAATGTCCAGATCGCCAATATGCAGCATTTGATGAGGAAGAATCTCATGGAGTCCGATGGCTGGGACACCTGGATAGCGATGTTCTGCAAAGCAATATGGCAGCATCTGGAGCATTGATTCGCGAGCAATAGGGTCTGCATAAACGTTTATCTTGCCAAACTGACAATAAGGACGGATATCATCCATTCCTCCCATGTGATCGTAATGGCTATGGGTGATAAGGATGCCATCTATTTTACGAAAGGGGTGCGACATTATCTGCTGACGGAAGTCGGGACCGCAATCAATTAGCAAACGCGTTGTCTCGGTCTCAACAAGAGCAGAACAGCGCATGCGTTTATCTTTAAGATCTGTGCTCTGACAGACCTTGCACTGACAACCAATGACTGGCACACCACAAGAGGTTCCCGTTCCTAAAAAAGTCAGTTTCATATTATGTTCACTTCGGGATGAATAACAATACCGAATTTTACTTTCACGTCTTTCTGGATCGCCTCACAGAGGGTTACAATTTCTGCCCCCGTAGCACCACCATGGTTAACAAGAACTAAGGCCTGTTTGTCGTGAACACCAGCACGGCCTAATGACTTGCCCTTCCATCCGCACTGGTCAATCATCCAACCTGCAGGAATCTTCACATGCTCGGCATCCACCTCGTAATGAGGCATTCCCTCGTATTGCGCTGCTAATGCATCATATTTATCACGACTCACAATGGGATTCATGAAGAAGCTGCCCGCATTGCCTTCAACTTTCGGATCGGGCAACTTAGCGTTGCGAATATCGATTATGGCCTGTCGGAGTTGCTTGGCTGTTGGGGAAGTTATACCCTTGAGCTCCAATTCAACACGGATATTACCATATTCCAGACGAGGTTGGAACGTCTCAGAAAACTCATATTCTACAGAGAGAATCAGGTAGCGATTTTTCCACTCGTGCTTGAAACGACTCTGACGATATCCATATTCGCATTCATCATTGCAGAATTCGCGAGGTTCTCCTGTTGCAATCTCTACAGCACGGACCTTACGGATAAAATCCTTGACCTCTGAGCCATAGGCACCGATGTTCTGAACAGCACTCGCGCCGACCTCGCCAGGAATAAGCGAAAGGTTCTCTGCGCCATATAGCTGCATATCAATGCTCTTGGCAACAACATCATCCCACACCTCACCACTGCCACAAACGAGGCGATTGCCCATGCGTTCTATACCCTTACAGGCTGAATGCACAACGATCCCTTCGTAGTCGCCAGTAAGCAAAAGGTTACTCCCCCCACCTATTATTATATAAGGAGTATCACTCTCACGAAGGATCTTAGCTACTGTTTGTGCCTCGACTATGGTTTTGTATTCCAAAAACCTACTGCATTTGGCGTCAATGCCAAATGTATTGTGGGCTTTCAGACTATAATTCAATACATCTCTCATCAAGTGGTCATTTTCATTAGTAGCCACTTATCGCCAATCTTCTTGAAACGCAGTTCAAGTTCTAGACCATTAGCGACACCTCGCAATAGGAATATCTTATCTGTACCTTCTTTCTGAGGCTTTCCATATATCACGTTATAAATCGACTTAGCAGGTAATTTGGGAGCAAAAGCCTCCCAAGTATCAGCAGTAATCACACCTTCCATCATGTTAAAGTCGTCATCGGGATCAGGCCCCACAAACTGTACGGTCTCATTCAGGCTCTTTGTCTGAAAAGTACTATCGGAAGCAAAACGCTGATAAAACTTCAAAAACGAGGCATTGACATTCTTCTCAAGGGGATTAACTCTGACTTCACATAACATCCATGCACCCCTTATACGACGGAACATATAATCGTGCACCTCATTTTTCTTAAGTAATATTTTCTCTACAACAGCCTCACTAACAGCAGTATCCTTCATCAGCGACATCTGCTTATCGTCATTGAAGAGTAGCGAGTAATACCCCTGACGCATAAACAGATGCTCCATCTTCCATTGCGACTTTTCTACCTGCTCCACCTTATTATCTTTAAATATCCGAAGGGGAAAAACAATCCGTTCTTTCTGCAATCGCTTATTGGCCAAGAAATTGAAAAGAAAGTCATCAAACATGGCGTCAGCAGCACGAGGCATTGGCGTCTCTGTAATCAACAGTTCCATCGTGTCGGCACCCGCCACATCTGTGGAATCGGCGACAGAATCAGCAGGCATATCATCTCCCTGATTAGACCTGTTTCCCGTACATGAGAACATGAACATCAGACCTGCGGAGATCGCAATAAAAAACCTTTTCATCTAATGAAGAAGTAACCTAATCAATCTGTTTATTCTTTCAAATTTCGGCAAAGGTACAAAATATTCTTAATTCTGCATCATAATTCTCATTTTTTTTGTACCTTTGCACGCAAAATTGCAATTTTTACTGATTATGATACTTGATAAGATAGATGAACTCCTGAAAGAAGTACAGGATTTAAGCGCAAAAAACGCAGAGGAAGTTGAGCAGCTCCGACTGAAGTATCTGAGCAAGAAAGGCGAGATTACAGCCTTGATGAACGACTTCCGCAATGTTGCTGCCGATCAGAAGAAAACTGTCGGCATGAAGATTAACGAACTGAAGACACTCGCCACAGAGCGCATTAATCAGTTGCGCGAAGAGGTGGAGGCTGAGGAGGGCGGCGAAGAGGCTATCGACCTGACCCGTACTCCCTACCCCATTCAGCTCGGCACACGCCACCCGCTGACAATCGTTACCAATGAGATTATCGATATCTTCTCGCGTATGGGCTTCGTCCTAGCCGATGGTCCAGAGGTTGAAGACGACCTGCACGTGTTCACCAAGATGAACTTCGCAGCCGATCATCCTGCTCGTGATATGCAGGATACTTTCTTTGTATCGCAGCATGCCAACGATGTAACAAAGAACATCCTGCTCCGCTCTCACACCTCATCAGTACAGGCCCGTGTGATGGAGCACTTGCATACAGAAGATGGCAAGTTATCTGAGCCTATCCGTGTCATCTGTCCTGGACGCGTATATCGCAACGAGGCCATCACAGCTCGTGCGCACTGTTTCTTCCATCAGGTAGAAGGTCTCTATATTGACAAAAATGTTTCGTTTACCGACCTGAAGCAGGTCCTGTTGTCGTTTGCCAAAGAAATGTTTGGTGCCGATACGAAGATTCGCCTGCGCCCCAGCTATTTCCCATTCACAGAACCCTCAGCTGAGATGGATATCTCTTGTTTCATTTGTGGCGGTGAGGGTTGCGGTTTCTGCAAGCATACTGGTTGGGTAGAAATTTTGGGCTGTGGTATGGTTGACCCCAACGTACTTGAGCAATGCGGCATCGACTCTAAGATTTACAGCGGCTATGCCTTTGGTATGGGCGTTGAACGTATCACAAACTTGAAATATCGTGTAAGCGACTTGCGAATGTTCTCCGAAAACGACACCCGTTTCCTCGAAGAATTCGAATCAGCTAACTAATATAAAAGCCTCACCAAATGGTGAGGCTTTTCTTTATCTATGCATTATATTCAAATACCCGTTTAATTCCTTCCGTAAGTGAAACCTCTGGTTTCCACCCTAAGTGTTCAATCGCAGTTGTATCTAAGGCTGTACGACGATAAGAACAATAACCTTTTTGCTCACCAACTGAAATTACAACCTGAATACCTTCTCTCTGCGATGCCAACAGTTTTGCCAGATTCCTTATACTGGTGGGTTCAGTCTCATTAGCCAAATTATAGGCCATTCCGGGAGTTCCATAAAAAAGTACAGTAAACATGCCCAATACGGCATCTGTTACATATAGAAAAGCACGGAGTGCTTCACCATTGCTTTTCAAGACGATATCACGCCCGGTCACCACATCACCCATCAAGTCAGCCATCACCCTCCCATCATTCTCCAACGTCATCGTTGGCCCGTATGAATGAGCTATACGAATGGCATTGAAACTCATGCCGTATTGCAGATAATAACTCCTCAACAAAGTCTCTACAGCTCTCTTACTTTCAGGATAACACGATCTATCATCCATAGTATCGAGAGTTCCAAATGCTTTCTCGTCCAGCAAGTCAGCCTCTTCGTTCTTACCATAGACCTCACGAGTCGAAGCAAATATCACTTTCGCCGTCTGCCAGTTACGAGCACATTCTAGTATATTCATCGTCCCCACCAGATTACACCTCATAATACCAACTGGGTCTGTATTGATAAAGTGCGGACTGGCATTCCCTGCCAGATGGAATATATAGTCAATCCCTCCTTCATACGCAATTGGAGCACAAACATCCTGAATCAGGAGACGGAAATAAGGTTTATCCAGATAAGAGCCAAAGAATTCTTCAGCCTTCTTGCGATTCCTGCAAAGTGCCACCACACGCACATCAACGCCACAATGCTCATGCAAATAGAGCAACAGCAAAGTAACATACGATGCCAACATGCCTGTAGCCCCAGTTACGAGAACCGTCTTTCCATCGAGCTGCTTCCAAGGCAGACTCGCCTCGCCCATTCTTCGCAAGTCGTCTATAACAACCCTATTATTCATGCTACAGTCCGAATACGACACCCTCTTCCCTTGCCTCTATGATGGCACGAAACATAAAGCAGTCGGCAGGTGTCGTTATTTTAATATTCTCTGCAGTTCCAAGAATCGTATTAAACTTATACCCATAATACTTCATCATCGTACAGGTATCTATGAAGTCGTGCTTTTCCTCTTTCAAAGCCTTCCGGTGAGCAGCCATCACATCAGCCAACCTGAAACACTGAGGAGCCCTGGCCACATAGCAATTCGAGCGGTTTGGAACAGACCAGTCACCATTTTCACCTTCAACGACTATAGTTTCCATCGCAGGCACTACAACCACGCAATTTCCCTTCTCGTTGGCCACTTCTATACACTCCAGAATAGTCTTATCCATCGCCAGAGGGCGCACACCATCATGAATCAGCACCATCGTGTCGTCTGGATAATGATCCTTCACGCATACCAGTCCGTTGTAGATTGAATCCTGTCCCTTTCTGCCACCAGGCACAATATGCAGCACTTTGTCAAGATTATATTTCTCCACTTCGTGACGCAGATAAGGTATCCAGTCTTCCAGACAAACCACCACGATACCGTCTACAGCAGATATACGCTGGAATATCTCAATAGTGTATATTACAATAGGCTTACTTCTGAACTCAATAAACTGCTTGGGGCGACTGTAGTTATGAAGTCTGCTTCCCATTCCTCCTGCATATATTACTGCAATATTCATATTTTAGCTATATTATTGGATAATTATTATTCCATATTACTTTCTCACCATCCAGGAAATCGGCCATCTTCTTCGCGATATCCTTGGCTGAATGACCTGTCTCGTTCAGTCCCATCCTCAGCGCGAAGGCGTCCCATCTCTTCAGATAGTCCTCTTCATTGAATGCCTTCACGTTCTGTTCCAGCTCGTCATTATTCGTGGCATACAGGAACGGCAACTCCTCCATCTCGTAGTACACGCCCCTTTCTTCATTCTTATACTGATCGAAGTCTGTAGCATACGTAAAACAGGGAATCCGCCTCAGGGCTGCATCGAAGATACAACTCGAATAGTCGCTTATCATCACGTCCGTTGCCATCAGCAGGCGCTGCATATCCTGATAGTCAGTCACATCCATCACATCCGGATGCGTTTTCTGATAGTCTTTCACATATAGTCTCAAACTGGGATGAAATCTGATCACCATCGTCCACTCGCCTCCAAACTTCTCCGTCAACACCTTCTTCAAGCGTTGCATGTCAAGGCTGTATACATTCATATCAATCTGATGATTCCCGGAGAAACTGAGTCGCCAGGTTGGCGCATAGAGCAGGACCTTATTATTCAATGGGATGCCCAACTCTTTGCGGGCTTTCAAGCCCTCTTCAGGGTTGTTCAGCACCAGCATGTCGTTCTTCGGATAGCCGCATTTCCAGATAGGGCCATGAAATCTGAATGCCCTGCGATAGATTTTTGAAAGATGATCGGAGTTCGAGATAAACACATCCGCCATATCAGAGGCATTTTTGAAAAACGAGATCTGTCTTTTCTGCGTCGCATATTTCCCTTCAATATCACGCGACACCTTTTTGATGCCAAGTCCGCCGTGCCAAGTTTCAACATACATCTGCCCTTTACGCTTCACATAATAATCTGGATCCAAACAGTTATTGGTCCATATCTTAGCAGTCGCATATTCATAGAAATAGCGAAGCGAACGCCATCTGACAATTCTCATCCACGAAGGCACCTCATACGCATAGCGCGGATCCTTTACCCACACAATGTCTATATCAGGGCAGAGCTTATGCAGCTCCTCCATGATATATTTCTGGTTATCGTTAAAGTTTCTGCCAGCAGACACGCTCACCAGCACCTTGTTCTTTTTGATTGGAAATATGCGCAACAGATAGAATAGAGCAATAATCATTGCTCCTCCAACAGGTTTTGCAAAGGGTTTCACAATCATCCACAATTTATGGCTAAGGTTCATCCTTATATTTATATATCTTACAATTTGCAAAATTAGTAAAATTTGGGCAAAACGCCAAAGAGTGATGGGTTTTTCTTTATTTTTTTTTCCTTCACAGAACTTTGATTGCAGTTCCCTGTTACTTTACTCCGAGTAAACCCAGACTTTAGTCGGAGTAAAATAGAGGTTTAGTTGGAGTAAAATAAAATGTTTCACCACGGATTATTTGGAATCTTCGGCTTTTTTACGTAATTTTGCAGCCGGAATAAAATAGAGGAATGAACCAGCCATCAACCACAACCGAAAAAGAGAAAGATGTTTCTCCAATAGATTAATATGCATAAGCCATTAGTCAGTATCGTAGTACCAATATATAATACAGCAGAATACATCGATGAATGTGTTCAGTCCATTCTGTCGCAGTCATATACCAATACTGAAATCATTCTCATCAATGATGGAAGTACGGATGGCTCTGGTGAGCTATGTCCGAAATATGTCCATCTGCCTCACGTCAGATATGTAGAGCAAGAGAATCAGGGACTGACCAAAGTAAGAGAGAAAGGGGTTATACTATCTCGTGGCGAATGGGTGATGTTCGTTGACTCAGACGACATGCTACTACAGGATAGCGTTAAAAGGCTAGTACAATTATCAGAAGAAGATTGTGATATCGTTATTGGCAGACATCTGAATAATAAGAATACAGGTTTACCTGATTATTATAGTTGGGAAGAGTACCTTTACAGAATCTATTCTATCACGACAAGTGTTTCCACTTGGGGAAAGCTGTATAGAAAGCAATTGGTAATGAATAGTCCTCATGCGTTTGAGTATAATTTGATTAGGGCGCAGGATCTACTAACGAATATTGCTATAGCAAAGACAAACAGGAAGAATGTTCAAATATGTAAAGAGCCAGTATATTACTATAGACAACGTCTCAACTCGACTGTACATACAATTCTTTTCTCATTTGACTATTGTTACAATTTATGCAATATTGCCGATTCAATTATGGGCGAGAGCCTTACGTATAGAAAAAGGTTAAACGGAAGTATCAGTCAGCGACTTTATTATTATCCTATTATTCTAAAAGGCAATAACTACCAAGGCAACAACAAACACCCTTTTGTAAAGAATATCATACGACGGATGAATGAGGCACGAATGTTACGGTTAAGTGACAGACTGGTATTAGCAGCATCAGACAGGAGAACCGTGAAGATATGCCTGCTCTCATCAAAAATCATTAGAAGACTTGAGAAACCCTCTCTAATCCATAGAGATATTAAACGAATCATCAAGCGTTAGTTAAAATGGACTCCTCATTAGTAAGCATCATAATCCCCATATATAATACAGCTGAGTACGTTGAAAAATGTATTCTTTCTGTTCTGTCTCAGTCATACAAGAATATCGAATTGATTCTCGTAAATGATGGGAGTACGGACAATTCTGGCAAGATATGTAAGAAGTATGAGAATTTGCCCAATGTTATATACATAGAACAAGAAAATCGCGGGGTTACAGCAGCAAGGAAGCAAGGTGTAGATACAGCTAAGGGCGAATGGATTATGTTTGTGGACTCTGATGATCTTTTGGTTGAGGATTCTATATACGGATTAATGGATATATGCAAATCAGCTGATATTATTATTGGTGCAAATCAGAGGAACATTGATAGCGTAAAGAAATTGCCAGATATTATATCCAAAGAAAAATATCTTGAAATGCAATATGCAAGAGAAATCTCCGCCAGTCCCTGTGCAAAATTATTTAGAAGAAGATTGTTTGACGAACAAGCACTAACATTCCCTAAGCATATTGTCAGATGTGAAGACTATTTGATGAATCTGGTACTGGCTATTAACAATCAATCAGATGTATATGTATATAAACATCAAATTTGCTTTATTAGAAACAACCCGACGTCAGCCACCCATACACGTCTTCTGACATTGGACTATATGTTGGAGTTATGCAAAAGAGCAGATGATATTATAAGTAATCATATTCCTTATGGCATATTTCTAAATCAAAGGGTGAAGCAAAGGATATATTTTTTTTATGAAGCAATGCACGACACCAAATATACCAGCAATTCCCATCATCCATTTATAAAAGACATCAAGCGTTGCATGAATGAGGCTGGAGGATGGAGCCCAATAGACAGATGGTTATTAAGCATATAATCGCCATGGACTGTACAAAGTGTATGGAATCTTAGAAGGGTGATAATGAGGATAAAAAATCCTTTTATGATAAAACACGACATAAAGAAAATCTTAACATATATTCATTCTTCAGACATAACAGATAAATAGAGGTTCTTATAATTCAAACCCACATTTGTTCGGCAATATCTGCTCAAAGGCCTTTATAAGTCTTTCTTTGTATTCATCGAAATGGGTTACATGATCTCCGTCATTCAAACATATCAGTTTTTTCTTTTGATGACAAATACAGTCAACACTCTCAGATATATTTTTATCGCAGAGATAGAACACCTTTCCATATTTGTAAACATTACAGGGCGTAAAATTGCCTGAAGCCAATTGCCAGTAACGTATTAACGTAGGAGAAACATCTCCATAAGATCGGAATTTACTTTCACATGTCCTTGCCAACTCTTCCCCACAACACTTCCATATCTCATCATAGGTTTTCTTTAAATATATCTGTGGCAAATGATTTAAGCTGAAACCTGGGAAATGAGGGAGTCTAAGATACCTAAGATTCGCTTTTACAACCCATGGGATTGATGGTGGATACCACTTAAAGATGTTTTTCTTCACAACCTTCGTTTTCTCAAAATACTGATTTACCAAAGCCTTCGCCATAAAGCAACAGTTGTCATAGACATTCGCTTTACTATGGCACACAGCCGACATAATGGCCATATCACATGGAAGCCCATTCCTAAAGAAATGCGTAGGAAAAACATTATCGATAATAAACATGTCATCACAGAAATAGACGAACTTGTCAGACAGTCCTTCTATTCTGTGGAAATTGAATTCTATAGGGAAACAGCTAAAAGTAGGCATGTATTGAGACGGAACAATATCTTTGTCATTCAACACAATCAACTTGGGGTGCTTGGTATTCATCCATTTAGGAGGATTCGCATTGGTAACGAAGTACACCTTATTAACCCAAGGTGCAAACTTTTCTATTCCTCTGAATAGGAAATATAACATATCCCAATCGCGATATCGATATATACTACTATCTACAGTCCGACCGGCCTTGGCAGAGTAATATTCATACTGTTTTTTCCACTCAGGGTCATCATTACTTCCCCATGTTATGACAAAATCAATCTTTTCGTTCCCCATTTCCTAACATCTTATTATGATAGTTTATTTATGCCACAAAGATACAACATTTTCTATATAAAGCGAGAGTTGGAGTCCTCATTCGTTCGCATCGTAGTTCCTATATATTATAATGTCTCTTATAAACGCGCCGTCTTAGTTTACTGATGACTCTCCATCTACAATAAATAAACATATACTGCCAATAAGGCGCGATAAATCCTGGTAAGTAATAATGGAAATCACGCAAATATGATTTGAGCCGAAATCTATTTCCTAATAATAGTAACTTAATTGATGGTTTTACGTATTGACGCAACTCTTTATATGTCTTTTCATAAAGTAGGAATGAATTCATAAACTTACTGAGGGCTTCATAAAAGAAGAATTGCAGGAATTGATATGTTTCATAGTTAAAAAGCATTCTATTCTTAACAAATGAAAACATTTCGATTAGTATAATTATATAAGCTCTTGAAACTGAATTCTTATTGCAATATGATGTTACACTCCGACTTCCTTCCCTGACTCTAATACTATATGTGACTCTCTTTGACGCAAATAAACTTTTTGCAACACATGCTGTCTGAAACCCCCAAAGTTCATCTTCAAAATGAATTCCTTCTTTAAAATTTAATTTTCCTTCATGAACAAATTGCGATCTATATAATTTATTTGTTGCCGTCATATTCCATCTCTGACGATAGTTTTTCATAATATCAGGAGATCTCAGAATTGTACCATCCTCTAACTTAAGTCTCATCCAACCACTTGGTTTTTCACCGTCTATCACCTTTATATCCCCTACAACAATATCATATAATTCCTCAACAAGCGGCGCCGTCAGTGTCTCAATACAGTCATCCGTAATCTCATCGTCACCATCCATAAAGTAAAGATATTCACACGTTGCTGCATCCATTCCGATGTTGCGAGCTACCGAAGGACCTTGATTGTGAGTTGCATAGAGAATTTTGAAAACAATAGGGCCAGAATATTCTGCTATAAGCTTCTTAACAACCTCTATACTATTGTCTGTTCCACAATCATCTACAAAGATACACTCGATTTTCCCTTCATACGTTTGACGCATGACACTTCTAACACAAGCCGCAACATATGGCTCTACATTGTAAACAGGAACGATAACACTGACTGATGGTTTATACATATAGAATTTCTAGTCGTTTTGCTTAGACTGACTCCAGACCAATGAAACCTTCGGTAGAGAGCCTAAGGGGATGGGCATATGGCTCGTAGAAACCCTCGACGTGGAGGGTCTGGCAATTCTGAGCTTGGAAGAAATCCTGTACATGGGGCTCATGCAGATAAAGTGCAATGATATAATAACCATCTGCCAGATACTTAGGAAGACGGATATGTCGCTCAAAAGTAAACTCGCCAGGCTGGATATTACATAGTTGACCCGTATAACAACCTTCAATAAAACCTGCCAATGGCGTACCATCGAGTTTCTTGATAATCATACGCACCTCACATTTCATGGGTTCTTTGGTCGTACCCTTGATAAGTACATCAAGAACCTCTTGCCTTGGAGACAATGATGTCGTGGTATAGGGTGTATTATTAATCTGTATCTCGTTGATTTTCAAATAGCTTTTACAATAGCCTATACAATCTGTCATCAGTTTCCGATTCTCTGTCTGGGTGGTAGCAGACTTCAGATAATGATCGATAGCCTCTTCTGCTGTTCCAATAAAATCGGTCATACCATCGCAGAGCACAATGCCCTTCTGACAAAGATTACGAACCGACGCCATATTATGGCTGACGAACAAGACGGTTCTACCCTCGCCTTTCGCCACATCCTGCATCTTGCCAATAGCCTTCTTCTGGAAGTCGGCATCTCCTACTGCCAGCACTTCATCCACCACCAGTATCTCTGGCTCCAGATGGGCTGCTACAGAGAAGCCCAAACGCACCTTCATACCTGAGGAATAGCGTTTGACGGGGGTATCGAGGTAACGCTCACAGCCAGAGAAATCCACAATTTCGTCGAGCTTACGGGTAATCTCAGCCTTAGTCATACCCATGATGGCGCCATTCATATAGATGTTCTCACGACCTGTCATCTCGGGATGGAAGCCAGTACCAACCTCAAGTAACGAGGCGATGCGTCCACAAACGTTGATTTCGCCAATACTAGGGGCAGTCACTCGTGAAAGCAACTTCAACAGAGTACTCTTACCTGCACCATTCTTACCGATAATGCCCACCACATCGCCTTGCTCCACACTAAAATCGATGTCCTTCAGTGCCCATACGAAATCACTTTCGCCTTTTTTTGAACGGATGTTGGTCTCACCAATCTTCAGGAAGGGGTCTTCCTTGCCAAGTACATTCATGGCCCACCAGCGACTGAAGTCACGACTGAAGGTGCCAGTAGAAACCAGTCCCAAACGATACTGCTTACCTACATGATTAAACTCAATAGCCTTCATACAGTATCCATGAAATTGCGCTGCACCTTATTGAATATCACAATACTGAACAGTAGTAAAACACTCATAAACAGAAAACTATAGCCAAGGGCGAGCCATGAGAAATAGCCTTGACCCAAAGTGGCATATTTGAAGGCTTCGATGATCGACGTCATCGGATTAGCCAGAATCAGTGTGCGAAGTGAACTCTCTTCTACCATACTCAAGGGATAGACAATAGGCGTGGCATACATCCAAAGCTGGACGATGAAAGTAAAGAGTATCGTAAAGTCGCGATACTTAGTGGTCAGCGATGAGATTAGGATGCCAAAGCCAAGACCTAAGCCTGCCAGCATCACAACAAATACTGGTGTGAGCAGGATGGCCCAATTAACGGCAAGGTCTGCACCATTAAAAAAGAAATAAAGATACATCACCACGAACAAGCCTGCCTGAATGGCAAACCTGAGTAGATTGGAAATCACCACAGCGATAGGCACTACCAAACGAGGGAAATAAACCTTGCCGAACATGTGCTGATTAGCCGTAAAAGTGGACGACGACTGATTCAGACAGTCTGCGAAATAGAACCAACAGATGTTACCAGCCATATAGAAGATGGCTTGGGGAATCCCGTCTGTACTCATCTTGGCAATACCACCAAACACTACCATGTTCATAATTACAGTGAGGACGGGTTGTATCAAATACCACAAGGGACCAAGTATGGTTTGTTTGTACTGTACCACGATGTTTCTCCTGACAAATAACTCCGTCAGGTCACGATAGCGCCAGATTTCGCCCAGATCGATATGCCACAGCCTTTCATGGGGCCGAATCCGCATGGTCCAGTATTGCTTCTGTTCTTTTTTTCTCATCTCTGATTACCTCATTTATAGTTAAGGCGCTGCAAAGGTAATGTAAATTGAGTAAAAAACCAAATTTTTAAATAAGGAAATGGTTCCGACACTTGCCTTCAAGCTAATCTTTCGCCGTTACTACCGTTACGATGTAGGCACTTAGCAAAACCAAAACACCTGCTACGGGCTTATCCCATGTAAAAACGTCCTGACCTAACAGAATAGCAACAAACGATGCGATAACTGGTTGCAGATTGGTGTAGATACTCACCGTGGTGGCCTGCAAGTACTTCATAGCAAATGGAATCAGGAAATAGCCGAGGGCCGTTGCGCATAAAACAATGAAGAGCATTTCGGCAACGCCATCCCATCCCCAAGATGCTGTATAAAGCGCATTGGCCGAAAGTTCAGGAATAGCTATAGGTACTGTAACGATAGCAGAGATGAGAAAAACATATTTCATCTGCGTAACAGGCGAATACTTCGAGGCTACGTTGCGGGTTATTATCAGATAGACAGCCCACGTGAGGACACTTAGAATAGCCAGCGAGATACCTATCAGATCGTTTTTCCCAGAACCCTGAGACTGGCTCATCAGTACCATTAAAACAGCTCCCACAATACCTAGAAGAACGCCCAGAGATTTCATGGGCGTAATCTTTTCGCCAATGGTCAGTGCAGCACAAAGCATCACGGCTACAGGTGTCAGCGCGGCTATGAGCGAGAAGTAAACAGGACTGGTATAATCGAGCGCCCAAGCTGTAAGCGTCTGGGAGATAACAAATCCCATCAAACCGCCTATCAGGATTGTAATCAGGTCTTTACGCTCCACATGCTCCTTTGGAAGAAATGCGGCAATCAGCCAAAATACCAGACAGGCACCCAATGAGCGCGAAGCCATATAACCCATCGGAGTAACCCACTCGTCGAGCAATAGTTTGGTGACGGGTACGCCAAGTCCGAAAATTGTGTTTGCAAAGAAGATAGCGCTATGCGCCTGCAGTTTTTTGTTCATAATCTATGGTTGTAAAAATCTAATCGTTCACGAAGTGTCATCTTAGCAAACCTCCGCCATTCTGTAGCAGAACCGTCATGCGAGAGATAATCAGGCTCGTTCATTCTAAGATAAGCCTCCATTTCAAAGGGATTCAACAAATAGCCGGCATTCCTGAGTTTCCTACACATGGAAAGGGCCCGCAACCAATACCACATATACAATAGGTAGAAGCGTAGCCAGGAGTCGCCACACGACTGTGCTTGCCTCAGATGTATCATCTCATGATTCTTCATGGCTGAGAAGCCGCTATTAAAAGCATCAGCCTCTTGTTGTGTGGGTGTCAGAATCTTACCGAAGAATGTTAACCCCTCGTAGCCCTTACGAAGCCAGAAGGTATTAACAACAGCCGGCATGTCGGCAACCCTACTTGGTCGCACAGCACGCCACATAATCGGTATCACCTGAAACATCATCCACATAACGACCGCAAAGTTACAAAAAAAATAAAAAGGGGAAAAAATAAAAAGACAAAAGTTGTGATTTCTCTTTTTTTTCGTAAATTTGCAGGCATTAAATAAGAAATACAATGGATGAGATCAGACGCATAGAGCAACTTCGTCAGGAATTGCACAAGCACAACTACAGATATTACGTTCTAAACCGACCTACGATTGGCGATCAGGAGTTCGACTTCATGATGCATGAACTACAGGACTTAGAGGCTCGTCATCCTGAGATGGCCGACCCAAACTCCCCTACCCAACGTGTAGGGAGCGACCTGAATGAGGAGTTCCGTCAGGTAGAGCACAAATACCCCATGCTCTCACTAGCCAACACTTATAACGAACAGGATGTGGCCGACTGGTATGAGAGTGTGAAGAAAGGACTGGCTGGTGAAGACTTTGAAGTGTGCTGCGAGATGAAATACGATGGTCTCTCCATCTCTTTGACTTATGTTGATGGCAAACTGACACAGGCTGTAACTCGTGGTGATGGTGTGCATGGCGACGATGTGACTACCAATGTAAAGACAATCCGTAGTATTCCCCTAGTGCTAACGCCACCTGTTGCCAACGACCTGTTTGCAACCCCAAGCTATCCTCGCGAATTTGAGATACGTGGTGAGATTCTGATGCCTTGGGCTGTATTTGAACGTCTGAACAAGGAACGCGAGGAAGCCGAGGAGCCTCTCTTCGCCAACCCTCGCAATGCCGCCAGTGGTACACTGAAAAGTCAGAAGTCAAGTTTAGTTGCCAGTCGTCAGCTCGATGCTTACCTTTATTATCTGTTAGGCGAGGAGTTGCCTGCCGATGGACATTTCGAGAATCTGGAAGTAGCACGTTCATGGGGGTTCAAAATCAGCGAGGGCATGAAGAAAGTCAAGACCCTGCAGCAGATTTACGACTTCATCAACTATTGGGATACGGCGCGCAAGAACCTGCCTGTAGCTACCGATGGCATTGTACTGAAAGTAAACTCTCTGCGCCAACAGCGCGCCTTAGGCTTTACCGCCAAGAGTCCACGCTGGGCCATTGCCTATAAATTTAAGGCTGAGCGTGTGTGCACCCGTCTCAATGAAGTCACTTATCAGGTTGGCCGTACCGGTGCTATCACCCCTGTAGCCAATATGGATCCTGTGCAGTTGGCAGGCACCACCGTGAAGCGCGCCACACTGAATAATGAGGACTTCATCCGCTCGTTCGACCTGCATATCGGAGATTACGTCTATGTTGAGAAAGGCGGTGAGATTATTCCCAAAATCGTTGGTGTAGATGTAAACCAGCGCCCCATCATCGCCCAACCTGTAGAGTTCATCAAGCGCTGCCCTGAATGCGGCACACCATTGGTACGCTATGAAGGCGAGGCTGCCTGGTATTGTCCTAACGACACGGGGTGCCCGCCACAGATTAAGGGGCGTATCGAACACTTCATTGCCCGTAAGGCTATGAACATCGATTCACTGGGTCCTGAGACTGTCGATGATTTCTATCGTCAGGGACTCATCAAGAACATCGCAGATCTTTATAAGATTGAGGTGCAGCAGATCAATGGCGATGGCAGCCGCACCAAATCAGCTCAGAGAATCGTGAACGGCATTGCCGCCTCAAAGCAAGTACCTTTCGAACGAGTGGTCTTTGCCCTTGGCATCCGTTTCGTAGGTGAGACATCGGCGAAACTGCTAGCACGTCATTTCAAGAATATCGATTCCTTGATGAATGCCGGATTGGAAGAGTTGCAGGAGATTGAGGGCATCGGTGAGGTGATGGCCAAGAGTATCATCACCTATTTCCACGATGAGAAAAACATTGAAATCGTTGAGCGCCTGAGAAACTACGGTCTGCAGATGGAACTATCAGAGGAACAGACTGCCCAGACGAGCGACAAGCTGACAGGACAGAGCATTGTAATCAGTGGTGTCTTTACTCACCATAGTCGTGATGAGTATAAGGCTATCATCGAACAAAATGGTGGCAAGAACGTTGGAAGTATCTCTAGCAAGACTTCATTTATCCTTGCTGGAGAGAATATGGGTCCCTCGAAACTCCAGAAAGCTGAGAAATTAGGTATTAAGATTGTGAGCGAAGAAGATTTCCTATCTATGATAGAATAATCAGTCCTCGTCCCAATAACTGATGGTGCGGGTCTGGTTAACTTTCATGGTCTGAGGTCGCTGACCTTTCTCCCAATAGGTCAGGGTCAGTTCGTTCTTAATCCAGTTACCGTTGTCATCGCGTTCCTCTATGCTGTTTTTCATGTTGATAGACATGATGCACTCGTTCTGCTTATCGAACACCTTCTTGCTTTGCTGAGTCATCTCGCCATCATCATTATATTTATACTCGTTTATTACCTTCAGACCCGACTTCGTGTTTGTCAGCGTCTGTCTGCGCAAATTGCATTCGTCGTCATATTCATAGGCTATCACGCTCTTCTCACCTGACGCTTCCATCTGTGCAGCCTCAGTGATATAACCCGCGCCATTATACTTTCTGTCTATCAAGTCAGCACCCTCAAGTTTGCCCCTTTCATCGAAATGCAGAATGGCTTCCTCACCCACAGGATTCTCGGTAATTACCTCCTGTATGAATCCCTTCAGTCCCATATTGGCAGCATCTTTATAATAAGGTGCCATATTCAGATAGAAATAGGTTATTGTGTGGCGTCCTTCCGCATCAAGCGAAGTGGACTGACGAATATAGCCATAATCGGTCATCGTATGAAGCGAGCCGTCACCCTTCGCCTTGAAGTTACCCCACTCACGCTGGAGTTTACCTAACAGATATTTCTGGTTGCGGTCAAAAAGTTCACGAGTCCGATATGGTCCGCATTTTACCGTCACATCCGACAACAGACGGGTTTTCTCATTAACGGTCACCATCAATTTAGCATCCTTGATGCCGTAGAAGTCACCTTTAAAATAATAGGTATCAGGATCATCGCCTTCAGACTTCACCTGCTGGAATCCCGCAGCCTGCAAAGTTGGTATAAACACCGAGTCGGTCCCCTCCAAGGGCACATCCATCAGCGTCATACACTTCACGTCACTGACTGCCTGCCCCCAAGCAAAAGCAGTCACCAACAGCATCCAGAATAACAGTCCAACCTTTCTCATTGGGTGCAAAAGTACAGATAATAATCCAATTATCTTTCTTTTTTATCAATTTTTAAAATAATCGCTCAGAATTATCCACTCCGAATAATTGTACCCGGCCTCTGTCAGCGAGTTTTTGTAATGTGGATTCAGTAGCGTATGGCCTAGTCCCCGCCACTCAGAATCAATGTTGAGGATGTCGAGAATTGTGGTAAACACATCGAGTTGGTTGCACTGGCCATGCCATGCCTCATCGTTCGAGAAACCGCCATTAATGATAAATACAGGCAGTTCGCGCTCATTGATAATCGGCGGTAATTCCAACTGGTTTTCCGACACATGATGGTCAGCGACGATTACAATCAGCGAACTGTCATACAGTCCCTTTGCTTTCAAACTGTCAAAATAGCGTTTAATCTGATTATCCGTATAATGACAGGCATTCAGATAATAGCCGAATTCTGATGGCTCTACGCCGACAGTAGCCGTAAACTCATTGTCGATATTCTCGATATATGGCTTGTGCATCGAAAAAGTGAGGACCGTCGAGAAGAATGGCTGACTGCTCTGCGAATCCACGGAATCAGCCAATGCCATCACCTGTTCATCAGAAAGGAACGAACCATGAGACTTCGGGTAATCATTTCTCGAATAAAGTTTTTCTATCCCATATGCCTTACACATGGCATCCTGACTCCACATCGCCGCAGCCGTTGGAATCACCATCCGTGTCTGCATACCTCTCTGTCGTTTCAGTATGGCAGGTAAGGCAGGCATTGTATTGCGCTTCGCCTTAGTGATTGAGATTTGGCATCTTAGAGGCAATAATCCCATCATGTATATCAACTGTCCGTCTGACGATTCACCGCCTTGGATATTCGAGGTCATGTGACCATTATAATAAACAGAAGAATCGCGGGCCAACGAATTGAGGAAAGGAGTTACCTCCTGATTGTCTATCTTCATGTCTACTGAAAACGACATATATGACTCCACCAATAGGATAATCACGTTCTTAATCTCCGAATTAGCATGATGTCCACTCACCTGCATAGGTTTCAAGCGATTAATTTCATGCTTAATTTCCAACTTCTTTTCTTCTGTGAGTTTATGAGTGCCAAACTTTTCTTCAATGAAAGCAAATGCCATGCATCGCATTGAACCACGCTGGAAATTGGTATACACAGGCTGACACGTATAGCGCCACGTACGGAACAGTTCGTAGTTAATATCCTCTACATAGGCTTTCATACTGAATGTCGGCTTCAGTACCCAGTGTGATGCCAGTCCTAATAAGATGACCGAAAGAATTCCTACCACACAATATTTGAGCGACTTCAGTTTCAATCTCATATCGGGAATCTTCCGATAGAGAACTATTGCCAATACCAAACTCAACGCAAAATACAGGTCACCCCAGCGAAAGCCGTCAATAAGACTATGAACTACGACAGGATCGGCCAGACTATTACTCTCGCTAAACGCCGAATAAGGAATATACTGAAAGAAGAAGCGGGAATAAACAATATTCGAGAATGCCCAAAGACATGTAACGACCGTAGTAAGAAATGCGCCGATGCGTAATCTCCCCAAGGATGCTAATGTAAAGAGTGAGATCAGTAGCACCACCTCTATCGTCACAAAACAGAAATTATCCACATAATCTACTGGCACCATCGGCTTTTCCACATCACATGTCATGATGATTGTATAATGCATCACCAACAGGTTCAGAATACATAGTGCTTTAAAAAAGCACACATACTTATTGGTTAAAAGATTCATCTCAATATTATAGATTTTGGTTGCAAAGATACGAATATTTTTTGTATCTGCAAAAAAAATCGTAACTTTAAGCAATGCTCGAAGTGCTCACGTTCGGAATTATCCAAATAAATTTGGTATTTCCCTCACTTATTCGTAACTTTGTCCCCATGAAAAAGGGATTGGTACTTGAAGGCGGCGCCATGCGCGGGCTCTTTACGGCAGGCATCATCGATGTGATGATGGAGGCAGGCATTGAACCCGATGGACTCATTGGCGTATCGGCGGGAGCAGCTTTCGGCTGTAATTATAAGTCAAGACAACCTGGGCGCGCCATTCGATATAATACGAGGTTTGCCCGCGACAAGCGTTACTGTAGCTGGCAATCACTGCTCCGTACTGGCAATCTCTATAACGCTGAGTTCGGCTATCACATCATCCCCACACAATACGACATCTTCGACAACGAGGCTTTCGATAAGAACCCTATGGCCTTCTACGCCGTCTGCACTGATGTACTGACAGGTAAAGCCATCTACAAGAAACTGGAAAAAGCCACTCCCCTCACCTACGACTGGATTCGCGCATCGGCCTCTATGCCGCTGGCCTCAAAGGTCGTTGAATTAGAAGGTCTGAAGGTGCTTGATGGCGGCGTTGCCGACTCCATCCCCCTTGAGTACTTCGAGCAGATTGGCTATGACCGCAACGTGGTGGTTCTTACGCAGCCAGAGGGCTATGTCAAGGGGCACAACCGCCTGATGCCGTTAATGCGCATCGCACTGAGGAAATACCCCCTGATGATTGAGGCTCTCGACAAACGCCATATCATGTATAATCAGCAATTGGACTATATACGTCAAGCAGAGCAAGAAGGTCGCTGTCTCGTCATTCGTCCGAAGGAGAAACTACGCATCGGACACATCTCTCACGACCCGGAAGAGATGCGCCGCATTTATGAGTACGGAAGAGTGGTTGGAAAAGATTATATAGAACATATTAAAGAGTTTTATACAATATGAGGACATGTCACTTTATTATGAGAAAAAAGCATCTTACCGGTATAGTTTTACTTAGCTCTCTCTGCATGGTCATGCATTCATGTTCCATTATAAGAGGACTCCGTGCCGATGGCCAAAGCGGGCCACATATATATAGTTTTGAGCATCATGCCCACGACACCATTACCAATGGGACACAGGCATTCCAATTCCCTTATGCAGAGAAACAGGCAGTTTGGATTGACACACTGCATTTTTTCAACCAAGCCCCTCGGTATCATAACATCACATTACAGAAGGCATTGGCAGGAAAAACCGATACACAAGGTATCCTTATCATTCAAAACGACAGCATCGTCTATGAGAAATGTTTTGGTGATATCTCTACCGACAGGCTGGCAACCATATTCTCGATATCGAAATCCATCACTTCCTTATTGTGTGGAATTGCCGTCGACGATGGTTTTATCAAAAGTGTGGATGATGCCGTGACAGACTATCTGCCAGAACTGAAGAAGAAAGACCCTATGTGGCAAAAGCTTACCATCCGACATTTACTCAACATGCAGAGCGGACTGGACTTTGATGACACCTATTCCCTTCGGATAAAGCATCTGAAGCGACTCAATGCGATGGCGAAACTGAATTACGGCCATAATCTGAGAAAGCAGATCCAGCAACAGAAATTCCGTTGTGCCCCTGGTACAGAATACCGTTATGAGAGTATGACAAGCCAGATTCTCGGTGTGGTCATCGAACGAGCCACAGGAAAACGCTATGCCGACTATCTCAGTGAAAAAGTGTGGAGACCATTGCAGATGGAGTCGCCAGCCACTATCAACATCGATAGCCACAAGCATGACCTTGCTCACGCTTTCGGCGGCATATCTACCACCATGAAAGATTTGGCAAAACTTGGACGACTCTACCTTAATCGTGGCATGTGGAATGGGAAACGCATCGTCAGTGAAAACTGGATACGACAATCCACCGAATATGACAATGATAACCACGGCTATCACTTCTGTTGGTATAATACAAGCAGTATCGGAGCCGAAAAGCCTCTATACCCAGGCTTCTACGCTCATGGCATTCGCGGACAAGTGCTATACGTCAATCCCCACAACCAACTCATCATGGTTAGAATAGGAAAACATGACAACACCTATGCCTCCATTCCTTATCTCTTTGAGCAACTTAGCGACTCGTTCTCTGGAGAACTTCCGAGAATAGGCGAAAAGTCCAAATAATCATCGTTTTTCACCATAAAATAGAAAAATAGTTGTAACTTTGCAGCGAAGATAGAGGGATATATTATAACAACTTAAGATTATTACGCAAAATGAGAATAGATATTATCACCGTGTTGCCCGAGATGATCGAAGGCTTCGTCCATGAGTCCATTCTGGCACGTGCAGAGAAGAAAGGACTGGCAGAGATACGCCTGCATAACCTCCGTGACTACACTCTCGACAAGTGGCGTCGCGTTGACGATTACCCTTATGGCGGTTCTGCCGGTATGGTGATGCAGTGCGAACCTATCGACCGCTGCATCACGGCCCTCAAGGCTGAACGCGACTACGACGAGGTCATCTTCACATCGCCTGATGGCGAACGGTTCGACCAACACATGGCCAACGAACTCTCGCTGAAAGGCAACCTCATTATCCTTGCGGGCCACTACAAGGGCATCGACCAGCGCGTGCGCGATCACCTCATCACCAAAGAGATCTCTATTGGCGACTTCGTACTGACGGGGGGCGAACTCGTGGCAGCCATGATTGCCGACGCCATCGTCCGTGTCGTGCCTGGGGTGATTGGTGATGAACAGAGTGCACTCTCCGACTGTTTCCAGGACGATATCCTCGCCGCTCCCATCTACACACGTCCTGCCGACTACAAAGGATGGAAGGTTCCAGACATTCTGCTGAGCGGCAACGAGGCGAAAGTCCGCGAATGGGAATTTGAGCAAGCTATGGAGCGCACACGCCGACTCCGCCCCGATCTCCTGAAAGACAAATAACTGCGATTTTGACTTGTATTCATGTTCTCATAAGTTAAAAACGTTATATTTTCATAAATCGGGATTCTGATAACGGCTATAATCAGCCATAACCCGACAATTAGACTTCATGGCCTCGTAACTTTGCAACTGCGTTGCCGAGACCTCGCCGGCCGTCTCCGTAGGGAGCCTAGGGGGAGTGTAACCCCCTCTTAGGCCCCTTATATAAGGGGGGCCAAGAGAGGGGTATACACAACACTCCCCCTGGATCCCGGAGGAGACGGCCTCCACCAAGTCTCGGCTGGCAGCAGAAAAAAAACGAAAGGCATGAATATGATCAATTTCAAAGAAGTACCAGACCATTATCTGCTCTGTATGAAGGAAGACTGCCCGATGGCAGATCACTGCTTGCGCCAGATGGCCATGCATGTACTAACCAAGCACGACAAGGTTGTTAAGATTGCGAATCCGCTACTGACTCATCCCTCCGAACGGTGCAAGTTCTACCGTCCTGATGAGCCTCAAGTCTTCGCCAGAGGCTTCGCAGCCATGCAAGAAAAGATGCTACCTCATCAGTACAGTGTCTTTATGAAATGCCTCCAGCAACGATTTGGACGTACCGGGTATTTTGAACGCAGACGAGGAGACAGACTTTGTTCGCCAGATGATATTAAAGCAATTAAGGCCTTACTTGAGAAAATGGGGCTACAACATCTGGAATTTGAAGCTTATGAACTACACCATAACTGGAACGACTGACCATAAGGATAGTCTCTAAGAGCAGTACAGACGTTCCGTACTGCAGTATTCCGACACTTGTACTACGGTATGTCCATATCTGTACTATGGTATGCCCTATTCCGTACCATAGTAGTACCTTTCCCGCACTACAAGAAAGTAACGATTCATCGTATCAAAAAAGAATCCCAGCCACTTGGCTGGGATTGGTCTTTATTTGTTTGCGAAGCGCTCCGCTTGCTGGCGGATGAGTTCGGCATCGTTGAAATAGTCGATACGCATGGCTTTACGGACCTCATCCATGGTCTGAGCCCCGACTTCACGAGCCTGCTCCGTACCTTTCTTTAATATATTATATATTTCAGGAATGTCTTTCTCGAACTCGGCACGACGAACACGCATGGGCTCCAGGAACTTGTTGAGCACCTGATTGAGGAACTTCTTGCACTTCATGTCGCCAAGGCCACCACGACGGTAGTGATCTTTCAACTCATCAAGGTTCTGATACTCTGGCAGGAACTCCTTGAAGTCGTCATCGCATGAGAAAGCATCGAGATAGGTAAATACGGCATTTCCTTCTACATGACCGGGATCGTTGAGGTTCACGTGCTCTGGATCGGTATACATAGAGCGTACCTTCTGCCATACATCATCAGCAGAATCTGAAAGGTAGATACAGTTGCCTAATGATTTCGACATTTTCTCCTTACCATCGGTACCTGGCAGGCGACGAGCTGTAAGGTTCTCGGGCAACAAGATGTTGGGTTCAACGAGCACGGGAGCGTAGATCTGATTGAAGCGACGTACCAACTCACGGGTCACCTCGAGCATAGGCTCCTGATCCTCACCTGCAGGAACGGTAGTGGCCTTAAACAGAGTGATGTCGGCTGCCTGAGATACAGGGTAGCAGAAAAAGCCGAGAGGGATGCTCTCACCTTCGAAGCCACGCATCTTCACCTCTGTCTTCACAGTAGGATTGCGCTGTACGCGACTTACCGATACGAGGTTCATCAGATAGGTGGTAAGTTCTGCCAGTTCAGGAATCTGACTCTGGATAAACAATACGCACTTCTCTGGATCAAGACCTGCTGCGAGGTAGTCAAGAGCCACCTCTATGATGTTCTGACGAATTTTCTCTGGATTATCTGCATTATCGGTCAATGCCTGAACGTCGGCCATAAACACGAACATACGATCAAAGTTACCTTCGTTCTGCAACAGGACACGGCGGCGAAGTGAGCCTACATAGTGCCCTAAGTGGAGTTTGCCGGTGGGACGATCACCGGTCAGAATTACTTTTCCCATTGTATTTTAATGTCTGTTATTTCAAATTTGGCTGCAAAGATAATAAAAAAAAGTAAGAAAGCAGAAAGGTAAATAAGGTAAATCGTCATTTGCCGTGCGTTTTTTTTCTTTTTTACCTTATTTTCCCTTTTTTATCCCTAAGCAGAATCGCTCGCCTACATCAAAGCCTTCTTCATAGAGGGCTTCAAGTTTCTCTACATCACGACAGATGCGCTCAACCTCCATCGGGCGTTCAGGACGAATGCAGATAATCTCGCCCCAATCCTCCATCCGCTCTATGAGATCAAGCTGCTCATTATAGACTTTCACATGATGGCTCAGCACAACACGCAGACGAGGATACTCCTTGTAGAGAAAACGAGGAATTTTGAAGTCAGGTTCACTAGAACGGAAGCCACGATTTCTGGTGAGTATCACGACGTTAGGCGAATAGCCTTTATCAATGGCTCGCGCCACAGGAATACTGTCAACAATGCCGCCATCAAGCATCGGGATACCATCAACCTCAGTAATCTGAGCCACATAGGGCAGCGAACTCGACGCCTTGACAATAGCTGTCAGTCGCCGTGCATCGTTTTTCTCTGAGAGATATTCTGCACGCCCCGTAAGACAGTTAGTAGTCACCACCTCGTATGTCGCTGGATTATTCCTGTAAGCCTCATAGTCGAAAGGTACGATCTCATTAGGAAAGCGCTCATAGAGGATGTTGGGGTCGAAGATGCTGCCTTGGGTGAGCAGACTCTTCAGCGATATATAGTCATACTTACGCAGCATATCGATATTCGAGTACCGGGCCCTACGAGGCTGACAACTCATATACGACAGTCCGTTGCATGCACCTGCCGACACAGCAACCACATATGGAAAGGTTAAATCGTACTTCATAAAAGCATCGAGTACCCCCGATGTAAACACGCCTCGCATGCCTCCACCTTCTAACACAAGTCCAGTTTTTCTATCTATCTGCATAAATATTGCAAAAATTTGCCGCAAAGATACAGCTTTTTGAAGAATAATATGTAACTTTGCCAACAATTTGACGAATAATAACGAAAACATTGACAAATGTTCAACAAAGAAACTTATATTGATCGACGTAAAGAACTGAAGCAGCTCGTTGGCGAAGGCATCATTGTTTTGTTTGGAAACAATGAGTCTCCAGCAAACTATCCCGCCAATGCCTACGCTCCCATGCGACAGGACTCCACGTTCCTTTATTATTTTGGACAGCACCGCGACGGGCTGGTAGGTGTCATTGATATCGACAATGACACAGAGATAATCTTTGGTGACGATATCGACGTGGAAGACATCGTGTGGATGGGCTTCACCCCATCTGTAGCCGATCTGGCTTCAGAGGTAGGTGTCGGCAATACAGCTCCAATGGCGGAACTGAAGACGCTATGCAACAAGGCAAAGGGGCGCACAATTCATTTCCTGCCTCCCTATCGTTTCGATACAAAGATTCAGATTATGGACCTTTTGGGCATCCATCCCGCCCAGCAAAAAGAGGCCGCTTCCTTGAAGCTCATCAAAGCCGTAGTGAAGATGCGTGCCACGAAGAGTGCCGAGGAGATAGCATATATCGATGCTGCCTGCGACGTGGGTTACGTGATGCACACCACAGCCCAATTGCTTATCAGGCCTGGTGTGACAGAACGTTTCGTGGCAGGTCAGGTGGACGGCATCGCCCGCAGTCTGGCTCAGGGAAACAGTTTTGCCACCATCTTCTCACAGCATGGTGAAATCATGCATGGCAACCCCTCCGATGCTAAGTTAGAAGCGGGTCGTCTGGCACTTTGTGATGCAGGTTGCGAACTCAACGACTATTGCTCAGATCATACCCGTACCATGCCTGTGTCAGGTAAGTTCACCCAGCGACAACTCAACATCTACTCTATTGTAGAGGCCTGTCACGACTATGTACTTGAGGTGGCTAAGCCCGGTGTAAAGTATGCCGATGTACATTTCGCCGTATGCCGTCTGATGACGGAGCGACTGAAGGAACTCGGACTGATGAAGGGCGACGTTGACGAGGCTGTTGCTGCCGGAGCCCACGCCATGTTCCTGCCTCACGGATTGGGACACATGATGGGTATGGACGTACACGATATGGAAGGACTGGGACAGATATATGTTGGCTTCGATGAAGAGACACGCCCCAATCTGGAGCAGTTTGGTACCAATTGTCTACGCATGGGGCGCAAGCTGGAAGAGGGTTTCGTTGTAACCGACGAGCCAGGCATCTATTTCATCCCCGCCCTGATAGACGAGTGGAAGGCCAGCGGACACTGCAAGGAGTTCCTGAACTTCGACAAACTAGAGACATACAAGGACTTTGGCGGTATACGCATCGAAGACGATATTCTGATCACGAAAGACGGCTGCCGTTTCCTCGGACAGAAGCGCATTCCTTATCACCCCAAGGATCTTGAGGCTTTTATGGAAAAGAACAATTACTAAACAATACAATTGAAACAATAGTAAGATTAAATTTATGAAAAAAACTCTGACACTCGCACTCGTGGCCATGATGGCTCTCAGTGCATCGGCTGCCAAGAAAAAGGCACCCGCAAAAGACGCTAACAAGCCCGTCTTTACAATCATTAAGGAGAATCCTATCACAAGCATCAAGGACCAGAACCGTTCGGGTACCTGTTGGGATTACTCTACCCTTTCATACTTCGAGTCTGAGATTCTGAAGGCCACGGGTAAAACCTACGATCTCTGCGAGAGCTTCGTAGCCAACAAGACCTATCTGGAGCGTGCCATCCAGGTGGTTCGCTATCATGGTGACTGCCAGTTCGCTCAGGGCGGAAGTGCCGAAGACGTACTCGCCACATTGAAGACTCATGGTATCGTTCCTGAGGGAACCATGCCTTTCCCTGGCTCTCTGTATGGTGATTCTCTGAACAACTTCAACGAGTTCTTCGGTGTGCTAGAGCCATACGTTGCCGCTATTGCCAAGAGCGATGCCAAGAAAATCAGCAATGCCTGGAAGAACGGTATGCAGGGTATCCTCGACGCCTACCTCGGCAAGTGCCCTGAGAAGTTCACCTATGAGGGCAAGGAATATACACCAAAGACCTTCATGGCTTCACTGGGCATCAACCTCGACGACTACGTAAGCATCACTAGCTATACCCACCATCCCTTCTACACCACTTTTGCCGTAGAGGTACAGGACAACTGGCGCTTCCCACAGAGCTACAACGTACCTATGGACGAGATGATGCAGATTATCGACAACGCAGTAAACGAGGGTTACACCGTAGCATGGGGCGGTGATGTTTCTGAGGACGGCTTCACCCGCAAGGGTCTGGCATACGCTGTTGACAGCAAAAAGACACAGCAGAGCCTCAAGGGCAGCGACATGGCAAAATGGCTGAAGATGACCGCCACTAAGAAACGCGACATCATCGACTCTCTGGGATGCACTGTTCCTGAGATTGTCGCTACACAGGAGTTGCGCCAAGAGCGTTTCGACAACTGGGAGCTGACCGATGACCATGGCATGCTGATCTACGGTGTTGCCAAGGATCAGAATGGTAAGGAATATTACATGGTAAAGAACTCATGGGGTGAGACCGGCGACTACAAGGGAACCTGGTATATGACCAAGACCTTCATTGCCGCAAACACAATGGATTTCCTCATCAATAAGAATGCTATCCCAGCCGAAATCCGCAAGAAGCTCGGCATCTGATATCATATAAAATAGGTAAAAAACGGCATAATCTGTTAAAAAATGAGCAGATTATGCCGTTATTTCATTTTTTATGCTTACCTTTGGGCGCTATATTGGGTTATTGTACCCATTTGCCACCAAAGCGATAAGAATAAAAAATAAATATATTAATGCATTTCAAATGGAATTACGAACCACCTACATCAGAACGACAGACGGCGGCTAAAGAGCTGGGAGAGAAGATTGGGATGAGCCCAATCCTCGCCGACCTGCTTATTCAGCGTGGCATCAAAACGGAGAGCGCAGCCAAGCGATTCTTCCGCCCGATGCTAAACGAACTGATAGATCCGTTCCTGATGAACGACATGGACGTGGCAGTAGACAGACTCAACGATGCCATGGGGCGTAAAGAGCGCATCATGGTGTACGGCGACTACGATGTCGATGGATGTACGGCGGTAGCTTTGGTGTACAAATTTCTACAGCAGTTCTATTCCAACATGGAGTACTATATCCCCGATCGCTATGAAGAGGGATACGGTATCAGCAAAAAAGCGTTGGACTATGCGGCTGAGAAGAGTATCAAACTGATTATTGTGCTCGATTGCGGCATTAAGGCAATCGACGAAATCGCCTATGCCAAGAGCTTAGGTATTGATTTCATCATCTGCGATCATCACGTGCCCGACGATGAACTGCCCGATGCTGTGGCTATTCTGAATCCCAAGCGCGTTGACTCAACCTACCCATTCAAGCATCTGTGCGGATGCGGTGTGGGCTTTAAGTTCATGCAGGCCTTTGCCAAAAACAACGGCATTCCCTTTTCACGGCTTATTCCTCTACTCGATTTCTGTGCTGTCAGCATCGCTGCCGACATCGTACCTATCATGGGCGAGAACCGTATTCTGGCTTTCCACGGACTAAAGCAGCTGAACACTGCGCCATCAGTGGGACTAAAGTCGATTATTGAGATTTGCGGTCTTACAGGACGTGAGATTACCATGAGCGATATCGTTTTCAAGATTGGTCCACGTATCAATGCGTCGGGACGTATGCAGAACGGTACAGAGGCTGTAGACTTGTTGGTAGAGCGCGACCTTGAGAAGGCGCTGGCAGAAGCTAACCACATCAACGAATATAACGAGCAGCGTAAGGATGTGGACAAACAGATGACAGAAGAGGCCAACCAGATTGTAGCTAAACTTGAAAGCCAGAAGCATCATGCCAGTATCGTGCTTTACGATGAGAACTGGAAGAAAGGTGTCATTGGTATTGTTGCCTCTCGCCTGACTGAGCTTTATTACCGTCCGACGGTAGTACTCACCAATTTCAATGGTGTTGCCACAGGCTCAGCGCGCAGTGTGGCTGGCTATGATGTCTACGATGCCATCAAGAGTTGTCGCGATCTGCTCATAAACTTCGGCGGACACACCTATGCCGTAGGTCTGTCATTGAAGATAGAAAACATCCCTGAGTTCCGTCGCCGTTTCCAGAAATACGTCATGGAGCATATTCAGCCCGAACAGACCGAAGCGACTCTCGATATCAATGCCGTTATCGACTTCAAAGATGTCACCAAGAAACTGCACAACGACCTGAAGAAATTTGCGCCTCACGGCCCCGACAATCCGAAGCCGCTTTTCTGCACTCGTAATGTCTACGACTATGGCACCTCAAAGGTGGTAGGTCGCCAGCAGGAACACATCAAGCTGGAGCTTGTCGATTCCAAGTCGAGCAATGTTCTTAACGGTATTGCTTTTGGACAGAGTGCTGCTGCGCGCTATATTAAGTCGAAACGTTCGTTCGACATTGTCTACACCATCGAAGACAACATATACAAGCGCACAGAGGTTCAACTGCAGATTGAGGATATTCAACCCTCGGAAGAGTGAACTATCAAGAGATACTGAAACACTATTGGGGCTACGATGATTTCCGCGGTATTCAGCGCGAGATCATCGAGTCCATAGGCAGTGGTCACGACACGCTGGGACTTATGCCCACAGGTGGAGGCAAGAGTATTACCTTTCAAGTTCCGGCATTATCAATGGAGGGGACCTGTGTCGTCATCACCCCGCTTATCGCCCTGATGAAAGACCAGGTTAATAACCTGCGACGTCGAGGCATTCGTGCTGCAGCCATCTACTCGGGTCTTACTCGCGAGGAAATCATCATGACCCTTGAGAACTGTATCTTTGGCGATATCCGTATTCTCTACGTGTCGCCTGAGCGTCTCTCCTCAGACCTCTTTCAGACAAAACTTCGCCATATGAAGGTCAGTTTCATCACTGTCGACGAAGCGCACTGTATCTCGCAATGGGGTTATGATTTCCGCCCTTCATACCTTGAAATAGCAAAGATCCGCAAGTTCCTGCCAAATATCCCCGTACTGGCACTTACTGCGACAGCCACCCCTCAGGTTGTCGATGATATCCAAGACCGTCTTTCCTTCCAAGAGAAAAGAGTCTTCCGCATGAGTTTCGAGCGAAAGAATCTGGCCTATGTGGTACGCCGTACAGCCGACAAGCGCGAAGAACTGCTCCATATCCTCAGTAGCATGAAAGGTTCGGCCATTGTCTATGCACGCAGCCGTCGCCGCACAAAAGAATTCTCCGACCTCATCAACGAGGCAGGCATCTCTGCCACTTTCTATCATGCCGGACTCGACAGCGTTGTGAAAGACGACCGCCAGAAAGCGTGGCAAGAAGATAAGGTACGCGTGATGGTAGCCACCAATGCCTTTGGTATGGGTATCGACAAACCCGATGTCCGACTGGTTGTGCACATTGATTGCCCCGATAGTACAGAAGCCTATTTCCAGGAAGCCGGACGTGCTGGTCGAGATGGTTTTAAGGCCTATGCCGTGCTGCTTTACAATGATTCCGACAAACGTAAACTCGAAAAACGCATTGCCGACACCTTCCCTGAGAAAGACTATATCCGTGAGATCTACGAACATCTGGCCTATTATTATCAGATTGGTGTTGGTTCGGGCTATGGTCATACTTTCGAGTTCAACATCGATAAGTTCTGTCACGCCTACCGACATTTTCCCATCCAAGTAGACGCTGCCCTGAAGATTCTTACACGTGCCGGCTATATCGAATATACCGAAGAGCAAGACAACCAAGCTCGCGTGATGTTTACCCTCGACAGGAACGATCTCTATCGTTTGGAAAGCAACACGCCCAACGAAGAAAAGGTCGTCACAGCACTTTTGCGTAACTACGGTGGACTGTTTACCGACTACAACTACATCGACGAGGCATTTCTGGCTTCACAATGCGGTATACAGCCACATCAGGTTTACATGATTCTAAAGAGTCTCAGCCAGCGCCATATCTTACACTTCATTCCCCAAAAGAAGACACCTTATATCCGCTATACACAGCGACGCGAAGATAAAGAGCATATCCTGTTGATGCCTGCCGTCTACGAAGAGCGTAAGCACCAGTTTACCCTGCGTATCCATGCCATGCTCAGCTATGCCACCAATGACAGCATTTGCCGTAGCCGACAGCTGCTTCACTATTTTGGCGAGGAGAATAGTCACGATTGCCATCAGTGCGACGTATGCCTGGACCATCATAAGAGTGCAGCATCAGAGCCCCGTCTCAACGAAGCCATGACGCAGATTCTTTCTCTGCTTGACGACGGGAAGCCCCACCCCATTACAGACATACGCGACATCCAGTTGCCTACTGCAGAACTGGATGCCGCGCTCGAATATCTCTTCAAAGAAGAGATTATCCGTCAGGAAGACGGTATACTCTTAAAAGTCTGAATTTTTATTAGAACTCGATTTTCATCTGACGCTCATCTTCCTTGTCGTGCTCATGACAATAGCTTGAGCCATCGAAACAGTGTGTACAGACATGACACTTCTCCATACCTATCGACTTAATCAAGTCTTCCAACTTAGCAAATTTCAATGATGTCAGGCCCAGACGCTTGGCAATCTCATCAACCATACGCTTATATTCAGGAGAATCTGTCTGTGCATATTTCTCCAGATTCTTCTTGTCATCACCCTCAAAGTCCTTGATGATACGACGTGTAATCAGTTCCATGTCGCTCTTCGACGAGGTAAAGCCGATAAACGGGCAACCATATACCAATGGCGGACATGAGATACGACAGTGAACCTCCTTAGCACCATACTCGAAGAAGGTCTTAACGTTATCCTTCAACTGCGTACCACGAACAATAGAGTCGTCGCAGAACACCACACGTTTGTCTTTCAGCAGTGCCGGGTTTGGTATCAGCTTCATCTTAGCCACCAGTGAACGACGTTCCTGATTGCCAGGTGTAAACGAACGAGGCCATGTAGGTGTGTATTTCAGCACGGCACGCTTATAGGGTACGCCCTTACCTTCTGCATAACCCAAAGCCATGCCAACACCTGAGTCGGGCACACCACAAACGCAGTCCACATCCGTATCATCCTGTTCACCCATCATCTTACCATTCGTCTCACGCACATTCTCAACGTTGATACCATTGTAGTCTGATGCGGGGAATCCGTAGTAGACCCATAAGAACGAGCAAATCTGCTCACGTTTGAAAGGCTCCTGCAGCACCTCCATCTTATCTGCTGTCAGAAGTACTATCTCTCCAGGCCCCAAGTCTCTCTCACGATGATAGTCAAGGTTCGGAAAACTCGTAGTCTCACTCGACACGGCATAAGCTCCCTCTTTCTTACCAACAACAATTGGCGTACGTCCCAAGAAGTCTCTTGCGGCAATGATACCCTTTTCCGTCAGAATCAGCATCGAGCAGGAACCTTCAATCTTTTTGTACACCAGATTGATACCCTCAACAAAGGTGCGTCCCATGTTGATGAGCAATGCCACCAACTCCGTTTGGTTGATGGTATTGGCAGAATATTCGCTGAAGTGCATTCTGCGATCCAGCAATTCCTGAGCTATTTCTTCCAGATTATTAATCTTCGCTACTGTCACTACAGCATAGCGACCCAAGTGTGAATTCACGAGTATTGGCTGTGGATCAGTATCACTGATCACACCTATACCTTGGTTGCCTGAGAACGAGTCCAATTCATCTTCGAACTTAGAGCGGAAATAATCACGCTCAAGATTGTGAATCTTACGACTGAATCCCTTTTCCGTGTCATAAGTTACAAGTCCTGCTCGCTTTGTGCCAAGGTGAGAGTTATAGTCTGTGCCGTAGAACAAGTCGTTCACGCAGCATTTCGTGGAGATGGTTCCAAAAAAGCCTCCCATACGTTATCCTTTTCTTTCTTTTATAGTTTGTTTATACAAAATAATACAGGAACGAAGCAATGCCTTCGAGTGCAGGCTTGCGTTGTCCTTCAATCTCTATGCGGAACTCGATTTCTGCCTTGCAGATACCACGCAGATTCTGTATATTGTGCAGTTTTGTTACCAGACGCACCTTAGAACCAGTGATTACCGGCTGTCCGAAGCGCATCTTGTCCATGCCGTAGTTTACGAGCATCTTAATGTTGTTCACCTCGATGATCTGGTCCCACATGTAGGGCAACAGCGAAAGAGTCAGATAGCCGTGAGCAATAGTGCTCTTGTACTGGCTCTCTTCCTTGGCACGCTCCACGTCTACATGTATCCACTGATGGTCGAGTGTGGCATCAGCAAACAGGTTGATGCGGTCCTGATCTACTTGCAGCCAGTCTGAGGATCCGAGTTCCTCGCCCAGATGAGCTGCGAATTCATCATACGAATTAATTACTAATTTTCCCATACTTTTATAAAAATGAATTGCGGGGGTACGCACACCCCCGCAATTTCCTATTTAGTTTATACGTCTTGATTCTCTGGACGCAGTTTGCGTACGGTCTCGCCGGCACGCCACATTTCCTGATTGCGCATAGCCTCAAGTTCCTTCTCAAGACCTGCACGATAGTCAGGTTTAGAGTTAGAATCGATGCTAATCTGCGCCTCGTTACCAGTCTGCACAGAGTAATAAAGCCACTCCATAACAGGCTTGATGGCATCATGGAAACGGGGAGCCCAGTCAAGTGCACCACGCTGTGCCGTTGTCGAGCAGTTGGCATACATCCAGTCCATACCCTTCTCACCGAACAACGGGCCAAGGCTCTGAGTCAGCTCTTCAACGGTCTCATTGAAAGCCTCCGAAGGAGAGTGTCCGTGCTCACGGAGTACCTCATACTGAGCAAGCAAAAGTCCCTGAATGGCACCCATCAGAGAGCCACGCTCACCTGTCAGGTCAGAGGTAGCCTCACGCTGGAATGTTGTCTCAAACATGTAACCTGCACCGATACCGATACCAAAGGCCAGTGTCTTCTCCTTTGCGTTACCGCTTGCATCCTGATAGACAGCATACGAGCAGTTCAGACCACGGCCCTCGCAGAACATGGTGCGCAGTGAAGTACCGCTACCCTTAGGAGCAACCATAATCACGTCGACATCCTTTGGAGGAACCACACCTGTACGATCACTCCAGTTGATGGCAAAGCCATGGCTGTAGTACAGAGTCTTGCCAGGCTTCAGATATTTCTTAATGGTAGGCCACTGCTGAATCTGACCAGCATCAGAAAGCAACATGCAGAGGATGGTACCCTTCTCGGCAGCCTCCTCAATAGAGAACAGCGTCTCACCAGGAACCCATCCGTCGGCAACAGCCTTGTCATAGGTCTTTCCCTGACGCTGACCGACAATAACGTTAAATCCATTGTCACGCAGGTTACAAGCCTGACCAGGACCCTGGATACCATAACCGATCACTGCGATCGTTTCATTCTTTAATACTTCACGTGCTTTCTCAAGTGAGAACTCTTTGCTGGTGACAACAGTTTCAATAACGCCACCAAAATTCATTTGTGCCATAATAGCTTTTGTTTTTAAATGTTATACATATCCCTTGTGTACTATGCCAGCCCTTCCCGAGAACCAGACGCTTGGTGTTCACCACCTTTATTATTTTATCAGTCCACCCAGAGCTTACACGAAACTCCGACGAGGGGTTAACTTTAGAAATCGGTTGCAAAGTTAGCAATTTGCCACGACACTGCCAAATTATCTTTCATCTTTTCTGCAAAAAAGTTTTCCAAAAGAATTTTTATTCTTACCTTTGCAGCGTAATTGTAAGATTCTAACTAAATTTATAAACTATTTGTACATGAAAAGATTCCTATTTCTGACCCTGCTGGCTGGACTTTCCGTCAGCACAATGGCTCAGACGAAGTATGCTTGGCAAGACCCCAAGCTGCCAACAGCTGAGCGCGTAGAAAACCTCATCTCTATGCTCACCCCTGAAGAGAAGGTGGGACTGATGATGAACAAATCGGCCTCCATCGACCGCCTCGGCATTCCCTCCTACAACTGGTGGAGTGAAGCCTGCCATGGCGTACGTCAGGACGGCTACACCGTGTTCCCCCAGCCCATCGGCATGGCTGCAGCCTTCAGTGAGCAGCTTTTCTATAATGTATTCTCTGCCGTGAGCGACGAAGCCCGAGCAAACTGGAACCGTTCCGACCATAATATATTTAATGTACCTATGGGCGTGGTCTACTATCCAGGAAATCCCGAGCTCACCTTCTGGTGTCCTAACGTCAACATTTTCCGTGATCCCCGTTGGGGACGTGGTCAGGAGACCTGTGGCGAAGATCCTTATATGAATGCCGTACTGGGCGTACAGACCGTTCTCGGCATGCAAGGTAACGATGACCACTATTTCAAGACCCATGCCTGCGCTAAGCATTACGCCGTTCACAGCGGTCCTGAGCCCTTGCGCCACTCCATGAATGTCGAGCCATCAAACCGCGACCTCTGGGAGACCTACCTCCCCGCCTTTAAAGCCTTGGTCAAGAAGGCGAATGTTCGTGAGGTGATGTGCGCTTATCAGCGTTTCGAAGGCACCCCCTGCTGCGCCAGCGACCGTCTGCTGATTGACATCCTGCGTAACAAATGGGGCTATGACGCTATCGTGCTTACCGACTGTGACGCCATCAACAACTTCTTCAACCGTGGTCAACACGAGACACATAAGGACGGACTCTCGGCATCTGTCGATGCAGTTCTCAATGGCACCGACCTCGAGTGTGGCAAGGTGTTCATGTCACTCACCGAGGGTTTGAAGAAAGGCCTCATCAAAGAGAGCGATCTCGATCAGCATCTGCGTAAGACGCTCACAGGTCGTTTCGAGCTCGGAATGTTTGACCCTGCCGACATGCTGCCTTGGGCTAAGCTGGGTTCTGATGTCATCAGCAGCGAGCCGTTCGACGCCCTCGCTACTCAGGCCGCCCGCGAGTCGATGGTGCTACTCAAGAACAACGGCATCTTGCCGCTTTCTAAAGATATCAAAACCATCGCCGTTCTTGGTCCTAATGCCGACGATGCTACCATGCTCAATGGTAACTATGGCGGCACACCTACGCAGGCTCATACCCACTCGTTGCTCGAAGGCATCAAGGCTGCTGTGCCTGGAGCCAACATCATCTACCGCAAGGCCTGTGAGCTCAACGACGAGTACAACACCATCCGTCATCTCGGTGATTTCAACGATGGTCAGGGCGTGAAGGTTGAATTCTTCAACAACCGTAACCTCGAAGGCACTCCTGTCAAGACAGCTTTCTATAACGAGCTCAACTTCTCTACTTTCGGTGCCTGGGGTTTTGCTGAAGGTGTCAACAGCGACTCTGTATCTATACGCATCAGCGGTCAGTACAAGTCTACTTTCACTGGTGAGATGAAGTACACACTCATGACCGACAACGGGTATATCCTCCGTGTCAATGGTCAGATGGTAGAAGAGGTTCAGGGTGGCATGCGCCGTGGTTTCGGCTTCGGTCGTAAGGTTGAGTACAAGTCTTTCCCTGTTCAGGAGGGACAGACCTATGATCTCGAGATTGAATATCGTCGCGGAAATGGTCAGTTTGCCATGCTGCGTGGCGACATCTGCGAACGCAACCTTGCCGACTTCACTGATCTGGCTAAGGAAGTAAGCACTGCCGACGCTATCATCATCATCGGTGGTATCTCTGCCCAGATGGAGGGCGAAGGCGGTGACAAGGCTGATATCGAACTGCCAAAAGTTCAGCAGATGCTCCTTCAGGCCATGCACGCCACAGGCAAACCCGTGGTATTTGTCAACTGTTCTGGTTCTGCCATCGCCTTTGGTAGTGTCGAGAATGAGTACGACGCTCTCCTACAGGCTTGGTATGCAGGTCAGGGTGGTGCCAAGGCATTAGCCGATGTGCTCTTTGGTGACTATAACCCTGGCGGCAAGCTTCCCGTAACGTTCTATCGCTCTAACAACGACCTGCCAGACTTCCTCGACTACTCGATGAAGAACCGCACCTATCGTTACTTCACAGGTGTGCCTCAGTATGCCTTTGGCTACGGCCTCAGCTACACCACGTTCACAGTCGGCAAAGGTCAGCTGTCTAAGTCGTCCATGAAGAAAGACGGCAAGGTAACGCTCACCGTTCCCGTCAGCAATACCGGCAGTCGCGAGGGTACTGAGACTATTCAGGTATATGTCAAGGCACTCGACTACCCCGACGCTCCCATCAAGAGTCTGAAGGGATTCCAGAAGCTCTCACTCAAGGCTGGTGAGACAGCAAATGCCACCATCACCCTCGATAGCGAGTCGTTCGAATACTATGACGAAAGTATCGACGAACTCTCCACCCGTTCAGGTCGCTACCAGATTCTCTACGGCACCTCATCATTGGACAAAGACCTCCAATCACTCGACTTCGTAGTGAAATAAACACATAAAAAGAACAGGCTTCCAAATGGAAGCCTGTTCTTTTTAATCTAACCCGAAAAGGAGCTTCAGGCCGCCGTCGACTCCAGAGAAGCCCATGAAGGCAAGACTCAGCAGACCAGCGGAGAGCATGACAATGGCCATACCCTGCATGCCCTTGGGAATCTTTACCAACTCGAGTTGTTCGCGCATACCGGCAAAGACGGTGAGTGCCAAACCAAAGCCAAGGGCCGTAGAGAAAGCATAGACCACAGACTGCAATAGATTATAGTCTTTCTGGATGCAGAGGATGGCCACGCCAAGCACGGCACAGTTGGTAGTAATCAGCGGCAGAAAGATACCCAGCGCCTGATAGAGGGCTGGCGATACCTTCTTCAGCACAATCTCGACCATCTGAACCAATGCGGCGATAACGAGGATAAAGGCGATGGTCTGCAGGTATTGCAAGCCAAAGGCATCAAGCACATATTTCTGTACCAGCCAGGTAACGATGGTGGCCAACGTTAGCACAAAGGCTACTGCTACCGACATGCCCAGCGAGGTATCGATCTTCTTTGATACGCCCAAGAACGGACAGATGCCGAGAAACTGTGACAACACGATGTTGTTCACGAAAATGGCGCTAATAAAAATCAGTATATATTCCATAATGCTTTTATTTTTTTAGGAGTTCAGGGAGACAGGGAGTTCAGGACATATGTATTGGACTCCTTGAACTACTTGTATTCTTGTCTCCTTAATTTGTTCACAATTGCGATAAGGAAACCTAAGGTGATGAAGGCTCCCGGAGGCAAAACGAAGAGCAGAATATTGTAGGTCTCGGGCCACATGGTGAGGCCGAAAACAGAACCAGAGCCCAGCAACTCGCGACAGATGCCAAGGAGCGTCAAACCCAACGTAAAGCCAAGACCGATGCCAATGCCATCGAAGAGTGAGGCAACAGGTGAGTTCTTCGAAGCAAAGCCCTCAGCACGACCGAGAATGATACAGTTGACCACAATCAGTGGGATGAACAATCCTAAAGCAGCATCGATGTCGGGCAGAAAAGCCTTGATTACCATCTGTAGAATGGTAACAAAGGCAGCTATCACAACGATGAACACAGGGATGCGCACCTTATCAGGAGTGACTGATTTAAGACACGAGATGACAAAATTGGTACAGATGAGTACCGCCATCGTGGCAAGGCCCATCGACAGACCATTGAGAGCACTAGTGGTTGTGGCCAGCGTAGGACACATACCAAGCATCAAGACGAATGTGGGGTTCTCCTTGATTATGCCGTTCTTGATAATTCCTATATAGTTCATAATCCTTATATTTTTATTTTTGGCGCAGATTTACACGACTCTCATTTGAGAAGCACTGCTTATGTGCGCAGCAGGCTGTGTCTTTATTTATAAAGCCGTGTTAATCCGTGCTTAATTCTCTTTCTTAGTAGTAGTGGCTCCTGTCTCCGCATCTGTAGCGGGTGTAGTCTTGTAGGCCTTATAAGCATTATTGACTGCGAGCAGGAAGGCACGGCTGGTGATGGTTGAGGCCGTGATGGCATCCACCTGTCCACCGTCCTTAGACACCGTCAAAGGTTCTACAGGGGTTTTCCCGATAATATCACCCTTTTCGCCCTTTTGGAACCATTTGTCGGCCTTGGCACCAAGTCCTGGTGTCTCAGCATGCTCCAAGAGCGTATAGCCAAGAATCTGCCCTTCGGTATCGAAACCAACAAGAACCTTCAAATCGCCACCGAAGCCACCAGTGGTACTCTCTACTGCAGCACCAAGATCTTTTCCCTTTGAATCCTGAGTCTGGTAGATTACGAAAGTCAGCTCCTTGCCCTTAGCATCGTTCTGACGAACCGTGTCGGTCTTGGCAACTTTCAGATTATCGACTCCCATCACGGTCTTGATGCCGTCGGCTAGTGCCTTAGTTCTCTGATCGCTGATAGGTCCCTCGGTGAGATGGTTTACAAAAGCGAGGATACCACCCATGATAACGGCTACTCCTGTGAGCACCAGCACCATATTCGTTAAAGATGATTCAAGCTTCTTCATTTTGCGACCTCCCCGAAACGTTTTGGTTTCACATAATTATTAATAAGCGGTGTGAACGCATTCATGATGAGAATGGCAAACGACATACCCTCAGGATAAGCACCCCAGTTGCGGATGACAATGGTAAGGAAGCCGATGGCTACACCATAAATAAGCTGTCCTTTAGGCGTCATAGGACTCGTCACATAGTCAGTAGCCATGAAGATAGCGCCAAGCATCAGGCCACCCGAAAGAATAACAGGAATCGGATTGGCGTATGCTGGATTAGCCAAATGGAGCAAACCAGCGAAGACAAACGCCGTTCCGATAATCGATACCGGAATGTGCCAGGTGATAATCTTCTTCCACAGCATGAAAGCAAGGCCGATGAGAAGTGCTAAGGCACAAACCTCACCCAGTGACCCGCCACCATAGCCACACTCTGAAGGCAGACCGATAAACATGTGCAGACTCTCTGGCAGCTTATCCAAGACAGAGGCATCTCCACTCTTGATAGCCTCTTTCATAATGGAAAGAGGTGTAGCACCAGTCTCTGCATCGAGATAGCTAGTCAACTGGCCTGCCTGAGGCCATGATGTCATCTGTGCAGGAAAGGCCACCAACAGGGCGGCACGACCTACGAGTGCAGGATTAAAGAGATTGTTGCCCAACCCACCAAAACTCATCTTTGCCACACCGATGGCGAAAAGCGCACCAATGAGGATAATCCAGATAGGGAGGTTTGAGGGCAGGTTGAAAGCAAGCAACAGTCCTGTAAGGATGGCCGAGCCATCCATCACCGTGTTCTTACCTTGCTTCAGGATATACTTGCTGATAGCCCACTCAAAGAAAACGCAGGCAGCCACACTGGTTGTCGTTACAACAACCGAACCCAGACCGAAATAAATAAACGACACAAGCAGGGCGGGCATCAGAGCAATGATGACACCATACATGTTGCGCTCTACCGAGTCAGTTCCATGGGCATGTGGCGAAAGTGATACAATTAATTTTCCCATAATTCTTTATTTATTTTTGGCACGGATTACACGGTTCTCTTTGAGAGACGCTGCTTTTTGCGCAGCAGGCCGTGTCTTTATTTATAAAGCCGTGTTAATCAGTGCCTAATTTTTATTTTTTAACGGCGCGAGCGCGGATGATGCCCATGACTGTGGATTTGCCCTGGCGGATGTTATCGAGGAGCGGGCGATGAGCAGGACAGGTGAACTGACACGAACCACACTCAATACAACTGACAATTTCTTCACGCTCGGCACGCTCCCAGTTCTTTACCTCTGAGAGTTTGGCAAGCAGATAAGGTTCCAATCCCATAGGACATGCTGAGACACACTTGGCACAACGGATACAGGGCTGTGGTTCCTTGCGGCGAGCCTCTTCGGCAGAGATAATCGTCACAGAGTTAGTTCCTTTACAAATGGGCACCTCAACACTAGTGAGGGCCTTACCCATCATAGGGCCACCTGCCAACAACTTATTGTCGCCATCGGGCATACCACCGCAAACCTCAATCAGGTTTATCATCGGTGTACCCATACGAACGAGGAAGTTGCCAGGATGTTCCAAACGCTTACCCGTAACAGTAGTGCAACGTTCAAAGAGTGGTTTATGCTTCATCACAGCCTCATATACAGCAAAAGCAGTACCAACATTCTGAACAATGGCGCCAACATTGACAGGAATAGCGGGAGGAGCTGGCACCTGACGGCGGATTACAGCATCAACCAACTGCTTCTCACCACCCTGCGGATAGCGCTGTTGCAAGGGCACTACCTCAACATGATATTCTGTTCCATTGAACTTCTTAGCACATTTCCCGGTAAGCAGTTCAATAGCGGGCATCTTATTGATCTCGATACCGATATAGCCCGTTGTTACCTTTGCACCTTTCATCAAGAGTTCCAGCCCTACGAGAATCTCGTCGGCACGCTCCATCATCAGGCGGAAGTCGGCGGTAATATAAGGCTCACACTCTACGGCGTTGATGATTACACACTCAGCCTTGGCTGTTGGCGGCGGCGTGAGTTTGATGAAGGTGGGGAAACAAGCACCACCCATACCAACGACGCCTGCATCCTTAATACGGCTGACAATCTCCTCAGGCGTCAGCTCGGGATGATCGGCCACCAACTCCAGCTTGTCAGAACGGTCAATAGTCTCTTCCCACTCATCGCCTTCTACATTAATGACAATGGCAGGTTTGCGATAGCCTGTTGCATCAATGGCTGTATCAATCTTAAAAACCGTACCGCTGACTGATGAGAAAATGGGGGCAGAGACGAATCCACCAGCCTCGGCAATCATCGTACCCACCTTCACTTTGTCACCCTTCTTAACTACAGGTTTAGCGGGAGCGCCAATATGCTGACTCAGTGGAAAAATCGCCTGTTTAGGCAGGGCTGCGACTACAATAGCTTCGTCGTGAGAGAGCTTATTCTCCTCAGGGTGTATACCACCTATACTGAATGTCCTTATGTTCATGCTTTAACCTCCTCTTCTTTTTTAAGTTCTTTGGGTTTCGGAGCCGGAGCAGGCGTAGGGAAGTTCACATCGCGAATGGCATGAGTAGGACATACCGACACACACTTGCGGCACAGGCGACACTTGTTGAAATCGATGTATGAACAATTGTTATCTACAATAATAGCACCGAAAGGACACTCCTTCTCACACTTGCCACAACCGATGCAGCTTACCTTACATGCCTTCATTGAAACGGCGCCCTTGTCTTTGTTGACACATGAAACAAATACCCTCCTACTCTTCGGTCCTTTCTTACGAAGTTCGATGATACCACGCGGACATGCCTTCATACAAGCACCGCAAGAGGTACACTTGTCGTCATCGACCTCGGGAATACCAGTTTCCGGATTCAAACGGATAGCATCGAACTGACAGGCCACAACACAATCGCCACAACCCAGACAGCCAAAGCCACAAGCCGTCTCACCAGCACCACAGGCATGCATGGCAGCACAGGTACGCAAGCCTGCATATTCAGCGATACGCGGACGATGCTCGCAAGTACCATTACATCTCACTACGGCTACCATCGGCTCTGAGTTGGCAATAGCCATACCGAGCAGATCAGCCACCATACCCATGACCTCGGCACCACCAACAGGACAAGAGAGTCCATCAATACTTCCGGCATCGGCTCCTTTCACAAGGGCATCGGCCATACCGCTACAGCCAGGGAATCCACATCCACCGCAGTTAGCGCCAGGCAATACTTCGCTGACCTGCGCAATACGGGGATCTTCATAAACAGCAAACTTCTTGGATGCGACAAAAAGCACCACAGCGGCAATCAAACCGATGGTTCCCAAGACAATCACTGCAATTAAGATGAAATTCATAAATGCTTTTTTTATTTGTTTTAGTTTATATTACTTTACTTCTATTGAGAAGGATATCTTTTTCTGAATCATACCCCGACAAGAGAAGATGATCAGATAATAAGGTGCGAGCGAGAGTAAGGCAGATACAGCGGCAAGTCCCTCGCTGCCTGTAAACAGAAGCACCGCCAGCAGTACGGCCATCATGATAACGAAAGGCAGACCGAACCCCAACAAAAGGGCTCTGTTTGCTACATCACGCGAAGCCCACACCGTGACATTCTGTCCCACGTTGAAAGCTGCTGTATCGCAATTGAAGACATCAATAATCTTCTCTTTCGACTCTGAGGCATGACAATGGGCAGCCACCTTACAGGCTGCACAAGCCGAAGTCTGAAGAATGCGTACCCTAACACATCCACGCGTTATCGATTCGATGATTCCAGAATGACTTATTTTAGTACTCATGAGCCCACTTCAGTAAGTTATCGGTTTTGTAAACTCGACTTAGCAAATGCAAAGGTACAATAAAAAAGGGAATTAAGAATTAAGAATTAAGAATAATTTCAAAAAAAAGTCGTAATCGTTTGCAATTACACCGATTTTTACTACTTTTGCAACGGAATTAAATTGAAACGAAGATGAAAGCGAGTGAACAGACTATTCAGCAGATTGAACGCGCCATTCGTAAGATTGCCGCTAAGTTTCCCCCAGAAGCAGAGGCCAACGACATGACCGATATCCATATCCGTGTGATACAGGAGACAGGTGAAATCAGAGTCTACAACGACAATGACGAGGAACTGGACCGTTGTGTAGTAGAAGAATGGATCGGCAATACCGATGAGGATTTCTATCAACAGGTGCCTTCAGTGATTCGCAAGTGTATCGAGAACCTGAAAGACATTGTAGAGAACATGTCGATACTGAAACCATTCTCACTTGTTCTTGAAGATGAAGACAAGGAAACGGTAGAGGAACTTTATCTTGTTGACGATGAGATGGTAATCATCAATCCCGACCTGATGGCAGGGCTCGACAAAGATCTGGACAACTTTCTCGAAAATCTGCTGAAAGAAGACTAATCGTAGGACTCACTGTTCTGAAGCACGAAATGACGCGACGGATCCACATAATACACCTCTTCTGTACGCGTTTGATGAGCCTGCTTAGAATAGTCTAACAGATGTATTTCGTAATCGCTAGTAATTGAGAAATACTGTATAAATTCCTCAGGATTAATACTGAATTCATCTTCTTCATCCTCAACTGCATACAGACAAAGCTTATCGACGGGCATATACTCGTCGTCAAGTGAATAAAGGTATATTGAATAACGCTCTTCCTCGCTTGTCTCGTCGGCTGCCAATAACATCATACGGGCTCCAAGACTCTCGGAAACAGCGATAGCCTTAGGATGGTTTCCTTCGAGGTTCAGATATGTTACAATCTCCTGTGGAACCGGTTTAAAAGCAGGCAAGAATCTCACAAAGTCTTCGGTATAGCTGATGGGTAACGGCTGGATATCGAGACTATCGAAGAACATCTTGATAGGATTATCAGAGCTCTGGAGGTTGATACCCTGTGCCTCCAGCCGCTCACGAATTTCGATGGTCTTTATGCTGTCGAGTTTATGTTGCAGAACTTCTGACGAAAGATTCTTGTTACCACAAGAAATGAATAGTAAGTATTGAATAGAGAATAATAATACCCATGCGCCATGCCATAATGCCTGATTCCTCCTTTTCATATCGTTACAGTTTTATTTTCTTAACTACGGGCTTACTCTCATTCTGCAGACGGTTCAAGGCTGTTACTATATAAACACATTTTTCCTTGCCATTCTCGTAAGGTAGTTTATAGAAGGTCTGATTGGTGATGGTACATATTTTCGAAGCATCATTCAGATTCTGCACCTCACCTTTGGCAAAACGATAAACTACATATTTCGTAGCCGTATCACTCCAGTCCTTACCCTTGGGAGCAGTCCAGAAAAGAATATAGCCGTCACTGGTCCATACGGGCTTCACCTTACGCACCTTCTTAGGTGCCTTGTTGCTGATGAATTCCATAGATGGTTGCAAGGCGGGTGTTTTCCAGTACACGTTGCGCAGGTTGCTACCATAGTTTCCCACATTGTCAACAGCTGCCTTAGCATACCACAGCACTGTTCCCTTTACATAGGGCAGTTGACGATGGAGGGCCATTTTTGCACTCTGCTGGTTGCGGTTAGGATCCTGAAGATCCGAAAATTTCACCGTACGCTCTACATCTTCGCCAATCACCAGCGGACGTGCTGCAGCATGTTGACTCCACCACTTAATCAGGGTCTCATAGTCAGCGGCTTTATTACCTATCTCCCAGTAAATCTGAGGCACACAATAATCAAGCCAGCCATTATTTATCCACAATAGGATGTCGGCATACAAATCGTCGTAGTTCTGTGTGCCATTCGTGTTACTGCCAATAGGCGAACTTTTCTTGTTGCGATAGATACCAAAGGGCGAAATCCCCACCTTCACCCAAGGCTTGGCCTCGTGGATGGTTTTATAGAACTGCTCTACAAAGAGATCAACATTATAACGACGCCAATCGTTCACATCCTTTATACCATTTGAGTTCTGACGAAACTGAGCAGCATCTGGAATAGAAACGCCCTTAACGGGATAGGGATAGAAATAGTCGTCCATATGGATACCATCGACATCGTAACGAGTAACAATATCTCTGGCCACCTCACAGATATAGTCGCGATTCTCGGGAATACCGGGATTCAGTATCAGCAAATCATCGTATTCAAAACAACGCTGTGGAGCACGTCTGGCAATATGGTTCTGCGCCAACTCTTTTGTGGTCTTTGTTCTAGCACGATAGGGATTAATCCATGCATGCAATTCCATACCACGTTCGTGGCACTCATCAATCATCCACTGCAGAGGATCCCAATAGGGGGACGGAGCTTTGCCCTGAACTCCTGTCAGAAAGCGACTCCAAGGCTCCAGCTTACTCTCGTAAAGGGCATCACACTCAGGGCGCACCTGAAAGATAATCAGATTGACGCCGTCTTTCTGCAACTCATCTAACTGATAGGTCAGCGTCTGCTGCATCTTCTCAGTGCCCATACCTTGGAATTGTCCGTTCACACACTGTATCCACGCGCCACGCATCTCACGCTTCTGCGCTGCGGAAGAGAAAGGTAAAAGAATAAAAAGACAAAAAGGTAAAAACCATTTCACCAATCCCATCACCTTATCATTATAATTATTTCCCATATCTATACTTTTTTATCTTATTAGAAAAGATTCAGTTTCTGTTTTCTTGCTTCTTCGATTGACGAGAGTTTTATTTGCTCATGCTGATATTCCACTCGCAGCTGTTCATATTTCTCTGCCAGTTCCTGCTCAACCTGCTGTTCATCACTTAGCAATCTTGATGCCACAAGGGCATTCTGCGAGGCATCTTTCATCCAAACCACAGGGCCACCGTAAACAGGGGCTATTTTCAGTGCCACATGCAGTTCGCTGGTAGTGGCTCCGCCAATCATGATAGGTATATTCATACCTGCTTTTTCCAACTCCTGTGCCACGTTGACCATTTCTTCCAAACTTGGAGTAATCAGACCACTCAGACCTACCAGATCTACATTTTCCTCTTTGGCCTTTCGCACTATCTGTTCGGCTGGCACCATCACTCCCATGTCAATGATCTCGTAGCCATTACATGCCATCACCACACCTACGATGTTTTTACCAATGTCATGTACATCACCCTTAACCGTTGCTAACAGCACTTTTCCCGCGCTTTTTGCGCCTGCGGTTTTCTCGGCTTCGATATAAGGCTGCAATATCTCAACGGCTTGCTTCATGGTACGAGCAGTCTTTACCACCTGAGGAAGAAACATCTTACCCTCACCAAATAGCTTACCTACGGTATTCATACCCGCCATCAGTGGCCCTTCAATAATATCAACTGCATGAGGATAAGACTCAAGTGCCTCTTTCAAATCTGCTTCCAGATGATCGGCTATGCCTTTGACAAGCGCTTTCTCCAGGCGCTCATCCAGAGGTAGGTTTTCTTTTTCTTCTTCAGAAACGGAGGAGTCAGTGGCAGTCTGGGTACGCTTCTTTTCCTGCTCCTCCAGTAACCGTCCCGCCAACTCAGTAAGCGCTTCAGCCGCCCCTTTTTTTCGATTCAGTATAACGTCTTCGATAACATCAAGTTCCTCCTGAGGAATATCCGCATATGTTACCTTCGTTGATGGATTTACGATCCCGAAATCCATGCCTTTCTGGATAGCATGATAGAGGAATACGGCGTGCATGGCCTCGCGAATATAGTTATTACCGCGAAACGAGAAACTCAGGTTACTTACTCCACCACTGATGTGAGCACCAGGCAGATTCTCCTTAATCCAGCCTGCCGCACGAATAAAATCGAGCGCATAGCTATCGTGCTCCTCCATTCCTGTGGCCACAGCCAGCACATTGGGGTCGAAGATAATATCGAGCGGATTCATACCCACCTGCTCAACTAGTAACTTGTAGGCTCTACCTGCTATCTCTATACGACGCTCATAACTGGTGGCCTGACCTATCTCATCGAAACACATCACCACCACCGCAGCACCATAGCGTTTCACGTCGCGAGCATGTTCGAGGAATTTTTCCTCACCCTCTTTCAGTGATATAGAATTCACGATGCTCTTGCCCTGTACACATTTCAGTCCTGCACATATCACCTCCCAGTCTGAGGAGTCTATCATGACAGGCACCTTAGCAATATCCGGCTCTGCAGCAATCATGTTGAGGAAGTTCACCATCTCGGTCTTAGCATCGAGCAAACCATCGTCCATATTGATATCTATCACAAGGGCACCATCTGCCACCTGTTTACGGGCAATACCGATGGCCTCGTTGTAGTTTTTCTCTTTAATGAGACGAAGGAACTTTCGTGAACCAGCCACATTACAACGTTCTCCCACATTCACAAACTGCACCTCAGGAGTGACATCAAGCAATTCGAGTCCAGAGAGCCACATCGTCATGGGATTCTCTACGGGCACATGAGGTTTCTTTCCTTCTACCAGTGGCGCATAAGCGGCAATAAACGTCTCATCAGTACCACAACAGCCGCCGATAATATTTACCAGTCCCTCATCAACAAGTTCGCCCATTTTGGGCGCCATCGATTCTGCGGTCTCATCGTAAAGTCCCATCGAATTGGGAAGACCTGCATTAGGATAGGCACTAATATAGTATGGCGCATGCTTGGCCAACTCACGCAGGAAAGGCTTCATCTGCGTGGCACCAAACGAGCAGTTCAACCCTACAGAGAAGATATTGTAGGTGCTGACGCTGGCGAGGAAAGCATCGAGTGTCTGCCCACTCAGAGTACGCCCTGCCAGATCACTCACCGTTACAGAGAGCATAATTGGCAGTTCAACACCTTTTTTCGTCATAACACGATCAACAGCATCGATGGCAACTTTGGCATTCAGCGTGTCGAAGATAGTTTCAATAAGCAGAGCATCTACCCCACCCGCTATCAGTGCTTCAGCCTGCTCTTCATATGCAGCCAACAACTCGTCGTAAGTCAAATCTCTAGCAGCAGGATTGCTCACATCAGGTGACATCGAACAGGTTTTATTTGTCGGGCCCATAGAACCAGCCACGAATCTGGGCTTGTCCGGGGTAGAGAATTCGTCTGCCACACGACGAGCAATTCTTGCACCCTCAAAGGCAATTTCGTAGGCCTTATCCTCCAGATGATAGTCTGCCTGCGATATACGCTGACTACTGAAAGTGTTGGTTGCTATAATATCGGCTCCCGCCGCCAGATACTGACGGTGGATGTCCGCTATCACATCAGGACGTGTCAGTGAGAGCATGTCGTTGTTGCCCTTCATCTGCCCCTCTAAATTCACAAAACGGTCTCCACGGAAGTCTTCCTCCGTAAGACCGTATGTCTGTATTTTGGTACCCATCGCTCCATCGAGTATGAGTATCCGCTGTTTGATTATATCGTTAAGTCTACTCATTTATACACTTTCATTGCTCTATCCATCTCACGTCGGTCTTCCTTCTCTTTCAGCGTCTGACGTTTGTCGTACTCCTTCTTACCCTTACAGAGCGCAATATCCATCTTGGCACGCCCTTTATCGTCGATAAACACCAACGTAGGAACAATGGTATAACCAGTTTGTTTGGTAGCACTCTCCAAAGCTCTTATCTCCTTCTTGGTAAGCAGTAGCTTGCGGTCACGCTTCATCTCGTGGTTGTTGTACGACCCATAGAAGTAAGGACTCACGCTCATACCCTTCACCCACAGTTCACCATTAATCACAGTGCAGTAGGTATCAACCAAGCTAGCCTTGCCCAGACGAATGGATTTGATCTCCGTACCCGTCAGCACAATGCCTGCTGTGTAGGTCTCAATAAAGAAGTATTCAAATGAAGCCTTCTTATTCTTGATTTGTATAGGGCTCTTCTTTCTGAGCAGTTCCTCTGTCTTGTTCATATCATTTTATCGTTGCGAAGTGCTCCAGATGATCGTCGATATAGTGGGCGATGTCATCAGTCCATTCTTCCTCGTTTTCAATGAAGAGATCATCGAGGTCATCGAACTCCGGATATTTCTCAAAGAGTGCCATAAACTCTTCGTCACTACAGTCTTTCTCTATCTCGTCTCGATACTTCAACCATAGTGTGTGAGCGTCGTAAATCATCTTCGATGGTCCACGCATTTCCCACTGACGCAGGGCTTTAGCAAACGGATTCTTGAAGATGAAAGGGCCGTAACCATTATGTATCAACTGCACGAATCCACCATCCATCAACTCCTCGTGCAGAATCTCCCATGAGAGAAGCGTTATCTGATCGCTATTCAACTCGCCCATATTCTCGGCAGTCAATTCTCCGCCAATGGCATCATGAATGGCATGGGTAAACACACCAATAAAGGCATCCATACCCTCCATAGCAGCCTGCTGCAAATCTGCATCTTTTACAATAACCTCTTTCATCGCACTTCTTTTTTGATTCTATATTAACTCATACGCTCCCGTTGGCATGGTCCTACGAAGCACTTCCAACTCCAAGTCTTTTCCTGGAACGATGCCATAACTTCTCAATATAGTCTCCACCGTCTTGCGAGCGAGTTCTGGATGATTATTTTCTTCGCTAAGGTGACAGAGCCACACATGCTTCAAGTGTTCCGACATATTTTCAGCTAACACGCGTCCACATAAATCGTTCGACAGGTGTCCGCTATCGCTGAGTATACGCTTCTTCAGATAGGCAGGATATGGTCCGTTTTCCAGCATCTCCACATCGTGATTAGCCTCAATCACCAAATAGTCGGCTTTGGAGATTGCCTGCTTCACGTCATCAGTCACACTGCCCACGTCAGTCAATATCACGAAGGTCATTCCTTCTACCAGAATCTCATAGCCCACATTCTCTGTAGCATCATGAGGCACAGCAAAAGGTCTCACCGTAAAGTCGCCTAATTGCACCGTCTCACCAATTTCCAGCACCTTCCTCTTCTCATCGCTCACCTTACGGGTCACGCAGTAGTTGTGGTTAATGCCATTATGCACCTTTTCCGTAGCATACACAGGCACCTGATAATCGTAGCTGAACGAGCCAACCGATTTAATATGATCGGCATGGTCGTGAGTGATTAGTACACGTTTCACCGTACTAAGGCTTACGCCATAGTCCCTGCAATGTTTTTTCAGGGTGCGTATACCTACGCCGATATCTATGAGGAGTGCGTCTGTGGCGGTACCAAGGTAATAGCAGTTTCCACTGCTGCCGCTTCCAAACGATATAAATTTCAACATCCTTATTTTTTAATTTTCGTGCAAAGGTAGTGCAAATCGAGCGAAATACCAAATTAATTTTGATTTATTTATATTAGAATGGTAGTCCAACTGCGAAATGAAATGCCAGATCGCGCCCCATTCTGGGGTGAATCAGCGGGTAATGTGCCTCTTCCTCTGTCTCATAAGCTGGATTGATGGCCTTCATACCAAGGTCGAATCTTAATATAAAGTAATCGAAATTCAGTCTCAGTCCCATACCATAGCTTACCGCCAAATCGTTCACAAGTCCTCGTAAGGTAAACTGCCCTTCTGGCTGTTCATCGTATTTGCGCAATGTCCAGATGTTACCCGCATCTGCAAACAAAGCGCCATAGAATTTCCAGAACAGATGGGTGCGGTATTCCAAATTCAAATCAAACTTCATATCACCCGTTTGTGTAATGAAGTTTATCCTACCATCCTTATCCTTATACCGTCCAGGACCCAAACTTCTCACAGTCCATCCTCTTACGCTGTTGGCACCTCCTGAGAAGTAGCGTTTCTCAAAAGGCAGTACCTGACTATTACCATAGGGATAGGCAATGCCAAATCCTAAATGGAATATCAACTGATCCTGCTTACCTCCCAATAACTGTCTTGTAAAATCAAAGTCGGCCTTCACATATTGGGCATAGGCAATATTGAACACACGATATTGTCCCAAATAGTTCTTCTCGGCTCTAAAACTATGGGCACACAAATCCAACAAATTACCAGCAGACTCTACATGTGTCTTCAGTGCCAGTCGCCCATTGTTATAACTATAACCAAAGCCCATGCGCATGATAAACAGGTTCTCATAGTTATAGCGCAGGATTGCGTTCGAGTTCGACTCGTTTTCAAGATATTCCCTCCTGAAAGTCTGACTCACCCAAGGCATAAACACATAGTTTAAATCCACTAGGTCTAAACTATAACTGTCACGGTGTTTCTGAGGTTTCCACTGGTAATGGAATCCTGCAGAGAGCACCCTTCGGTGGAACTCTGGGCGATCCTGCGAGTCATACAATAGCGACACCTCACTAGTGGCCGTGATTCTACGCCTCACATCACGATTCAGAAAAGGAAACAAAAATCGTGGAAAAGACAATCTACTCTCCACACTATATTCTATATAGTCCTGGTTGCGATAGCCCTCCAAGCCCTTGATAGCCTCATAGGCACCGCGTAATTGCACACTGAAGGTCTCCGAACCCCTGAACAAGTTACGGTTTTGATAGGTCAGTGAGGCTGCGGCACCGAAATCGCCTGCCGTGTTGGTACCCTCTGGTTGGAAACTGATTGTCGAGGGTTTGTTCGTCTGTACCTGTATGGTTGCGTCAAGCAGCGCGGTATCAGCCACCTGCTCAAAACTAATGTTGGTATATCTCACAGCTCCTAATCGTCCAAAGTGGTTATAGGTATTTTGCAAATCCGATGCGGAGTAGAGACTGCCGGATTTCAGAAAAGTGTTCTCTTCGAGCACTCGCAGCCTTAAATGTATGGTAGAATCGCCCTGCGCTCCACTGACATAGTGGATATTACGAATGCGGTACTGGCTGTGCAGCGTGTCACGCCCCTCATCTATCTGATAAGGATGTAGTACCTTTGCCAGCACTACATGGTGCAGGTCCTCATTTTTTCTTGCCTTATAACTCACATACTCCTTATGAAACCTGAAATAGCCTCTGTCCTGCAAGAACGATGATACATCTGAGCGCTCTTGCGCCATCGTCTCCGCATTAAACTGCATACCCTCGCTCAACAGCGACTTACGTTCTTTCAGCAGCCTCTCAATCGTAGAGTCCTGAATGTCGGTTTCAAGCGGACTTATGTAATAAGGCTTCCCCGGGTGAAGCACATAGATAGCGTCAATTTTCTTTTTCTTCTTTTGGTCTACAAACAGCTCCACCTGAGCGTCTAAATAGCCTTTATTCTGCATAGCCTGCTGCAGGTCATCGCACGTCTGTCTGGCTAACAGGGTATCGTAAATTACAGGTGCCTCGCCCATCTGTCGGAGCATACGCCCTACCCAAGAACTATCTTTACCCGCCAACGCATACACGCCCAATGGTACCTTCATCGACAAAAACCAACGGGCGTTTTCCTTCTGCCTCACGTAATTCTTCAGTTGTGAGGTACTAATGTCCTTATATTTCCTATCGGAAACAACCTTTACCTTGTCAAGTATCAATTCATTATCGTCAAGACTATGCGTAGCCGAGCAGCTGCACAACAATAGCACAGCCACCATAGGTATTATCACTCCCGTTTTCTTATTCCGAATCTTCAATTCTCATTAATTTGGGGCCAAAATTACAAAAAAACTCTTAATTCTCAATTCTTAATTCTCAATTTCTTCGTATCTTTGCATCAGAATTAACGACTTTTTTTAAATGATCAGTAAAAATCAGTTTAAATTTATCCGACAGCTCGAGCAAAAGAAGTTTCGCCGCCGCGAAGGACTCTTCGTTGCCGAGGGCACTAAGGTTGTAGGTGATTTGTTGCAGCGCTACCAGCCCCACTCCGTCTACGCCACAGCCGAGTGGATTAGGAACAACTCTGCTACAGAGGCTACAGAAGTCAGCGACGACGAACTCCGCCGTCTAAGTTTCCAGCAGCATCCTCAACAGGTTCTCGCCCTCTTTCCTCTGCCACAAGGCCCCAAAGAGGCGATCCCCGAAACTGTCGCGAATCTCAGGTCGTTTACTACCAAAGGGATGCAAGAAGGGTTATCCCTTGCTCTCGATGGCATTCAAGACCCTGGCAATCTCGGCACTATCATCCGCATAGCCGACTGGTTTGGCATTTCTACCATCTACTGCTCCGACGATACTGTCGACGCCTACAACCCTAAGGTGGTTCAGGCCACCATGGGCAGTATTGCGCGCGTGAACATAATTTATACTGATCTTACCGCCCTGCTAAAGTCGCTTCCCCAAGACTTCCCTGTCTATGGAACCTTCCTAGACGGTGAGAATATCTATACACAAGAGCTCTCTAACCATGGTCTTATCATCATGGGTAACGAGGGTAATGGTATCTCTGGTGAGGTGCGCGCCTTGGTCAACCGAAAACTTTTAATACCAAATTTCCACAAAGGCAATACTGTCGACAGTCTCAACGTAGCTATCGCCACTGCCATCACCTGCTCTGAGTTCCGCCGACGCCAATAAACGTAATCCACCTAATGCGCAGGCGTGTGTAAAGATGTAGTCCCCTTATCAGAATAGTGGTGAGGGGATTTTTCATTCAATCGATTGCACATCGTAAATCACAAAAAATCACACTTTTAGATAACAACATATTCATATCTTTACTACATTTGCCAACGCAAAACAAATGTTACAGATTTTCAATTAACTAAAAACTACAAAAAATGAAAAAGCTATTATGCAAGAGAAACGGCAATCTTCTTATTGCCACTGGCATGTTGCTCAGCATGACGCTGACGCAAAGTTGTTCTGACACGTTGGACCTTGACCTGCAACCACAACCACAGACCGAAAAGGCTGCGACACGAGGCACCAACAGTCTGCAACCCCTCAACGATGTAATGATGCAGGCATTCTACTGGAATGTGCCTGTAGACGAAGCTGGTAGAAACGGTTCCTGGTGGAACACCCTTCGGTCTAAGGCCTCTGAGATGAAATCAAGTGGCATCACTGCCATCTGGACACCAGTGCCATCTAAAGGCAACTGGGGTATCACTGACAACGGTTATGGTATCTACGACCATTACGACCTGGGTAACTACTATCAGAAAGGTACCACAGAAACGCGCTTCGGTAGTCGTGCCGAACTGGAGTCGATGATCAGCACCATGCACCAGTCGCCGAAGATCAGCGTCTACTCCGATGTGGTGCTCAACCACGTCTATTCTTCCGATGAGAATGAGGAAGTGAACCCTGCCGTAAAGGCTTATGTGTTCGGTGAGGCTCATGGTGAGCAGAACAAACCCTACCCTGCCAATGAAATTCGCTGGGTCATCCCAAATGCAGCGACAGGCGATTACTACATTCAGATCAAGGGATATGGACTGCCTTGGAATGAATCCTCTACTCAGCGCGGCTACGACCTCATGATTCGCTGGGACAACAGCAACATCTCGTCTTCTTACAATTGGGAGTATGAGCCCAACAACGGCAATGGCAGTTTCAACAACTTCCCGGGTTCTGGCCGTATCATCCGCGGACACATGGAAAATCATTCTGATATCGACGAGTACAAGATTCATGTATCGTCTAAGCACGACATAGAGATTCGTCTCTCTGCCAAGCGTGAGGATGGCAGCAACTGGGTTGACGCAGGCTCTATGCTTGGCTACTATCCCGTGGCTGTATGGTATAACGGCACCAACTTGGCCAACACCACCCTACAGGCTCGTACCAATACCAATATCACTTACGTGAACCATACTGGTAGCGGTGAACCTAACTATTCATGGAACTACAGTCATTTCCATCCGTCCGACGCTAACGACTGGCTTGGTGACTATGGATCAGACGAGATTATCACGAACACCAAGTTCTTCGGTAACGATTATAACACTTATAACAGCACAGTACAGACCCGTCTGAACAACTGGGGTAAGTGGCTAGTGAATAAGATTCATTTCGATGGTTTCCGTCTTGACTTCGTTCGCGGCTTCCAAGAGTCGTTCGTTGCCAACTGGGTGAACGGCCTTCCGCATGTCGACGGTGCACAGCCATTCATCGTAGGCGAATACTGGGGTGCCGACTACCGTATCAAGAATTGGGTTAACACTGTAGCCTCTTACGGCGCTCAAGTTAACGGATTCGACTTCCCGCTGAAGAGCACGCTCACAGAGATGTGTAACGGCAATGGAAACTCATTCAACATGTCATGGTTGAATCATGCCGGCATGGTACGCAACAGCGGCGGCAACGCGCTTCCAGGCACCTCGGTTGTGACCTTCCTCGACAACCACGACACTGGTAAGGAGCACGACAAATGGGTTACTAAAGACCATCAATTGGGCTATGCCTACATTCTCACCCACGAAGGACGTCCTTGTCTGTTCTATCCTCACTTCTTCGGCGTGACACAGGTGGATGCCGACCACTCCAACTACACCACAACCGCTCCTTCTACACTGAAAAACAAGTTGAAGAAGCTCATTGAAATACGTAAGAAGTATCTTGGTGGTGTTATAACAGTGCTCAGCGAAACGGGAAATCCATACCCATCAAGCAACTGCCAGAATCTGTATATCGCCCGTCGCCAGGGTAACGGCACCAAAGACGGCGCTATCATCGTACTGAACAACCACGACAGCAGTACTAAGGCCATGTGGGTAACGGTGAACGCCTCTGGCTTCAGCAATTGGGCTGGTAAGCGTTTGGTCAATGTCCTGAACACCTCACAGAAAGTCACTGTCGAGGCCGACGGCCGTGTAGAGCTCTCAGCTCCTTCACGTGGCTACAGCATATGGGTTAAAGAGAGTGATCTCTAAATAATTAAGTAATAAAGAAAAAAGTGGTCAGGCTTTCATCGCTTGGCCACTTTATTTGTCTTATTCACTATAGGCTTTAACGCCGATAGTTTCCTGAGAGCCAATGGTCATCTGGCGCAAGTCGTAGTAGGAACCGTTATAGATATTGAAATCGACATTGCCCTTGATACCAGGAAGCCGTCCTGCATCGGTGTGCTGCCAGAACTTCCATGGACCTTGGTATTCAAGCGAATCGACGTAATAATGAGCTATCCAATAGGGATACTGATTAAAAATAGTATCGTTAAGATAACGGGTCTTAAATCTAAAATAGGTATAGATAATAGGTTTCACCTGATAGTAGCGTTCCACAATATCGAGCCACTCGAGTACAGATTGCTTAAACTGTTCGTCGGTCTGACTCTTTGGTTTATGTTCAACGTCTAGAACAGGAGGTAGATCGCCATTTTCGAGTTTCACGGTGTTAATAAAATGCCAGGCCTGTTGTTCTGCAGGCGTGTGCACGCTATAAAAATGGTACGCGCCGCGCGTGAAACCATTTTCGCGAGCCTGATAGAAATTGTCTCGGAAGTTCTCGTCAGTCTGAGTGGCCCCCTCAGTAGCCTTGATCATCACAAAACGAATGGGACACTTGTTGATGGAACCATTATCTTTAAGATCATCCCAATCGATACGACCCTGATGGTGGGAGATGTCGATACCGTGAATCTCGTATCCTTCAGGATAGCTCACGTCGCCATAGAGAGCACGCCATCGGAAGCCGAAGGGACCTACAAAAAAATAATAGAAAAACCACACATAACCCGCAACAACCAAGCCAGCTCCAATCCACCATCCCCACGAAGGAACACGGCGCAACAAACGGACAAGGATGCTTGGCTTACGACGGCCTCGGGGGCCATGGTAAGTACGGGTAGTCCCTACCCCCTTTCTACGAACAACTCGGCGCTTTGACATCAACGAAAAAGAAAAGGCACGAATTACACGAATTTACGCGAATAAAAAAATTCGTGATAATTCGCGTAATTCGCGCCTAATAAATTATTTACTTACCCTGCTCAAGAGCAAGTGTACGGGTTGGCTGATCGCAAACCTCTGTTGGACCCCAGTACTGAATTGGACCAGGATATACATAAGCGGTTTCGCGAGCCCAACGATCACGCTGTGCAGCGAAGGTCTTGAAAGGAGCGCCGTCGAGCTCTACGAGAGCCTTACGGATAACTGGTTTCATCTCACCAGCACGCTTCTCCATGTTCATCATCATTGTGATGGGCACACCACCAGCAATCCACTGCTCAGCAGGAGCTGTTGTGTTCTTAACGATAGCCATGTAACCGGTCTTGCCGTTAGCAA